>Ga0153950_1001292_pt1 | contig 11182 bp, 8 predicted proteins | sample TSNJ034MetaG_FD_104737 | JGI IMG/M metagenome (GOLD analysis project Ga0153950, IMG submission 104737) | Attine ant fungus gardens microbial communities from New Jersey, USA - TSNJ034 MetaG | ecosystem: Host-associated > Fungi > Mycelium > Unclassified | place: USA: New Jersey, Wharton State... | reverse complement strand
TTGTAATTTCTCATGATCCTGCCGAGTTAATAAAATTGTGTACAAGAATTATAAAAATCGATCAACAAGAAATTGTTTATGATCAAGAAATTTTGAAAAATAAGTTAAATGAACAAAAATTAGCGAGGTTGATGGAAGATGAAAGCTAAAGTGCCCCAAATTTTTCAACTTAGTTTCTATAAATTTATCAAAAATCCGTGATCGCTTATTTTTGGAATTGTCTTTCCAATTGTATGAACAATTATTGTCGGGGAGCTTTGAGGTAGTTCTCAAGTTTCTGATGCTAAACATATTTCGGTAATGGACTTTTTATTTCCCGCTGTAATCATGATGATGATTTTAACTTTCAGTTTGTCATCAATCCCGATTGTTTTAACATCGGATCGAATCAATAAACGGGTCAAGCAACTTTCATTAGCTAATGTTTCAAAGCACCAGTATCTTTTTGGGATTGCTTTGTTTAATTATTGTTTTTTCTTAGCAATTTTTTTAGTTTGTTGAATTATTGCTTCAAGTGCTTTTAATCTTGTTGATAGTTATCAAATGATTTTAACTGTACTGTTTTGACCAGTAATTATTTTTTCAATTCATTTTTTAATTGCGATTTTAATTAGTAATTTTTCAAAAACCAATACCACCGCAGTTTTTGCTACTTTTGTTATTCTTTACTTTTTATTACTTGTTTCTGGAGCTACCATTCCTTCTTATATCTTTGGTGATTGATTCAAATATCTGCAGTATCTTACCCCTTCTGGTTGTGGAATCTTGATCATGACTGCTTGTGCAAATGGGTTAAAACAAACAACAATGTTTCCAGCTTATCTCATTCTTGCTGGATATGGTGGGGTACTTGGTTATTTTGCATTAAAGTTTTTTTCTTGAGAATAAGCGAGTTTTTGCTGAGTTTGACTTTTATCTGCTTCAGTTAAATAGTAAAAGACTATAATAACAGTACAAATAAAAGGGCTCGTTTTAATACATAATGTTTTTTGAAATTAGGATCTTTAAAACTAAAAACTTGTGCATAAGAACCTTCTCCAATCAGTTTGAGACTAAGATATTTTGAATTATTCAATGTTTCCATTAAGATTGAATTGATTGGTTTTCAACCACATTTTACTTTTTCACCAAGTTAATCTTTTTCTTTTATTTCATTTCCACATTGATTCAATAAAACATTTATTTTTTCCAAGTAATATTTTCAGTTCTGTTTTTCGTTTCTTACTGAGGGTGAGGGGTTAAAGGAATAGACAACGAATTCTAAAAGTTTTTCATCAGCAAAGACCTAATCCCCATTTTTATCCCAATCAGAAGGAAAACTTATTGTATGTCTAAAAATATCATCATATGCATTTTTTCCTCTGTACATTCCCTTCATTTCTTTTAATGGGTATAACTCATTCAAAAAATGAATTAATTCTCCTTTTCCGAAATAGTTAAAATCGCGAGGATATCAATCCCCGTTTCCTTTAAGAAGATTAATAATCTCCCTTTTGTAATCTCTATCAATTTGTTTCATTTTACTACACCTGTATGTTCACCTTTATCTAGAGTATCTATCTATTCAAATAGCCATGAAGATTTCCCTCTCCATAATACAAAAAACTAAGTAAAGTGAAAGAGTCAAATAGGTTAATTTTTATGATTGGTATAAAAAACCAGAAAGTTAATCCTTTCTGGTTTTAAGTTTAATTTAAATGATTATTTAATTAAACGGTTGTATCATTCAACGACTAAAGCTTCGTTAATTTCTTGGTTTAATTCTTGTCTTTGTGGTAAACGAACAAAAGTTCCTTTGAAAGCTGACTTTTCAACTTTAACAAATTCTACAGTTGCTTCGTTGTTTTGTAAAGCTTCAATGATTTTGTCATTTTTTTGCATTGATGCTTTAATTTCAACAACATCACCTGGTTTTAATTGATATGAAGGAATATCAATTTTCTTTCCGTTAACTAAAACATGACCATGGTTAACTAGTTGACGTGCACCACTACGAGTCATTGCAAATCCTAAACGGAAAACAATGTTGTCTAATCTTGATTCTAGTAAACCAAGGAAGTTTTCCCCTAAGATTCCTTCACGAACTTTTTTAGCTTTTGAGAAAGTATTTCTAAATTGACGTTCGCTCAATCCGTACATGAATTTTACTTTTTGTTTTTCTTGCAATTGTGATCCATAACCACTTAGTTTGCTGCGACGAGCACCGTGTTGTCCAGGAGCACTACTACGTTTTTTCCCTTTAGAAAATTCTTTCCCGTTTTCAAGAATTGAAAAACCATAACGACGAGACTTTTTGAATGTTGAACCTGTATATCTTGACATGTCCAAAATCTCCCTTTATTAATTTTTTAATGGTTATCAAAATAATCTTTAACAAATCCTATCAATGAGAGTCTTATCATTCGCTTTTACTGCTAAAAGTTACGACTAATTAAAATATAAGACAGATCAAGAGATATATTTATCTGCAGTATTATCAAAATAACTCCTTAATTATACCAAGTTATTTTTGATTTCTAATCTTGGTTTTCACGATATTATTTCTTTTTTGGTTGAAAAATAGGTTGTTTTAACCAAAAGAACTTGGTTTTTCTATTATTTCATTTTGGTATAATTAATAGAAAGATAAAAAAGGATTATAATAAGTTGTTTTTAGCTAATAGTAGAAATTTAGTCACGAATTTAAGCACTGATCACATCATTGCTTTAACTTTTTTTTGTTTTTTTCTTTTGAGTTTAATTGTTGCGACCATTTTGTTTTTTATTTATCGCCAACAAGTAAAAAAAGCTTATGCTATTGATCAGTTAATTGAAATTATTTATCGTCATCCTGCTTATAAAATGTTGTTATGATTTAACGAAGTTAATCATCAAAACCAGAATAACTTCGAAATTGAGTTTAAGGCGGCTTCTGGTGAATATCTTAATTTGTTATTTAACCAAACCTCATCGCTAATTGAAGAGTTTGTCGAACTCACTGCTGATAGTTCTGCTTTTAGTTTACGAATTAAAAATCGGAAAAAAACTAAAGAGTTAAAAGAAAATCTTGGTTTAATCAAAGCAAAATTAGACGCTTTAAGTCACGGTATTAATACCTTTTTCAAATTAGAAGCCAACCTAAGAGATGATGCAATTATTTTGCATGAGCAAATTAATCTTTTAGAACAAATGTATCAACATAATCTTGAAACTCACGGGCAAAACTTGAACTTGGATCAAGATGTTTTCCAAACAAAACTGACTGATCTCTATCACCAATTAACAACTTTTGAAATGTTGATCAAAACTGGGGGTTATTTAAATGCTCAAACAACATTGAAAAAACTTAGTTTAGCAATTAACAAGTTATCTTTTTTAGTAAGTGAATATCCAGTAGTTAATCAATATTTGAAATTTGATTTAGAAAGTTCTTGGAACCAAATTATTAATGAAAATAATTTTAGTAATAACCAAGAAATTAAGTCACGGGTTTTAGTTTTAAAAGAGAATGTTGAAAATTTGATTAATGAGGCTAATTTAGATTTAGAGCAATTAGAAATTCGTGTTGCTAAAACCAAAATTGATGAAGTGATTGATTTAATTGTTAAGTATAAGAAAACATTGGCATACGAAGAAAAAATCAAGGTTTATTTAACTGACCATTTGGATGAATTTAATGACTTGGTGCAACAAATTGAGTTGATTTTAGCAGAATTTAAAAGTGATGATAAAAAACGTGGTTTGAATTCGCGAAAAAGTTTTTTAGGTTCACTTAATAAGATTGAGGCAATTCTTGCTAAAGTTGATTCAGGAACAAATTATTTGAAAATGAAGAATTCTTTACAAGTTCAACTCGAAGTGTTGAGTGAAAATCTTGTTGTGCTAGAACAATCTAAACCAAACTTTGCCAAAATCGAAGAAGATTACCGTCAGTATTTGGATTTAAATTTTGAAGCCAAACATTTAATTCGTAGTGTTGAGTTACTTATCAAAGAAGGTGAATGATTGCCTTCGATTCAAAAGAAACGTTATCAACAAGAATTGAATTTGTTAAAAGAATTTCTGGTTAAAAAAGAATATTTAAGTTTGGAAGAGTATCAACAAAATATCACTAATGAAAGTTTGAGAAAAGAATTAAATAGTAGTTTATCAGATTTATTAATTAAGCTGATAACGCTTGGTTCTGAGATAAAATATAGACATCAGCTTTACCGAATTGCTTCAGCAATTATTCCCCTAGTTGATGCTAATGTGGAGAAAAAAGAAGTTGATGAGATGAAGACTAAGATTGTTGAGTGGTATGGGCAAAAAAACTACCAAGCAATCGTAGCAGAATTCATTGAGAAGAAAAATTTATTTTAAGAGAGAATTGGGAAAACAAGTTATGAAAAGGGTTTTAGTGCGTTATGGAGAATTAACTTTAAAGGGAGGGAACCGTCAACAGTTTATTACTAAACTAATCCAAAACATTAAATTTCGGTTGAAACCTTATCAAGAAAAAACCACTTTGATTAGAGACCATAACTCATTAATTATCGAAGTAGCAGATGATTTTTTAGAGCGATTAATTAGTGATTTACAAACTGTTTTTGGAATTTATTCTTTATCTGTGATTGAAAAAAGTACTTGAGATTTAAAAGACTTACAAGCTCAAGTGTTGAAAATTGTTGAAACAAATCTTCATCAAGCACAAACCTTTAAATTAGAAGTAAAGCGTATTGATAAGACTTACCCCTTAACTTCAACTGAAATCAAACAGTTTTTAGCACCATTAGTTTTGCAAACAACTACTTTAAAAGTCGATGTTCACCACCCTGATTTAAAGGTTGAAGTGGTGGTAAAAAAAGATCAGATTGATATTTTTTGTTCGCGAATTAAGGCTTTAAAGGGGCTCCCAGTAGGAGTATCAGGGAAAGGTTTATCCTTGTTAAGTGGAGGAATTGATTCCCCGGTTGCAAGTTTTTTAACGATGAAAAGAGGAATGCAAGTAGACTTTATTCACTTTATGACTCCTCCTCATACCTCACCAGAAGCTTTAGATAAAGTCTTTAAACTAGCGAGTCAAATTGCCAAATATAATTATCAAAGTTTTAATTTATATGTGGTCGATTTTGCTAAAATGCTCCAAGAATTAAACCATATCCCCGACCAAAGTTATAAGATTAACATTATGCGGAGAATGTTTGTGCGCATTGCTAATAAACTTGCTGTTAGTGAAGGTCATCAAGCTTTGATTACTGGTGAAAGTTTAGGTCAAGTTGCAAGTCAGACAATTGAATCGATAACAACAGTAAATCTGGTGTCAGATTTACCAATCCTTAGACCAGTGATTATGAATGATAAAGAAGATATTATTAAAATTGCGAAAAGAATTAATACTTATGAGATTTCAATTTTACCTTTTGATGATGTTTGTTCAATGTTTGTTCCAACCAATCCTGTGACTAAACCTCGAGTTTGATTGGCTGAAAAACAAGAAGCATCATTGATGTGAGAACCGATTTTAGACTATATCATGGCATCAGAAATTCAAAAGTTTCACTATCACGAGGGCGAGTTTAGTCAAGTGGTGTTTAATCAAGCATAAATTTAGAAGGAAAACGATTATGAAGTATTATCCTCAGTTAAATATTCAGACTGCTTATAATTTTCAAGAATCATTAATCACTGTTGATGATTATTTGGCCTTTGCTGTTAAACATCACTTTCCTTATGCTTTTTATGCTGATTGTGGTGTGATGTATGGAGCTGCAGAATTTTATGATAAGTTTAGCGCTGCTGGGATCAAACCAGTCATTGGCTTAACTTATGAAGATAATATTCATGACCAAAAAGTTACCTTTAACCTTTATGCTAAAAACCATCAAGGTTATAAAAACCTTTGTTATCTTGCTTCAGAGTTGCAAATAAGCAATCTTGATCCAGGAGCTTTTTTCAAGTTTGCTTGCACTTATTTTGATAATAACCTAGTTTATGTTGTTAGTTTTGAAAAAAAGGATGATGTGCAACTACTAGAAGAATTATTAGTCAGAATTGATGAAACAAACCTCTTTTTTGGAATTAATCATCCTCTTGTTGATGATTTTCAAACCAAAAATAATGTTGTTGCTAATAAAAGAATTGCTTATCTTAATTCTGATGATGCTAAGGTTTATCGTACTTTATTAGCAATCAAAGAAAATAAAACAATTACCCAGATTGGTGCGACTTCTGAACTTCATTATCCTAGTTATGAAGTTGATATTGAACGTTTAAACCAAATGAATTTGGAAAAAATTGTTGCAATGGTTGATTTTGATTTGTTTGTTCAACCTCAAAACCATTTAATCGAATTTAAAACTCCCAACAATATCCCTCAATCCCAATTTCTTCGTCAAGTCAGTTTAGATTCTTTGGTTTCATACCTTCGGATTTATAAAGTTGCAAAAACTGATCATCAAAAGTATTATGACCGGTTAGATTCAGAATTAAAAATTATTGAAGAAATGGGTTTTGCCAACTACTTTTTAATTGTAAGAGATTATGTGTGGTTTGCTAAAAGTCGTCAAATTATGGTTGGTCCAGGACGAGGAAGTGCGGCTGGTTCGCTTGTAGCTTTTTTATTAAGAATTACTACAGTTGATCCGTTAAAGTACAACCTAGTTTTTGAACGATTTTTAAATCCTGAACGAAAAACAATGCCAGATATTGATTTAGACTTTCAAGATGATCGTCGTGAAGAAGTGATTGAATATCTGGTTGAAAAGTATGGTACCTATCATGTTGCTAGTATCATCACTTATCAAACTATTGGGGCAAAGTCAGCGTTAAGAGATGTTATTCGTGCTTTTGATAAACCAGTAGAATTTGCCAATAAGTTAACTCGTTTAATTCCGTTCCAATTTCAAAGTGATTTACAAGGAGCAATCGCTCATTCTAAGGCTTTAAAAATTTATGCTGAAGATAACCCAGAAATTTTCACAACTGCTTTAAGATTAATTGGTTTGCCCCGCCAAACAGGCACTCATGCAGCAGGAATAATTTTGTGCCAAGATGATTTGCGTGATGTTTTACCAGTTCGAACTGGTTATGATGGAATCGTGCAAACCCAGTTTGACATGAACTATCTTGAAGGTTTGGGTTTAATCAAAATGGATTTATTAGGATTAAGAAATTTAACTACACTCCAAGAAATTAAAGAAAACGTTGTTCGCAGCGAGGGGGTTAATTTAAACTTTGATAAGTTAGATTTAAATGATCAAAAGGTTTATCAATTATTACAAAGTGGGAAAACTTCGGGAATTTTTCAATTAGAATCACCAGGCATGACCAAGTTGCTAATGCAGATGCGACCCACAAAAATTGATGATATTTCTGCAACTTCAGCACTTTTCCGTCCCGGGCCATCATCAATGATTCCAGAATATCTTAAACGTCGAGAATCAAAGAAAAAGCTTAATAGTTATATTATTGATCCTTCTTTGACTAATATTCTTGCTTCAACTTATGGAATTATTCTCTACCAAGAACAGGTCTTACAAGTTTTGCAAGCAGTCAGTGGTTTTAGTTTAGGAAAAGCAGATTTAGTTCGTAGAGCTATGAGCAAAAAGAATGCCAATTACATGGCCATAGTAAAACCAGAATTTATTAGTCAGGCTTTGAATAATGGTTATAGTCAAAGTAAAGCTGCTGAAATTTGAACCTGAATTGCTGATTTTGCTAGTTATGGTTTTAATAAGTCTCATTCGATTGCTTATTCTTATATTTCTTATTGATTAGCGTGGTTAAAAACTTATTATCCTGAACAGTTTTATGTTTCTTTATTTAATGCTAGTGTGGGAAATTCTCCTAAAGTTGCTGCTTATATCAAAGAAATTGATGGTTATGGCATTGATTTTAAAGGACCAAGTATTCGGAATGTTAATCAGAAGTATGTTGCCTATAATAAGATGATTCTTGCCCCGTTAACAATTGTTAAAGGAATTGGTCCTGAATTTTTAAGAAAGTTGCAAGAACTTTGAAAGACTAACAAAACGATTTTTGATGATTTTTACTTACTAATTGCTAATTTAATTGATAAGGGGATGAGTAAAAGTTTGTTTGAAGCTTTAATTTGAGCAGGAGCTTTTGACTTTTATCGTTTTGACCGCTTTTTATTAGTAGAAAACATTGATCTTCTGTATAATTTTGCTTTGTCAAACCAAAATAAAGTAACAATTGATCCATTAACGATTCCTGAATTAACTACAATCAAAGAATCTGAAAAGAAACTTCTTGCGCAAAAAGAACTTGAGTATCTTGGCTTTTATTTAGGAAACAATCCCTTTACTACTAAACGAAAAGAGTATAGTAGTTATAATGTTTTAACTTTGGCTCAGATCAAAGAACAACACCAAAAAGGCTTTGTGATTGCTAGTGTGGATGCAATTCGAACCAAACGGGATAAAAACAACCACCTAATGGCTTTTTTAGACCTTAGTGATGATAGTGGTACTTTAAAAGCAACGATGTTTAGTTCTCAGTATGAAAAGCAAGCAGATTACTTACATCCAGGAGTAGTGATTCTGGTGAAAGTTGTTGTTCAAGAATACAATAATCAACTTGGTGCAATTGTAGAAAATATTGGTGAATATTTAAATTAAAGGAGAAAAACAATGAGTAAAAATGAAAAGAAAATTTTATTAGTTGATGGGAACGCTTTAATTTTTCGTGCTTATTATGCAACTGCTTATAAAGGGGGTAACTTATTAAAAACCACAACTGGAATTTATACTAATGCCGTGTTTTCGTTTGTTAATATGTTAACTTCGTTGATTGAACGCAACAATTATTATGATGTTAAAGTTGCTTTTGATAAGGGGAAACATACTTTTCGTCACGACCAGTTGGTTGATTATAAAGCAGGAAGACAAAAGACTCCTGATGAATTAATTCAACAATTTCCTATTGCTCGTGAATTTTTAAAAGCTGCTAACATTGATTATTTTGAAATGGATGATTATGAGGCTGATGACTTAATTGGTAGTATGGCTAACCAAATTTATCACGAGAAAGAAAGATATCTTATTGAAATTCTTTCTAGTGATAAGGATTTATTTCAATTAATCAATGACCGTACTTTTGTTTTAGTTCCTCATTCAGGAACCAGTGATCTTGAGGTTTTTGACAGGCAAGCATTACAAGAAAAGTGAAGTTGTACTCCTGAACAAGTCCCGGATTTAAAGGGGATTATGGGCGATCCTTCAGATAATTTAAAAGGAGTTGCTGGCATTGGTGAAATTGGTGCTAAAAAACTAATTCATGCATATGGCAGTCTGGAAAATATTTATGTTCATATCGATGAAATTAAAGGTAAAACTCAAGAAAAATTAATCAATGATAAAGATAGTGCTTTTTTATGTCGTGATATTGCTACGATTGAAAGGAACATTTATATTGAAGGTTTTCAAGTTCACAAACTCAACTTAACAATTAACCCCTTAATTGATTTTTTGAATAAATATGAGATGAAAAGTATTGTTCGTAATTTAACTAATACTGCTGATCGGATTAATCAAGAATTAGTTATTGAGTACGAATTGATTGACCAATGGTCTAGTGATTTTAATGTTGACAACACTAGTATTTTTGTAGAAAGTTTGGATAGTAATTATCATGATGGCCAAATAATTGGTATTGGAATCAGTAACACCAAAGGTAATTTCTTCTTAAACTTTTTTAATGATAATCAGCTTGATTTATTTTCTTTAACATCAGAGCAAAAGGTTAATTATGATCAAGAGTTCGACCAGTTCTTGCAGTCAAACTTGTCAAAAGAAACTTATGATGTGAAGAGAACTTTAGTTTTATTAGAAAACATGGGTTATCATCCCAATTATGAAAGTTTTAATTATGACATGATGAGTGCTTGTTATTTACTTGACCCAAACATCACTTCTACTTTTAGTAATCATTTGGGAATGGTTTCACCAGATTTAAGTATTGATCAAGATGACCTGTTTTATGGTAAGGGGATGAAAAAAACTAGTGAAATTGAACTTAATAAAAAGGGTGATTTCATCGTTAAAAAGGCAGTTTATCTACAAAAGGTTAAACCCTTAGTATTAGAAAAGTTACAAAGCAACCACCAACTAGATTTATTAAAAGAAATTGATTATCCTTTGGGGTTTGTTCTTTTAAGAATGGAGAAGCACGGTGTTTTAATTGATCAAGACCAACTAAATGAACAGATTAAATTTGCACAAAGACGAGTTAAGGAAATTGAACTTGAAATTCGGGAAATTTTGGGTGATACAATTACTGCTGACTTTAATCTTGCCAGTCCTAAACAAGTTGGAGAATTGCTCTATGATACTTTAAAACTAACCAATAAGAAAAAGCGGAGCACAAACAGAGAAGCTTTAGAAGAACTTTTAGCTGAACACGCGGTTGTGGGTCATATTTTAGAATATCGCAAGTGAACGAAGTTAGAATCAACTTATTTGAGTGGATTTGTGAAATATATTCATGATGATGGTCGGGTTTATACAATTTTTAACCAAACTTTAACTACTACAGGAAGATTGAGTAGCATCGAACCAAACTTGCAAAACATTTCTATTAGAGAACCAGAACAAAGACAGGTGCGGAAGATTTTTATAGTTGATGAAGGTTACACTTTTTATAGTTATGACTATTCGCAAATTGAATTAAGGGTTCTAGCACAAATGGCACAAGAAGAACATATGTTAGAAATTTTTGCTAAAAATGGTGATATCCACGCTGAATCAGCTAGTCGAATTTTTCATGTTGAACAAGCTGTGGTGGATAAAGAGATGCGTCGGGTAGCGAAAGTTTTTAACTTTGGTATTATTTATGGATTAAGTGCGTTTGGTTTGAGTAAAGATTTAAGAATTAGTTACAAACAAGCTCAAGAATTGATTGATCGTTATTATGAGGTTTTTCCTGCAATTAAAACCTTTAAAGATAAAACCCTTGCTTTTGCCAACCAGTATGGTTATGTTGAAACAATGTCGAGGCGTCGGCGTTATCTGCCAGAATTAAAATCAGGAGTGCGCTTTCAAAAAGAATTTGGTGAACGAGCTGCAGTAAACATGCCAATTCAAGGTACGGCTGCTGATTTATTAAAAATTGCCATGATTAATATTGACCGCGAGTTTCAAGAAGCGAAGTTAACTTCGTTTATGAGTTGTCAAATTCATGATGAGATTATTTTTTCTTTGAA
>Ga0153950_1001288_pt1 | contig 11204 bp, 9 predicted proteins | sample TSNJ034MetaG_FD_104737 | JGI IMG/M metagenome (GOLD analysis project Ga0153950, IMG submission 104737) | Attine ant fungus gardens microbial communities from New Jersey, USA - TSNJ034 MetaG | ecosystem: Host-associated > Fungi > Mycelium > Unclassified | place: USA: New Jersey, Wharton State... | reverse complement strand
GTCTTATTGCGCCATACTGCGTTGTCGTCCTTGCCGGGCGACAGCCCGCCTGCGTCCTCCGCCTTGTCTGGCACAATAATCCCTCGCAAATCTTTTCGACCCTTTAACGGAAGATTAGTATAAGTAGTATAATGCGTTCCGCCTGCTGAGAATCGGGCAAACGCTCCGCCGGACGCGTGCGGCGATACCGAACAAAAAAACGTCCCCTCCCGGCCTGCGCGACCGCGGGGGACGTTTTTTTGCTGCGCGCATGTGCTTTGCGGCCGCGTCTTTTGGGTGCGCTTCCGGTTATATCCGAAAGCGGGTCAGGATATCCAGGATATGCAGCGCCGCGTCGGTGACGGCTTGTCTGGCCTCCGCCATCAGCAGAGTGGGGTCCATGAACGGTCCGCCGGTCTTCAGCGCTTTGTCCAGCGTGCTGGTGTAGGCCTGCATCAAATCGGTGCCGATGTTCAGCTTGCCAATACCCAACCGGACCATCTCCTCCAAGGCCTCGTCGGGGGTTCCGCTGCCGCCGTGAACCACAATGGGGCAGTTCACCGTTTCCACCAGCTCCTTTAGCAGGGGGAAGTTGATGCGCGGCGTGTGGGCGTAGGAGCCGTGGGCCGTGCCGACGGACACGGCGAGACAGTCCACGCCGGTGTCCTCCACAAATTTCCTGGCGACGTCCGGATCGGTGTAGCCGGTGGCAATTTGATCCGGGGAGGCGTCGCCGTCCATGATGGTGCCCAGCTCGGCCTCCACCGAAATGCCGCGGGCGTGGGCGTATTCCACCACCCGCTTGGTCTCCGACGCGTTGATCTGGTAATCGGAGGTGGACAAATCGATCATCACCCCGGAAAAATTGTGGCGGATACACCGTTCCGCCTGTTGGAAGCTCTGGCCGTGATCCAGGCCCAGCGCCAATGGGATATCCACATTTTTGGCTGCGGTTTGCGCCAGCGCGCTGATGTAATCGGCGCCGCAGTAGTCAAGGTGGTGGTGGTAACACTGAATGATGACGGGGGTGTTGCGCAAGCTTGCGGCGCCCGCCACCGCCTGCACCGTTTCCATATTCAGGGTGTTAAACCCGCCGATGGTAATATGGTGCTCTTTTCCAAATGCGAATAATTCCTTGTAGTTTGCCAGAGACATATCCTTCACCTCAAATAAGTGTGTGGCTTACCGGCGCCAGCGCCGGATAGAGCTTGTGGTATTCACGCATCCGCTGCGCGTAAATCTTGGCGTTTTCCGGGTTGGGCCACGCGGCGGGCCGGCTTCCGGTCATCGCCCCGGCCGCCTGGTAAATATCCGCGAAATCCCCGCAGGCCACCGCGCCCAGCATACTGCAGCCCAAGGCGCCGTTTTGCCGCCGGGTGGGGACCCGCACCTCGGTTCCCAAAATGTCGCTTTTGAGCTGAAGCCAGACCGGGCTGTTCGCTCCGCCGCCGCACACCACCAGGTTGTCGATGCGCAAACCGCATTTGTGCAGGGCGTCCATGATGGTGCGCAGCTCGTAGGTGGCGCCTTCCATCAGCGCTTTAAAAATGTCGTAGCGGGTGGTTCCAAGGGTCAGCCCCACAACGACTCCTTTGCTTGCGGCGTCAAAATTGGGTGTGCCGCCGCCGGAAAGGTGGGGGAGAATCAACAGGCCGGTGGGATTTGGCGGGCATTTTTCATCCAAGGCGGAAAAGCTGTCCCCCTCCCGCCCAAATTCCCGCAGGAACCATTTCAAAAGCACACCCGCGGCGTTGTGCCAGGCAACGGTACAGAACTCGTCCGCCACGGCAAAGGGCTCACAGGCGATGTTGTATCCGGCGATGTCCGCGGGCTTCATGCGCGTGTTCATAATAGCGGTGATGCCCTCGGTGGTTCCGGTGGCGTTGCAGGCCCAGCCTGTCTCCAGAACGCCGCACCCCAGGGAGTTGGCGATGTGATCGTGGGCGCCGGCCACCACTGGGGTATTTGGCGGCAACCCCGTGGCGCGGGCCGCTTCCGGCAGCAGGGTGCCCGCGATTGTTCCACTGGGAACCACCTCCGGCAGGGCGGAGGAATCGATGCCGATGGCCGCCAGAATTTCCCGTGACCACCGGTACTCCCGAATGTCAAACAGCATCGTTCTGGAGGCGATAGAGTAGTCCATTACGGCGCGGCCGCAAAGGGTGTATATGACAAAATCCTGTACATTCAGCCACTTGTGGGCGGCGGAAAACACATCCGGGCGATTGTTTTTGAGCCACAGGATTTTTCCCGCCGAGTACAACCCGCCCACCGGGAGGCCTGTTCTGCCGGAAAGCTCTTCACGGCCAAAGAGAGCGCCCAGGGCGTGGCTTTCCTCCTCTCCCCGGCGGTCGGTGCCGGAGATAAAGGGCTGCAGCGGTTTTCCGCCGCGGTCCACAGGAACCACCGCTTCGCCAAGTGACGAGACGGTTACGCTGCGGGGCGGCGGCGCACCGGCGGCCTTTAACTGCGCGGCGACCTCGGCCAGCGCGTCCAACACCACTGCCGAAAAACTGCGTGGGTCGATTTCGCGCCGCCCTTCGCCGGTACTTAAAAAATCATACTCCCGGGTGGCCTCCGCCACCAAGCTGCCCCGCCGGTCAAAAGCGCAGGTTTTGGTACCCGAAGTTCCGACATCCACACCGATATGCATAGAACCCCTCCCACTTAGAACCCGTTTAGCATCTTTTCGCACCCGCCATTTCGGCAAATTTCACTGTCTTTTTGGCTTGTCGTCCTTGCCTTGCGTCAGCAAGGCTGCGTCCGACCCGCCAAAAATCCAGCAAAATTATGCTCGAAAGCGCGGGCACGCCTAGTACTTCACCAACGCTAAAACTAAGGTATTCCGCCAAGGATTTTTGTACAGGGCAAGGCGGAGGACGACGGCGGGCTGGCGCCCGCCTAGGACGACAACGCAGCCCTGTACAAAAAGACTGGTGGTAGACCTTAGAATTTAGTGTTGGGGGAGTACTAGATACTAAACAGGTTCTTAATAGAGGCAGAGCCGCAACTCCGCCTCCACAATACACGTTAAAGTCACAGCATGCTCTTGATTGCTTTGAGCGCGTGTTCCTTCATCACATCCTGCGCCAAATTGACCAGGTTGGAATAATTCACCGGCTTGTCTCCGGCTTCCTGCAGGGTTTTTAGCAGATAAGGGGCCGGGGCGGTATCCATGGCGGTGAAGTAGTTGATTTTGCGGATGCCGTTTTTGATTGCCTGACCGATCTGGCCGGCGTCAACGCCCGACCCGCCGTGCATGACCAACGCCGTGTCGGTTGTAATGCCGGCTTTAATTTTTTTCAGCAGCTCGATGTCCAAAACAGGCTTGGACTCATAGCATCCATGAATGGTGCCAAATGAAATGGTAAGCGCGTCAACGCCGGTTTCCCCGCAAAAACGCGCGGCCTCCCCGGGCTTGGTGTAGTAAATACTCAGATCGGACAGATCGCTCTTCTCCTGACCGGGGACACAGGTGGGCATGTTGTTGGGCATTTCGCCCAGCTCGGCCTCCACCGAAATACCCAGCGGGCGCACCATCTCGATGAATCCTTTGACCTCGCGAATATTCTCGTCAAGGGGCAGATTTGAACAGTCGTACATGATTGAGGTAAAGCCCAGGCGAATGGCCTTCATAACAAAATCTTTGCTGTGGCCGTGGTCAATGTGACAGCAAACCGGCACCCTGGCGTTTTTGGCGTATTCAAGCATCAACGGGGCGATGACCTCAATGGGAACGGTCGGCTCATGTCCCTCGGCGTGGTTGATCATAACGGGGGTGTCCAGTTCCTCGGCGGCGGCGATGACCGCGCGCAGAGTCTCCAGGTTGGGCGTGTTTAAAGACGCGATGGCGTAATGGTTTTTAACCGCGTCCGCGAGCGCCTCTTTCATGTTTACAAGCATGCTGTATATCCACTCCAATATAAAATATGTGGTTCCCGCCGCGCGCGAAATCAGAATCGATTCTTGCGCTTGCGGAACAGATCGATATAAACCGCTACCAGAATAACAATTCCCTTTGCAATATACTGGGCGAAGGAGTTTATTCCAAGCAGGTTCATAATATTGCTTAAAATGCCGATGACCAGCGCGCCTATGAACATGCCGCCCACAGTACCCACGCCGCCGGAGAAGCTGGTGCCGCCGACCACGGCCGCGGCTATCGCGTCCGTTTCGTAGCCCAGCCCCACCGCAGGTTGCCCCGACGCCATGCGCGCCGCCAGAACGACGCCGGAAAACGCGGCTAAAAAGCCGCTGAAGGTGTAAACAAGGATCTCAACGCGGGCAATTTTGATGCCGGAGAAGCGAGCCGCCTCCCGGTTTCCGCCCACAGCGTAAATATGGCGCCCCATGCGGGTTTTGTTGAGGATAAAGAACGTGAAAATCATAAAAAAGAACGTGTAAATAACCGGGAGCGGTATGATTCCGATGTACCCTGTGCCAATTTTTTCAAAAGCGTCCAGCTTGATGCGGATAGGCTGGCCGTTGGCCACCAGGTACGCCGCGCCCCGGCAAATATTTTGCATGGCCAGGGTGACTATGAAGGCCGGCATTCCGGTATACGCGATGATGGTGCCGTTGCAAAAACCGGCCAGAACGCCTGTCAGACAGCCGCATATAACCGCCAGCCAAACAGGGCAGTCCAGCAGAATGATCAACTGTACGCTGACGCAGCCAGACAACGCGATGATCGAACCGCCGGTCAAATCGATGCCGCAAAGGATGATCGCCAGCATAACGCCGATGGCCAGGTTGGCGTTGGTGGAAATTTGACGCAGCACGTTGATCCAGTTGTCGGCAGTCAAAAAGAACGGAGACATAATCCATCCTATGGCAAACAGAAGAAAAAACGCTATAAGAATTCCAACATTGGTTCTGCTATAGGTGATGATCGGCCCCAGGATTTTATGATCCTCATTTTTATCCAGCCATGCTGTAATGCCTTTCATTGTGCTACCTCACCTTCTATCGTAGTGGCGTATTGCATGATGCGCTCTTGGGAAAAATCCTCGTGGACAAGCTCGCCCGTTATGCGCCCATGAGCCATAACCAGCACCCGGTCGCACATATTGATTATCTCATTGAGTTCCGAGGAAATCATAATAATAGCAATGCCCTGTGCCGCCAGATCGTCCATGATGGCATAAATGTCCGATTTAGCGCCAACATCGACGCCGCGGGTGGGTTCGTCGAGGATAAGTATGCGTGGATTGGAGGCCAGCCATTTCCCAATAACCACCTTTTGTTGATTGCCGCCGGAAAGATTGCCCACCTTCTGTTTAGGCGAGGGAGTCCTGATACGCAAGGTTTTTATACCCTTGTCCACAATGCCGGACTCGTTTTTTTTGTTGACAAAAATACCTCTTATAAATTCGTGCAGCACCGATAACGTCAAATTGAAGGAGACGGTATTTTTCAAAATTAAGCCTTGCAGCTTTCGGTTTTCCGGAACCATTACAAGCCCGTGCATTTGGGCATTGGCGCCGGACAGCAGGCCGACGTTTTTGCCCTCGATGGCTATTTGCCCGCTGTCGTACCTATCCAGACCCAAAATAGCCCGCATAAGCTCGCTGCGGCCCGCTCCAACCAGTCCGGCAAACCCGAGTATCTCGCCCTCGCGAACCTGAAAGCTCACATTGTGAAGGACATTGCGGGAATTGATATCCTTGACCTCAAGCAACACCTTTCCGGGCTCGCGGCGGTTGCGGGTGTAGTAGTTGCGCAGCTCGCGGCCAACCATCAGATATACCAGCTCGTCGGTATTGGTTTCATCGGTTCGCTTTGTATCGATGTACTGGCCGTCACGCATAATGGTTATGCGGTCGGTAATTTCAAACAGCTCCGACATGCGGTGAGATACATAGATAATGCCAACCCCTTGCTCCTTTAGCCGGCGAACGGTCTGAAAGAGGATCTCCACTTCGTTGTTGGTCAGAGAGGAAGTCGGCTCATCCATAATAAGGATTCTGGCGTTGAGGGACAATGCCTTGGCAATTTCCACCATCTGCTGCTGTGCCACGCTCAGCCGGCGCACAGGGGTGTTCGCTTTCATGTTCAGCCCAACTGTTTCAATAAGCTTTTGGGCGTCTCGGTGCATTTTGCTTTTGTCGACCGTTCCAATGCCGTTACGGGGTTCGCGGCCCAAAAAGATATTCTCGGCGATGCTCATATAAGGCACCAGCACCAGCTCCTGATGGATAATGGAGATGCCGCATTTATGAGAGTCCAGAACATTTCCTATAAAAACCTGTTCCCCATCAATAAAAATCTCGCCGGCATCCGCTTTATAAATGCCGCCTAAAACGTTGATGAGGGTGGACTTACCGGCGCCGTTTTCCCCTAACAGGGCGTGAACCTCTCCAGCCTTGAGGTCTAATTTGACATCGTTTAGAGCGTATACACCGGGGAACCGCTTATGTACGCCGCGTACATCCAACAAATTAGGGTTTCCCACCTGTTTCACCACACCTTCAAATATTTTGCGGCAAAGGCGACGTCTCAGCCACCTTTGCCGCCAATTCGGTCTAATAACCGGATCCAACTATCCGAGCGCCGGCCCGGCAAAGGACACGGACCATCTCACTCACTTATGGGTGCGGTTGCGGCTTATTGCCAGCCCTCAACATTAAATTCGCCGATATTTTCCTTGTTGATGATAAAGGTGGGAACATAGACCAGCTCTTCAACGGTTTCACCCGCCAGATGCTTGTAGGCATACTCAACGGAAATTGAGCCGATGTTGGCGGGGGACTGCGCGCCGGAGCCTTCCATGAGGCCTTCGCTGATGGCGGCTTTTGCTTCGGGAGCGCCGTCAACGCCGTAAACCATGACCTGATCGGTCTTGTTGGCGCTCTGCAGCGCCTGTACGCAGCCGATGGCGGAGGGGTCGTTTATCGCGAAGAAAGCGTCCAGATCCGGATTGCCCTGAAGGATATCCTCAGCGACAGGCATGGTGACGCCGGTGTCGCCCTCGCCATCCAGCTCGGCAACGAGCTCAAAGTAATCGCCAACGGCGTTTTTAAAGCCTTCAACACGCTGTACGCAAGTTTGGGCGGCGGGTGAATGGAGAATAGCGACCTTGCTGCCCTCGGGCAGCTTCTCCTTCATGTCAATGCCCACAACATAACCGGCATTGACGTTGTCGGAAACCACGGAGGTCACAACATATTCGGGGTCCAGAACCTCGGTGTCAAAGATAACGACGGGAACATTTTTGTCGGTGCAGGCAACCAGGGCGGCCTTGATGCTGGCGGAATCCCTGGGGCAGAGAAGCAGCAGATCGATATTCTGGGTCAACAAATCCTCAACCATGGAAATTTGTTTTTGCGGATCGTTCTGCGGATCCACTGTGATCAGTGTATCGCCCCTGCCCTCAACCTCTTTGCGCACATTGGACTCAATCCATGCGAAGAAGGGGTTGTTCATTGTAGGCGGGCTGAAGCCGATGGTGTAGCCGCCGGATTCCTCGGTGGGTGCGGGTTCGGCGCTTTCCACAGTGGCGGTGTCTTCAGCGGGATCCGGTGCGGCGCTTGGCTCGCTGCTTCTGTTGCAGCCGGCCAGAATGGACATGCCAAGCACAAGGGTTAATACCAACGCCAGAATTTTTTTCATTTTAAAGCCTCCTCTGATTGGTTGTCATAATGTTATCTCTTATACTACAACTCCCAGGAACGGGAGAAGGTAAACTAAAAACGGACTACTGGCGAAACCGCTCGCTCTCCATGGCATCGGCGCCCTCCAGAAGCATTTTGTGCACCGAGTGGAGGTTTTTCATCACCAGCATCATGTACAGGCAGTCAAAGGTGACGATGTGGGTGATGGTGGTGCAGCTGGGCTCGGCGCTGTGGAATATCGGGTCGCTGGTGACGGTGTACAGCATATGAGTGGAGACATTTTCAATGGGCGTGCCGCGGTGGCTGGTGAGGCCCACCACCATGGCTCCGTTTTTTTTGCTGCGCTCCATGGCCCGCAATACCGAGGATGAACGGCCAAAGGCGCTGATACCCACCACCAGATCGCCGGGCTTGGTCATGGTGGAGAACAGGGCCTGCTCGTGGGGGTCGTTTTGCGCAATGCTCAGTATCCCCAGGCGCGTGAGGCGTTTGCTGATGCTTTCGGCGGCCACAATGGAACGGCCCGAGGCGAATATGTAAAAGTTTCCCTTTTTATCCAGTTGCTTGCAGATCTCCTCCAAAACCGAAAAATCGACCATTTCCAGGGTGTCTTCCAGCGCCTTGATATTGCTGAGAAAAACCTTGCGTCCTATTTGTTCGGCGCTGTCGTCGATATGCACGTCGCCGTAGCCGAAAATCTCGGTATTGCCGCTTTCCGCGTTGAGATGAATGGCGCTTATCAGGTCCATCTGGAAGCTCTTATAGCTGGAGTAACCCATATCCTGTATAAAGCGGCTGACCGTCGCCTTGCTCACGCCGGTGGAATTGGCCACCTCGGTGATGGGGATGTACTCGGTGGATAGGCTCTTCAGGTAGAAGTCCGCAACCTTTTTAAAGGCGGGGTTAAAGCTCATATATTTGGAGCGCATTTGTAAGAGCACGGAATTGTTCATAGCGAGCGGCCTCAATTCATTGGCGGATAATGAAACTAAGTTTCATGAAGTGGTTGTTGACTGAGAAAATTATATCATCGCGGAATTCACATGTCAATACATGATGCCGATAAAAAAATATAGTAATATTAGTACAATAAATACGAAAATATATATTCAATTATGTGTAGTGTAATCAACTTGTAATCGTTTTGCAGTATATCGCCCCATAAAAAAACAAAAAAGAGATCATTTGTAACAATCCCTTTTTGCTATATGCTATCCGCTATCCGCTATCCGCCTTGCTTCGGTGACAACATCCTTTTTGCCGCCGCAAGGTCAAAAACCGGGGCGGAGCAGCTTTGATTTTGGCAGAGGTAATAGGCGGCCGCGCGGCCCTTGGGCACGCCGTACTCCCTGGTGAAGGGCGCTATCCGGGAGAGCCGTTCCGCACCGGTCTCCGTTTTTACCAGAATGGCCGTCTGCGGATGGTACAGGGCGCCCAGCTCCAGCGCAAGGCCCGCCCCGGCGCTCTCCTCCCCGACAACGCAAATCAATTCCTGCGCGGGATACACCTCCTGCATCAGCGCCGTCAGCGCAAAGGTATAGGCGGTGGGCTGCCGGTGAAACATATCCGCGTAAAACGCCAGCTGTCCGCGGGCGGCCCGGCTCCATTTGGCTTCTCCCGTCAGGGCGGACAGCCGCGCCAGGCACCACGCCGCCACCGAGTTGCCGGAGGGCGTCGCGCCGTCATATTGCTCCTTGGAGCGGAAGATGAGGGGCTCGCCGTCCTTTGGCGCCAGGAAAAAACCGCCGTCCTCATGGGTAAAGCGCTCCAAAACCGAATCCATCAGCCCACAGGCGTGCTCCAGGTATTCGATGGCAAAGGTGGATTCATACAGCTCCAGGCAGGCCCACGCCAGAAACGCGTGATCATCCAGCAACCCCCTGCCCTTGGCCTTGCCGTTCCGCCAGCTGATGAGCAGATTGCCGGTACTGTCGGTGAGGTGCTCCCGGATAAAGGCGTGCGCCCCCACGGCGCTTTGCAAATATTGCCCCTCCCCCAGCACCCGGTACGCCTTGGCATAGGCGACAATCATCAAGGCGTTCCACGAGGTGAGGATTTTATCGTCCGTATGAAGCTTGTACCGGCTCCGGCGGTATTGGTACAGCGCGGCGATGCTTTGCTCCAGCTCCGGATCGTCCACACACAGCGGTTCCCGGCCGATGAGATTGGGGATGCTTTTGCCCTCGAAGTTGCCGGCGGGGGTGACGCCGTACCGGCGGCAAACGCGCCGGCCATCCCCGGGCCCCAGCACCTCCGTAATTTCTTCGGGTGTAAAGGTGTAAAACTTGCCTTCCTCGCCGTCGATATCCGCGTCCTGCGCCGAGTAAAAGCCGCCCCCGCCGCCGGTCATCTCCCGGCGGATATACCGAAGCGTCTTTTTCGCAACCGCCTTGTACAGCGGATTTTCCGTCAGCTGCCAGCATTCCAGCAGGGCCACTGTCAGCAGGGCGTTGTCGTAGAGCATTTTTTCGAAGTGGGGTGCCAGCCATTTTTCATCGGTGGAGTAGCGGGAGAAGCCGCCGCCGATGTGGTCGTGGATGCCGCCCCGGATCATCTGGGTCAGAGTGTGCTCCACCATCCCCAGCCCGTCGCCGCCGACGCCCAGGTGGTGGCACCGCAGCAGGAACAGCAGGTTGTGGGGCATGGGGAATTTGGGCGGCGGGCCAAAACCGCCGTAACGGCGGTCATAGGACCTTGCCAGTTGGCGGGCCGCCTGCTCCACCGGCTTGCGATCCACATCCCGCGGCCCCGTCCTTGGGCCCTCCGCCCGGGATACGGTCTTTGTGATCTCCTCGCTGGAGGCCAGCAGCTTCTCCCGTTGGGTATCCCATTTTTCCTTCACCGCGCCCAGCAGCTCCAAGACGCCCGGCTGGCCGTAACGGCGGTGCTTGGGGAAGTAGGTCCCCGCGAAAAAGGGTTTTTGCTCCTGCGTCAGGAGAACTGTCAGGGGCCAGCCGCCGCTTCCGGTCAGCGCCTGGCAAACACCCATATACACGGCGTCAATATCCGGCCGTTCCTCTTTGTCCACCTTGACGGCGACAAAGTGGGCGTTGAGATAGTCAGCGATCTCGTCGTCCTCAAAGGATTCCTTTTCCATCACGTGGCACCAATGACAAGTTCATAAAAGCAAGTTAGTCAGCTATACCCAATAGAAAGGAAAACCGGCTTATCCTCGGCTTTTGCTTTGGCAAAGGCTTCATCACACCACGGCCACCAATCCACGGGATTGTAGGCGTGTTGGAGCAGATAAGGCGATTTTTCGTCAATCAATCTATTGGGTATTTTTTTCTCTGATAACATGCGCAACCACCTCCTTTACCTGAATACAATTTTAACATTGATATTATCTCCCTCACGTTGGTATAAAATACGCTCGATTATTGTTTTGTATTAGCCGTCTTTGCGTTCCCTCGCGCCAATCACGGCGGCAAGGCTCATACCGACGCTCGGTTTTTCAGCGATAACTAATACTAAACACTGACTAAAAAGCGACATAACTTGCGGTGTATTTTCCGCCCCGCGTTGTCATCCTCCTTGCCGGGCGACAGCCCGCCTGCGTCGTCTTCCTAGCTGGTCGAAAAATATCCTCGCAATTTATTACCACTTTTTAAT
>Ga0153950_1001281_pt1 | contig 11249 bp, 12 predicted proteins | sample TSNJ034MetaG_FD_104737 | JGI IMG/M metagenome (GOLD analysis project Ga0153950, IMG submission 104737) | Attine ant fungus gardens microbial communities from New Jersey, USA - TSNJ034 MetaG | ecosystem: Host-associated > Fungi > Mycelium > Unclassified | place: USA: New Jersey, Wharton State... | reverse complement strand
GCTGTAGATTGATCAACTGTCAACTATCCTTCGAATTCCTCCGTAAACAGACCCTTTTGAGGCATTCTGATTTCCTCTGGCAATGGGTTGGAAACTCTGACTTTTTAACACAGCTACTCTTAACATAGTTAACCGCATATGGAAAAAGATTTTGGGCTCTCAGCCACAATGCAGCTCATCGGTATTTAGTCGGCAACAAACGAACTGCTTGAAGAACTACTTGGGTTGGTTCACTATTTGCCCTGGAATCAAATCGATCTTGCTGAGGGAATAAAGCAAGTCTTAGGTAAAGTCAATCTGATTGATAACCGTCTCTTTACACACGTCTAGCTAGAAATGGTACTCACTCGTTGACCAGTGAGCCACCAGGCCATCCATGTGACGTTGAGACATCTGAACACCTCAAGCATGACGTGTTCGTTTAGTTCTCCGTCTCACACTCTTGCCGAAATAACTGAGACCATATATGGACTCGCGAGGCCAATGTGAAACAGCAGCCAAATGAAATTTGGCGTGTTGCATTGTGCAGGCTTTGCCCAGATGAGGGTTATGTGATGCGTTCCGTGTTTCGTCAGCTCGTTCCCAAGTGCTTCCACGAAGACCTGAGATTCTTAACATGCATCCCAACTCAGCGGTAATTTTTGAGAGCTATGATTGATTTGATTGATCAATATCCATCTTTAGAATATGATAAACTCCGGCGAGGCCGGCAGCTTCAATCAAAGGGAAGGGAAGGGTTACAAAGAAAGGAATAGTCGAGGAAACACAGACGTAAAGGGTTAGCTTTAGGAAGCTCAGCATCAGCAACCCGTGTCCAGTTCACTTGCCGTCGACATCTTTGATGGCATATGTGGATCCTTGTTATTTAGCCGGAGTACTAAGGAGGGGCAGAGGGTGTTGTTCGGTGATTTAGTTTGAGGTTCGAGACGCTAATGAGGTTGAGTTGGCTGCATTAGGCTTCTATTTGAGCATTGGGTTATGGTACGTGATAATCTGCGCACAGGACCGCATGGGCAGACCCAGACACACGTGTCATTGATCTGAAGAGGCCAAAACTGGGGCTGAAGCGTGGGGACATGGGAAAGCAAGATAGGTAATGTATATTCTCCGCTTGGGTTTAGAAAGGGGCATAATCAGTGATGCGGAGAAAAGCGACCGAAACCTGAGAGAGATTCTCAGAAGGATTTCTGTGACATGGAATTGCTGATTACGCCAATCCGTCAGTCAGTAGTGAGGAGCCGAACATGTGTGATTGAGAAAGTGGTGCCCTTGACACGACAGCGTTGGTTGCCTACACAGGTGTTGTGCTCCAGTTCCAGGTCCGAGTGGGCAGTGCGGCTCGGGTAGACTTCACCGTGGAACTCGGTGAAATGTGACATGTTGCAAATAGACGAAATTTCAGGTGGCAAAGACAAGGGAAACGCATACAAAGCCTAAGTGGGTGTCAGCTAGCCCTAACGGAAGTGTGGCTAACACCGGCTGACTTGGGCTAAATTGACGGCAGCTTCTCCAATAAGTAGTAATAGCAACTTTCACATTACTCCTCCTCCCTCTTCACGCCGTCACCTTGTCCCTCTCATGGAGGCTACCTTTGACAACAAGACCAATCTCCTCGCTGCAAACGTTCGTTCGTTTGTAGATAGCTCGGTATTGTATAACATCACGACAACCCATAATCTTTGGGGTCGTACAGTCACCCTCCTTAAGGATGCTAACCCTGCACTTGGCACCAACTCCCCCATCGTCGGTGCCATTTATTGGAGAGAGCGACTATTTGAGGTGAATGGCCATCGAAAGTCCATATCCGACATAAAACGCAAGCCCCCTGGCTTTGTGACTGCTCGTGATCAGCCCCGGTCGAAATCAAGAATTGGAGGGAAACACAAGAAAAGTCGTTCAGGGTCCAGGGCCAGGGATGAGCCAAGGAAAAAGAGAGAACATTCGCACGATGCAAGTGGACGAACGAATGGCAAAGACAAAGTCAAAAAGTCCCGGTCTAAGGGCCAGCAGAAGCCTGCCGACTCTTCCGTAGCAGTGACACCTGGCTGTGCTTCATGCTTGGGTTTTACTCGTCGTTCCTCCATGTTCTTCACTCAGATTAATCTGGGCGACTGGTGACGCTCCGTCACTGATAACACTCGTTATTGGCGCTGGTCGACAGACAGGACAGAATATGAGCTCGTTTATCATCATGAACAATGGAAGGTAGTGTCATTTCCCCATTTGATCATTTTTCATTATCAGCCGTTTAATTTATTTTTTCCGTTGATCTCAAGGCCCTGATTAATTTGGAGGATGACGATGATGAAAAATCGTCTCGAACTGTCACAGTCTCTGCACACCGACCCCATTCGCGAAGAAGGAGCACCGTTAGCTATGCCGCCCGTGACTTCACGGCTGATTGTCCCGGGCGTAACTCCGGTTTCTCCGCAACTACTACCACTGTCAATAAGCAGCATATTAGGCACTCAAGCGCATTTTTCTCTATTGCTTCCCTTGCCCGTTCCTCTCAAGGTGATGATGAGGACAAGGACAAGCAAGACGATGAGAAAAAATATCAATATGAGGAAGTACAGGAGCTTGACCCGGAGAAAGCCAAGGAAGAAAGGCGGACACGGGCGAGCTTATTTATTCCATACAGGAACCATTTGTTCCACAAGAACAAGCCAGCGGTATTGAAAATGAAGTCCAAGGCTTTACTGCAGGACGAGGTGTTTTTATTGCTGGTGTTTATTTATTCGGAGACAAAGAGACAAGATCGAACTGTGAGTAGCCCTTTTTTCAATTTTTCTGTGATTGATTTGGATTTGTCGTGCGGGATAGAGTAGCTCTGGTGGCTGGTAATTTCATAGGTCATTTCAAGGTGAAGGTAATTCCGTCTTCTTGGGACATACGAACATTTTCTTCTTTCGCACAGACTTTATAATCTTGGACTAGGATCGGCTGCATTAATCATCGTATTCATATGTATTTTTGTAATCTCTCAGGAAACCTCAGGAAACATATCGTGGTTTTGGGATGAATCACTTTTCGTTTCCCAATATAGATACTGTTTGCTAGACACGCGTTTTGTAGCGCCATATGTATATATGATAAGCCTTGTGATATGATCGTCTCTCTTGATTAGCGACTGTCACTTGGCATGTGTCGAAGCTGGAGAATCTCAGGGACGCATGACATGAGAGTATCTATTCTGATGGTTACTGACTTCTTACCCCAATGTCACTCCTTTGATGTTCGACTGGAATCAGCTGTATACGATCTTTTTGGGATGAAATCCCGTGCTCAGCAACTGCATTCCGAACCAGGCTGCTTCCTTACTTGCGACCATCAGAGATTATCAACAGGCAAGTTATTCACAGAAACAGTGGGCAGTCATGATCTTAACTTGGCTGTGGGAACTTGTCTGTCACGTAGCCGTCAATTGCTTTTTGCATGTATTCTTGCAGGTGTGTCATGATTCCAATGGTCTGTAAGTTCAGTCAATTCTGAGAAACATGAGGATTTCGTGATGGTCGATATGGTGTTAGACTTAGTTGTCGTTGTGGAATCTGGTCGTTGTGTCATTAGACACATCATATGGGAGTATCAACATGAAAGATTCTGCGTTTTCTCTGAGATCACGATGGCATGTTTAGTTTAATAAGCTACTTGTAAAATTAGGAACAACTCTGGTGTCTTCACTATATCACTCTCAAAAAGTGTCTTTTTTCAGATACTTTGAAGCTGCATTTCTAATTGAGTCTAGTGGCTGTGCATAAAAAGGAAAGTCTAAGTTGGTCTGCTAAGAGTAAGAGTTTGATGCAATTACTAAAATAAGTGTATTGAACTTTTGTAGTTTGAATCAAAACCATGTTATTTAATGTATTATGTAATCGATACTGTCGGAGACAACCGGGAATTAGACAAGCTCGTCATTGCAGGCTTTTGTCTTAAATGATGTCCTCGAATCTAATCCTGCGTTCGACCCTACCGAGAGCCCTTGCCCGACACACAGCACTCAGGACAGCTCTTCAGGGTGGGCCGATCCTTCTCTAATTGCAGGAACGTGACTGATCCTATGCAGTTCGTTCTACCAGTAATACCTCCGAATTCAAGTATGTCCCAGGAGGACGTGAGTGTAACTGTCTCTAGGTTAAAACTACTATAACTGCTTGTGTAGCCATTTACAAGGGCACTGTGAACGACCCAACGTCCTTCCCGCCGACTTCTCGTGTTCATGGCTCCTACCATTGGGCTTTTGAGCGGCTACTCTCTGCAGGCCTTATTCCTCTGACAGTTGCCGCGTTTGTCACAAGCACCACTGCGCACCCTATCCTGGATGGTCTTCTTGGTGTCAGCCTCGTCATTCATTCCCATATTGGTGTTAGTCTGTTCTTTGGCCCCGCGTCACTCTAGACCTGAACATGGTTGTGATTCTAGTTCGATTCTGCGGTTGTCGATTATCTCCATCCCCGTAAATTCCCTGTTCTCGGCCCAGCTTGCACATGGACACTGCGAGCGGCTACTGTTGCTACCCTTGTTGGTATCTATCAGTTCAACACAAATGATGTCGGTATGTCGATGCAGTCCCTTCTGTCATACACAGCCTGATGTGGGATATTATAATAGGTCTTACCGAGCTCATTGCCAGAGTGTGGACTGCCTAGGTTGCCAGAGTGGTTACGGGATTTTCCTGCTGTCAAAGTCTTCTCTTCGTCTTCTCTTCTCACCTGTATCAGTCTTCTGCCTATGGGAAATCCATCCAATGTTCCGTATTCATGCGTTCTGTTCTTCCTATTACCGCAACTAGAAAATGATAGTCCCAGCACTGCAAATCCTATTGGAGTAATCAAAGGTAATCGATGTTGAGCTTCACAAGGCCTCATACATTTGCCCAGATGTACTTATAATTATTCGTCACTCTGTTCCGCATGTTTATTTCAGCAACAAGGTAGCCACCACAGAAATATGCGTTCGAGAAAGCGTTATCCATGCCACAACGATATATGGGCATCAGAAATCGTGTATCAGCTTTGACTGGGCAATTTGGAGTCGTCGTCTGAGGCTTGCAAGCATCACCAGTGCTTAGGAGTTCTGTGGGCTATGTATTCGCTTCTTCTCTCCTGTTGACCTCCTAAATCTATCGGAAGTCGTTAGTTGAGGATTGTGAGCCGATCATCTATTTTTAAAGCGTTCATTTCGCATGCAGGTACACAGCACTGTAATTTCCATCTAGATCATGTACAACAGGGGTCCACAACACATTGATCTACTGTTTGTAAAGAGACAGATGAAGAATCAATAACCGGCTGAACCAGCAATCGCCTGAATCCCTGCAGTCCCAAAATCAGGCAAAGCACCAGTCAGTGACTTGGCCTTGATCATTTCCAATTCTCCGATCAACGTCTGGTGTCTGTACTCCAGCCTGATGTCGGGTACATTTGTCTAATTTTTATAAGCATGACAAGCAAATGCGGAATTCTTCACCAAAGCTCACCTTATCGATGTCGTTGCCTTCTGCTCCTGGCAGATACCATTGCTGGCCGAGCCAGTGACGTTTGATCTCCATCTCAAACCCACTCTGCTTAACTGAATTTCTGGCGAGTTCAGCGAGAGAGCTTTGCGGTAACTTGTAAATCTTGCCAAAAACCATGAGTATAGGTATCAAACACGAGATGAGACGTACATGAGCCGCAACACTATATTCCTCTAACAAAGGTTCCTTCGTGAAGTGGAATTGCAACGGATCATCTGTACTCAAGCTGACATTCAAACCAGTTTTGAAGAAGTCGGGAAGAGGGTTTCGCTCATACGTCAAGAAGAGTGCATTGTTCGAGAGTGGACTCATCGCGATACCAATCTGTTTCAGATAAAATAGATATTGGAGTGCTGGCACTTTGCGGAGGAGTATACCGTGAGAGATGGAATGAGAGGTCAGGAATGCTGAAATTAGGTGATCAGTATCGCCTGCTTCGCCGCAATGAGGTCGGAAGACGAAAGTGCCTAATATGAACCGATGCATAGATGTTATTATGGATCCATAGAGGCGTGTAATTGGACGCACTAAAACCCCTAAGACGACGCCAGTTATTCAGACTGGCCATATTGGCATACATATAGTAGACCCTAAGTTCAATCAAATTAATACGCAGTCACTGAGCACAAGATGAGATTTACCAGTAAGAATAAGGCGGGGATTGTGGGAAATTCCACAAATGCGGCAGAGGGAACTTGCGATGGATGCGACGCTCGATTTTGGACTCATCATCTACGGTGTCAAAGCCCACAACACGTTGGAGGAAGATATGTAGTTCAGGATGTGTGCGAGGATCCTTGGTAACCTCGAACAAGGGGCGGAAAACGTCTGGGAAAAGGTCAGTTCTGGCTATTCAAAGAAGTGGAACAAAATGATGGCACTGAACTAACAACAATGTCTTTAAAGGTATCAACTGAACCATTGACTTTGTAAACTTCATACAGTCTTGGAACCTGAATGAGCCAGCGAACGTTGTTTGAGAATAGTTTATTATTGACGACCCATTTGGCCAACTTATCCCACTCATCGGGGGAGCGGCCATAGACGCTGATTCGCCATTCAGCGTTCTAGGGCGTGAAAATCAATGAATGCCTGCCGAAAGGTGGGTGCTGACATACTTGGTACTTGTGTTGCTTTAAATCACTCATCAACTCTGATAGTGGTGAATCAGTAGAGAATAACAATGCGGTTCTATGAAAAATTGACAAACCCTGGGTTAACTCAGCCAGGTATCGACCTTTGATATAATTGTCTGTCTTCAAAAAAATTTCACGCAACCGAGATTCTCCAATAGGATTATATTTAAGATTGAATTTGTCGAAACGGTGGAATGAGTCTTGATGAGCATGCATGTCCAAGGTATCAATGGACAGATCGTATGCAGTTAGTTTAAGAGACTCAAAAACTTGTTCAAGAGTGAGTTCGTGACCATCGCGAAAGATGACAACATCCTGGCTTCAGTTGACGGATGCACAGATAAGGATAAGATACAACATCGCCTACCTGAGGACAGCGCTTCATCTTTGATTTGATGAACCGGAGAAGATGTTTTTGATTCATGCTACTCGAGTGGTGAACGTGAGTATCGACTTTACGAACATTATAAAAATCCCTGGAACCAAGTTTCAGCAGGATTTTGTGAGCAACCTGCTAGACACACCTGTGAGGATTGCGCTGATGGTGGATTGAAGTCAGAGATTTGATAGAATTCCAAGGTTCTTAAACGAACCTTCATGTCTACCAGCTCCTGACTCTCATTCAGTAGGGTGTACATAGTGAACTTGCTTAGGAGATATTTCAGCCTTCGAAAAGCAAAGGTTTTCGTAGGTCCATGAGAAATAACACTGAGGACAAAATCGAGATCCATAAAATATTCTCGGATGTCAGGAATGTTGAAGGCCGGTCCTGACTCTCCTGTTCTTGAGTTTATTTTTCATGGAATTATCGACAGGCGGTACTTGACTTACTGTCATCATATGACTTGAATACCTGATAGACGCCTTTGTCATCAATTTCAAAGGTCCACGGATGGGACTCCGGTATTTCACAGGCCTCAAACTCGAAACTTTCCTCGTCACTCACGTTGTGGTTGAGCACCTCCTTGTTCTTTGTATGCCAGGTTGGTGATGGAGGCTTCGGATAGATTTTCCAGGGTGCGAAGGATGATTCTACTCGGGACCGTTCAGTTGAGGCGTCAATGTCCGGCCGTCGACCACAAACTTCGATATGCTCTTCGGGAAGTCCTTCAAATTCACCATCATAATCTCGAGGATCGTCCCCTAGTCTCTGCCTCGACCTGAACATATACTTATCACGAAGTTCGCAACATTTCTGGAGAGATTGAAGAAGTTTGGATTGTTCGGGCGTGATGAGGGGCTCAATTGCTGTTGAATGTCTTAGGTGTCAATCGGCGTGTGCCATAGTAACTTACGGATAGGAGCCTCATTAGCAAACTCTGTTAACTCATTTTTCTCCTCTATGAAAGGGTCACCCGTCGAAGAGCCATGTAAAGTCGAGGCTCTGAGATTATGGACATCGGATGACCCATCTGAGGGCATTCTCTGGGTCCAAAGTTTCTCGTCGATCTGGTCAATGTTGGTCGTCATTCATCAGTCATAATCAGATCAACACTTACGTGCTGCTGGCTCTTCTCTTCCAAGTATCCAAAAAAACAAGCTCTGGATTCCGGAATTCTGAGAGAGCCCAGTGGAGATAATTCGGGGTCCTCGATGGTGCTCCCGTGGGACATGTTGAATGTAGTACACCGAAAGTCACTGGACAGCTTGAATGGGTAGGTCCGAACGGCCCGCGCTTCTCAGGCAACAGATCTTTCCTTTTCGGTCTATGACATTGATGTTTTATCTGCAGTCAGTCTTCCAGATTTCCATGGACAAATTAAGGGAGAGAGGTACAGCGGAGGCCATTGATGTCATCATTGCAGAATAACCATCTTGAGGAGTCGGCATTTGCCGATTTATCTGGGACTAATTTTCCTCGACGATCATTATCTGGCCCTCAAGACTTAAAGCAATCAAACATGTTTTTTAATCCCTCCAGCTATACAACGATGAGCTTTATCTTGCCTCTGTCTACTCTCATCTTCGAATGATACGCGAAGCCAGATCTCACGGGCCGTAAAACCCAGTGAAGGGACATGTGGATTTCACGAACGGCACGGGGTTCAACTATATAATTATCACCTACAATTCAATTAGTCTCTCTCACCTATGCTGTGCTTCCTCTTTTTCCCTCTCGCGAGCCTTTTAATTGCGCTCTGTGGTGCTGCACCTACTGTCACACAGATTTCTAACAATCTCCTTGACTCGGATGGCATCTTCTTTGTCTCATTTGATGGAGTCGTCAACGTCAATTCTTTCCAGCTCTCCGGTGTGCTGACATTTGGCAATTTCCAATTCGCTGGTTGGTACACTTCTACACGTACGGCTATTCTCGCTCGACGACAATTACCATCCGGAAGCTGGTCCACCCTCCAACTCCCACATAATCTGACTACCAATGACTCTCACAATGTCATTGCGCTCGGTGTATCTCCGGCAGACGGAAAAATCCATGTTGCCTTGGATTGTCATAGCACACAAGTATTTTACACCAGTTCTGAGGCAGGCCTGGCGACAAGCGGTGCAAGTTGGGTAGCCAGTAGGTTTGGATCAATTACGAATACGATCGGTAATTTGGACGTTGGAACGTAAGTGCCTGCATTTTACCTTATCATGAGCTCTTATAAGTGAACTATGACATTTAGAGTCATCACATATCCCCAATTCGTCGTCACTCCAGAAAACCGTTTACAGTTCGTTTACCGGTCCGGCGTATCTGGAAATGGTGCTACTCAATTAGCAGAATACGATGGAGGAATTTGGTCGAACGTTGGCTCATGGGCTTCCGCTTCCGGAGTCTATACATCGACGAACGGCGCCCAAAGCAGTGCTAGGAATCTCTACATCCATGGATTTACATACGACTCTAACCGTTTACATGTGTCTGGTACATGGAGAGAGCAGAACGGCGCTGTTATGTGTAGTAGTGGCGGCCTAACTAATCATGATACCGTTTATGTCTCCTCAGACGATAGAGGTGGGTGTCTATTCTCGAGTCAGTTCTCGAGCCAAATTTGCCACTTGTAGGTCGGACATGGAAGAATAGTGCAGGTTCTAGTGTAGGGGTGTCTGGTTCAAGCCCATTCAATGTGAATACAGGAGGACTCATCGTCGACCCTCTCAATGCTGACCACGGTCTCATGAACCAAGAGTCTCAGGCTGTCGACTCCACTGGACAACCCCACATAATAATCTCCTACGTACCTGGTAAATGTCTCTGAAATTCTCAAGGAGACGAAACTGAGCTTGAGTATCGGCTAGGTCGCTTCGGTCAATGTGTAACCAACTATGAAACTGGTCGCATAACTGACGGTCGTGCATTCCACTTATACCGTTCCTCTTCCGGTACCTGGACCAAAGTAGAAATCCCATTCGCTCTCGACGCAGTGGGACGTTCTCAGATTGCTTTGGACAGCCAAGACAATGTTTACGTTGTCATGCCATTCGTAAGGATCGTCACAGCCACTCAAGCTTCTGGATGGACGGACTGGACAATGGCTTTTGATGGTGTTTCGGAGGGACTGAATGCTTTTGGTGAGGTCACGATTGACAGAGCAAGGATCCCTTCCCAAGTTCTGTCGATTCTGTATCAGGAGCAGAGCTCTGGGTCGACGCCTTCTCCTGTGCGTCTGATTGATTTCTCCCTGAATGGGGATACGGAGTAGAGAGTCACAGGCTCGTATAAAAAATAAAATAAAGTCATAGTTCCTTCACCGGTAACTAGGTATAAGAAAACCATATCGGTGCTATCCAGTTTTTCCACGACACAGAAACATCGCAAGAGCTACCATTCACCTCCGTTCAGACAACGTGTCCGCAAGGGAGAGAGAACTTCCAAAAACCTCGTATACGTCAGCTGAAGATTCCGATATTAACGTATAGATAGGTCATCGATGGTACCATCCAAGGGCATGACAACAGCGGATATCATTGAAATTCTAACACCTCGAATGAATCACCCATCCAACCTGTTGATGGGATGGGGTCGCCAATTGCCACCCCTCCCCCCACACATACACCGCTCGAAGTTACTCATCAACTTGGCCTTGCAGCTCTTTTCCCGCTCACTATTGTCTCTCCCACAAATGAAAAGTTCTGCCTCAATTTGAATTAATCAACCTAAAACTTACCACTATGTCTTTAAGCGGTTTCATACCTCAATCCCATATGAAAATTTAAAACAACTCATCTTGTCAGACCTCACAGACAGCAACTGAGTGTGAGTGGCAATGCTGCAGCAGTTCACCTCAGTTCCGCTTACTCTTGTGCACTAGCCGCAATTCACCTCTCCACGTCTAATATCGCATTCAATATTCAAGTCTAAAAAAAACCCATAAAACCCATGCATCATGCAAAGAGAAAAAGGCATCTCTCCATCATGGTGCTAACTCATTTCTTCAATCTATATGGCAATCCTACACTGGCGGTTATCCAAGCGACCAAAGGGAAAAAAAAAGTCTAGTAGTAAAAAATACGAAAAAAGAAAGCATCAAAAACCAATGTTGTAAATACAAAAAAAAAAGAGAAGAGTCTAACTCATGCAATGAGGTAAGATCAAATCCACACAGTCGACAAAACACAATAATAACACACAAAAGTGGGGTGGGGTGGGG
>Ga0153950_1001280_pt1 | contig 11250 bp, 9 predicted proteins | sample TSNJ034MetaG_FD_104737 | JGI IMG/M metagenome (GOLD analysis project Ga0153950, IMG submission 104737) | Attine ant fungus gardens microbial communities from New Jersey, USA - TSNJ034 MetaG | ecosystem: Host-associated > Fungi > Mycelium > Unclassified | place: USA: New Jersey, Wharton State... | reverse complement strand
GTCTATACAAACTTGCCGTGCCTGACGCACGCTTCCTTGATCGGCGATCAACGCAAGAATCCAAATTTCCACTCGTATGTCGATTCATATTAGGTTTTCGTTTTTCCAACTCCGCGATAAATACTTTTTGGGAATGGTCTAGCGGCGTCCCCTCCCAAGGCCTCAAATCGTATCTACAGCATAACCTACAGCTTTTCCACTTCATTCCTCGGCTCCATGGGAAGATCTGATTCAAGCAATTGCACTTTTCCAACTGTTGACCATCGACCTCATTGATTTTGTGGTAGCGACCCGACTTATGACCCAGCATATGGAATGTGGCAGTTATAAAGAGCCTCCGGCTAACCGGAGGCTTCCGTGACATGTCACAAGGGCTTGGACTCCGCACACACAAAAGCAGTACACCATGATTCTGGATCTACCTCTCATTCTCCGCAAAGAAGACTCGTTCTGATAGAGAATCAGGTCGCAATGGTGATAGTCGATTCTGAACATGAAACGTGTTCGCCTGCCCTCGAAGTATCAGACAATCGATACTGACAAGCACGCTCTTACTCGGGCTCTTATCCGGACACAAAAGTTCAAGAAGGCATGAAATCCAGTGTCCTCTGTTGTAATTGGCAGTTCTGCCTTCTTAACTGATGATCTTTGTCATACAGGAAATCCAAGAATCACAGATGATCCGATGGTTCATCACGACTTGATTGCCATCCTTGATACATTTCAGCGGGCGATGCAAGGTGTAAAGGAGGATGCGAATTATTGTCAGAGCGAGAATTGTGATAGCAAGCGAATTAGACATTATTCAATGAAATAGAGAACACGCAAGATACGAGCGGAGTAGCTTCTCAGATGTGAAATTCAGTCCTCGTCATCCGAAAGAACCACCAGTTGTCGCGTCCGAGTTGATAGCTTTGGGAGAAGAGAATTTGGAAGCGAAGGCGACACCAGAGGTGATTCTGCGCCTGCACTATGATGTGATGGTGTTAGTGCGTTCCCAGAGGATGAAGAGATGTGAAGGATTTCAGAAGTGACAAAATTGTCATCGTCAGATCCGTCAACATCTTCACTACCAGACCCAATTCGTTCCTTCTTCCCGTCCGAGTTCGATGAATCCGAGAGCTCAAGAACTTTCCCTTTGCTCATCGATTGCTTTGGAGACGTGCTTCTCTTACCTCGCTTCCGCTTTTTCATGCCATGAGCTCTCATCCCGAGGGGCCTGACGGCTTGAGAGGCTACTGCAGCACCTGCCAAAGCGACTCTGTTGCGTAATTTCTTCTCCTTTTCCAGAAATTCATGCATATCCCCATACTCTTCGTCACTGTCCCCGATGAACTGGGCTGATTTGTATTGCTCTTTCTCCCTTTTCTTTTTCTCCTTTCGCCTAGTCCTAGATTCATCGTCTTCAACCTCGGCATTTTCCTGAGATTCTGCTGATGGCGCATGACGGTGTCTCCGCCGCTTTTTACTCAATAAGGAAGTTGCCTTCTTCCCATCAAGGTGGAATGGCGTTTTCAGAAATTCATTTATTACATTCAGCATCCCTTGAAGTTCTGAAGGGAGGATAGCAGCAGGGATATACCACTGCAATTCATCCTCATCTGCCAGAACAGAACAGAATACAATAAGCTCTGCATTCCTCCGATTCGAACATTGTCCTATACCTTTGTCCAGAATAGCAAATTTGCAAAGTTGGAACAACAATTTGAGCTGTGGATTTTTCGTCGCCGCAATAGCTTGTTCGTCATACAGATAAGGGATCACTGCAGTGGAGATCAATGGTACACTGGAATATTGAGACTGGTTTCAGGTGCACATACAATAGTCCTTGATTTTCGCGAGAGCTTCCGCTGATGGCCGATCCTTGCGTAACACTATGTCAACTGCGTCATCGAGTCTCTCGTCTTGTGACTGGTCACTTTCGTCCTTATCCTCGTCTATGATCTTTTGTCGCTGATCTCTGGTCAAAGCCAGGATCTAGGGATTAACATGAATTCCTATGTTAGATGAAGCAGGAACTTCTCAATATACCTGCTGCGTCCAAGTGACCAAATCAGTCTGCGCGGCCTCTACAAGAGCAGCTATGACGATGCCTAGTTGGTCACTCCAAGAATATCCTTTCTTAACTCGAACGTCGGGTGGGAAACATGTGTCTTCCACGAGAGCCCCGTCCTTCTTCTCTGGCTCCCAGCTGGAGTATTGCTTCCAATGCCCCCGATTCTTGGGAAAAAATGCCTGTTATAAGAAACGATTGTTATAGACTCGTAGATACGCCACTAGTGTAACTGCGGATGAAAGGACCGGGGTTTCTCACCTCTATCACCAGGAAAGAATCTTCAGCAAGCGCCTTGAAGAACTTGCGGAGAATGAAATTAACCAAGCTGATGAGATCCTTATAGGGTTGGTCTCGAGGTAAAGTCTCTTTTTCGGTCAGGATAGTCTTAAAAAGGTCTAATGTTGACACCTACACGTGATGGGAGATATAAATGAGTGGAGATGAGGTGGACAGGAAGACAACTAACATTGAAGAACAATCCTTCTGCCTTCGCCTTGACAGCCTGTCTGTGGAGCAAGCTGACAACTCGGCGCATATCATCAGCAGAGCCAAATTCTTTGTATCGGGTGAGATACGTCAGGAGGGTATGATTAATTTCGGCGTTCGCAAATTTCTATAATCCCATTAGCGCCATCACCCTGAAATTAGATGTGATGCACACCATTTCAAACGAGTCAAAGGTAAAGAGAGTTTCTTGGATGGTATCTTCGTATCTCTCGACCGCCTCTTCTTCTTCACTATCTGGAATACCTTCCTCCTCGGTAACACCTTAAACTTGTGGTAGGACCGTCACAATCTAAATGATGATACACACCTTTCGCTTTCATTCGCCTTCGGGCAGTTTTCTTACGCACATAGACTCCATCGCCCTTGCCCTTCGTCCACCTTTCCAGTAGACGCATCAGGACGTAGGATAAATGCACACTCGCATTCAAATAGGCAAGACTCTGCGAGCTCTCCCTATAGGTGCGCAAGCTGTCGAGCGCAAGATCAAGAATGTCACCATTGTAGATGATTTGCTGTTGAAGAAGGTCCGCGGATTCTGCCAGGGTGGGATCGGTGATATCTGACTTTGACATATTGTCAATAAGGAGTAAGAGTTGAGTTAGACATTCGATGCCTGCTTGTAGCTCCGTCCATAGCTTGGGCTACCAAGAAAGCGTAAACTTGGGTTAAGGGGAAAACAAGGAAATAGAGGATAACGACCTTCTCATCGACGGCCTCACGCATACGTTTGAGTACCCAAACTACCCAGTCTCGTTCGATAACTTCGGCGATCATGCCGAAGGGCCAATTTTCACTTTCTTTTGAATTGTTCTTATCGGATTGGGATGGCTGGTCTTGAGCACGCAACGTCAGGAAGTACTCTAAAAAGAATTTAGTCACAAAGAGTAGACGTAGTTTATCTTTCTCCGTAACTCTCGCTCGTTCTAATCGAATGTCTTTCAATAAAGCCGAGACAAATGCTAAATCAGATTCCCAGCATTCAGCCACCAAACGGTCACTATTGAGTAGCCCAGCGATACTTACAATTGAAACAAGCTTTGAGAAATTCATTCGCCAAGTTCTGTAGTATCTTTCGGGCATCCACGGAGAGGTTGTCTTCCCGGGAGAGTTCGTCCACCGTATTGCCCTTACGCGGTCTCTGGCGTTTCTTAATGTCCAGGATTTCGACGGCTTCTTTATTCAAAGCTTGCTGTCGATGAAGTACTGAGGAGTGGGGTTGGGAATCACTGAGGTTGCCCTTCTTGGCAGTGTTGAGAGTTACGGAGATCGTGGTACCGAAACGAGAATGACGGGTAGAGGGGTTGGAGAAGGCTTCGCGTCGTAAGCGAGCCTCGGTATCCAGTAGACGTTTCAGTTTCTCCTTCGGACGCTGGATGTATAATGACAGTATTCAGTAATGATTCTGTCTTGCGAGTCACAAAAGGCGCACATTCTCTTGCTTCGCCGCCAACGATGCGGGATCGATACCTCTATATAGAAGATAGAGAATCTCAAGGGCAACGGTATTCCACCCTGTTAACCAAGGGTCATCCTCAGAGTTGGCAGCAATGATGACGATGAATTCAATGAAGTTGGCATCAAAGAGCTCTCCAATAAGGCGAGATTGGAGAGAGGTGAACTCGAGTTGGTTGGCGCTCAAATTAGCACTTTGTCGGAGGTCTTTAACAAAAGCAAGGTTCCGTATGAGGTATAACACAACGCTGACTAGCTGAAAATCTCTGTCCGTTCGTTGTGGCGGTGCTTTCGAAAGTGGCGGAATCACGATGGCGAATAACGCCTTCATGACGTCTTTATTTATGAGAGAAGCTTTGTAGTATAGATGACTTTCAAGAAGATGGGTAAAGTCGGCATTTTTGTCTTCCTCCTCATCAAGTTCTTTCAGCTCCTCCGCCAGATCAATGGGCCAAGTCATTGCAGTCATTAAATCGACACATGCGATCGCACGCTTGTCATCACCGCTAATCTTAGTGGCGACAAGGAGGATTGGGATGAGATCGTTCTGCAACAAGCGACGCTCCCAGAAGATGCGCGCTATGGTGCGATCGTCATCCATGTCGTCGCGTCGCCAGAGCCTTTTCAAGTCCTTTAAGCACGCCCCAGTCTGTTCACCCATTCGGTATTCGCCCTCCTCTACGCCGCCGAGTGCATCAATGATTCGTGTGATGACCGGCTCCAGAATGACACGAGGGTCATGAAAATCATAATCTTCTCCCTGTTGCTGGTCATTTTCATCGGTGAGATCAATGACTTGGGAGGCGACCATGGTCAAAGAAGTTCATGCTAATGAGCTCAGCGCGTCGACAGGGAACACGACATGTCACGTCGTGACACATGATATCACATTTGAAAAAGAATTTTTAGAGCGTGGGAATCCTCCCTTAGAATGATTTATACTTGGAGCACGCCTATCCAATGCTATCACAATATCCATGGACCAGAAGCGTGCCCAAACGTGCGTCTTAGCTTGATTTAATGCCCTCTGCTCATATGATCATCTATCAGGCTCGAAGCGCTTGAAGCCTTCATCCAGAACCAAAAAGCCCTCCTGGATACAACTTATTCAGACATTGAACGCCTGCGAGAAGCGAGAGCCGCCGCTCTCGCTGATCCAAAAGCTTTCTTGGATCATCTGAATGTCAATGTATGTCCATTAATGATGGCCAGGGGCACTAATTGCTTATCTTGCGTTTCAGCTCGACGCCCCTGCTTTCCGCTTGAGTGCTTTGCCGGACTGGCAACTGGTAATCCCAAAGGGCATTGATTGGTCCGCATTTGAAGGACATGGTGAATTTCTTTGTTTCCCCGTTAGGTTGTTCAGCATTTTTGACCCACTCTTGATACTTAGATCCTGCACCACTTCAAAAATTCGCACTTGACGCACAACAGTTACATCTCTCGAGAAATGAACCGCAACCCATTCAAAAGTCACCCCTTTCCGATCTCCAAAAACTCGTCAAAACAGCAAGATGCTCAATCATAAATCCCGTTTTGGCTGCATTTGCACACACCTCAGATGTTGAGGATGAGAGCGAGTCGGAAGTAGATGAAGAAGAGGCGCACAGACTGCGGGAACGAGAAAAGATACGATTATTGAAACAAAGGAAAATCCGGACTTGTGGACTCAAGCTCCCTGGACTCAGAATCGAAGGCTCTAATGCTGTATTTGTGCGACATGACGTTGAAGATGAGAGCGTGGACGTTGATATCTCTCTGGACCAAGACCACTCAACTGATCACACATCTATCATCACGTCGCAGCGATTGCAGCTCCTGAAGGCGCCATCAAAATCTCCTCGAACGCGAAAGCCAACAATTAAGAAGCAGAATGCAATTGAGGACCCCTTACCGCATTCTCGGCTCCCCAAGACAGCGCGAAAAGATGATCCACCGAAGCTACTGTCTCCTAATTATGAACAATTGGAACAAGTATTGATGACAGAACCTTCTCCAAAGCATGCGAAGGAGTCTGGGAAACCAAAATCCGAGACATACAAGCAGGCATGGTCGGTTTCCGAACAGCATCTACTCGAGCAACTGTTAGAGCAGATCCCAGAGGGCGAGAAGTATCGGTGAGTTTTGGACATCCAGGAACTAACGGTTCCCTGACGTGCTACTGCGGGGTATAGTTGGCAGAAAATTTCTCGCGCTATGGACGGAAGGAGGACACCTAGACAAGTAGCAAGTCGAGTACAAAAGTATTTTGAGAAGTTGAAGAAATATGGTATAGAGCGGTCATGATAATGCCCCAGGCCCTGACGTATATTATATTAAACTAAATTAATCAATTTATACTGGGTTGATGAAAAAAAGGGTATCTTTTATCAATGTATCACTCGGCACAATTAAAAATTAATGCAAGACTTCAAAACAGATGAACGACAGGTCATCTGTTTGTAAAACGTGGTGTCAAATTGCCCCTTTCGGTCAATTGAGTACCATAGATTACCCATCACATGGACACGCCTGCCACAGGGTCGTTCGTTTTCAATCACGCACATTTTGCTGTCCGTCCTTGTCATATTACCCCGTAACCATGACCCAGAAATTTGACCCCAATACTGCCCAAAATGCCATTGAAGTAAGCTCTGAATATGGCTTTCATTGAATAGCAATCTCACGCCTCGTATCTAGATTGAGAAACAGTGGGTCATCATCTACAAAGACTTGAATCACGAAGTAAATCAATGCTCCGTTCAGATTTGCCGTAAAGGCAGTCGAACATGCCCAGGTGTGTGTATACTTCTATTTTTCTCTTTCCAGACGCTGAGAGTCATATCTGTGAAAGACCTACTGGAATTTGATAGAGAAAGTGCAACCGCGTCAGCTCAAGCTCACCAAGTACGTTAGGTTTTCTGAAGTTGAGCGTTATGGCTTGACCTCGTGATCGATTTGCGTCTATCTAGTATTGATGATGAGATCTTCGAGCATACCATGAAAGCATTTCCTGAACTTGCGGAGGAGCCATATGAGAAACTTACAAAGCTCGACGAGGATTGGATGAAAAGTAATCAAGGCAAAAAACGTTGGAGAGAATTTATTGCTCCGTAAGAGTCTTTTTTTCTGGGGTCCTTTTTAGTCTATTCAAGTTTTTTTTTAATTTACTTCCGACATTCTATCTTGTTGTGCAGCTATGAGACGAAGGTCAAGGATTACAACTTTGGGTCGTTGATCAGGACAGATGCAAGGGGCGAATATGGAGAGACTAATACCATCTTCGGTATGATTTTTTTCATCTTTGTTGTCATATCGTCCCCTACTCTCTCTACCTCCTCCTTGCTTTAGTCTAAGGTCCCTTTACTGATTTATTCTAGTCACTCGGACACAGGTATGTTACCAAAGTAAAAGAAAAAACTGAGCTACTAAATTATATCTCATTGATATCCCCTGCGAATCACTTCGACATCTCAAGTTTCTTGCTGTAGAAGTACGTCATGATAACTCTGATCTCCTGAAAAGCTAATTCCTACCTTTGTTTCCTTTAGATCGCGAGAAATCGTCTCGGTTTGAATGACAAAGCTCATGAACTCGCCAAGGCTGAAGGAGAAAAGGAGCGACAGAAAAAACAGAAAGAGAGTGCAGACAAGGAGATAAGCAAACAACGCAGATGATAAGTCCTGTATGACTCGAGTCTATTATTATGGGTTTGGACTGCAAATATCTGAAGAGAATATAATATCATTAAACAGTCCATTATGTAAGAACACTCTATCAAGGTGAGGCTTTGGTTCTGTTTGATCGTGGATGCCCATGGTTCATAAGTTTGCCTGTTGATCGGAGATGATGTTCAAAGGTAAGGTCAAAGGTAAGGCCAAGAAGCACTGCACAATGCATCAGTATGCATCGCAGTCGAGGGCAACTCGGCTATCGATTTGAGCCACGTTTACTGAAAGCCCTGCACCTGTCTTCTTGGAACCTGACCAAATGAGGAGAGCTGCGATCCCAGCTAGAACGAAGAACAACCTTTTAAGCGAACAAGGAGAGAAGAGAAGATCAAGCACCCACAAAAGGTGCCGGTTAAGAAAGCGAGGGCGGTTGTAAAGGACGAGATTGCACACCAGAACGTTTTTGATCTGCACTCGTCAACGGCTTGAGTTGCCAACATGATACCTATGGCTGTATCAGAAACAAACGATCAGAACGACGTTTATTTTTATTCACATGGAAGGATCTTACCGAACCACACTAGGCCAAGAACGGAGAAAGATGTGAAATGAGCGAGGGATCTCGTCAACGGGTGAGTGGAAAGCGGTTTATTGTTGTACCGAAATCTGATTGATGATCGAACAATTTTGGAAGGGAACAAGAGAATACTCACAATACACCAATCCACGACCACGTAGCAATTGCGGCCGCTCCCGCAACTTTCCCAAAAATGTCTGACAGGGAAAATGGATGAGCGGAGATAAAGGAGGGAAGCTTTAGAGAAACGAGGAGTGGACGAACAGAGCAATGACGATTTTCCATTAATAAAACTTGCCAAAAAGCCGAAGAATGTTTGTAGCACTGCTGTGAAAAGAGCGAGGCCTGGGTGAAATTAGAATAAGGCGGCAATGATATACAGGGTGCGCACTGTAGAATGGGGTCCGAGACAACATGGTGAAGGCTGAGCAAGAGGAGTTGGGTAGATCCGGAAGCGATAATATGGGTCAGATGAGTTGGAGAGAGTCGTTCGACCTAAGGTAGACCCCACGGGACGGGTAACCAGCCTGTCACAGGTCTAGGCTCTATTGAAAGCGGCTTCCAGCGACTCACCGCCGTCAAAAAAATGTCAAAAACCCAAAAAGGGGCTCGACCAGGCTAATCCAACGGTGCCCGTCATCCGTGGCCGCTGCCTCGCCTATTGACGGGGAACACAGGAGTGATGATGAAATTTATAAATAAATTTCAGATGATCTAGATCCGGAAACCGAGAACGCGTTTATTATTTTATTCACAGGTTAGTCTCACGCCTTGGATGTTGGACTGGCGACAGAGACACAGAGAGCCCGCTCAGAGCCTACTCAGAATTTATCTTTGTATTTGCAACCATGTCCACTTGGGCCAGATTGATATCTTTTCCCCATTTGCATCAACAGACCGTGAGAATATCACTCTCTTGTATCATCGCCAGTCCAAGTCCCTGGCCTGCTCGCCGTCGTCTACGATGGCGACGTCTCCAGCACACAGATCTGCACAGTCTGTGGGCTCAAGCAACTTGCAGGCGCCATCGTCTCCTGGCCGACCCCGACGCATGACTTCACCTTCACAGACTTCGCTTAGCATTGTGCGTTTATCTCGTCATCAGGCCTTACTATTTCTGACCTAAGATGATACAATAGCCCGAAGGCGGTCGTCCACAACAATTTTCTCGGCCACCCTCACCCTTACGGAATGGTTTTGTCCCAGATACGAGCACTGGCATTGACCCGCACGATATCGAATCTGAGTCTCATTCAGGCGATGGCAAGCGCGAGCGCGTGCACACGTCTTGGGATGACCGTTCCCCTTCACCATCCGGCTCTTCTGTCTCCCAGATTGCAGCCAACTTGGCGCAACGCGTCGGAACCTTCGTCGAAGGGATCAACAGGCCCCGATCAGCACTCCCAACAGATGAGGAGCTTGAGGCCGAGGCTCAACGTGAATGCGACCGTAGTCGTCGCGAGGCCGAACTCATTCTCACCAGGGAAGCCGAGCAAAGGCGTCTCGTTGAAGAACGCGTGTTGGCCGTGATGGACGATTCCAATCCGCTGCCGCCACCTCCTTCTCGTCCTCCTGGAGGTATGTCCAATTCTTCATCTCCAGCATCTTCGCAAAAGGAGAAGGACGGTTTAAATTGGTGGACTGCTGCAAAGCAGCGGCTTACTCCGACGAAGGAAAAGGATTCTCTGACACCGGCTCAACAGGTTATACAAGATGCTAGGGCAAGGGAAAAGGAGCAAAAAAAGAACGCTAAAGGCAAGGAAAAGGCCCTAGGAGAATGGCCTGCTAACCCACAGGCAAAATTTAGCGATCCCTTGCTCCATAGTCTCAATATTCCTCCTTCACCTCAACGAAAGCCTGTCCTTAGCTCTCCAGTTTCACCTACTCCCTCTCGACCAAATTTGTCTAATATGGCACCAAACTTGACGCCCTCCCCCATGCGCTCCGTCGACAATCTCTCTGTTTCACCTTCACGCGAAGCTCCTCCATTGTACGCGACATTCAATGAACAAGGAATACTAGACATCCCTGGAACGGTCCTCACAATCGCCAAACGTTTTGAGAAACTTGAAAAATGGACCGTTGGTCACGTCCGCGCACTAGAAGAACGCATGAACGACGTCGAGCGTTGGCTCGTCGACAAAGAGAGGGACCGTGAACAGAAAGAAAAACCTCTTACTGATCCAACCACTGTCGATCCTAACCTGAACGATATTCGTGACGAGATATCAGAACTTCAAGGACGTGTAGGTGAACTCGGTCGCGAAATGGCAAAGTTAGCTTTCGCGCCGAATAATCTGTCTTCGGGCCCCTCGAGGCATTCGTCTGCCGCTGATTCTTCACCTCCTACAACCTCGACAGTCGCTAGTGCTTATCATCATACTCCATCCGCCTCCATGACAGCATCATTGCCAGCACATTCACGTTTGAATTCCACCACTGCTAGAGATTCTACTAGTCCACCTATGGCTGCTAATACTGCTGGGGGGGCCTCGACAAGGGGTTCCGGGACAAAATTGCCTTATCCTACAGGGGATTATACGAGTCCAAACACTTCATTCTCACCACCCAGTTCACCTCCTGCCTCTGGTAATTCCAAAACTAGAAGATCTTTCTCGGCCCTTCCATCTTCTTCTACATCCTCTAACGTCACCACCTCAGCTGTAAATCTAAATTCAATCCAACATAGTGTATCCCCTAATTCTTCTAACCCAAATCTCAATCTCGGCCTGAACCCTGGTTCACCAAGTACCTCTTCTACGAATTTATCTGCTAAGGGAGGAACTAGTCCTAACAATCTCAATGCACCGTCCCCTTCATCTTCAAAGGGTCAGCAACAGCAGAAGAGACAATCGAGTGTTAGTCCGACACCGAGGAAAAGATATACAGTTGCACTTGGGGAACCTCTAAGATCGCAGTCGCCCCCTGGGCAGGACCATGGTCTTGATGCAACACCTTTAAATATTAAGAGGGGAATCCAACCGATTCCGTTTGGAAAGGGCCAGATT
>Ga0153950_1001275_pt1 | contig 11261 bp, 14 predicted proteins | sample TSNJ034MetaG_FD_104737 | JGI IMG/M metagenome (GOLD analysis project Ga0153950, IMG submission 104737) | Attine ant fungus gardens microbial communities from New Jersey, USA - TSNJ034 MetaG | ecosystem: Host-associated > Fungi > Mycelium > Unclassified | place: USA: New Jersey, Wharton State... | reverse complement strand
TCTTCTCCTCTTCTAATATTACTACTCTTTTTTCTTTCTTCACTTTCTTTTCTTTTTCCAATTTGATATTTCTTCTATATAATGGTAGATATTTGGTCATCTTAACTTCTCCTGTTTTCCAATTGATTTCTGGATTGTATGCTTGCAACTATAGCATTCCCAATATAATGTCTATTCTCCCTAGATCATACATATCCATTTCACATGGTTTTTGTAATATACATTTACTTTTACTTGGTGTATAATAGTTTCTCCACTGTTGTTTGTTCCATCCACATTCCTGACTGTTACTAGTTTATCTAGCTTTTGTAGCTTAAATTTATATTTTGCTACTATCTTCCTGTCTATGAACATTCCTGTCATGCCACTATCCAAGAATCTCTTTACTGTCACCCCTTTATGTGTATTCACTTTTTCTACTCCTATATTCAACTATACTTCTCTCAGTATTTTAAACATTTTCTTTACTTTTCTTTCTATACTTTACTTTTTTGCTGTACCTCTTGGAGCTTCTATCTATATGTTATCTTGCTGTACTTTTTCCTCTGTGGGGTATGCTGTCTCTTTTCAGTTCTACTATTCTCTTTTTCTTTTTACCTTGCATTTTAGGCATAAGATCCTCTTTCTTTCCTATTCTGATATCTTTCTTATAATTTCATCTTTTCTTTCATACTCTATATACTCTACTCTTGTTATTTCTTCTCTTCTGGCTTCTCCTTTTCTCCAGTTCTATACTTTTTAGCATAGGTTATACTATATGTTTCTTACTTGTCTTTTGAGAAGGAATTCTTGTTCTTGGTTTTTATAGATCTGAACCTTTTTGCTTTCACATCTTCCACAGTTTATATATGTTGCTACTACCTCTTCCATCAACTACCCTCTCTTTAGCAAAAGCACATCTTTAGAAGGTATGCTCCTCTCTTCACAATATTTCTGTACTTTTTTCTATATAGGATATACTAGCCTTCTCCTCTATTATATCTTTTATAGTCTAGCCACATACACTGTTTTCTTTTTTCTTCTTTTCTTCTTTTTTGCTACAATATTTGGACACTTCTATTTATAGAACTCTATTTTCCAATACCTAAAACATTGTAGTTCCTTCTTTTTCTGCCTCTTTACTTTCATTTCTTCTTTTACTCTATACCTCATTACTTTGTTTACTAGCACTTCAAACTTATTATGGAAAATAGGCCTTCTCTCTTCTACTTCCTTCCAGTTCCTGCAGTTATGGGCCAGGTATCTGAACTCTTTGTAATTAAAATTCTTTCTTTCTTCTTTTTCCTTTAGTTCTGTTCTTAATTTAGTGAGGGTCCACTGTTGGTTGAGTATGTCACCTATGAGTTAGTTGTATTAGTCCAGAGACATAGTGCTATGTCTCTAGAAAAGTTGGATAGAAAACGATCTTACTAATATTATATCTACTAGAGTACAAGATCTTCACCCAGTTAAATATCTACTGCTCTACTAGCTACTGCCCTAATACTATGGTTAAACTATTATCCTAAGAAGAGAATCTCTAATCTAAATGCCTTTTATCAAGTTCTCTTAAGCCTAGGGTCCGGCTATGTCATAGTGGTCCTGAGTTGTGTTATCTAGGTACCAAGAAAGATAAAAAAATAAGTTGGCAAGGCTCTGCAATGAGTAGTGCCAGTAAAGAAATCAAGTTCTGGTATAAGAACTTAAACTAAGATGTCTTAGAATTACTTCTAGTATGAGTTGACAAGGAGAACTCCATAGAGTTTCTATTCAATTGCTGTATACTACTTATACACATTCTGTATTTACTTCTATTTATAAAGCCCTACACATCTCTTTTGAGTTATTCCCTCTTACATATCTATTGATTTCCTAATTAAATAAGAGAAAAAGAAAAGAAATATAAATAATAACTTAGCCATTTGGTCAAGTTATAACATATTTTGCTCATCTATAGTTTAGTTTCTGACTATTTATAAAATATTCTAGATTTTTGTGGTTATTCCAAATCTTGAATTTGTTTTGTACTTCTTTTAGCAAGTACTTCCATTCCTCTAAGTATCTAATGATTGCCAGTATCTCTCAGTTATGAATTTCATAATTTCTTTCAGCTTTATTTAACAACTTTGAAATAAAGACTACTAGTCTCCACTTGTTGTCTTTATACCTTATCAACAACACTCCTTCTGTTATATACTCTGATGCATCTGCTTCTACTCTTATCTTCTTGTCTAGATCTGGTACTACTAACACTAGTTATGTTGTGAATATTTGCTTTAACTCCTTAAATGCCTTCTCTTGCTCTTCTCCCCAGTTCCATTTCTTATTCTTTCTGACCAACCTATGTAGTAGTTTTGCTATCTTGGCAAAGTCTTTCACAAATTGCCTATAGTAATTTGTTAATCCCAAGAACTTTTGCACATCTTTAACTGTTTTAGGCCTTGGCCATTCTAGAACTCCTGACATCTTCTCTTTCTGTATCTCTATACCATTTGTCTCTATCACTAGTCCTAGGAAATTGATTTCTTTAACTTTCTACATATATTTCTCAGGTTTTAGATATAGATCATTTGTTTCCATTCTCTTCAGAATTTCCTCCACTATCTTATTATGCTTTTTTTTATCCTCTATTTCCACTAACATATCATTTATGAATACTACTATATCTCCTATATCTATTAGATCTCTTAATATATCATTTATTATTGTCTGAAGTGTTGCCATTATATTTATAAGACCAAAAATATTACAGTGGGTTTATATACTCCAAGATATATTGTAAATACAGTCTTCCACTTATCTTCTTTTTTTATTTATATATTGTTGTATTTCCATTGTAAGTTTATCTTTGTAAACACCTTTCTCATATCTATGGTGTCAATCAAGTCTAAAATTAAAAACAAGAGATAATTGTCCTTAACTGTTCCTTTATTAAAATACCTATAGTCTTATACTATTCTTTTCTTTCTATTCTTTTTTCTTACAAAGAAGACTGGTAAAGTCTGAAGTGACTTTAAGAGTCAAATATACCCTTTCCTCAACTGTTCTTCTATAAATTCTCTAATTTCCTCTTTCTTTTTTCTTGACATTAAATATGTTTTTTCTTTTCTTAATACAAAATTTTCCCTTAAATTTATTGTGTGGTTCCAAGGTTTTCTGACTAGTATTCTTTCAGATTCTACCTTCTCAAAAACTTTAAGCCACTTGTGGAATTTTTATGGTACTATCTTTTTTACTTTCTCTCTATCTAGCTCAACTTTGTCATTAAACTTTTCCTCTATTGTTCATTTCTACTCATTTCTATCTACTTGATCTACTACTCTAATTCTCTTTCTAATTTTCTTTCTTTGTTCAATATTTTTCTTTACTACTGTGTTTCTTCTATAAATAGGTAGGCATCTTGTCATTTTTACCTTTTTTGTTTTTTAATTTATTTCAGAGTTGTGTATCTGCAACCATAGCATTTCTAGTATCATATTTGTCTTTTCCAAGTCATACATATCTATTCTTATTCTCTCTATATGATTTTTGTAGTATATATTTACTTTCACTTGGTGTATGATGGTCCTTGTACTATTATTTATACTATCTACATTTTTGACTTTCATTGGTCTATTTAACTTCTACAGCCTAAATCCATATTTTGTTGCTATTTTTCTGTTCATAAATACTTCTGTTATGCCATTATCCAAGAGCACTTTTACTATTACTCTTTCATGCATGTTTACTTTCTCTACTCCAATATTTAGCTATACTTCTCTCAACATTTTGAACATTCTCCTGATATTCCTTTGTTTATTCTTCTTTTTTGCTGTACTTCTTGAAACCTCTATTCATATACTGTTCTGCTGTACTTTTCCCTTTATAGAGCATACTACCACTCCCCAGTTCTACTATAGCTTCTTTTTTTCTATTCTATATTTTGAATATAAGATCTTCCTCCTTTCTTGTTTTAATACTTTTCTTCCTATAATATCTTTCCTTTTACATTCTACATACTGTACTCTTGTCATTTCTTTTCTCTTTACCTCTCCCTTTTTCCAATTCTATGCTTTCTGGTATAGGTTATACTACATATTTCTTATTTGTCTTTTAAGAAGAAAGTCCTACTCTCAATTTTTATAGGTCTGTATCCCTTTGCTATTATATCCTCTATAATCTACATAGGTTGCCACTACCATCTCTATGACCTATCCTCTATCAAGAAGAAGAGTACCTTCTAGAGGCATGCTTTACTTATTATAGTACTCCTATGCTTTTTTTCATATGGAATACACTGGCTTTCTCTCTTGCTACACTTTTTGTAGTCTAGCCACATGCACTGTCTCTTTCTCTCTTCACCTCTCTTTCTCTACTACTGCTATTGGACAGTTCCACTTGAAATGCTCTACCTTCTAATATCTAAAACATTGCAGTTCCTTCTTCTCTTACCTCCTTACTTTCATTCTCTTTCTTATACTATACCTTATTACTCTATTCACCAACATCTCAAATTTATTATGGAGAATAGATCTTCTCTTTTTTATCTCTTTCTGGTTTCTGCAGTTATGGACTAGATGCCCAAGTCCTTTACAACCAAAACACTTCTTTTCTTTTCTTTTCTCCAGTTCTACCCTTAATTTGGTGAGGGTCTGCTGTTGGTTAAGTATATTGCTTATAAGTTAGTTATATTGTTCAAGAGACATAGTATTATACCTCTTGAAGTGAAATAGGATTTTTGGATCTCACTAATTACAGCTATATCTGTTAGGGTACAAGATCTTTACCCAACCAGATATCTACTGTTGTACTGACTACTACCCTAATCAAATAGTAAACAATTACCTCAATAAAAGGATCTCTACTCTAACAGCACCTTCTTAAGAGGTCAATACTATTCCTTTGTATATATGGATAACAATGCACCTCTAGCATAAGGTTTCTACTGATCAAAAGAGTATAGGTAATCTACTAAGTAACACCATTCAATTGCTAGGTCAGATCTTGAACATAATACCTGGGTTTGGTACTGTATCTCCACTGGCAGTCTCTAACTAACTACCAAGTTTCTTTTACAGCTAGGGCCCACTATTCAAAAAGACTAGTGATCAAGCTGATTACTAATCAAGGATGATAAAAGAATAAAGTTTAGACAGGGTTCAAAACAAACAGTGTCTAGAGTATGGTATTGAGTTCTTCTGTCAGTGACTGACTCAGAAATCTTAAGCTAGGGTTTAATTTAAGGCAGTTTTTTAGGATTAGAAAAGAACTCAATAAGGTTCTTGCTCAATTGCAGTCTACTATATATACAAGTATACTATTTGTCCTTGTTTATACTACAAGTTGTCTATTAGCTACTAGTTTGACTCCAGTTTATGTCCAATCTATCTATAGTACTTTGTTATAGTTGGGGTAACTTATGACATCAAGTACCAAATTACTGTAAGTATCTCTTTGTTATGGATTTCATACTTTTGTTTAGTTGCATTTAATGACTTAGAGATAAAGGCAACCAACCTCTACTTTTCATCTCCATATTTTACCAATAGTACTCTCCTTGTTATGTAGTCCAAGGCATCTGCTTCTATTCTCATTTTCTTATCTAAATCTAGGATGGCTAAGATTGGCTCTATTGTAAACATCTCTTTTAGTCTCTTGAATGCTTTTCCCTGCTCTTCTCTCTACCTTCACTTTTCTTCCTTTCTGACTAGTAGGTGCAAAAGGGCTGCAATTCTAGCAAAGTTCTTAATAAATTATCTATAGTAGTTTGCAAGCTCTAGAAACTTTTGTATTTCCTTTATATTTCTTGATATTGGCCAGCTTAGAACTCTATTCACTTTCTCCTTCTATATTTCTACATCCTAAGGTCCAATCACCATGCCTAGGAATTCTACCTCCTTTACTTTCCACCAACACTTTTCTAGTTTGACAAATAGATTGTTTTTCTCTAGCCTCTTCAATACCTCCTCTACCAGTTCATTATACTCTTTTCCGGTGTCTATAGCTACTATTATATTATCTATGAATATTGCTGCATTTCCTTGATTGATCATATCTTAAAATAGATTATTTATCATGGTCTAGAAGGTAGCTGGAGAATTTGTCAGTCTGAAATACATAACTGTCAGTTTATATATTCTAATATGTATTGTGAATGCTATCTTCTACTTATTACCTTTCTTGATCCTTATATTGTTGTGTCCCTATTTAAGGTCAAGTTTTGTGAACACCTTCTTTTCTACTCCATCTAGGATATCTGTAATTAGAGATAAGAGATACACATTCTTTACTGTTTATTAATTTATATGATGATAGTCTTGTACTATTCTTCTTTTACTATTCTTCTTTGCTATAAATGGACTAGTAAGGTCTGTAGTGATTTTGATGACCAAATATATCCTTTTTGTAGTTAATCTTTTATAAATGCTTGTACCTTCTTTCTTTTCTCTCTTGACAGTAAATATACTTTTCTCTTTCTTGGCATAAATCCTCTTTTCAACTCTATTGCATAGTTCCATGGCTTTTTAGTAGGCATTTTTTCTGATTCTTCTTTTCCAAACACTTTTTTCTACTTCTAGAATCTCCTGGGCACTAATTCTTTTACTGTTTTCTCTTTCTCTGTCTTTTTTACTTGTTTTTCTCCTGTATTTCCTGCTTTCTTTTTCCATATATAGGTGGACATTATGTTATTTTTACTTCCTCTTCCTTTCAATTAATCTCTGGGTTGGGAACAGCTAACTAGAATATATCCAATATCACCTTTGTCTTTTCCAAATTGCATACATCTATTCATACCCTCTCAACATATCTCTTGAAGAACATATTGCATTCTATCTAATGAGTGATTACTTCTCCTATATTTACAGTCCCATTCACATTTTATACTAGTAAAGAATTCTTTAGTCTCTCTAGCTTGAATTCCTTCTTTTTTATAAACTTTGTGTCCATGAATAGGCCTGTTGCTCCACTATCCAACAGTACTTTTACTGCTACCCCTTTATGACTTTCCAGCTTTTTCAATCCTACTTTTATTTATACTTCTCTTAGCAGCCACAGTATATACTATATATCTCTTACTCTCTCAGTATTGTCTTGACAAAAAACTTTATTTTCTAGCTTTCCTGGGCACAATATACTGTATATATTTGAGAAGGCCAGCTAGAAGCTCACTGTCCTCTATTATCTTCTGTCAACTCTTGTAGTGTTTTTACTACTCTCTCTTCTCTTTCCTTCTTCTGCCAGTAGTTTTTGGCCATATAGCTCTACTTTCTAGACATATAGTATGTTCTATCTCCCTCTCTTCCCCTATCAATATCCATTGCATTAAAGTCTCTTTCTAGTCCTTGTCTCTCTCAATTGTTCTGTATTCCTTCTCTAAAGTTCTGATCCCCTACTCTCTATATGATCTGTCCTCTCCTTCCTCTATATGATCTTCTTCCAAAACCTCCTCTAGGCTATGCATTTCCTTGTGAGTGCACTACATTTCTCTCCAACATCCTATAAGAGCAACTGGAATGGAGCTCTAGAAGAAACCTTGGTATATAAATAGACTCTGGGATATGTTTACAACTTACCTCCAGGAGAAACCTTAGAGAATAGAATAAGGCTTCTGGAGGGTAATCTACACTATATATACAATTCCCATAGTTATAGAATGTCTCAGTAGTCAGGGACAGGAATGCAGGAGAGGACAACTAATTAAATGTGAGGTAGTTATTATTTAATTAGTTACAGGGTCACTCTGGTGCACTACCACTAGTGCATTGAGAGTGAGATTTAATATAGTCCTCTTACACATTCTCTTTTTTGCTCTACTCTGCCTTTGATTTCTATCTAGTCTTACCAACCTTTTCTGCTATTCTTCTATTGTATTAGAAGGGCTTTTTGCTTCTGCCAACTTCCTCCTGAGCACTCCACTTAGCTCTCTTTTAAACTCTTCAATGAGAGGTTGTCTCTCATAGCTATTTTTTTGTACTATTTTCTTGAATTCCTGAACATACTCATTGCAGGTCCTCTCCCCTTACTCAATTGTTCTCAACTGTTCTATCTTTTGCTCCTCTTTTGCTGTCTCCCCAAACTCATTTCTCATTTTACTGAATAGTTCTTCTACCATCTTCACTTCCAATTCTCTCTTTAATAATTCATTCAACAAATTATCTTTCTATGCCTTTACTATACCCTCTTGCACATATGACAGTACCTATCTGCTGTTGTAGGCTGGTGATTAGGGTAAGAAATTGCTTCTTCTAAGTAGAGAAAGGGAGTTATGGTACAAGAGCAACAGATTGCTCTGTAGGTTATTGTTGCTATTGCTGAAACATGTATGGTGGTGGTAGTGATGGCAATAGTGATGGTAATAATAATAATTTCTCATATAAGGACAAGCAGTCTTCTTCATCTGAGTTTATGACTAGCTACTGACATGGAGCTGATAGTAAAGAGCTATATATGAGCCTACTCAATATAGAGGTCAGGTCTTAGACAAGGACACAAGTTTTGTCTAGGCTTTCTATCTACTATCCCTAACTGACAGTGAAGTCCCCTTTACAGCTAGGATCCATTTTCCAAAAAGCTTCTGAGCACTGTACTTGTTAACAAGGACAATAAAAGAGTAAATGAAGAGTGAGGTATTAAGGCTACAAGATATAGGGCCAACAATAGATATTGAGTTCTTGTGTTAGTGTAAGGTTATAAAGACTTAGGCTCAATCAAGGTGGTTATTTAGGAAAAACTTGATAGAGTTCCCTGTTGGATTCCTTTAGCTACTTATACAAATATCTGTTGGTCTGTACACCTGTCTCCTATAACCACATAACCCTTACTAATAACTATATATATCTTATATAATTTTTTCTACACTATTTATATCTTTTTCATATTATATTCTTGGATATTTTCTATTAGATTAATAAACATGCAGGAAATAGTTTTTTCTTTAGGAATTATTTTATAATAGTGGACTGCTTTTGCTTTACCTTTACTATTGTAGGAAGTTATATAGATTGGGCTTTGATAAAGAATAGAGAACATGCTATTGATAGAATGAACTAACTTAGACCTTTCTTATAGAGCTTCAACTCACTGAGAAATCACTAGTATCTACCTAAAAAGGGGTTTGACCAGAGTATCTGTTTTAGTATCCATTCACAAGTATTATATGCAAGGAAGGTTAGTCTAGTTATAAGGTATGGAAGGCTAGAAAGAGAATTGAAATATTGGTAGAAGTATACTTTGAATACTGGTATCTGTCATTTAGTATACAATTTCTTCTCTACTTAGACTACTAACTACAGTTGGGGTTTAGGAGGTACACTTACAACATGTGCTGGAGATATATAACTACCTTTTAAATAGCTTAAAAACCCTCTACAAAATCTACCAAATTTAGGAAAATTCAGGAAAAACCTGGAAAAATATAGAAAAATTGTATTGACTCCTTTTTCTCTTCTCTAAATTTAGAAATATTAAAAACAATTAAAAACAATTAAATTTATCCATTAACACCTGTCTCTTTTCATGTTCAACCCAAATTGGATATGTGGGACAAAAAAAACATATCCAAATATACAGTAATGGTGCTAGCTTATCAACTTCTCTGTCTTCAATTACTATTCCCTGTTCTCCCTCTTTGCTCTTTTACCCCTCTATTCTCTCTATACCTTGACTGGATACTGGACCCTAGGTATAAAGGGAATAGTACTCTACAGCTGTGGTGTAGAGTGTAGTTAGTGTGACCAAGCTCAGGTTTATCTTCCTAGACAGACTGTTTCCTTGAGTAGTGCTACAGTAGTATACCTGTATATCTTTCTATTAGTAATCTGGTGCTTAGGGTCCATTGTGATCTTTATATGCAAGGGAATAATAGCTACTCTTTAAGAGAGTTGTTTAGAGTAGGGATCTCCTTCTTAGGAGTGATAGTATACCTTTATTCTTAGGGTAGTTATAAGTGAAACAGTAAAACAAACTGTAAAAGATGAATTCTGTTGAAGAAGAACATCAAGCTAGGAGAGCTGAGGAGTGAACATAACAAGATCAACAATTAGCTGCTCCTGTTTGGAATAGAGAAAGAGAAAGAAAAAGTACTAAATTCTACTTAACCTCCACACATGTTTCACAAAACCTTGAGGATGCTATACTTGATTTGCACAGACACCAACTTGCTAAGCAACTACTAAGAACAACTCAGGAGCATAGAAGAGTAGAAGTTGAAAAACAGAGACATGTGAAAATCAATCAAATAATAAAGGATTGGCAGAATGAGGATATAGATGCTTTTGATTATAAAGGATAGCAAGTTTTTAAAAATGGTGGGGGTAATGGAGATATAAATGTGGATAGAAATATGCAGGAAAATCTCTTAAGAGTGGTATGTAATATATATTTGAATTATTGTTCATAGATACATTTTGACTGGATTTCACAGAATGCTAAAGAAGAACATATTCAAGAGTTAGATGTAGAAGATGATGTAATTCAGGTATGTTGATTTTTGTATAATAAAATTCTATATACTCATAAATTATCAAAATCAAGAAATGGTTGTTGCAGATGATATCCTACTATCTATTCCTCACCTTGCACCTGATTCACTTGCTGGACAGCCATTCTTAGAGGCCAACATATAGTATATGGACTTGGAAATGTTGGCTATTATCTGTTCTCACTATTATGCTCTTCACTTTGATTGTAAGAAACTTACTTTCTCAAGAGTCAATCATTCCAAGTTTGGCATGTGCTATTTGCAGGTACAGATTCAACTACCTCCTCTTCAACCACTCACTGGAATTCTTCACAACTACTTGACTAGAGATGATTATTCCTCAAGAGAATTTTGCAACAATATATGGCAGTATAATGCAGCTTTTGCTATGACTTCAGTAGGAGTCAAAATTGACAACTCAGTCACTAGACAGTCAAGGCCCTATTGTTTCAAAATTCAGAGAGCATTTCATCACTTTACTAGTGCTCTTCTCCCTCATGTAGATCAGACTCCAGTATATGCACAAATTTATATCCTTGATACAGCAGAACAGCTCAATGTCAGGAGAGCCAACAATAATAATCTGGATCCTATGGTGATAAACAATCTTCAGACAATGCTCTTGGATAGCTATCCATATATTGGTTGATATTATTATGCATATGAGCTTATCAGGGATAAACCAGCAGATGAACAATAGGAGATCAAGATTAGGTTACATGTTAATTTACAGTATGATCAACAAACCCACAACTTGTCTACTGCTGAAGAGATTGCAGTTATCATTCCTGAGGAAGGAGTTCATTATGCAATAGATAACAGA
>Ga0153950_1001273_pt1 | contig 11268 bp, 12 predicted proteins | sample TSNJ034MetaG_FD_104737 | JGI IMG/M metagenome (GOLD analysis project Ga0153950, IMG submission 104737) | Attine ant fungus gardens microbial communities from New Jersey, USA - TSNJ034 MetaG | ecosystem: Host-associated > Fungi > Mycelium > Unclassified | place: USA: New Jersey, Wharton State... | reverse complement strand
CCACCACTGTCTTACATCGTTTATCCGCTCGATTTTCTTCAGTATCCTCTCCATTTTGCACCACACTTAACATTTCCTGTTAATTAAGTGCATTCTTAGTGCCTTTTTCATGCGTTTGGCGTGCAATTATGAAGCTTCTCCCGACTTTGCCGCGGCCAGCGGCATTACGGCGTTACCTCCCCTTGATTTTTCTCGTTTAAGCAAGGACGTGTGCAGGCGACGCTGATTCCCATCGTGGACGCGTTATGAAGAATCGCCGACAGGTTGGGTGTGATCACGCCGCCCAATCCCAACAGAAGCAGCGCCGTGTTGAACGAAACAATGAAGCGGAAGTTTCGATGAATTCTCTTTATGAGCTCCCGTGCCAGCATCCGGACGGCAACCAGCTCGTCCAGACGGTCGGTGAGCAGCGTGATATCCGCAACCTCCCGGGCGATGTCGGAAGAGCCCTTCATGGAAACGGATACATCCGCGGCGGCCAGCGCCGGAGAATCGTTGATGCCGTCCCCCACCATGACGACCTTGCGGCCCTGTGCTTTCATTTCCTCCACGATGGCGGCCTTGTCCTCGGGCAGCACCTGGGCGCGGTATTCGTCGATGCCCAGACTCTCCGCCACCGTTTTTGCGGTGGCTTCCCCGTCGCCGGTCAGCATGATGACCCGCTCAATCCCAAGCCGTTTCAGCCGCTCGATCACGTTCCGGGATTCCGTTCGCGGCGGGTCGCTGATACAGATGGCGCCCACCGCTTTCCCGTCAACGCCCAAATAGATCACAGAATCACCGTTTGCGGCTTTATCGACCAGTTCCATCTGCTCACCGGCGATCTCTACCTTTTCGTCCTCCGCCACAAAGTGATGGCTTCCAATCACGACCCGCCGCCCCCGGTAAGTGGTTGCGATACCGTGGGCGACGATGTACTCCACCTCGGCGTGTTTCTCCTCGTGAAGCAGATTTTCCTCCAGCGCCCGGCGGACCACCGCCCGGGCGACGCTGTGGGGGAAGTGCTCCTCCAAGCAGGCGGCGGTGCGCAGCACCTCGTCCCGCTCCCAGCCCTCAAAGGGGAGCACCTTGCTCACCCGGGGGCTCGCCTCGGTGAGGGTACCGGTCTTATCGAACACGATGGTGTCGGCCTCCGCCATAGCCTCCAGGAATTTTCCGCCCTTGACCATGATCCTGTAACCGGAAGCCTCCCGCATGGCGGAGATGACCGTGATGGGTGTCGCCAGCTTGATGGCGCAAGAGTAATCCACCAGCAGCACCGACAGCGCCTTGCGCCAGTTGCCGGTAAACACAAAGACACCTATGGCGAGCAGAAAGCTCATCGGCACGATGCGGTCCGCAATCCGCTCCGCCCGGGCGTGGACGCCCGCCTTGAGCGCCTCGGAGCGATCGATCAGCTCCACCACCCGGCTGATGCGGGTTTCGTCCGCCAAGGCACGCACCTCCACGGTAACGGAGCCTTCCTCCAGCACGGTACCGGCAAACACGCTGTCCCCCGGCCGCTTGATGACCGGCAGCGGCTCGCCGGTCATGGAGGACTGGTTGACCGCCGCCTCTCCTTTCCGGACGGTTCCGTCGATGGGGATCATGGAGCCGGTGCGCACAACCACCATATCGCCCACAACCAGCTGTGACAAGGGGATGGAAAGCTCCGCGCCGTCCTTTTCGATCCACACGGTATCGACATTGAACGCCAGGCTCCGGGTGAGGGCGCTTTTCGTGCGCTGGCGGGTATAGTCTTCCAACAACTCGGAAAGCCCCAGCAGGAACATGATGGAGGAGGCCGTGTTAAAATGCCCCTGTAGCAGGGATACCCCGACGGCGGCCCCGTCCAGCACCTCCACGCTGACCCGTCCGCGCCGCAGCGAGGCCCATCCGCGGCGCAGAAAGCCATACCCGCGCCAAAGGTAAAACAGGTTGCGCAGGAAAGCCGGGAGCAGGAAATGCTGAACAGCGCGCCGCAGTAGCATTTTATACAGCCGCTCCTTGAAGCGCATATCAATGTCCTTTGTACCGGCGGATTCCGGCAATGCAGGCAAGGTTCGGAGGCTGAGATTGGAAATGGCCTTCAGCACATCCTTGCGAAAGCCCTTGTTATAGTACATCAGGATGCCGCCGCTCAAATAGCTCGCTTTTACTTCCTCAACCCAGGGAAGCCCCGCCAAATGCTCTGTAATGGCGGACCCTTCCTCTTTTGTAAAAGCATATTTTCCGCACCGCACACGGATTCTTCCGGGAAAGTCGCTTGCAATTATATATTTCATGGTATCTCCTTGTAGTACTGATAAAAATAGTGGCCTGCATCACCACCGTGGTTGATGCAGGCCGGAAAGACGCTTTACTCGTCCGCTTCGGGTTCCTCTTTCTCACCGGACTGCTGGCGTGCCTCGTGGTACAGATCCTGCGCGTCCTCTTTGATGGTCTCAAAGGCGTTCATGGCGCTGTCCCGCAGCTTCATGCTTTCAGCCGCCGTCCGTACGGCGGCCCGGTGAACCGGCCCGCTTTTCAGGATTTTTACGCCCAGCGTCGCTGTGGCGATTCCCCCGATATAGGCAAGCACCTTCTTATTCGTCAGACAACCGATTATTCCCATTTTGACCCCTTTCGTAAAAATCTAGTTAGTTAGTTATGTATAACGCTGTATTCATTATAGGGAAAAACAGGTCGAAAGTCAAGGAGTTTTGTGATATACTGTCAAGGGAATTGATCAGCCAACAGGGAGGTTGCTTATGAAAAAGCATCGCTTTTGGGCATGGGCCGCTTTGATATGCCTGATCATGGCATGCTGGACCGGACACAGTCGGAAATGAATAAACAGCATGCAACACAGGGGTCGGTTTTATCTCATCCTTTCCCTGGTTTCTTTTATAGGTCACTTTTTACAAGCAGAAGCGCGCTTTCCAAATCGGAAAGCATGGCGCCCATTGCGGTGATCCCTCCTTCAGCCAGATACCAGGGCGCGGGGGTCAGGTAGACGATCCGGTTGTTCTGATAGGCGCCGGTTTTCTGTACCAGTTCGTTCTCCATAACCTCCTGGGCGATCTGCGCGCCTTCGGCGGCGATAGCGGTATCGCGGTCCAGCACAAAGATGTAGTCTGGGTTCAGCTCAACCAACAGTTCGAAGGAGGATTCATTGCCGTGGGTGCCGTCCACGTCATTGGCGAGATTTTCAAATCCAACCTCTCCGCCGATAAGGGAGCAGCGGGAGGCTTTTCCAAGAGTGTTGAAGCCTCCGCTGGTAACAACCCCGATAACGGCGGTCTTGCCTTCGGCGGCCGCGGCAAGAGCGTTTATCCGCATCTCAAAGCCGTTCAGCTGGTCTTCCGCCATTTCCTCCATGCCGAAAATTTTGGCGACATTGCCTACATTGTTCTTCATGCATTGCATTAATCCCGCTTCATAATCAAGGCTCATATAGACAACAGGAGCAATTTCGCTGAGAGCGTCGTACTGCGCGGCCATGCGGTTTCCGATGAAGATGATGTCGGGCTCGGCCGCCATCATGGCCTCCAAATCGGATTCATGCAGAGTGCCAAGATTCTGGATGTCTTCGTTGTCTATGTAGGCTTTAAGATAGTCAACATAGGTGTTTTTGGCCATACCTGTAACCCTGTCACCCAACCCCCAATTATCCATCATGTCAAGCGTCGCCATATCCATCACGGCAACGCGCTGCGGATTATACGGAACCTCTATTTCAACCGGCTCTTTATCGGCGTTGCAGGTGGTGATTGTGATAAAATCAGGCTCGGGTGTTTCATCAGGAACGGTTTCGGAGGGCGTAGGCTTTGTGGAAGCGGGTTCGGAAGAATTGGATTCCGCAAGCGATGAACCGCACGCGGCCATCGACGAAATCATCATAGCGGACAGGAATAAGGTGAGTAGCTTTTTCATTCGTAATCTCCTTTTGTGTTTTTAATAATAAATCGAAAGGGGCTTGCCCTCGATTTCCTGAATTTCAAAATCTACACGGTAGATTTGCGATAAGTTCTCCCTTGTCATCACCTCCTTTACGGTTCCGAATTTCGCTATTTTCCCATCAACAAACGCGCAAATATAGTCGGAATAAAACGCCGCGTAATTGATTTCGTGTAAAACCAGAATAACGGTTTTTCCAAGATCGTCACACAGGCGGCGGACAATTTTCATCATATTCGTGGCGTGATAGATATCCAGGTTATTGGTCGGCTCATCCAGCAGAACATATTCGGTGTCCTGCGCGATGACCATGGCTATATACGCCCGTTGCCGCTGACCACCGGAGAGCTCGTCGATAAACTGATCCTGAAAGTCGTTCAGCTCCATGTACGCAATCGCCTTGTTGACAAATTTCTGATCCTCGGCGGTGAGGTGGTTCCCGGAGTGGGGAAATCTTCCAAAGCTCACAAGCTCCCTCACCGTCAGCTTCATCTGAATATTGTTTGTCTGGGTCAAAATGGCAAGCCGCTTTGACAGCTCCTTGCTTTTCCATTTGTGAATGGCGGTTCCCTCAAAATCCACCAAGCCGGAATCGCAGGCAATCAGGCGCGAAATGATTCCCATAACCGTGGATTTCCCCGCGCCGTTGGGTCCGATCAAAGAAAGCACTTTCCCTTTTGGGATCCTAAAATTGACGCTGTCCACTACAACTTTGCCGTCATAAGCTTTCGTCAGGTTTTCAACACGCATATTCTTACCCTCTCCTTTTTTGCGTATACAAGAGATACAGGAAATACAGGCCGCCGCCTACGGTGATAAATACGCTGATAGGGATGGAATAGACGAATAGCCTTTCTACGATAAGCTGGCCTCCGATCAAAAGCACCACGCCGAAAAGCGCGGATCCTAAAATCAGCTGGCTGTGCCGGTAGGTTTTCAAAAGCTGACGAGCCAGATTTGCTATAATCAGCCCAAGAAAAGAAATCGGCCCGACCATCGCTGTCGCGATAGCGATTAAGAGCACGACGCCAAGAAGCAGCCGTTTGATGGTGCGGTCATAATCCACGCCCAGGTTAATGGCCTGCTCTTTTCCCAGTGTGATAACGTCCAACACTTTCAAATCCTTACGCAAGCCAAAAAGCACCAGCGCTATCATAACGACGGACAACAGGATGATCTCGGAGTTTACGTTGCTGAAGCTAGCGACCAGCGTCGCCAGCAGCGTGTCATACTCATTGGGGTCCATGGCGCGAACCATTGTCGTCTGCACGCTGGTGAAAAAGGACGTCAGCACAGTGCCGATCAACAAAACATAGAGCACGTTGTATTTGGTCTTTTTAAACATATAGCTGTAAATGAAGGTGGCGATAATCCCCATCAGCAATAAATCCACCTCGAAGGATATATTGGAATTGCGGGCCACCAGGCTGCCGGTTCCGAAGAAAAACAAAACGGCAGTGTGAATCAGGGTATAAAGGGAGTTCATACCCAACAGACAGGGCGTAACAATCGTGTTGTTGATTATGGACTGAAAGACCATCGATGCCCCGCCGATGCAAAAAGCAACGATGAGCATGACGATAACCTTGGGTATACGCAGTCGCATGGCATATTGAAGCAGCCGCGGATTGTCAAAGCGCACGCCCACGGTCATATACAGGACAACCGAGAGAATCGCTATAGCAATCAGAATTACGAACTTGTATGTATTGCGCTTTCGCTTTGCGGGAGACGGAGTTACGGCCTCTTTGGCTTTTGGCATCGTCATCGTTTTTTCCATCATTGCGCGTTTCCCCCGGCAGCGGCTTTCCCGGCCTTTATTCTGATTGCCTTGCTCCCGTGACCCAAGCGGTAAATGAGCAGCGCAATGAAAATCAGGCTGCCTAAAATACCGACAATCAGCTCGATCGGCAATTCGTAGGGTGCGATCACGAGCCGCCCGATTATGTCGCACACCAACACGAAAAGAGCTCCGAACAGGACGGTGTCCACCAGTGTGCCGCGTATCTTATCCCCCTTGAACATAGCTGCCACGTTGGGGACAATCAAGCCTATATAGGAAATGCTTCCGACCACCACCACAACACTGGCCGTAATCATCGCCGCAATCGTCAGGCCTGCAAACAGCACCAGATTATAGTTGACACCCAGGTTTTTCGAGAAGTCCTTACCCATCCCCACAATATTGAAGTGATTGGCGAAAATAAACGCTATGACAACAAGGGGCACAACAAGATACACGATTTCATACCGCCCGCGCAGTACCGTCGAAAAACTGCCGACCAGCCAGCTGGATATGGCTTGGGTCATGGAATACTGATAAGCGAGGTAATTGGTAATCCCGCCGATGATGTTGCCGAACATAATGCCGACAAGCGGCACCATTACTATGTCCTTGAATTGGATGCGCTGCACAAACCACACAAAAATCCATGTTCCCAGGATCGCACAAACAGCGGAGAAAATCGCCCTGCTCCAGATGGTGGAGGAGGGCATAAACAGAAACGCCAGCAAAATGCCGAACTGGGCGGAGGATATGGTAGCCCCGGTTGTCGGCGACACGAATTTATTCGCGCAAAGCTGCTGCATGATAAGTCCCGCAACACTCATTCCCACGCCGGTGCATAAAATGGCAAGCAAACGGGGAAGCCGTGAGATAAACATAATTTGAAGCTGGTCAAAATCCCCCGTGGCCAGCTCTGTAAAACTGATATTGATCACCCCGACAAATAGGGAAAACGCGGATAAAACCATTATGCCGATAAGCAGCAGCACCGTTATCCCGGAATTTTTCATGCTCTGAAAATCACTCCTAAAAAATCATATTTGCAGCCTGTCAGCGCCGCAGTAAGTACAGACTAACTACGTGGAATAGTCCACCTGCGGTTAACTGTGTAAAAACAAAATTATTGGTTAGTGAAAGCTAACAATATGATAAAAAATAAATCACTTGCACTTTTATATACTCAACGGGCCTCATTCTATCATATTGCATATTTGATTGTCAAGGATTATGTTGAGCCGAGGCGTCGGGACGCTTATGACATAAGGAAAAGAGAGGGTATGCCGCAGCGTTCCCCCTCTCCAATATGTATTACCTTTCTTTCATTCGCTTTTCCATTTCAGAAAAAGCGACGAATTGACAATGACCGCGATGGAGCCGACATTATGTACCAACGCCCCGACAACAATGTATCAATTTGTCCGGGCTTGTTTTTCATTCCGCTCCACACGCTCGCGGATTTTTTCAAAGGTTTGCCGGCTGATGACATGCTCCATGCGGCAGGCGTCCTCCACGGCGGTTTTTTCGTCCACGCCGAGGGCGATCAGGCAGTCCGCAAGGAGCGTATGCCGCTCATACATGGTTTCGGCGATTTCCCGGCCGCTGTCCGTGAGGGTAATGTAGCCGTCCCCGTCCATATGGACATACCCGTTTTCCCGCAGCTTTTTCATGGCGACGCTCACGCTGGGCTTGGAGAAATCCAGCTCGTTTACAATATCGATAGAACGCACCGGCCCCAGCCTGTTTCGCAGAATCAGAATTGTCTCCAGATAGTTTTCCGACGATTCGTAGATGTTCATTTAAAAATACCCCCAAGATTGGCAGAAATCAGCATCCTCTTGATTATATATATTAACATAAACCAATCCGGTTTTCAAACCGTGTTTCCAAGCTTCCGGGAGAATTTATACAATTTCTTTTTTTCCTATTGACAAACCCGGTTAGTGAGTGTAAACTAAGGCCGAATGGGTTAGTAATTTCTAACCATTATTTTGGCGCATATGTTAGTAGACGCTAACGAATGCAAGGAAGAAAAATGTGAGGAGGGAGCATGGTGCCTTTAACGATGGCAAAAGCGGGTGAGAAAAATTCCATCAAAAAGGTTGGCGGAAAGACGGAGATCCGGCAGCATCTGGAAAATCTGGGGTTTGTAGTCGGAACGCCCGTTATGGTCATTACCGAGCTCGGTGGCAACGTAATTGTGAACATAAAGGAGTCCCGCGTCGCCATCAGCCGGGAGATGGCGAGCAAAATCATGGTGTGAATCAAAGGAAAGGGGTACATAAGGGTATGCAGACACTGAAAACCGCGAAGTGCGGCGATACCGTCCGGGTTGTGAAAATCACGGGAGTTGGCGCCATCAAGCGCCGGATCATGGATATGGGCATCACAAAGGGCGTGGAGGTTTTCGTCCGCAAGGTGGCGCCGCTTGGCGACCCGGTAGAGGTGACCGTGCGGGGGTATGAGCTTTCCCTGCGGAAAGCAGACGCCGAAATGATCGTGGTGGAATAACAGCTCGGAGATGGCCGGAGAAGATACCGCTGCGTGCAAGATAGTTTTGCCAAATGTTAGTCAAGGCTAATTTTATGCAAGGAGGAGAGCAAATGTCAATCAAGATAGCGCTTGCCGGAAACCCAAACAGCGGCAAGACCACGCTTTTTAACGCGCTGACCGGCTCCAATCAGTTTGTGGGCAACTGGCCGGGCGTGACGGTCGAGAAAAAAGAAGGGAAGCTGAAAGGCAACAAGGACGTCGTTATCATGGACCTGCCCGGCATCTATTCCCTTTCACCCTATACGCTGGAAGAAGTGGTATCAAGGAACTACCTGATCGACGAGCGGCCGGACGCCATCCTAAACATTATCGACGGCACCAACCTGGAGCGGAACCTCTACCTGACCACCCAACTCACCGAGCTGGGCATTCCCGTCGTCGTCGCCGTCAATATGATGGATGTCGTACAAAAAAGCGGCGATAAGATCCACACCGAAAACCTGGCAAAAGCCTTGGGCTGCAAGGTGGCGGAAATCTCGGCGCTGAAGGGAACGGGCGTCATGGAGGCGGCCGAAGCCGCCGTACAGATGGCAAAAGGCGGCAAGACCGTTCCGCAGCACAGCTTTTCCGGCAGCGTGGAACACGCCGTCGCCCACATTGAGGAAGCTGTTCTTCATGACTTGCCGGAGGAACGGCAGCGCTGGTATGCCATCAAGCTGTTTGAGCGCGACGAAAAAATCATCGAAAAGCTGAAGCTGGACAAGGCGCTGCTCGCCCACATCGAGGAAGACATCAAAAGCTGCGAGGACGAGCTGGACGACGACAGCGAGAGCATCATCACCGCCGAGCGGTATACATACATTGATTCCATCATCAAGGACTGCTGCAAAATCAAGAACAAGGGCAAGCTGAGCGCGTCCGACAAAATCGATAGGGTCGTCACCAACCGCTGGCTGGCGCTGCCAATCTTCGGGTTGGTCATGTTTATCGTATACTATGTATCGGTGACAACGGTGGGCGATTGGGTGACCGGCTGGACAAACGACGTGCTGTTCGGCGAAATCATTCCGCCCGCGATAGAAAGCTTTCTGGTTTCGGTTAATTGCGCCGAATGGCTGCAGGGGCTGATCCTCGACGGCATTGTAGCCGGCGTCGGAGCGGTGCTGGGCTTCGTGCCTCAGATGCTGGTGCTGTTTATCTTCCTCGCTTTCCTGGAGTCCTGCGGCTACATGGCGCGGATTGCCTTTATCCTTGACCGGGTGTTCCGCAAATTCGGCCTTTCCGGCAAATCCTTTATCCCGATCCTCATTGGCACTGGATGCGGTATACCGGGAATCATGGCCTCCCGTACCATTGAAAATGAGCGGGACAGAAGGATGACCATCATCACCACCACCTTTATCCCCTGCGGCGCCAAGCTGCCCATCATTGCCCTGATCGCCGGCGCGTTGTTCGACAACGCCGGATGGGTGGCCACCAGCGCCTACTTTATCGGTATCGCGGCCATCATCTGCTCCGGCATTATCCTCAAGAAAACAAGGATGTTCTCCGGCGACGTGGCCCCCTTTGTCATGGAACTTCCGGCGTATCACATGCCGACCGTGGGAGCGGTCCTGCGCAGCATGTGGGAGCGGGGCTGGTCCTTTATCAAAAAAGCCGGAACGATCATCCTGTTGTCCTGCGTCTTTATCTGGTTCGTTTCGCGCTTCGGCTGGACAGACGGCTCTTTCGGCATGCTGTCCGATGACACGTTGGACGGCAGCATTCTGGCAAGCATCGGTTCCGCCATCGCGTGGATCTTCACGCCTCTCGGCTGGGGCAACTGGCAGGCGGCGGTCGCGGCGGTCATGGGCCTTGTGGCGAAGGAGAACGTTGTGGGAACCCTTGGCATCCTGTACGGTTTTGCCGAGGTCGCCGAGGACGGCGTGGAAATCTGGGGGACTCTGGCCGCGAGCTTTTCCGCTGTTTCCGCTTTCTCTTTCCTGGTGTTCAACCTCCTGTGCGCGCCCTGCTTCGCGGCTATGGGAGCCATCCGGCGTGAGATGAACAACGCGAAATGGTTCTGGTTCGCCATACTCTACCAATGCGGGTTCGCCTATATCGTATCTCTGTGCATCTATCAGTTCGGCACCTTGTTTACCACTGGCTCCTTCGGGATCGGCACGGTTGCGGCAATCGCGCTGTTGGTCCTGTTCCTCTATATGCTTTTCCGAAAGCCGAAGGATGGAAGCGGCGCCGAGGCGCGGGTGAAAGCTGAGGCGCATGCCTGATGGGTACTTTAGTTGTAGGCGCGATCGTTTTCGGCCTGATCGGACTGGCGGCGTATAAGACTTACAAGGACCGTAAAAGCGGAAAGGGTTGCGGCTGCGGTTGTGAAAGCTGCGCGGGCTGCACCGACTGCCCTGCACCTGACGACAGCGCCAAATCATCCTGAAACGGGAGCGATACGGTTGATGAACCGGCTTACGGGAGCTCAGACGAAATACCTGCATGTGATCTATAAGGCTCAGGATAACGACGGCGGTATACGCTCCATCGATATCGCGCGGGAGCTGGGCGTGTCAAAAGCGTCCGTGAGCCGGATGGTGAAGCTGCTTGCCGACCGTGGGCTTATATCCGGCGCGAAACAAGGGGGTATACGGTTGACACGGAAAGGAAAACACGAAAGCGCCATGATCCATGACAAGGTGACGCGGATTTACCCCTTTTTTGCCGATTACCTTGAATTGGAACGGCCGGAAGCGCTGAACAGCACCTATCCCTTCCTATGCGGGTTCTCGGAAGCCTGCATTGAACAGCTTGTGGGAAAGGGATGGGCCCCGGGAGGGACCCCGGCATAACCCGGTTGTCAAACGCGGGAAGCGGCGGAAGCGGTTCTGTTGAGAATGAGCTTCCGCCGGCTGCCCACCCTGTCCCTCATTCGGGACAATCTATGGCAGATATTTTTTTAATAAATCCCCAAAAGCATAGAGTTGCTAATTAGACTTCACACCTCTTTATTACTGGGAACACAGTCTCGAAAGCGTAGCAATTTGGGATTTTCAAAAGCCATTTTTATCATCAGCTCGACTTTT
>Ga0153950_1001269_pt1 | contig 11278 bp, 8 predicted proteins | sample TSNJ034MetaG_FD_104737 | JGI IMG/M metagenome (GOLD analysis project Ga0153950, IMG submission 104737) | Attine ant fungus gardens microbial communities from New Jersey, USA - TSNJ034 MetaG | ecosystem: Host-associated > Fungi > Mycelium > Unclassified | place: USA: New Jersey, Wharton State... | reverse complement strand
GCTCCAGATTGTCCTTCTTGTGCTCCGGGCCGCTGCGGAACCAGCGGTCCTCCGTCAGGCCCCAATCGGTCAGCAGCAGCGGCCCCACCGGGTAGAGGTTGCGGTGCAGGAAGCGGCTCAGCGTGGGGGCGGCGTTCCAGGGGCCCGTGGAGAGGTAGAACACCGGCGCGCCCGGCTGCGCCTTCAGGATCCGTTCGTACAGCACTGCCATGCCCGTGGTGGCCATGCGGGCGCGTTCGTTCACCACGAAGGCGTTCCAGAAGGCCAGCAGGGGGCGGGGGAGTGCCGTGACCATGACGGTGTCATCGATGTCGGAGAGGATCCCGAACTCCATGTCCGGAGGAAGGACCAGCAGCGGCGCCTGTGCGGCAGGCGTTCCGGAGGCGCGGATGGTGGCCGTGTGCCAGCCGGGTTCCAGGGCCACCTCCACCGTGGTGTCCACCAGGCCGCCACGGTCGGCTTCCACGCGGACGCGGGTGTCGCCGATCTCGATGTCCACCTCGCGGTTCGGGATGGGAACCGAGGTGAAAGCGCGCCAGCCACGGATGTTCTGATTGCCGTCCCGGGCGACGCGGTCCGCGCGGCTGCCCGGCAGGAGGCGGGACGCCAGCATGACGCGTGCCAGGATCCGGACCTGGGTGGTGGAACCGTAGCCCATGTAGGGGACCGTGGCCGGCTGGAAATGGGTCTTCCGCGCCATCTTCAGCCGCGCTGAATTGATGAAGGAGGAGATCCTGTGGGCCGCCCCGAAGAGCGGATTGCCTGCCCAGGAGCGGCGGGCTGGCTCGTGCTGCATGGGCTTAACTCTGACACAGACTGACCCCGGCGCCGCCCCGGCACGTCTCCGGGAATCGTTTGGGCTGGTCCGGGCCGCGTCATGACAGCGATTTCCCCGGGAACCGGTGATTTCTCACCGTCTCCCGGGGATGCTGTTACCTCGGATGAGGTGGCCGTTCTGAAGCCGTCCCGTTCCCGGGGCCGTCTCAGATGGTGCGGGGCGCCTTGGCCAGGTTTGCTTCCAGCTCCGCCTTGTTCTGCCGGACCACATAAGCCGGGCGGTCTCGCTCCACGCGCCAGCTTTCGGAGAGCGGGCCGATGTTCACGGTGTCGAAGCCGAACTCGTCGTAGAGCCGCGTCACGAGCTCGGATGCCTCCGGGAAGTCGCTCGCGGTGGCCAGCGCCCGACGGTTCTCCGTGCCGGCCGGGGTGCCGTCAGTGGTGATGTCCGCGGCGGCGATGTGGTTGAAGCCCTTGGCGACCTTGGAGTCCGGAAGGTGCTCCTGCAGCAGGCCGGAGGTGGTGGCTTCACCCTGGTCCAGCGCCTCGATGTGGCCGTCCCGTTCCCAGTAGTAGTTATTGGTGTCGATGACCACCTTGCCCGCCAGCGGTTCCGCGGGAACGTCCTGATAGGCCTTCAGCGGGACGGTGACGACGGCGAAATCGCCGGCCGCTGCCGCCTCCGCCGCCGTCGCGGCCCGCGCCCGGGGGCCGAGCTCGGCCACCAGCTCCTCAAGGGTCTCCGGCCCACGCGAGTTGCTGATGACGACGTCGTACCCCTGCTCCACCGCCTTGCGGGCCACCTGGCTGCCAATGTTTCCTGCACCGATGATTCCAATGGTTGCGCTCATGTCCGTGACAACCCGCCTGGACCGCTCCTCATTCCGGGATTGAGAAATATGACGTGGAATGGATTTTCCGCCGCGCGTCACTCCGGCAGGAGGATGAGATCCAGGTAGGTCTCCAGGCTTGCCGCGACGTCAACCGTGTCCGGCGCGTAGAGGCGCTGGAGCTGAATGCCGTCCCAGAGCCCGATGAGGGAGGCCGCGGCCTGTGCCGGTTCCACGCCGGGCCGCAGTCTTCCTGCCGCGTCCAGTTCCTGGAGTGCCTGGGTGTACTCGTCCCGGAGCTTCTCGAAGCGACGGGTGAAGTAGTCCCGGCCGGGGTGACCCTCGGTGGTGGACTCGCCGCTGAGCACGGCGTAGAGCTGCGTCAGGCCCGCCACGTCCACATTGGCCTGGGCCTGCGCCACGATCATCTCCCGGAAGGGCAGGGGTCCCAGCTGTGTGGACACGCCCGTCTCATCGCGCTGTTCCAGGACGGCCAGCAGAAGGTCGCTCTTGCGCTTGAAGTGATGGAGCAGGCTCGTCTGGCTCATCCCCACCACGTCCGCCACATCCTGGAGGCTCCCCGCGTGATAGCCGCGGGTGGCGAAGACGCTCAATGCGGCGTCGATGATCTTCTGCCGCGTCGCCGCAGTCTTGGCATAGGGGCCACGTTTGCCGGTCCGGGGGGCTCGCTGCGGGCTCATGCTGTGGAGCTTAGTGCCGGGAGGCCGGCTTTTTCGAATTTAGACCGCTTACTCGAAATTTGTGTTAGCCTCGTCACACTGGCTGCGCCGGCCTCTGTCGTCCGGCGCCCACCACAGGTACGGAAGAGGTATGCGCAATGCCCCATGTTTCCCGGAGACGACTCCTCAGCACTGGGCTGGGAGCCATGTCCCTCGCCGCGCTGGGCGCCTGCGCCACGCCCGGCACGCACTCGGTCAATGCGGACCCCGCCATTCCCGCAGCGAGCGGGCAGAAGGTCCGGCTCACCTACTGGGCGTGGCTCAAGGACTTCCAGAAGGTCGCGGATCTCTGGAACGCCAAGAACCCGGACGTCCAGGTGGACATCGTCTGGATCCCCGGAGGCAACTCAGGCGGATACCAGAAGATGTACTCGGCCCTGGCAGCCGGGGCGGGCCCCGATCTCGCCCAGATCGAGCTGCGCTCCATCCCGGAATTCATGCTGGTCAACGGCCTGGTGGACCTGAACCGCTACGGCGCCGAGGAGTTCGCCCACCTCTACGACCCCACGCTCTGGGGCCAGGTCAGCTTCACCGGCGGACTCTACGGCATCCCCCAGGACTCCGGACCCATGGCCACCTTCTACCAGCCCGCCCTCCTGGACAAAGTGGGTGCCACCCCGCCGAAGACCTGGGACGACTGGGCGTCCACCGGCAAGGAACTCCGCAAGGCCGGCAGCTACATCGACTGCTTCGCCATCAGCGACGCCAGCCCCTTCGCGGCCTTCGCAGCCCAGGCCGGAGCCACCTGGTTCCGTCCCGAGGAGGACGGCTGGGTCATCAACATGACGGATGACGCCACGATGAACGTGGCCCGGTTCTTCGACAAGGCGATCGACGACGATGTGGTCCAGACCGACTTCGCCCACTACAGCCCGGCATGGTTCGCCGCGGCGGCCAAGGGCGGGATCGCCACCATCACCACGGCCAGCTGGGGCGACGCCCTGGTGGAAGGCGTCAGCGGAGGCAAGGGCAAATGGAAGGCCGCGCCCATGCCGGTCTGGGGCAACACCGGCTTCGGCTCCAGCTACCTGGGCGGTTCCACCACGGCGGTCCTGGCGGGCAGCAAGCACCCGCGGGAAGCCCTGGAGTTCGCCGTCTGGCTGACCACCTCTCATGAGGGCATCGACGCCATGATCAAGAACAGCGGCATCGGATGGTCCCCGGCCAAGGACTTCGTGGGCACCTCGCGTCAGCAGCCCTCCGAGTTCTTCAGCGGGCAGAACTACTTCAAGGACGTCTTCGTCCCCGCCAGCCGTGAACAGAACCCGAAGTGGTCCTGGTGGCCCATCACCCAGCAGACCTTCAACATCCTCAGCGACGGCTTCCGCAAGAAGGCGGGAGGCACCTCCCTGGTCGATGCCGTGGCCGCCGCGGAACAGGACGTCATCACCGTCTTCAGGAACAAGGGCCTGACCATCAGGAAGGAACAGGCATGAGCAGCACACCAGCCGCAGCACCCCCGGCCACGTCCCAGGAAGACCGGGAGATCCGCACGGGGCGGTCCCGGCAGGCGGGAACCTCCCGGGGCAACCGCTCCCGCGCCGCCGCCCGTGCGCCCTGGATCCTCCTGGCGCCGTTCCTGGCGCTCTTCACCCTCACCTTCGTCCTGCCCATCATCGTGGCGCTCATCTCCAGCTTCACCAAGGTCACCCGGAGCGGGCTGTTCGGGGAGAAGGGCGTGAGCAGCGGCTTCGCCGGCTTCGACAACTACGCCCAGGCCCTCGGGGACGCCAACTTCATCGCCTCAATCGGCCGGGTCCTCCTCTTCGGGATCGTGCAGGTCCCCGTGATGATCGTGCTCTGCACCATCCTGGCGCTCCTGCTGGAGTCCGCCTCCGCCCGCTGGCCCGGCTTCTTCCGGGCCGCGTACTTCATGCCCTACGGCGTCCCCGGCGTGATCGCCACCATCCTCTGGTCCTTCCTCTACGTGCCCGGTCTGAGCCCGTTCATCGACATCGCCGGGAGCATGGGCATCACCTTGGACTTCCTCGGCCCGGACCACGTCCTGTGGTCCATCGCCAACATCGTCACCTGGAGCTACACGGGCTACAACATGCTCATCATCGTGGCCCAGCTGAAGGCCATCCCCGGAGAGCTTTACGAGGCGGCCCGCGTGGACGGTGCCTCCCCGTGGCGGATCGCCCGCAGCATCCAGCTGCCGCTCATCACCCCGGCGCTGGTGCTGACCACGGTGTTCTCCATCATCGGAACCCTCCAGCTGTTCGCGGAGGCCCAGGTGCTCAAGACCTCGGCCCCGGCCATCGACAGCCAGTACACGCCGAACCTCTCCGCCTACTCCACGGCCTTCGCCTACAACGATTACAACGTCGCAGCGGCTCAGGCCGTCCTGATCGCGCTCGCGGCCTTCATCCTCTCCTTCGTCTTCCTCCGCCTCACGAACAGGAAGTCCTCATGACCAGCACCACGGCAAGCTCCGCCACCCGCCGCGCCACTGACGCGCCCCGCATGGGCGCCGGCCGCGCCGCCGGCCGCAAGCGTTCCAGCACCATCCTGGTCACGGCGATCCTCGTCGTCGTCGCGCTCTACTTCCTGGTGCCGGTGTACTGGGTCCTGGTGGCCTCCACCAAGACGACGCAGGACCTCTTCTCCACCAACGGCTTCCTGTTCTCCGGGCACTTCGCCCTCTGGGACAACCTCGCCCGGGTGCTCAGCTATGACGACGGCGTCTTCCTCCAGTGGTTCCTGAACTCGGTCCTCTACGCCGGAGTGGGCGCCCTGCTGGCCACCTATCTGGCCGCAGCGGGCGGCTATGCCCTGGCCAAGTACGAGTTCCGCGGCCGCAACGCCGTCTTCGGCACCATCCTGGGTGGCGTGCTGGTCCCCGGCACCGCCACGGCACTGCCGATGTTCCTGCTCTTCAGTCAGATGGGCCTCGCCAACACCTACTGGTCCGTGCTCATCCCGTCCCTGGTCTCCCCGTTCGGGCTCTTCCTCTGCCGGATCTACGCCCAGGCCACGGTGGACACCGCCCTGATCGAGGCGGCGCGGCTGGACGGCGCCGGTGAGCTGAAGATCTTCCACACCATCGGCCTGCGAGTGCTGACACCCGCCCTGGTCACCGTGTTCCTGTTCCAGCTGGTGGGCATCTGGAACAACTACTTCCTGCCACTCGTCATGCTCTCCGACAGCAGGCTGTACCCGATCACCCTGGGCCTGAACAACTGGCTGTCCCAGGTGGACCGCCTGCCCGAGTTCTACGAACTCACCACCGGTGGCGTGCTGCTCTCCATCATCCCGCTGGCCATCGCCATGATCGTCCTCCAGCGCTTCTGGCGCGGAGGCCTGACCGAAGGAGCCGTCAAGTAGTGAGCCCCGCATACATCACGGACCGCGGCCCCGGTGGCGGGCGCCGCAGCCCGGCCCGTTCCCGGCTGCACACCGACGCCCCGGAGCTGAGCCTGGATGGTGAGTGGGACTTCCGTCTGCTCCCGGCCGCGCCCGGCACTCCGGCCGGTGCGCTGGTGCTGCCCGAGCGGGAAGGGCCGGAGGACTTCGCGGAGCCCGGCTTCGGCACGGACGGCTGGGACACCCTGCCCGTTCCCTCGCATTGGGTCCTGCAAGGCGACGGCCGCTACGGCCGCCCCGTCTACACCAACGTCCAGTTCCCGTTCCCGTGCGAGCCGCCCTTCGTCCCGGACGCCAACCCCACGGGCGACCACCGCCGCACGTTCACGCTGCCCGAAGGGTTCGCGGCGGCGGAGCGGGTGCTGCTGCGCTTTGACGGCGTGGAGTCCCGGTACAAGGTCTGGCTCAACGGAATCGAGGCCGGGGTGGGCTCGGGCAGTCGCCTGGCCCAGGAGTTCGACGTCACCGACGCTCTGAAGCCGGGCGAGAACGTCCTGGCCGTGCGCGTGCACCAGTGGTCGGCGGCCAGCTATCTGGAGGACCAGGACCAGTGGTGGCTGCCGGGCATCTTCCGCTCGGTGACGCTGCTGGCCTGCCCGGTGGGCCGCATCGAGGATCTGTGGCTGCGGACGGCGTACGACGGCGATGCCTCCTCAAGCGGGCGGGGAACCGTCACGCCGGAGCTGAGCGCGGGGGAGGCCGCGTTCCCGGTGCGGTTCCGGATCGCGGAACTGGACGTCGACGTCGTCTGGGAACGCCCCGGTGATGTGGCCCCGGTGGTGATCCCCGCCGTCGAGCCCTGGAGCGCGGAGATGCCCCGTCTCTATGAGGCGCGCGTGGAGGCGCAGGGTGAGACCGTGACGCAGCGGATCGGGTTCCGCACGGTGCGGATCGTGGGGGACCGCTTCCTGGTGAACGGACGGCGGGTGGTGTTCCATGGCGTCAACCGGCACGAAACCCATCCGGAGCGCGGGCGCGTCTTCGACGAGGCCTTCGCCCGCGAGGACCTGCTGATGATGAAACGCTTCAATGTCAACGCCATCCGCACCAGCCACTACCCGCCGCATCCCCGCCTGCTGGACCTGGCCGATGAGCTGGGCTTCTGGGTGATCCTGGAATGCGATCTGGAGACGCACGGTTTCGAGCGGCATGGCTGGGTGGGCAATCCCGGGGATGACCCCGCCTGGCGTGACGCGCTGCTGGACCGCATCGAGCGGACCGTGGAGCGGGACAAGAACCACCCCAGCGTCATCATGTGGTCCCTGGGCAACGAGTCCGGCACGGGGGAGAACCTCGCCGCGATGGCCGCCTGGGTGCATGCCCGGGATCCAGAACGGCCCGTGCACTACGAGGGCGACTACACCGGCGCGTACACGGATGTGTACTCCCGGATGTACTCCTCGGTTCCGGAGACCGAGTCGATCGGCACGGACGGCGCCACCGGTCTCCTGCTGGGATGCGGCGCCGCCGAGTCGCTGCGGCAGCGCCGTAAACCGTTCATCCTGTGCGAGTACATCCACGCCATGGGCAACGGCCCCGGCGCGATCGACCAGTACGAGGAACTGGTGGACCGGTACCCGCGTCTGCACGGCGGCTTCGTCTGGGAGTGGCGTGATCACGGCCTGCTCAGCCACACCGCGGACGGCACGCCGTACTACGCCTACGGCGGCGACTTCGAGGAGGAGGTCCATGACGGGAACTTCGTCATGGACGGCATGGTCCTGGCCGATGGCACCCCCAGTCCGGGTCTGTTCGAGTACCGCCAGGTGGTCTCGCCGCTGCGGGTGAGAGTGGAGGGCCCGGCCGCCGCGCCGGTGATCCGGGTGGAGAACCGCCGGCACAGCGCCTCCGCTTCCGATGTCCGGATCCGCTGGCGGCTGGAGCGCGACGGGCGCCCGGTGCCCGCGCACGACGGCGGAGCCGTCGCCGGGTCGCTCCCCGTGCTGGGCGAGGACGGCGGCGCGCTCGCGGCCGGGGCTTCGGCCACTTACGCCCTCCCCGCGCTCCCGGTGTCCCCTGAGGGGGAGACGTGGCTGACCGCCGAGGTGGTGCTGGCCGAGGACACCGCGTGGGCCCAGGCCGGGCATGTGCTCGCGGCGGCCCAGCTTGATCTGACCCCGCCCCGGGAACGCCGGGCAGGACCCCGTCCGGCGTCGGCATCCGGGATGGTGCGCGGAGGCACCACCGGTTCCTCTGCGGTTCCGCGACGCCTGGAACTGGGCCCTGCGGTCTTCGAAGGCGGTCTGCTCACGTCTCTGGCCGGGCAGTTCGTGGAGGCCCCGCGCCTGGAACTCTGGCGTGCTCCCACGGACAACGACCGCGGGCAGGGCTTCGGTTCCTACGACGCGGCCGACCCCCGTTCGCAGGGCCCTCAGGGCGTGCTCGGGACCGGGCAGCCGGCTCCGGCGTGGGAGGAGGTCTGGCGGGCGGCGGGCCTGGACCGGCTGCACCGCCGGATCGAGTCCGTGCGGGCCACGGACCGTTCGGTCACCGTCCGTGCACGGTATGCCGCCGCGGACACCGCCCGGTCCTTCCAGCTGGACGAGCACTGGGAGCTGGCCGGAGAAGAGCTCTGGCTGCGACTCGACCTCACGCCGAGCGGCAATCACGCCCGGGACCGGGCGTGGGATCTGCTCCTGCCCCGGATCGGCGTGCGCTTCGGCCTGCCGTCCGAGGTGGCGGGTGCCGGATGGTTCGGCACCGGTCCACGGGAGTCGTACCCGGACAGCCGTCACGCGGCGCTGGTCGGGCGGTACGCGGACACTGTGGAGGGCCTGGGGACGGTCTACTCGCGGCCTCAGGAGAACGGTCACCGGAGCGATGTGCGGGAACTGGAACTGCTGTTGGGCGGCGCGGGCGGTGAGGGAAAGCCCTGGGTCCGAGTGGAGGCGGAGCGCGACGCCGCCGGGCGCCTGCCAGGCTTCACTCTCTCCCGGCACACGGCCCAGGAGCTCTCCGGCGCGGCGCATCCGCACGAGCTCCCGGAATCCGGCCGCACCTGGCTCTACCTCGACGCCGCCCAGAACGGTCTGGGCTCGCGGGCCTGCGGGCCGGACGTCTGGCCCGAGCACGCGCTGCGCCCGGAGGCCCGCACGCTGCTGCTGAGGTTCACGGCGCTCTGAGGCGCTGGCCCTCCCTCGCCCCCAACGCCGACGGCCGCCGTCGTGCCCCTCCGTGGAGGGTGCACGACGGCGGCCGTCGCGGTCAGCGGATCAGCGCTGGATCAGCCCGGCAGCGGTGCGCCGGTGAGCTTGATCTGGCGGTTCTGGTCCTTGTAGAGCAGGTAGCGGAACTGGCCGGGGCCACCCGCGTAGCAGGCCTGCGGGCAGAAGGCACGCAGCCACATGTAGTCGCCGGCCTCCACCTCGACCCAGTCGTTGTTGAGCAGGTACATGGCCTTGCCCTCCAGGACGTACAGGCCGTGCTCCATGACGTGGGTCTCCGGGAAGGGGATCACGCCACCGGGCTGGAAGGTCACGATGTTGACCTGCATGTCGTGCGCCAGGTCATCCGACGGCACGAAGCGCTGGGTCTTCCAGACACCGTTGACGTTCGGCATCTCCTGCGGCTCGACGTCCTTTTCGTTGGTGACGAAGGACGTGGCCTGGTAACCCTCCAGGCGGTCGTACGCCTTGCGGATCCAGTGGAACGTGGCGATGTCGTCGGAGGTGTTCTCCAGACCCCACTCGTCACCGGCGGCCAGGTAGGCGTACCCACCCTCCTCCATGACGTGCTTCTCGCCCTTGAGGTTCAGGTTCAGCGTGCCCTTGACCACGAAGATGACGCCCTCGACGCCGGCCTCGAACTCGGCCTTCGCAGCGCCGCCGCCCGGACCCACCTCGACGATGAGCTGGGAGAAGGTGGTGGCGAAGCCGGAGATCGGACGGGCGATGATCCAGGAACGGGTGTTCGTGAAGCCCGGCAGAAGGCTCGTCACGATGTCCGTCAGCACACCCTTGGGGATGACGGTGTACGCCTCGGTGACGATCGCACGCTCGGTGGTGAGATGGGTCTGCGGCGGCAGGCCCCCCTCGGGGTAGTAGTAGTTGCCCATGAAAGGCTCCTTAGTGAGAGGTGGTGGCGAGCCGCGGGTGCGCGAGCACCGTCAGCTCCGGGAGTGCGACGCCGGTCAGGGCCAGGACCTCATCCTCGCCCACCGCGCCGCACTGGACGCCGCGGAGAACGAAGTTGGCCAGTGCCCTGGCGGTGGCGGGCTCGTCCATGACGCCCGCATCCGTCTGGGAGAAGTAGTTCTTCAGACGAGTGGTGGCCGCGGCCAGGCCCTCGCGGTAGAAGGCGTAGCTCGCCGCGAAACGGCTCGGCAGCTGGTGAGCGTGCAGATCCCAGCCCTGGTAGTACCCGCGTTCCAGGGAACGGCGGACCAGACGGCCGTGCAGCTTCCAGGCGTTCTCCACGTTCTCACCCACCGGGATGATGTTCGTGGAGCCGTCGGACAGGCGGATGCCCGTCCCGGCCACGGCCAGCTGCATGATCTCCTTGGCCACGTCCGCCACCGGGTGCTCCATGGACTGGTACTCGGCGGCGATCTGGAGGCTGGCGGAGTAGTCGTAGGTGCCGTAGTGCAGGCTGCTGATGCGGCCCGGGACCACGTGCGGCAGCTGCGCCACCGGGTGCGTGCCCTCGTGACCCAGGATCAGCTGCGGCGTCTCCACCTGCACCTCGAAGCGCAGGCGGCCGGCGGGCAGCCCGTGGATCTCCTCCAGGCGGGAGACCACGTGGTCCATGGCCGTGACCTGGTCCACGGTGGTCACCTTCGGCAGGGTCAGGACCAGGCCGTCAGGCAGACCGCCCTGCTCCACCAGGGTGGAGACGAACAGGTCCAGGGTCTTCAGACCGCGGGCCCGAGTGGGGGCCTCGAAGCACTTGAAGCGGATGCCGATGAACGGGGGAGCCGTGCCGGCCTCCACCGCCTGGTGGACGGCCTTGGCCGCGGTCACCACATCGGCGTCCTCGGCCTCGTCGCCACGGTTCCCGTAACCGTCCTCGAAGTCCAGGCGCAGGTCCTCGATCGGCTCGCTCGCCAGTTTCGCCGCGACGCGGGGCGCGACGGCGGCATTCAGCTCGTCCGACTGACCCAGCAGCGCGCCGAGGGCTTCGAAGCCACCGTGCTGCGCCACGACGTCGTTGGCGGCCTGACCCCATTCGGCGGTGAAGCCGGGGGTGAAGCGGTCCGCGGGGACGTAGACGGTGTGGATGGGCTGGCGGCTGCCGTCATCACCCGGGTAGTTGCGGTCCAGGAGAGTGTCCGTGGCCGCGAGCTGGGTTTCGACGGCTGCCAGATCGGCGGCGGAGAGCGAAGTGCCCGCCATCAGTCGACCAGCTCGTAGGCCGGGGTGGTGAGGAAATCGGTGAAGCCCTCGCCCAGGCACAGCTCGGCGATCAGCTCGCTGGCGGGCGAGTAGTACTTCACGAAGGCATCCTCGCCCACTTCGCCGCGCAGCTTCTCGGTCTCCTCGGCCAGGATCTGCCGGACCAGCTCGCGGGTGACCGTGTTGCCGGTGTCGGCCAGGACGGAGCCTGCGTTGATCTGCTGCCACACCTGGG
>Ga0153950_1001267_pt1 | contig 11284 bp, 10 predicted proteins | sample TSNJ034MetaG_FD_104737 | JGI IMG/M metagenome (GOLD analysis project Ga0153950, IMG submission 104737) | Attine ant fungus gardens microbial communities from New Jersey, USA - TSNJ034 MetaG | ecosystem: Host-associated > Fungi > Mycelium > Unclassified | place: USA: New Jersey, Wharton State... | reverse complement strand
CTTGGCAGACAATGCAATACAGTTTGATAAGTTGAATTTCCCATGTTGTCGCATTCATGATGATTCAATTCTATCAGCTTATTTCATCGTTTGCCGCTTTTTTCTACCCTTGATTCGCATTACCTATAAACGACTACAAGATTACCAAAGACAGCTACCCAGAAACCAAGGGGGGTCACGGGGGCCTTCCCCCGTGGGAATTTTGGTTACTTTTGTTCCTCCAAAAGTAACTGCCCGTCGCGGCACGAGCGACAAGCCGGCCCGTGGCACAGCGGTAACACCAAGCGCACAGCGGCAGGCATAGTGCGCAGCATGAAGCAAAAACATTAACGGAAACGCCTGACCAAACACGATTGTCAGATTAGAAAATGGTAAAAGGGGAAAAAAATGCATACACTAAAGATCAAACGCCTGCGGACGGGGGCGGAGCTTCCCGTCCGCGCCACCGGGGCAAGCGCCGGATATGACCTGTGCGCTTGCCTGGAGGAGCCGCTGACCCTGCCCGCCGGAGGCAGGGTGCGGGTGCCCACCGGCATCGCCATTGAGATGGAGGGGCCGGAGCAGGCCGCCGCGTTTGTTTTTGGCCGCAGCGGCCTGGGGATAAAGCACGGTATTGTCCCCTCCAACGCCGTGGGGGTGATTGACGCGGATTACCGGGGGGAGATCATTGTGGGCCTGAGCAACCACGGCGGGAGCGACTACACCATCCAGCCGGGGGAGCGTGTCGCCCAGCTGGTGATCCTGCCGGTGCTCACGCCGCCCGTTGTGGAGGTGGAGGAGCTCTCGGATACCGCCAGAGGCGCGGGAGGCTTTGGCTCCACGGGAAGATAGCCTGATATTGACAAGGAGGCCCTATGATTATATTAGCATCCGCATCTCCCCGCCGCAGGGAATTATTGCGCCTGATTACTCCGGATTTCCGGGTTATCGCCAGTGACGCCGACGAGGTTGTCTCCGCCTCCCAGCCGCCCCAAAAGGTGGTGGAGGAGCTGGCAATGAGAAAGGCCAGAGCGGTTGCCGCCCTTCATCCCGGGGACATTGTCATCGGCGCGGACACGGTAGTGTGGGCGGAGGGGCGGCTGCTGGGCAAGCCCGGCACCCCGGCGGAGGCGACCGGGATGCTTAAAATGCTGTCGGGACGCCAACACTTTGTCTATACGGGGGTTGCCATTTTTTCCCCCGGCGGAAGCGTTGTTTTCAGCGAAGAGACAGGGGTGGCGTTTACAACCCTGACAGACGCGCAGATTGCGCGGTATGTAGCCGGAGGAGAGCCCTTTGACAAGGCGGGGGGCTATGCCATCCAGGGGAAGGGAGCACTGTTCGTTACGGCGATTACAGGGGATTATTATAATGTTGTGGGGCTTCCCGTCTGCCGTCTTGCGCAGATGCTGGATAAGATTGAAAATCTCAACGGTTAACAAAATAAAAATAATGGAACTTTTTGTTGAGAAAAAACGGGAAAACAGTTATAATGGTATGGATACTTTTTGAATAGCAGCCGAGAAAGGGGCACACAAATGTTTTCTAAAGACATTGGTATAGATTTGGGAACCGCGAACACGCTGATTTACATGAAGGGGAAGGGGGTCATTATGCGGGAGCCGTCGGTGGTGGCGGTGGATGTGCGCAACGACACCGTTCGCTATGTCGGCAGGGAGGCCAAAGAGGTTATCGGAAGAACCCCCGGCTCCATTGTAGCGGTGCGCCCGTTAAAGGACGGCGTCATCGCTGATTTTGATATTACGGCCAGCATGCTGCAAATTTTTATCAAAAAGGTGGTTAACTCAACCATTTTTTCCCGCCCGCGCATCATCATCTGCATTCCCTCCGGCGTAACCGACGTGGAGCGCCGCGCGGTGAAGGAGGCGGCGTTTAAAGCGGGGGCCAAGCAGGTTTCCATCATCGAGGAGCCTATGGCGGCGGCCATCGGCGCCGGTCTGCCGGTGGCGGAAGCCACAGGCAGCATGGTGGTGGACATCGGCGGCGGCACCACCGAGGTGGCGGTCATCTCCCTGGGGGGCATTGTGGCCTCCCGTTCCGTCCGGGTGGCGGGAGACGAGCTGGACACCGCCATCATCGCTTATATCAAGAGGAAATACAACCTGCTCATCGGGGAGCGCACCTCCGAGGATATCAAAATCCAGATCGGCTCCGCTTACCCCTACGAGGACGAGGAGAATTACGAGATCAAGGGCCGTAACCTAGTGGACGGGCTTCCCAAAAATATCTTTATTACCCCCGAGGAGATCCGCCAGGCCATCTCCGACCCTGTCGCCTCCATATTGGACGCCATCCGCACCACCCTGGAGCGCACCCCTCCCGAGCTGTCGGCGGATATCATCGACCATGGCATTACCCTCACCGGCGGCGGCGCCCTGCTCCGGGGACTGGACGCCCTCATCACCCAGGAGACGGGGATGCCGGTGCATATCGCCAAGAATCCGCTGGACTGCGTGGCGGAGGGGACAGGCATGGCCCTGGACAACCTCCAGCTGCTCAACGAGATCCGCGCCAACGACGACAAGTGATACGAATCTTCTATCAAAGCGTCGTACGCTTTGATAGTGCGAAGCGCGTAGAAGATTGTATGAGAAGTAGCCGCGTAGCGGCGCGGCGCGTTAGCGACGCATATTCAATTGAAAATCGCTTGTCGACTTTTTAATTGAATATTAGTATGACGATTCCGCGTAAAACAAAACGGCGGCTGCGGGAGGGAGAAGAGGCTTGAAGGACTTTTTGCAAAGCGTCCGCTTTAAAATCCTTATTGCGATTTTAACCGTCATGGCAGGCTTTATGATTATGGCGGTGTATTCCGGAGGAACAGCGTCCTTGGTATCCGAGGTAGTCAGCTTTGTCACGGTGCCGTTGCAGCGGATGTCCTCCGGTATATCCGGACGCGTGGGCGAGTTTTTTGACCGCTTTCTCAATTCCAGCGCCGTGTACGACGAGAACGAAAGACTACAGCTCCAGGTGAACGAGCTGTTGGGGGAATTGGCGGATTACGAGAGGGCCAAGCATGAAAATGAGCAATTCCGGGAGCTGCTGGGCGTGCTGGAGGATCGGAAGGATCTGAAGGTGGAAACAGCCAGCGTCATAGCCCGGGATCCCAATGCCAGGTTTGGCTCCTTCACCATCGACAAGGGTACCGGCAGCAATATCAGCGTTATGGATCCCGTAATGACTGCCGACGGCTTGGTGGGCCGGGTTACGGAGGTGGGCGTGACCTATGCGAAGGTGGTTACCATCCTGGATATCGCCATTGACGTGGGGGCTTATGACAGCGCCACCCGGGATGTGGGCATTGTGTCCGGCACCATTGATTTGGCGGCGGAGGGGCTTTGCATGATGGAGTATCTGCCCAGGGACAGCAAGGTGGCGGAGGGCGATCTGGTGCTGACCAGCGGCGGCAGCATGTTCCCCCGGGATATTATTATAGGCAAGGTCATCCGGGTCGGGCCCAACAGCCACGGCACCAGCCTGATGGCCACCATCCAGCCCGCGGCTTCGGTGAAAACGATAAAGAATGTTTTTATCATAACCGAATTTCAGGGCCAGGGTCAGGAGTAACCCCGAATATGAGGGAGTACCAGGGATACATGAACCGAACCAAGAGCATTAAGGTTGCCAAATATACAATATATGCCCTGCTGCTCCTTTTGCTGTATATACTGCAAACGGTGCCGGGGCTGTTTGTCTTGTTTGAAACAAAGCCTGTGTGGGTGGTGGCGGCGGCGGTGGCCATCGCCATGCTGGAGGGGGAGTTTGTCGGCGGTATCTATGGCGCGGCGGCGGGACTTCTCTGCGATATGGGGGGCTTCTCCCTCTTTGGATTCAACGGTTTTTTTGTCAGCCTCTGCTGCATACTCACCGGGCTACTGGTCATTTACCTGATGTACTGCAATATTTGGGGCTGCCTGCTGTGCGTATTTATTACCATGCTGGTTTGTAACGGCCTGGAATATGTCTTTACCTTCGGCATTTGGGAATACGAGGCGGAATGGAAGCTGTTCACCATGAAGGCGCTTCCCACGGTTTTGTATTCCACCCTTATCACCCCCATACCCTATTTTCTGGTGCGGGGAATCTATAACAAATTTGCCGCGGCCCTGAAATAATCTAAGTCCGTATTTATGCGGAAATAAGCGAGGAGGACGCCCGGAATGACCTTTCCCAAGCTGCGTATTCGCCGCTGGTTTATGGTTGGAATTACCATTGCCATTTTAGGCGTCTTTGTGGCGCGCCTGATTCAGATTCAAATTGTAGAAGGCGAAGCCTATGCGAATATGCTCAACCCGTCCAACGTCAGCAGTCAGACGGTAAAGGCCATCCGGGGGGAAGTGGTGGATCGGAACGGCAAGCCCCTGGCCGTTAACCGCATGGGCTACGATGTGATTTTAGACCGGGCCTATCTTTCCCCGGACAAGCAAAACGATATTATTCTGGAGCTCATCGGCTTGTTTGAGCGGCTGGGCGAAACCTGGACGGACACGCTGCCCATCACCGCCACCGCCCCGTTTGCCTTCAGGGAGGAATATGAGAGCGAGATTGCCCGGCTGAAGAAGCTGCTGGGCGCCCAGTCCTATGCCTCGGCGGAGAACGCGGTGTACTGGCTTGTGCAGCGCTATAAGCTGGAGGACTATTCCCCGGAGGATCAGCGGAAAATCGCGGGTGTCCGTTATGAAATGGAGCAGAGGGGCTTTAACTGGAATGTCCCCTATACCTTTGCCACGGATATTAACATATCCTCGGTGATCCAGGTGAAGGAGCGGAGCTACCAGCTCCAGGGGGTGGAGGTTGAGGAAAGCGGGGTCCGTTATTATCCCAACGGCAACCTGGCCCCCCATCTGATCGGAAACATCGGCCCCATATATGCCGAGGAGTACCCGGCCTTAAAGGAAAAAGGCTACGCTATGGATGACCGGGTGGGCAACGCCGGCGTGGAAAAAGCCTTTGAGGATTTGCTCCGCGGGACAAACGGCCTGCGGCAGATTCAGATCGGTCAGGGCGGCGAGGTGGTGCAGGTGGTGGAGAATCCGCCGCCGGTAGCGGGCAAAACCGTGGTGCTCACCCTGGACAACGATCTCCAGCTGATTGGACAGGAGGCGCTGGAGAAGCAGATCGCGAAGCTACAGGCCACGGCTCCGGCGGGACAGGGCAGGGAGGCCGAGGCCGGAGCCGTGGTGGCGGTGGAGGTAAAGACAGGGGAGGTGCTGGTGGCCGCCACCTATCCCTCCTACGACCTGAATACCTTCAGCCAGGAATACAGCAAGCTGGCCGCGCAAGAGCTGCGCCCCATGTTTAACCGGGCGGTGCAGGGGACGTATGCCCCGGGCTCCACCTTTAAGCCGGTGGTGGGGATGGCGGGCCTTACCCACGGGGTAATTGAGGAAGGCTCCAACGTTCACTGCGGCCGGGTTTACACCTTCTACGCGCCGGGCTATCAGCCCACCTGCCTGGGCTACCACGGCGGGATCAATGTGGTGGGGGCGCTGCGCGTGTCCTGCAATATCTTTTTCTACGATGTAGGCCGACGGGTGGGAATTGAAAATATTGTGGACATGGCCACCCAGCTGGGCTTGGGGCAGCCCACCGGCATAGAGATACCCGAGGCGCTGGGCCAGATATCCAGTCCCGAGGCCAAGGCCGCGGATCCCTACAACAATGAGGCATGGTTTCCCGGCGATGTGCTCCAGTCCTCCATCGGCCAGATGTACAATTGGTACAGCCCCTTGCAGATGGCGAATTACGCGGCTACCCTGGGAAACCGGGGAACGCGGATGAAGCTGACTCTGGTTCATGAGGTGCGGGATTACGCCATGAATCAGGTTCTGGAGCCCTTTACCCCGGTTGTGGCCGCCACGGTGGACGCCCCCCGGGAGGCGTTTGAAACCGTTGTTGAAGGGATGGTGGCCGCCTCCGGCCCGTCGGGCACCGCTTCCGCCACCTTCGGCTATTATCCCATTACGGTGGCGTCTAAGACAGGTACCCCCGAAACCCGCGATCTCCCCAACTCGGTGTTTATCTGCTTTGCCCCCGCCGAGGATCCGGAGATTGCCGTTGCGGTGATTATCGAAAAGGGCTGGCATGGTTACACCGGCGCGCCGGTGGCCAAGGAAATCTTCAATGAGTATTTTGGCCTGAATGTTTCGGGAGCTGCCCAGGCGGAGGCGCAATCCGCCGCCACGGACGAGGAGCCGGCCGCCTCCCCGTCATCCTCCCTGCCGGAGCCTGCGGCCCCCGCCGAGGAGATATCCCCTCCGGCGGATACCACCTCTGCGGCGGGGGCGGAGTCCCGGCCCGAATAAGGAAATGAAGGCACCGCGCTGTGGGGGCGGTATATGCCGGTGACACTGGGATTTGTGCGGTGCTTGTTACCGTTTCGTAAATAAATTGATAAAAAGACTATTTTTTTTTTATTAAATATGGTAATATTATAGGACAGTGGGGGTGGAGTGGTTTGAAGTGCATTGCCGTGACCTCCGGAAAGGGCGGTACGGGAAAATCCTGTGTCGCCGCCTACACCGGGGCCGCCCTGGCGGAAGAAGGCCATAGAACATTGCTTTTGGAGCTGGGCGCTACCTTTCGTTCCCTGGATCTGATTGTGGGAATGCGAAAGGAAGCCGCGTTTAATAGCGCGGACGTGCTGTTAAACCGCTGTGAACCCGCCGACGCCATTATACCCACCGCATACCACCGCAATTTGTACCTGCTGTCCTCGGGGCTGACGCCGCCGGATCTGTCGGATGCGGCGTTGAGGGCGGTTCTGCGTGGGGTGGAGAATGAGTTTGACTTTGTTATACTGGACGGTGTGGATTTTTTTCAGGTTTCCCCGGGAATTGCGGATATGATTTTGCAGGTGCTTACCCCCGATTCCCTTTGCATCAGGGCTTGTGCGCAGCAGGCTACGCAGCTGTTTGGCGCGGGGGCCCGGCAGATACGGCTGGTGATTAACAATGTTCCCGCCAAGGTATTGCCCATGTATGGCGCCAAGGATTTCGACGACGTCATAGATATGGTGGGCGTTCAGTTAATCGCCGTCATACCTCAAAGTCCCAAGCTGCAATACGGCTCCAACAATGGGCAGCAGCTGGATGAACTGTCCATTACGGTGAAAATTTTTAAAAATTTAGCAGGGCGGCTACAGGGTAAGCGGCTTCCCTTGCTGATAAGGTAACGGGGAATAATAGCTTCTCCCATAGGAAAGTAGGGTTAATATTGAATATTGCGTTGATTGCGCACGACACCAAAAAAGAGCTGATGGTTCAGTTCTGTATTGCCTATTGCGGTATACTCAGCCGCCATAATTTATGCGCCACCGGCACCACCGGCAAGATGGTCAGCGAGGCCACCGGGCTTGAAATCGTAAAATTTCTCAGCGGGGGCCAGGGGGGAGATCAGCAGATCGCGTCCCGTATCTCCTACAATGAGATTGACCTGTTGATGTTCTTCCGCGACCCTATTTCAGCAAAGCCCAATGAACCCAATGAGGCAACCCTTTTGCGCCTTTGCGATGTGCATAATATCCCCGTGGCCACCAATATTGCCACAGCGGAGGCCCTCATCCACGCGTTGGAGCGGGGTGATCTGGATTGGCGCGATATCATGAAGCCGGGCAGATAGTTACTTTTCTTTTTGCGGAAAAAGAAAAGTAACCAAAAGAAAAACGGATTGCCTCCAGCGGTGTTTGCCGGAGGTTCGCGTGGGAGTATGGTTCGGCCCTTGTCCCATTTTTCAGGGGGCGGGGGCTTTTGTTTCCGGTCGGTTAATGGTATAATAACCGCAAGGCGGTTATTATACGTTGCTTCAGTAGCCCGCCTGCGGCGATGCGCAATTATCCCACAGCCGCTTTGCGACTATGGGATAATAACAACCGCTTCACGTTTGGTGGGGCTTGACTTTAAAACGAGAAAGAGAGCTGTAATCGAATGGCACAGAGCATCAGATCCATTCAGGGCACGAGGGATGTCACGCCCAGGGACAGTTATAAATGGCAGTATGTTGAGCGGGTAGCCCTTGAGGTAGCGCGAACCTACGGCATGAAGGAGCTGCGCCTGCCCACTATTGAAAAGACGGAGCTGTTTGTTAAGTCGGTAGGAGATACCACCGATGTGGTACAGAAGGAAATGTACACGTTTGAGAAGGGGAAGGAATCCATCACCCTGCGGCCGGAGGCAACCGCCGGTATCGTGCGCGCGGTGCTGGAGAACAACCTGCTGGAGGAGGGATTGCCGGTAAAGGTTTGGACTGTCCTCTCCTGCTTCCGCCATGAACGTCCCCAGGCGGGGCGTCTGCGGGAGTTTCACCAGTTTGACGTGGAGATTTTCGGCGGCATGAACCCCACCACCGACGCCGAGGCAATCGGGATAGCCCACGACTTTTTTACGCGGCTGGGGCTTAGCGGTATCGAGCTGAAGATCAACTCCATCGGCTGCCCCCAGTGCCGCCCCAAATACAATCAGGCGCTGGTGGATTATTACCAGAACCACTACGGCAAGCTTTGCCCCACTTGTAAGGAGCGGCTGGAGAAAAATCCCCTGCGCCTCCTGGACTGCAAGGAGGATGCCTGCGCGGAGCTTAGCAAAGACGCCCCCGTCATCCTTGATTATCTCTGTGAGGAGTGCGATACCCACTTTGAGGGGCTGAAAAAGCGCCTGAACGCCATAGGGCTGGCCTTCACCATAAATCCCTATATCGTGCGGGGACTGGATTACTATACCAAGACGGTGTTTGAATTTGTCACCACCCAAATCGGCGCCCAGGGTACCGTCTGCGGCGGCGGCCGGTATGATTTGCTCACCGAGCAGATGGGCGGCCCCCCCACCCCGGCAATAGGCTATGGCCTGGGTATCGAGCGGCTGCTGATGCTCATGGAGGTTGGAGGCTGCCACTTCCCGGAACCGCCGGCCTGCGACTGCTATATCGGCAGCATGGGCGAGGAGGAAAACGTCAAAGCCCTGGAGCTGACCTCGGCTTTGCGCGTCCAAGGCTTCACCGTCCTTTGTGACATTATGGATCGCAGCGTCAAGGCCCAAATGAAGTATGCCAACAAGTCCGGCGCACGGTTTGCCTGTATCCTAGGCGGGGACGAGCTGACCAAGGGCGAGGCTGTCATTAAAAATATGGACACCGGAGAGGGCGAGGCCGTGGCCCTGACCGGCGAAGCGTTTATAGAATTTTTGGGTAAGAATAAGCAATAGCGGATGGGCTTGCTCCAACCGGAAGCAATAGGAGGAGAACAAACAGATGGCGGATACCATGACAGGATTGTCCCGGACCCATTATTGTACCGGGCTTACAGAGGCGGACATCGGCAAAACCGTGACCGTAGCGGGTTTTGTTCAAAAAAATAGAGATAAAGGGAGCCTTGTGTTTATCGACCTGCGTGATCGCACCGGTATCCTCCAGCTGATGTTCGACGATCAAACCCCGGCGGAGCTGCGCCAGAAGGCGGCAGGGGTGCGCGCGGAGTATGTGCTGATGGCCAAGGGGCTGGTTCGGGAGCGTTCCAGCAAAAACCCGGATATCCCCACCGGCAGCATCGAAATCGCGGTGGAGGATTTGCGGATTTTGTCCGAGGCCAAGACCCCTCCCTTTGAAATCACCGACCAGACCAATGTCAAGGAGGAGCTGCGCCTGCGCCACCGTTATCTGGATCTGCGCCGGAGCGAGATGCAGCACACCCTGATTATGCGCCATAAGATCGTGAAGGCCACCCGGGATTTCTTTGACGCGGAGGGCTTTCTGGAGGTGGAAACCCCCATACTCATCAAATCCACCCCCGAGGGCGCGCGGGATTACCTTGTGCCCTCCCGGGTGCATCCCGGCGCATTTTACGCACTGCCCCAGTCCCCCCAGCTCTACAAGCAGCTTCTGATGCTTTCGGGGTATGACAAATATATGCAGATAGCCAAATGCTTCCGGGACGAGGATCTAAGGGCCGACCGCCAGCCCGAGTTCACCCAAATCGACCTGGAAATGTCCTTTGTGGAGGAAAACGACGTTATGGGTGTGGGCGAGCGGTTTGCCGCCCAGGTGTTTAAGAGGATTTTAGGGGTGGATATCCCCCTGCCCCTGCGGCGGATTCCTTATCAGGAGGCCATGGATCGCTATGGCTCCGATAAGCCGGACACCCGCTTCGGCCTGGAGCTCCAGGATCTGACCGGCCTTCTTGGGAACAGCGGGTTTAAGGTGTTTGCCGACGCCATCCAGGGAGGCGGCAGCGTGCGGGCCATCAATGTAAAGGGCGCGGCAGCCGCCCTGTCCCGAAAGGAAATCGACAAGCTGGCGGAGTTTGTGAAAACCTACAAGGCCAAGGGCCTTGCCTTTACCCGGCTGGGTGAAGCCGGGGAATCCTCCTCCTTTGAGAAATTCCTGTCCGAGGAGGAGCGGAACGCCGTCCGCGGCGCTGTGGGCGCGGCAGCCGGCGACGTGTTGCTGGTGGTGGCGGATCCGGACAACAATGTGGTGTATGACAGCCTGGGCGCTCTCCGGTGCCATCTGGCGGAGCGTTTGGGGCTAATTCCCGAGAATACCTTTGACCTTCTGTGGGTGGTGGATTTCCCACTATACGAGTACGACGCGGAGTCGGGCCGTTACGCGGCCAAGCATCATCCCTTCACCTCCCCCAAGCCGGAGGATGTGGATAAGCTGGAAACCAATCCCGGCGAGGTGCGGGCCCGCGCCTACGACATGGTGCTCAACGGCTGCGAAATCGGCGGCGGCTCCATCCGGATCAGCAATCCCCAGCTCCAGCAGCGGATGTTCGCCGCCCTGAGCATGGACGAAGCCACCCAGAAGGAGCGGTTCGGTTACCTGCTGGAGGCATTCCAGTACGGCGTACCCCCCCACGGCGGGATGGCCTTCGGGTTGGATCGCCTGGTAATGCTTATGCTGGGCAAGCAGTCGATCCGGGACGTTATCGCCTTCCCAAAGGTGCAGAACGCCAGCGACCTTATGACCCAATGCCCCTCCCCAGTGGATGAGGTCAACTTGGAGGAGCTGCATATTTCCCTGCGGGATGCCGGGGATAAAAAGCAGTAGGCTTACCCCTGTAAAAAAAGACCTTGGGGCAGCTTTTTCGGGAAAAAGCTGCCCCAAGGTCTTGTCCATTATGACTTCAAACTGAAAAGAGGGTGTGGCAACACCCTCTTTTATTTATTCTACGTGAGTTCGACGGAATTCGCAAGATAAAACCCAACCAGCGGAACTGTTAAAATGGAAGTGACAAGCAACCATTAACAGAAAGCGGGCTGAGTTTTATGCGGGAAATAATATTGACGATTTT
>Ga0153950_1001265_pt1 | contig 11288 bp, 15 predicted proteins | sample TSNJ034MetaG_FD_104737 | JGI IMG/M metagenome (GOLD analysis project Ga0153950, IMG submission 104737) | Attine ant fungus gardens microbial communities from New Jersey, USA - TSNJ034 MetaG | ecosystem: Host-associated > Fungi > Mycelium > Unclassified | place: USA: New Jersey, Wharton State... | reverse complement strand
TGTACCCATTTTCTCTGAATCCGGCACCCGATGCCGTTCCTTTCCACATACTGCTTTCTTGGATTGTATGAAATACTGCGATATCAGGAGATATCTGGAGAAAAACGTAAAATTATTAGAGAGGATTAGAGAAATACCAAAACACGGAAATGAAGCTGAAATGTTAAAATTAGCAGCAGTAATGAGAACAGCCCGGTTGATTCCAGGCTGTTTTCTTTTTTCTATATACCTAATGTTCTATTTGACATTATTGAAAATCATGATATACTGTATTTGAATTCAATAAGAAATTTGATTGGTATATTAGTCTCAGGGACTGGTATGCCATTTTTTATTATTTAGGAGGAACCGTTTATGTTATTCAACGATATTCTTATGATGTCCAACGAAGCTGACTACGAAGAGAAAACGAAAATCATTGAAAAGATTCTTGAGATACTCCCTTCCGACATTGACGATACTATTTTCCGTGTCTATAACGAGGTCACCGAAACAGTCTTCAACTGCGAGAAGCAAGGGAACGATACAGTATATGTCCGATACGCGCAAGGTGCGGAACCAGCTCCGTATACCTACAGCACTTATGTTGTCTCCGAAAGAAATGAGACCCGTGTAGTCCAGCCGGACCCCATCCTTCAGAAAGAAGAAAACGACTTGCTTGACGCTCATAACGCCTCTTTCAGCAACGGGGAGGCCATGCGGAATCGCATCCAGATGTGCGGATGCTTCTGCTGCCAGAGCATCTTCAGCACCGCTGAACTTACAGAGGTGAATTTCATAAAAGAACAAGACAGCCGAACTACCGTCAGATGCCCTCGATGTGGCAGCGACTCCGTGCTGCATCAAGACTCCGGGTTTCCGGTAACGAAAGAGTTTATGAATAAGTTGAACTCCAGATTTATGTGAACCAAACAATATCATCAAAAGAGGCCGTTTCTGTAAGGAGATGGCCTTTTTGTTTGTAGATTTTTGCCTTGTTGACATCCTTGCGGTTTTCCTATAAAAGTTGTATATATATAATAGCGCGAAAATTATGCCTGAGAAATATTTTGAAAAGGAGCTGATTATGATGTTGACATTTGAAAAGGTGCTTGAAGTTTTTAATGATTTTCTCTCACAGGACAAGGAATGCGAAGTTGTGATGACCAGACGAGGCTATGTTGTATTGGACTGGGGAAGCCCTCAAAGCAAATATCCTACCGCCGAGCGTTGCGGTACGCCGGAGGAGCTTCTGGAATCCCTTTTATCCACATATGACTCTGAACTGGGTGTACGGATTGCACATGGGCAGCGCAACCTGACAGAAGAAGAAACTGCTGAAGTTAAGGCTCAATGTGAACTGATGAGGGGAAAATGCATGTGCTCTTAATTGCTTGCCATAAATTTAAAATAAAGACAGGGCTTGATTGCCCTGTCTTTTGGCTGCTGCGCAATGTGGAGTATTAAGCAAGAGGTTCTGATGCAAACACCATTACTTTGTTCCCCCCACTGCCTTAAAAGTATAGTCGTATCCGTTGCGGTGATAGTCACCAAGAGAATCTTTTAACATTGGCTCGGCTGTCTTAGATGGTAACGGGAGCCAGCTTTCAGTATATACCTTATTCCAATCCACTCCGTATATTGCCTGTTGTCGTCCATCTTCATATATCAAGGTTTGGATAGATAACCTTGTACCACCATTATAGTAAGCGCGTCCCGCACGGTATTATAGGGAATGCCACTATTTTCAGAAACATAGCTCACAATGTTGCCGTAGTAAAACTTCCAATACGGCTTTGCCTGTTTCGTATCTTACCACTGGTTATGCCAATGTTTTAATGATGCAAAATCATTTCGTAGTTGATTTATTATGTCAGCAATAGCAATCGCTTATCACATAAAGAGTCACTAAGCGGCTCTTCTTTTTTGTTCAGCGACAATTTCTTACATATTAGAATATAGGTTTTTGCAGATAGCAGGAGTAAAAACTGTATATAGCTTAAATAACAATCAAAGGAGATTAGATATGTCTACGACTCATAAGTTTCAGGAAGGTCAGCGCGTCATGGAAACCGGCACCGGCGAGAAAGGTACCGTTCTTCAGTATGCCAGCAAAGATATGGTCATTGTTGAATTCGACAATAGCTATGGCGCGGACACTCAGGTCTGCGAAGTGGCGGAAACAGAGCTTGCTCTTATTTTTAATGAGATGACAAGCGCCGATTATTCGAAGCATTGCCTTGAGGATGCGAGAAAGGCACTCATGGCGCTCAACGCCAAAATTTGCCTTGTAACTGACTGTGACAAGGAACTGTCAGAAATTTTCGTCCAGGCAATCAACAATGTGGAGGCTCTTGCCGACAGGGAGGCTTCACGATGAAAATAGGAATCACAGAGCGCGGAGATGCCGGACTTGATTTTTCCTGGGTGGAAAAGCTCAAAACCGTAGATGGTGCTATCATCATCTCAAAGTATCTCTCCGACGAGCTTATTAATAAGCTGATTGAACACCAGGAGAAGCTTGTATTTCATTGCACCTGCACCGGGTACGGCAGCACCAAGTTGGAGCCGAATACTATGTCGGTAGAATGGACCCATGACCAGCTTTACAATCTCGTTGAGAGAGGATTTGACCCTAAGCGGATTGTGCTCCGTACCGACCCTGTAATCCCTACGGAGAGAGGGTTGAGTGTCTTTGGAAAGACCGTGGCCTATACATACCATAAAATCAACCGGTTCCGGTTTAGTATTTTGGATATGTACCCTCACGTCAGGGAGCGGTTTAAGGCGGCAGGACTTCCGCTGCCATACGGTGATAGTTTCTCTGCGTCAAACGAACAATTTCAAATGGTGGCAGATTATCTAAGGGACAGGTTGCTGGCTTTCAAATTTGAAGTCTGTGCAGAACCACGGCTCCCGGCCACAGACCGCGTCCGGCACGTTGGATGCGTCTCCAAAACAGACCTTGAGATTCTTGGTTTTTCTGTACCGGAGAACATGGAAACCGGCAAACAGCGTAAAGGCTGTATGTGCCTGAATTGCAAAACTGAACTACTCACACGAAAACATCCGTGCAAAAATAGATGCCTGTATTGTTATTGGAAAGATTGATGGCATGGAAAGGAGAACAGTTTGAAGCCACACATAACCAAGATACACGTTGTAAAACGCACGTTTGAAGGAAAAGACAATCCAAATGCAAACGATAATCCTATAACAAGCAAATATATGCCTTCGAAAAAATATGCCATGCTCTATGAATGTGAAGAATTTGACCAGCCGCACATCACACTTTATGAAACAAAAAAGCTTGCGGAAATAGCGAAGGAAAACGAATTAAAGTACAATATAAATTGTATCAAAGGAGAATTATTATATAATGATTAAAACACTTTTACAATTCATGTTTGAAACAGGAGATTCTACCTGCCGGTATTATTCGGTACTGGTCGTTGTTAAAAGCGAGACCTGGTTAGATACTGGTACATTGGAAGATGGGCTGGAATCATTCATGGACTCTTTGGCGAGCGATGATTTAGAGCACGAAGACCAGGTTGAGTTCTTTATGAATGAATCCGGGCTTTCATGGTCTTTTGTTGGAAGCACGATTCCTGAATGCAGTACGATATACACACTTTGGATTTAGAGGAGACTGCTGTGAAACATACAACGAACAAAGAATTAGGGTGGCCGAAAGCGCTTCTTGTAGGCGTATTTGGAGACGCTGAAGTATATAGCTGGCCTATGGATATTGAGGAGACGATTGAGTATTTGCTGAACGACCGTTTGCCAGACCGTTTACGAAGGGTTGCTTATATGAGATTCCGCGACTTTATGACTTTGAAAGAAGCTGGTAATGAATTAAACGTTGGTGCGGACGTATCCGTCAGCTTGAAAACCGGTTGCTGTGCAAGCTTCGTCACCCCAGAAATAGTCGCTGTATAATTATGGGGATGAAGGCTATGAAGGCTATGGATGAAGACTATGAAGCAAAGATGATAGAAGAGGAGTAACGTTGCCAAGAAGATATGCAGAATATAATTCGCAAGTTTGAGATTAAGGCAGGGAAGAAAAACTCTTTGGCGCTCATGGACGTATTTACAAAATACGGGAACACTAAAATTGAGATGCAGTTAGAGCTTTCCGCCAGGCCAAGTAAAGCTCTGGCCCGAAAAAATATCACTACCCTGGAAGACCTGTGTTCGTTGAGTACGACTGAAGTTGCCGAGATTCGAAATATCGGGAAAGACTCAATAAACGAAATCGTTTCAGCATTGTCCACGCTTGGTCTTAACTTGAACTCATCCTCGCCCAAAGTAAACTAAAAAAGAAAAGCTATATGCAAAAGCCGTCCTTCGGGGCGGTTTTTTATTGCTACGGCTGCAATTCTGACATATTGTATTATAGGTTATTTCAGTGATAAATGGAGTTTAAAACTGTATATAGCTTAAGTAAACAAACAAGGAGATAACATTTTATGAACAAAGAGTATAAGCCATTTGAACGCAGCCAACAGAACTACTTTTCGTTTTGGTTCCCCAAGGTGGAAAATTGCGGCATCAGAGTTCCAAAATCTGTGGTTGTGCCTGTGCCGGTTGAAGTCATTCACGCTTTCTACATGGATAAACAAGATGAAGACAGGGCAACCGTCGAAAAATTTGTAAAAACTGAAGTGCTTCCGAAAATTGCGGAGTTCGATATTAATAAGCCGTACTTTATAAAGAACGGTACATTCAGCAATAAATTCGATGCAAATTCGAGCTGCCTGCCCAGCCCGTCTCAGAATCTGACCGAGGCGATAATTATGGTTAATTACAATTCACTTTGCGTTGAAGCAAATGGAGAGCAGGAACTTGTCATTAGGGAGCGTATCGGTTATGACAGCAGAATTACACCCTGTATTTACAACGGGCTTCCCTTCCGGCCTGAATTCCGAGTGTTCTATGATTTCGACGACCAGAAGGTTCTTTTCTCCGTAAACTACTGGGACTACGACTATATCCGGCGCAATCCGGTTGACCGGCTGTATGATATGACCGATAAAATCATCTTCGACCACGAAACTGAAAAGATTACTCAAACCTTCGACGAGAATAAAGATAAGGTGGAACAGCTCGTGAATGACGCGATGGCTGATGTCGATGAGTTGGAGGGCACATGGTCCGTTGATTTACTACTTGACGAAAAAGGGACTTTCTGGCTGATTGATATGGCGGTTGCTGAGCAGTCCGCGTATTGGGAGTGGCGAAACGGGAAAAAGCTTATTAACCTCCCACCAGATGATGTCATTGAGATTCTCATTGATAAAGTTGATTAAAACCAAAGGGAAATAGAACATGCCAAAAGAATTTGATATCTATTTTTGCGACCTGAACGAAAAAGCTCAGAGAAAACTTACAGAGTTTCTTAGTGGTGACAACGGCAACTATGACGTTTTCCCGATAGCAACTGTCTACAACGGCGATAATGGGAATAACCATAAACCCTTCGACTAAAACAGCACAATGATAGAAGTTAATACTGAAATCATCGGCGTCGTTGTTTTTACTATCAATAAGGACAAGTAGAAAAGTAAAAATAATATAGGAGAAAAATATGCCTACAGAAAACAAGAATAAGTATGCCATGAGAGAAATTTCCATCTGCCCTGAGTGTGGTTGCACAAACTTTTGCGTCTCAGCCCATATCCGCCAGAGCTGGCTGGTTGATGAGAATTTTAACTTCATAAAAGTCACAGATGGATGTGAGGAGATTCTTCACAGGCCCGGTGGCAGCGATTTATGGGAGTGCGACTCATGTCACCTTGCAAAAGAGGGCGATGAATTCCTCTATCCCCTATACGAAAATACAATCGTAAAATTTAATCTCCAAGAAGTAGCAGAGGCTTTGGTTGGAGATGCAGAAAACTACTTCCGTATTGCTAAGCTCTTTGATTCTGATAAAATAAAGGATTGCGGACTATTCGTATCTGCTAACCAAGAAGTTGAAAACGGCAAGTCGTGGTATTCAATCCATATTGTTGACAATATCAATAATGACGGTTGCTATATCGAAGACACGGACGATGCTTCAACTGGGTCAATTCTCAAAGTGCTGGAAGAAGTTTTTGAGGCAACTCTTGAGAAGCATCTTGCGGCGGGTAAAAAGGAAAGCTCCGCTGTTAAAATTAGCCGTCCTCTATACGTAAAATTGTTCCAGAAGTTGATTGAGGCATTTCCAGAAGTCGGCAGCTAAGAAGCAGCAGATGCTGTGTTTTGTCAAAACGGAGATGAGATTTTAGCCGCGAATGAAGATGCGCTTGCGGCCATTGAAACTGTCTTTATAGAAATTGGGTATATGGACATTGCGACCGGCTACTATGACCCGGATGCAGATAAGCGAAATTGTGAGATAGACAAAAATACCGGCTACTGGTATCTAACAATCTAAAGCAAGCATTTAAGCTATATAGAAAGGCCATCCTCCGGGATGGCTTTTTTGTTTTTGCAGGCTTTCTTACATATTAATTCATAGGCTATTTATTGAAAATATGGAGTGAAACAATATATAGCTTAAATTTAACACAAAGGAGCGTGTGTTATGAAAACAATAGGCACCGCTGAATTGAGTGATTTTAACAATCTAATAAATTGGTTTGAAAACCTCACCATCGAAGAAGCGGAAGCTATTTACGAAAAACTGGACAAAATGCTGCCCAGAGGATATAACGCCGATTGCGATGAGAACACAATTTGCAATAACGCCCGTGCCATGTATAACGTAAGTTCGTGGGCAAGTTATCCCCCGGAACGAACAAAAGAATACAAATGGCCTGTGCAAAGAAGTGATATCGTAAAGAAACTTCGCCAGTACGAAACGTTTGCAACCGACCTTATGCAGCCTGTAAATGTTGGATGGTGGGCAGAAAATGAGTTTGCCTATCTGTTCTTCGGTAATCCCAAACAGGGAATCGTCATCCCCACCCCTGAAAAATACATAGTTCTCCAGCCACTGAAGGATTATTCGGAAGTGACACCAGCAGAGGTACGGGCTATGCTTAACGCACAGGAAACTTCTGGTGCTAGGCTTGTTCCAACGGACCATGAATCTATGCTTACAAAGGCCAGCCTGGGCCAGACACTGGAGACGGAGAGAGATAAATTCGCTCAGCTTGAGCAACAGGCAAAGGATATAAAAGAAGCCAAGACCGAAGCGTTAGCGAAAATGAAGGCGGAGATTGACAAGAAAGTTGCCGAGCTTGAAACCATAAAAAAGAGCATGATGGCCGAGCTTGACGCAAAGAAAAAAGAGATGGAAGAAAAACTGGAGACGTTACAGAATCAAATCTTTCTCCTTGACTCTCAAATCTACTCAATCTGCTGCTATGCCGGTGAGGTCGTTCAGTTCGGCCAAATCCGTAAGGGCAAAAACGCACCGGACACGGAGCCGATTGTCGTCCATCAGAAGCTTCGCTTCTTAGATGAGGACCTGGGCAGGATAGCTTCGCTATACGAAATAAATTGGGGTCACATAGACCTCTTTGAACATTTCCTGAAGCATCACCCCCTTGCCCTGGAAACCTTTGCTCCCAATGAGAGATGTATTACATTGGTACGGATGTCAAGAACCGGCAAAACATATGGCAGAAACGATTTGTTTCCATATTCAAACATACTTAAGCAGTACGAATACTACCACGGCAAAACAGTCGGCATCATCATTCGAAATGGAGAAAGCCTGTATTTGGGCTGGACAGATGAGGAGCGCATCGACATCGCAGACGACCTTATCGTCACCAGCTCAATAGATTTAGGGCATATTGAGATGCCGGAGTTTACTTTCGAGTCTGAACGCGAACGGTTCATCAAGGAGCAGAAGGCAAACCGAAAGAAAATCGTCAATGGCATCGTATCCCGCGTATTCATATATAGCGTCTTACAGGGTATTGTCGATAGGACTCAGATTCTTCCCCTCCCGGAAGGCGTGAAGCTCAACAGGCAGTCGGAATATGTCCTTTACGCGGTGGCGGACCATTGGCTGGCAGATAATCAGTTTGGTTCTTTCAACGACATCATTGAGAAATGCAATAACAAGGTGAATAAGGGAGACATGGTTCTGACCGTGCAGCAGCTTCGTCCAGAGCAGAGGCACCGCTATAACGCTTATGACAAAGACACTTGGGAAAATCCAAGAGGCAGAGGCGACCGGAACCGTACCAGGGATTGTGAAGCAGACGATTGCACGATTTACCCGGTAAACCTGGTGGAATATGATGAGCCTGTAAAAATGGTGACATACGAATACCCTGGTTCCTCTGGGCAGAAATACACTTCAACCACAAACGCCGACAGAGCTAAAAACCTGGTAGAAGGCACAGTTATCACCGGAGAATATGAGAGAATAGACAGGCATGTTTTTATCTCGGTTCTGAAAGAATACTCCATGAGCGGCACAGCTCGCTCAAACTTTGAGCTTTACGAAAGCGAATATGTCAATCTCACCTATATGAATTCTGTGTGGCTTTCCTGGGTCGTGAACAACAAGAAGCTCGGTGACTGGCGTGTCGGAGGAGAATCTGTTGACTACGCATATGCTATCAGATACCTGAACACGGCGATGGACTTCATCAGGAAGCGTGAAGCCGCAGAAAAAGACATCATCGATGATATGGACCTCTCAATTTGCAAAGACCCTAAATGGCCTCTCAAGCTCACAGAATGGAAGTTAGAAAACGAGGTTAGAGCGATTACGCTGCATCAGGCAAAAAGATTTGCTCGCTATTATCAAAATAACATGAATTGAACACTCTAAGCTATATGCCAAAGCCGCCCTCCGGAGCGGCTTTTGTTTTGGCTTCATTTCTGACATATTGGATTATAGGCTTTGCACAGATGATGGGAGTAGAAATTGTATATAGCTTAAATAACACAAATGAGGTTTGAATCATGGAAATAAGCAATGGAGTATTGGTAAGGGTCGTACCCTCTGATATCAAGGATGGGAACGTCTCTATCCCCGACAGCGTAACGAGCATTGGATACTGCGCTTTTTGGGATTGTAGAAATCTTATGAGTGTCTCTATCCCCGATAGCGTAACAAGCATTGGATACTCTGCTTTTGAAGATTGCAGCAACCTTACGGGCATCGATATCCCCGATAGCGTAACAAGCATTGGAGACTGGACTTTTAAGGGTTGCAGCAATCTTACAAGCATTACACTCCCCGGCAGCGTAACATGTATAGGAGAAGGTGCTTTTGAAGATTGCAGCAATCTTACGAGCGTCAATATCCCTGATGGCGTAACAAGTATTGGAGACTGTGCTTTTTGGGGTTGCAGCAATCTTACAAACATTACACTCCCCGGCAGCGTAACATGTATAGGAGAAGGTGCTTTTGCAGAGTGCAGCAAACTTACGAGCATCAATATCCCCGATAGCGTAACGAGCATTGGATACTCTGCTTTTCGGCGTTGCAGTAATCTTACAAGCATTACACTCCCCGGCAGCGTAACATGTATAGGAGAAGGTGCTTTTGCAGAGTGCAGTAATCTTACGAGCATCAATATCCCTGACAGTGTAACAAGCATTGGAGACTGGACTTTTGAAGATTGCAGCAATCTTACGAGCATCACTATCCCCGACAGCATAACAAGAATTAGATACTCTGCTTTTGAAGGATGCACCGGCCTTAAGTCAAGCACATTTAAGCGTTATGATACTACATACAGTTGTATATATGCCGATGGAATAATGGCTTTTGTTATGAGCCAGAAGGCATTGAATCAAATGACGGTATATAAGGCGAAGCTGTTTGAAGGCATCGACTCAGGAGAACTCCTTCTTGAGGATTGTGTCATTGCCGAACAGGATGGCGTGTTTGCCCACGGCGAAACGCTCAAAAAAGCCATGTCGGATTTGCAGTTCAAACAAGCTAAGAATCGCGGTGCTGACCAGTACCGTGAGCTATCTATGGACGCCCAGGTCTCGTTTGAAGACGCAGTAACCATGTACCGCGTAATCACCGGTGCTTGTGAGTTCGGGACTGAGCAGTTCATCAAAACATTCGGCGGCCATACAAAAATAAAAGAGTCTTACAGCCCAAGGGAGATTATTAAAATAACCAGGAGCCAATATAACCACGATGTATTTGCGGAATTCTTTTCTTAGCGTTCACCAATTAAGCTATATACCAAAGCCGCCCTCCGGGGCGGTTTTTGTTTTCGTCTTGATTCTGACATATTGCTTTATAGGCTATTTATTGATGATGTGGAGTTTTTATATATAGCTTAAATACTTAGGGGCATTCCAACTTAATTGTGGATAAATATATTATTCACCATCAAGTTGGACGATGCGAATTGAGGAGAATGACTATGGGTTTTACAAGTATACCATGCACTTGCGCTGAATGTGGAAGTGGAGAAATAGTTATGAGCTGCGTAGACTGCGGCGCTTTCCTTTGTGCTGAGTGTGCAGAGACCCATAACTGTGGAGAGTGACAGGATTAACTGGTAAAGGGAGATATGCATGCAATCAAATCACACAATAATAATCATGAAATTGATGGAGGAAATAAAAGAAAATATTGACAGTCACATCTTTTCTGAAAAGATGACCGCATTATTCGAATTAGCGGCTCGTTGCGATTACTATGCCATCAACACAAGTTATTACGGTCCCATTATCGAGGGCATGGCAAAAACAAAGGGCAGATTTATCATAGAAGCGACCAGCAAAACGCAGATTGCGGAGGCTTTGGCGGTTTCTAAGATTCACTACAATTATTCCGAAGTAGTTCCCAGCAACCCGGAGCGCCACTGTATCGAAGAGGAGCTTATCGGATGGATGCAGTGTATTTCCAATCAGAAAATATTCCATGAAGCGGCTATTGCGCGGATTGCGCAAGTCTGGAAAGAATGCCGGGAAAAATACCCCGAACTGCCTGACATTGATTTGTAGGCATAAGGGACAGATAGGAGATAAACCGTATGCCGCGTAAGATGACCAGCCCACGCCCAAAATGCGAAAGCCGGGACTGTTATATTAATAAGAGTATGTGGTTTTACCACAAAGATGATTTTGCATTAACACCTGTCTCGTTTAACCCAAAATACCGTATTCAAAAATAACCACAAGGAGAAAAACGATGAATAAGATGCAACAAAGGTTCCTTGATGTGTTGAAGGAAGAAGAAATCGACTTGATATATAAGCTAATCACAGCGTTAGAAGTATCAACTGCACCAAAGTTAAACTTTATAAAAGCAGATTATGAAACTGTTCTTAATATGTCCAGTGAAGAGTATAAAGAGCAGCTTATCAAATGGAATTT
>Ga0153950_1001257_pt1 | contig 11329 bp, 9 predicted proteins | sample TSNJ034MetaG_FD_104737 | JGI IMG/M metagenome (GOLD analysis project Ga0153950, IMG submission 104737) | Attine ant fungus gardens microbial communities from New Jersey, USA - TSNJ034 MetaG | ecosystem: Host-associated > Fungi > Mycelium > Unclassified | place: USA: New Jersey, Wharton State... | reverse complement strand
GGCTGAAGCAGTTGCTTCCCTTTTTGCGCACGATTTCCGGTAAATCAGGGCGGTCTAATGTATCACGTATTAATTCCATTGCTTTTTCTACCAGCTTTTTCTGTTTCATTTCATCACAACCAAGCGCCTTGTCAATGGTGTCCTCAATTTCTTTTGGGGTCTGCCCTGCGGTAAAATATTTGGTAATGACCGCAGGCTTGATTTTAACGGCTTTCGGCTTATCGCTCTTGGGCTTGCGGGTTTTCTCGCCGGAAAGGATTTGCACGATGGCGCTCTCGGTGAGCTTGCCACCCTCATGGTATTCACGCAGGAGGGCGGCTTTTTTCATATCCAGCTTATAGCCGTCGTACTCCATAAACTCCGCTATCTGCTGTTGCTTGTCCTTATCCTCGACAAAGGAAAATTCATAGGCGGCTAAAAAGGCGATTTCCCCGGCGTCAACCTGTGTGAGCAGGGTGGGAATGAGGTTTGACCGGCGAATATATTTAGCAACCTTATCCCTCGACAGGCCGTAATCCTGACCAAGTTTTTCATCTGTCCGCAACCTCGTCTGAAGTTCAGACAATGTCGAATTTTTCCTGCTATCATGCGGGTTTAAGAGCGTTTCAATCTCTCTCAAAAGGTCGTTTCTTTTGCCTTGGCATTTCATGGCGTCATAGTGCTGGGCAAGGCAGTACGCCCTTTCGGAATGGGATAAATCAGCAAAAGAACGCTGGCGCAGATTGGTTTCGGTGACGATTAAAACGGCGTCCTCTTGGGTGAGGTTTTCCTTAACGATTACGGGGCCTTTGGTAAGTCCGGCCAGCTTGCCGGCGTTGACGCGGTTGTGTCCGCTTAAAATAACGTGCCTGTCATCATCAGTATGCCACAGGATGATGGGGAGCAGGATACCAAACTGGCGTATGCTCTCCGCCATATCGTCAAGCTGTTGACCTTCGTACAGCTTAAACTTATGCCCCGGAAACGGCATCATGCGGTCAAAATCCATTTCTGCAATGCCGCCCCGCATGGGGGCGGCGGCCGGTTCTTTCTGCTCAAAGGCAAGCATATCGTCAAAATCTTCAAGAATAATTTTAGGCACTTTGGTTGCCATGCTCCATCAACTCCTTTACAAAATTTTCATAGGCGACGGCGGCGGGGTTGTCCGGCATGTACTCGCATATGGTCTGCTGGTACAGGCAAGCCTCGGCCACCTTGATTGAACGGGGGATACGGGTTTCAAATAACGGGATTTTCCCTGCAAAGGTGCTTTCAATCATGGATTTCACCTGTGAGGAAACAATGGTGCGGCCGGTGTCCATGGTGATTAAGATACCCTTGATACGCAGGTTGTGGTTGCTGCTCTTACGGATGACATTATAGTGCTTTAGAAGCTCAGTAAGTCCTTGGGCCGACAGGATTTCCGCTTGCGTAGGAATTACGATGCTGTCGGCGCACATCATGACATTGACCATGGGTGTGCCGATTTGCGGCATACAGTCGATTATGATATACTCGTACATGTCTGTGATGGATTTCACATACTCCGACAGCTTATATTCACGGAAGTCAACGCTTGACAGGTTGCGTTCCAATACGAAAAGCTGGCTGTTGGCGGGGATTAAGTCCACGCCGTTATTCCCGTGGAATATGTAGCTCTCCGGCTCCGGCAAAGGCTCGTCCATGATGACCCTGTTCAGCAGGGTGGAGATAGTAACCTCTAATTTGTTGGGGTTGTCCACTCCGCAAAGCAAGGAAGAGTGGCCTTGTCCGTCAAAGTCTATGAGGGCCGTTTTCTTTCCGCTTTTTGCTAACAGGTAGGCAAGCGCCGTCGCTGTTGCGGTTTTACCTACGCCTCCTTTTTCGTTCATTATTGCGATTATCTTCGCCACTGTTTCACTTCCTCTCCGATTTTTAATCAATTATTTGGCTAACATTGGTGCAAAAAAATTGGACTAACACGACAACCCCTTGATTCTACAGGGTTTTATCGGTTAGTCCTATTATTACACATTCCTACGCCCATGTGATTGCCAGCGCGGAGGCAAAGGCCGCTCAGACTTTCGATAAATTCGCGGACGTGGTAGAACCGCTTTCCCCTGTTCCCGAAGAGGAAAGTAAGCAAAAAATCGGATAGCAAAAGCCGGTAGGGGGATTCCCCTACCGGCTTAATTTTGGAGCTACTGGTGAGAATCGAACTCACAACCCCGTCATTACGAGTGACGTGCTCTACCTTTGAGCCACAGTAGCATATGACCGGCTGAAAGGCCGGTATTTTTCTTATTAAACACCAAATAAGCACCAAACGCGAAAACATTATGAAAAACTGCATCGCGAAATTATTTTATTCATAAGGTTTTTCTTCTCTTGAACGACAGTTTGACCTGCGCATTACGAGTGAACTGCTCTGCCATTGAGCCACAGTAGCATATGCGGGTATAAAGCCCGTTTTTTTTGAGGGATAAACATCAAATAAGCACCAAACAGGGAAAATGGCAAACGGAGAACAGAGGGAATATACTTTGTTTATTATGAGGGAACGGAGCATACCGCCCCCTGTTTGCATGGTCCGCCGAACGGACAGCTCAAATCCACCGGATATGATTATACCACGGCGCGCTGATGTTTTCAACTCCTTTTTCACTAGGATCAGCGAAAACCACCGCTCCCGCAGTCGGCGGAAGCGGCGGCGATGCCCTTGCTCTATTCGTCCTCGGGGCTTCTCTGGCTATGGATAAACTGCTCCAGGCTGGTCTGGCCGTCGGGCTCTCCGCTGGAATCGTCGGGGTCGGTGGGCGCCTCCACCACGGGGTGGCCGGTGCACACGCGCATGGGACCGCGTTTTTTAAACCATCCTGCGGCCGCGGGGCATCCGTCGGCGGCAATGTCGCCGGTGATGGTGCAGTACTGCTTGGAAATAACCCCCTCCGACTCCAGGAACGCCTTTTGCTCCAAACCCTCGTGAATCGGCGCCATAATGGTCTTGAACAGAATCGGGGGCGGGTAGCTGCCGTAGCGGATGGTATTGGTGCGGGTGTAACCGTTCTGGTCCACATAGGTCTGCTTGTCGTAGCCCATCCACACCTGGCAGACATAATAGGGCGTCATGCCAATGAACCACTGGTCCACGTCCTCGGACGAGGTGCCGGTCTTGCCCGCCGTAGGCATAGTGCCCAGGTTGGCGGAGCGCCCGGTGCCCCTGGGGCCGGTCACGACCCGCTGCAGCAGCTTGTTGATCACCACCGAGGTGTCCTCGCTGATGGCCTGACGGCCGATGGTGTCTTTCTCCATCACCACCCGGTCCTGGGAGTCCAGCACCTTGGTGTAGGCGTAGGGCGAAGTGAACAAGCCGCCGTTGTCGTAGATCTGGTAACCGCCTGCCATCTCCAGCGGGGTGACGCCGTAGGTCATGCCGCCCAGCGCCATGGAGGACAGGTTGACGTCCGAAACGATCTGGTTGCCGATGCTCTGGCTTTCCACCAGGGAGTGAAAGTTCAAATCATTTTTCAAAAAGTCGAACACGCGGCGCTCGGTCAGCGCCTGCACCAGCTTCACAGCGACGGTGTTGGTCGAACGCTGGATCGCCTCATCCACCGTCATCAGGCCGTCGTAGCTGTGGTAGTAGTTGCTCGGCCACATGGTGTTCGGGGCGCCCGGCTTGGGGATCGGGCTGTCCTCGATTTTGGTGGACCAGGTAATGCGGTCCAACTCAAACGAAAGCGCGTAGGCCGCCAGCGGCTTGATGGACGAGCCCGGCTGCCGCTTGGACTGGGTGGCGCGGTTGAGCACCCTGGCCCCCTCTTTCTCGCCGATGCCGCCCACCATGGCAACGATCTTGCCGTTGGGCTCAAGGATCACACTGGCCGACTGGGGATACACCTCGTTGTAGATGGTCGGGAAGTTATCGGTGGTGGAGTATATTTCCTCCAGGTGCTTCTGTATGTCCAGATTCACTGTGGCGTAGATGCGGTAGCCGCCCTCGTAAATCTGCTCCGAGGCGTGCTTGTAGGTATAGCCTTTTTCCTCCATCAAATCGCTGATAACCTCGTTAATCACGTGGTCCACAAAGTAGCTCTGGGTGGTGTTCATGTTCTCGTAATGCTTGTTCCTCTGGAAGTTCAGCTCCTCCTTGATGGCCTTGTCGTACTCGGCCTGGATGATGAACTTCTGCGCGAGCATTTCGTCCAGAATATAGGTCTGGCGCTTTTTGTTGTCCTCGGGGTTCACAAAAGGGTCGTACAGACCCGGGTATTGGGTGATCCCCACGATCGCCGTGCACTCGGCCAGCGTAAGGTCCTTGGCGTCCTTGTCGAAATACAGGTTCGCTGCGGCCTGAATGCCGTTGGTACCGTTTCCAAAGGGCACCACGTTCAGGTACGCCTCCAGAATCTGTTCGCGGGAATAGCGGTTGGAAAGGTTCAGCGCGCGGAATATCTCGCGCACCTTGCGCTCCACGCGGAAGTCGTCATCCTGGGTGATGTTCTTGATCAACTGCTGGGTGATGGTGGAGCCGCCGCCCGATGTCGTGCCGGACAGCGGCACGAACATGTTGAGAAAGGCGCCCAGCGTGCGCCGCCAGTCCACGCCGCTGTGGGTCCAGAAGCGCTTGTCCTCCACCGCCACGATAGCGTCCTTGGTGTATTGGTTGATGTCCTCGTAATAGACCCAGATGCGGTTTTGCCCACCCGCGTACAGGCGCTGAAGCTCCACCTCCTTGTCGTTTTCATCGTAGGCGTAAATGATGGTGGTGTAGCTCATCGGAACCTTTTCCAGATTGATCTCTTCGTCCGCTCCGATATATTTGAGAATATAGACCGTCATAATACAGGCCACGATGCAGCCGGTGATGATGCCGACCATGATTACAGTCGCAGCCGTGCGCCCCACAGCGCCCAATATTGCCCTAGCCGCGCGAAACCCGCCGCGGCGGTCGGACTTCCTTTGTCCCTTGGGCTGCTCCGGTTTTTCTTTCATGGGGGTCCATTCCTCCTTTCCATGCTCTTGAATGACACAGACCATTATACCATCTTTTGCCGCGCCGCGCATCTCTTTTTTCAAAAAAGACTATGTTGTAACCAAATTCCGTATATCCCTGCCAAAATCAGCCAAACCTACAGTATGGCTTGTAATCCTATAAATTTTTCACAAAAATTTGCAAACAGCATAGGCTGAAACATTACAAAGAGGTAAAGAGAGGAGGGGGCGCCGTGTTTGACAAACGTCTGCTGGTCACGGGTGCGGCTCTGGCCGTGGTGATCATGGCGGCGGTGGTAGCGGCGAACATACCGGCCGGCACCCAGGAGACCATGCCGCTGCACGAACCGGTTTCAGATGTGGAAAAGCCTCCGCAGGAGGAAAGCGAGGCGGCGCACGGCTACGTCTTGCGGGAGCATCAAGGCCGCATCGGCGTCTTTACCGGCAACGCGGGAGAACCCGACATGGTGCTGGACGTGCTGGTGAAGTACCTGCCCGAATACGACCGGCAGATACTGGGCGAGGGAATCCCGGTGGACAGCTACGAGCAGCTGGTGGCACTGATCGAGGACTACACCAGCTGAGCATATCCAAAAACTACAGTATCAAAAAACCGGTGCGGGACTTGTGAGTCCCGCACCGGTTTTTTGGGGCAACCTCTCTTCCGCGGGAGGCGTGACATTGTCCGCGTCTATTCCCCGTCCATCTCCCCGAGTATCACATACTTCTTCATGCCGCCGTAAGCGCCGAAAGTGGTAATCAGGTTTGTCAGCGAGAAAAGTAGCAGCACCATGGCTATGAGTGTATACGGGAAATACAGGAGAGCGGCCAACAGCAGCGCGCCTGCCGCCAGCAGGCTCAGCAGCGTATGTGGCAGGCAGACCAGCACCATGAGCAGCGCGTTTTTCAGGATGATCTTCAGCCGCAGGTCAATCAGTGCAAGCATGGGAAACACATAGATGCCCATGCCGGCCAGCAGTACAAGCATCAGCAGCGACAGCGACATGGGAATAAACAGGATAACCATGGTCCCGGCGTAGTCCAGGTAGAACCGCGCCGCCAGAAAGCAGACAACGAGTCCCACCCCCAGCAGCAGACCGGCCAGCGTGGCCTTTTTGAAGTTCTCCTTGAACGCTTTCCAAAAGTCGGTCCACATAAAATGGGGTTCATCCCGCACCATGGTCACCGTGATCCTGCTCATTGCGCAAACAGCCGCGGGTATGGTGACCAGCGGAATGCAGAACAGCACAAATAACAAGTTGAGCTTGATCAGCTCAAAAAACTCGCGGACGAGGATATCGGAAAACAGGGCGAGCCCCTTTTTCCGGGGGGCGTCCTTTTCTATGCCCGGCCCGGGCTTGTTGTATCGTTGCCCAAGCAGTCCCATTGGCAGACCTCCGATGCAGAGTTACGAGGCGGTGTCCACGCCGGAGGGCGGCATCTCCTCTATGTACACATTGACCTGCTCCTCCCAGCTGTCCAGCAGCTCACGGGTGTCCGGCTCATAAACCTTGATGGTGGCGGTGCAGGCGTACACGCCCTTTGCCAGCTTGGGCCGGATGTTCTCCTCCATCGGGTGGGTTTCCACCACGTCCCCGGGGTGCAGGAATGTGGTTTTGATCAACGTGTCGCGTTCGTACATAATGGTCAGGGTAAAATCCTTGCTATTGCCCGGGGGCGACTCCAGCAGCAGGTTCCCGGGCGTGCTCACTGTGGGGAAATAAGGCTGATAATTCATGGTATAGCTCTCACTGGCGTGTTTTCTGGTCTGCACCAGGACCTCCACATCCAGCTTGGGCGCAGCCGCCATCTCTTTAAATACTGTCAGCCGCAGAACCAGGATTCCCACCGTCAGCACCAATATGGACACGCAGAAAATCGTAGTCAGCCGCTTCATGTTGGCGTAGAGCTTGCTTTTCACCCGGGCATCCCCTTTCGTCGACACTATATCCCATATTGTAACACAGCGCGCCCCCGGATTCAAGGCTCCTTCTCTTTACACAGAAAGCTCCGCCCGTTCCCCCAGAATGTCCTTGTAGCGCTCCAGAGCCGGCCCTGCCACACCGGCCACAAAATCCTCGGTCTGGCTCACGCTCAGGCCCACAAAGGCGGCGGGGTCCAGCACGGCCTCCAGCTCGCCGCGGCTCAACCCGAAAGCCGGGTCCGCGGCGATGCGCTCGATCAGGTCGTTGTCCTCCCCGTCCTGCTTTACGCGGGCGGCTGCCGCGATGGAGTGCACCCGCAGCCGCTCGTGGAGCTCCTGGCGGTCGCCGCCCTTTTTCACGGCGCGCATCATGATGTTCTCGGTGGCCATAAAGGGCAGCTCCCTCATCACGCGCTGCCGCACTACCTTGGGGTAGACCACGAGTCCGTCGCAGACATTGAGCAGGATGTTCAAAATCGCGTCGGTGGCCAAAAACGCCTCCGCCACCACAATGCGCTTGTTGGCCGAGTCGTCCAGCGTGCGCTCAAACCACTGGGTGGCGCTGGTAAACGCCGGGTTCAGCGCGTCAATCATCACGTAGCGGGAAAGCGCCGTAATGCGCTCCGAGCGCATGGGGTTGCGCTTGTAGGGCATGGCGGACGAGCCGATCTGGTGCTGCTCAAAGGGCTCTTCCAGCTCCTTGAAGTTTGCCAGGATGCGCAGGTCATTGGAAAACTTACCGGCTGACTGGGCGATGCCGGACAGGGTAGACAACACCTGGTAGTCCACCTTTCTCGAATAGGTCTGGCCGGACACGGGGACTGTCCGCGCAAAGCCGAAGTCCGCCGCGATACGCCGCTCCAGCTCGGCGATCTTCTTTTTGTCGCCGCCGAACAGCTCCACAAAGCTGGCCTGGGTGCCGGTTGTGCCCTTGGAGCCCAGCAGCTTCAGCCCGGCCACGCGGTACTCCAGCTCCTCCAGGTCCATGATCAGCTCGTTGCACCACAGCGTGGCGCGCTTGCCCACAGTGGTAAGCTGGGCCGGCTGCAGGTGGGTGTAGGCCAGCGCCGGCAGCTCCCGCCACTCCATAGCAAAATCCGCCAGCAGCGCGATCACGTTTACAAGCTTGCGCCGCACAAGCTTCAGCGCCTCGGCCATGATGATGATGTCGGTATTGTCCCCCACATAGCAGCTGGTGGCCCCCAGGTGGATAATGCCCGCCGCTTTGGGGCACTGCACGCCATAGGCGTACACATGGCTCATCACGTCGTGGCGGGTCTCCCTTTCACGCTGGGCGGCCACTTCGTAGTTTATGTCGTCCTGAAAGCGCTCCAGTTCGTCGATCTGCTCCTTGGTCACCGGCAGGCCCAGCGCGTGCTCGGCCTTGGCCAGCGACACCCAGAGCCTGCGCCAGGTTCTGAACTTCTTGTCCGCCGAAAACAGATACTGCATCTCGTCGCTGGCGTACCGGGTGGAAAGCGGGCTGATGTACCTCTGGTTCTGATCCATGTTCTAAACGTCCTCCTAACGGGGCATATTTCCGTTATTTGTTGCTGTTACTATAGTTTACCACGCTTTGAACAATTGCTCAATACGCAAAAAACCCCTATTCGAAAGGGCGGAAATATGCTATAATTGCTTTTACAAAAAAATGGTGTGTTTATGGGAGAGTGCTATGAAATTCATTTATACGGATGGTTACAATGCTGACTTTGTAGAGCTATGTCACCTATTTGGATGATTACTTGAATGAAATTATAGTATCGTGGTAACGGTATTTCTAAACAGCTTATGCGGCTGTTGGAAAATAGAGCGCGGGAAAAAGAATTCAGCAAATTAGTATTGGAGTGTGGTGAACCACTGGCAGAAGCTATGGGCTTGTATCATGCAATTGGCTTTAAGATCATTGAAAATTATGGACCCTACAAAGACTTGCCGGAATCTATCTGCATGGAAAAAGCTCTGTAGGAGCAAGGGTATTTTTTCATTCGACACAGAGGGGTTTTTAAAAAAAATAAAATCCTGTATTTACGATTGTGGAAACACCGTTTTCCAATCATAAATACAGGATACAGGTTCTAAAAAATCGGCTCAGCGCGCGCGGGGCTCCGATGCGCCGCCCAGCAGCTTTTCCACCCCGGCCAGCTTTGCGCACAGGCACACAAGCTCCGCGGCGGCCCTTACCTCCTCGAGGGTGGCAAATGTGGGAGCCACACGGATGTTACGGTCCCGCGGGTCCACACCATAGGGGAACGTTGCCCCGGCGGGGGTCATGACCACGCCGGCCTCGGCACAGAGGGCCAGGGTGCGCTTGGCGCAGCCGTCCAAGGTGTCCAGCGAAATGAAGTAGCCGCCCCTGGGATCGGTCCACCAGGCGATATCCAGCCCGCCCAGTTCCCGATTGAAGACCTCCTGCACGGCTTCGAATTTGGGCCGTAGCAACTCCGCGTGGCGGCGCATGTGCCGCTCGATCGTGTAGCCATCGCTGAAGAACCGCGCGTGCCGCAGCTGGTTCAGCTTGTCGAAGCCGATGGTCTGCAGGCCCCAGTGCTTCATAAAGTAATCCAGGTTCTCCTTAGAGGCGCCCATGGCTGCGATGCCCGCGCCCGCGAAAGTCACCTTGGAGGTGGAGGTGAACATCAGGCCCATACCGGCTTTTCCGGTCTTTTTCAGCTCCGCCACCAAGCCCAGCAGCTTGTCGGGACTGTCGGGGTGCAGGTGATGCGCCGCATAGGCGTTGTCCCAGAAGATCAGGAAGTCCGGCGCCGCCGGGCTCATGGCGGCCAGCCGCCGCACGGTGGTATCCGAATAGGTGATGCCGGTGGGGTTGGAGTACTTGGGGATGCACCACATACCCTTGATGGCGCTGTCCGATGCGACCAACTCCTCCACCACATCCATGTCGGGGCCCTGGGGCGTCATGGGCACCGTGATCATCTCCACGCCAAAGTGTTCGGTCACCGAAAAGTGCCGGTCATAGCCCGGAGAGGGGCACAAAAACTTCACCTTAGGCAGCTTGCACCAGGGTGTCTTGCTTTTCGGGGTGCCGTGCAGGTACGCAATACCCAGGCAGTCGTGCATCAGGTTCAGGCTGGAGTTGCCGCCCGCAAACACTTCCTCCGGCCTGAGCTCCAGCATCTCGGCCATCAGTGCGCGCGCCTCGGGGATGCCGGCCGGCGCGCCGTAATTCCGGCAGTCGGAGCCATCCGCCGCAATCAGGTCGCTTTTGCTGTTCACACTGTCCAGCATGGGGCGGGAAAGGTCCAGCTGCTCGCCGTCCGGCTTGCCGCGGGAAAGGTCCAGCTTGAGGCCCTGCGCCTTTAGCGCTTCATATTTCTTTTTCAGGGCGGCGAGCTCCTCGCGCAGCCCCGACGCCGATAATTCACTCAATTTTGCCATAGCAACCCATGTTCCTTTCAAATTATAAAAGTCGATTGCATTCATTGTACAACATCAAGCTCGTTTTTGCAAGATGTATTTGGTTTTCTTTCAAAATATTTTCACGACACCCTATTTGACCGGGCTCCGGGCAGGCGACTCTGCCAGGAAAATACTGTCATGCCGCAGCACGGGACATGATCAGCCTCTTGCCGGTATTTTGCATATCCTTTGCCTTTTGCGAAAGAACGGTCTGGCACCTTTTTTTGCAAGGTGCCAGACCGCACAATTTTCAGCCTTTCTGCAACCGGTGGCTTTTTCTCTGTCTTTTTGCGGGAGAAACTCAGCCGTCACGGTGGTACCTGCGCGGCAACAGGTTGATGTCGTTGGGCAAGTCATGGCCACAGTGAGGGCAGTAGTGGCCCGAGAGCTGATCCGGCGTATAGCTGGGCGGGTAGGCGGAGCTGTAGGACTGCTGCTCCTGCTTCCAGTCGTCGTACTGATCATCCGCGTTGTGCATGTTCTCCTCATCGTAGATGGGCGTGGGCATATCGGGCAGGGGCGGGTCCAGATAAGGCGTTTCCTGCTCGACTTCCGGTTGCTGCTCCGGACCGGCAAGGTAGCCGTTGTCGACCAAGAACTGCTCGTAGCGCTCCTTGAGATCGGAACACACCTGCAGCTTACCCCAGGACATAACCCCCATCTGCTCATGGCAGTCCGGGCAGAAAGCCTCGTACTCGATATCGGCGTCATTGTAGGACTTTACTTTCCTCTTTAGGATGGCGCTCTCGGTAACATAGGCAAAGCAATTCGGGCAGAACATAGCTTTCAACCTCCCGCGATAATCGTCCTCTCTTATTATATATGCAAATGTCCGAAATGGAAAGCGCTAATTTCAGATGCATAATTTTCTTGGTGTTCAGCCCCGGTATTGTCCGCGGAATAAAAAATCAGCCTGTAGACGAAAAGGACAACGACCCTCCCGATATGGTATAATAGACCATATCGGGAGGGTTGCTTGATGTATTGTAAAAAAGACCGGATGGGACAAAAGGAAATAAAGTTTGTGAGCTT
>Ga0153950_1001252_pt1 | contig 11351 bp, 14 predicted proteins | sample TSNJ034MetaG_FD_104737 | JGI IMG/M metagenome (GOLD analysis project Ga0153950, IMG submission 104737) | Attine ant fungus gardens microbial communities from New Jersey, USA - TSNJ034 MetaG | ecosystem: Host-associated > Fungi > Mycelium > Unclassified | place: USA: New Jersey, Wharton State... | reverse complement strand
GCTACGTTATACGATGATCTTCGTATTGACAATCGGAAGGGGTTGGTCGTGCCACGACGTCTGAGTGACCCGCCCCAGCACCCGGATCTCGACGACGTCAGCGTCCTGACCGTACTGGGGGCGCTGTCCGATCGGACCCGTCTCGCCGTCGTCGAACAGCTGCTTGCCGATGGCGAGCGCGTGTGCGGAACGTTCGATGTCGATGTCTCGCACTCGACCCTCAGTCACCATCTGAAGCTGCTGCGCGAGGCCGGACTCATCCGCCAATGGGAAGCCGGTCGCAATCGGATGACTGCCCTCCGCGAGGCCGAGCTCAATGAGCACTTCCCCGGGCTGCTCGACGCGGTCATGTCCCGCTACCTCAAGGAAGACCGAGCGTCGCCGGCCGAGAACTGAACCTCCGGGCTGAGCGTTCACTAGTCTCCGGAGTAGTGTTCAGCGTTGGCCGCCGGAGGTCAGGAGGATGCCGCCGGCGATCCAGCGGGCGTCATCGGAGGCAAGGAACGCGGCGACAGGGCCATAGTCATCGGGGTTACGGTTGCGACAGCCGAGCTTCTGTTCGTTTCGCCAATCGGAAGAGGGCGGCGGCGAGGACTGCGGTGGCGATCAGCATGATGCCGGACAGCACGATGGCGTCATGCAGGCCCGCCACGAAGACTGACCGCTGCGCGGAGGGCAGTGTCGTCCCGTGCATGGTGACGTGGGCATAGACGAGAGCTCCCAGGAGTGCGACGCCGAGGACTGTCCGAACTGGCGCAGGGCGTTGAGGATCGCTGACGCCATGCCTGCGTGATCGGCTGTGACGGATGAGAGGCAACGTCGTGAGGCACTTCCACGTCGCGGACTCAGCGGGTCAGCCGGGTGACGTGAGGGAGGCGAGTCCGGTTTCTCCCTCGTGGGTGATGTCGACGCTTCGGGGCACTTTGTTCCGGGCGATCCAACCGAGTTCGAAGAGCCGGTCGGTGACGGCGGTGCCGAGTGGTCCGGCGAGGTGGTGTGCCTGTTCGGTCCAGTCGACGCAGTAGCGCAGCGGCCGACGGGTCGAAAGGAACCTGGGTGCGATGCCCCATGCCGCCAACGATTCGGCCCCCAGTTCCGAGAGCCGGTAGTGATCACCTTTCCCCGGCGCGGACAGCCTGTCTCCTGCGGTGCCGGGTGTGTGCGTCCCGGTGCCGCCGGTAACCCATCCGGCGGCGATGAACCGCCGGAAGAGGTCAACGCCCGCCTTCCCGGCGAGGTGCCGGTAGCACGTGCGGGCCGTCCGCAACGCATGAGCACGGGTATGGGCACGCAACGATGTGACGGGGGTTCGTGGTGCGAGTTTGGCAAGCGCTTCGAGGACGCCCTCTACCTCGCTGGTCGCGAGGCGGTAGTAACGGTGGCGACCCTGCTGCTCGACGGACACGAGCCCATGGTTCAGCAGCACGGTCAGGTGATTGCTGATCGTCGACGCGGTGACACCGGCTTCTTCGGCGAGCCTCCCGGCAGGAAGTGCCCTGCCGTCAGCCAACGCCAACAGGACCTGTGCACGCCGTGGGTCCGCGAACGCCGAGGCGGTGCCCGCGATGTCCGGATCTCCGTGCGTGACCTGGTTCTGGCTCATGTCTCCATGCTACGAACGAATCGCTTCGACGCAGGCTGAAACATCCCGGGCCGAGGATGGCCGGATGACACCGATTCGTTTTCGCTGGCCGCTGATCCTTGCGTTGTGCGGGGGCTACTTCCTGGTCCTGCTCGACGTGACGGTCGTCAACGTCGCGCTCCCGCAGATCGGTGCCGAGCTCCACGCGGGAAGCGCGGGGCTGGCGTGGACGGTAGACGCGTACTCGGTGCCCCTGGCGGCGCTCCTGCTCGCGTCCGGGACGATCGGCGATCGTATCGGCCACCGCACCGTCGTGCTGATCGGCATGGTCTGCTTCGGCGTCGCTTCCGCAGCCTGCGCTCTGGCCCCGACGATCGGGGTGCTGGTCGCAGCCCGCGCGGTTCAAGGCGTGGGCGCTGCGCTCATGCTGCCCGGCACCCTGGCCCTCCTTGTCCAGGCCGGCTCGGATGAATCGTCGAGAAACCGTCTCGTCGGAGTGTGGGCCGCGATCGGCGGTGCTGCTGCTCCTGCCGGTCCCGTCATCGGTGGGATCCTGGTCCAGGCTGCCGGATGGCGGGCCGTGTTCTGGCTCGCAGTGCCCGTGATCGCCGCGACGCTCGTGCCCGTGATCCGACTCACAACACCCGATGCGGAACCACAACAGGAATCGCAGGTCGACTGGGCTGGCGCAGCGCTGCTGGTGATCACCCTGGCCTGCGCGGTGACCGCGATTATCCAGGCACCGAGCTCGCCCTCGCTCACCTGGATCCTTGCAGCCGCATCGGCGACCGCTCTGGTGTGCTTCCTCGTGGTCGAACGGCGCACCCCCAGCCCGCTCCTGCCGATCCCCCGATCGGCACGTCGACCGCTCGCACTGGCATCGCTGGTTGCCGGTGTGATGAATCTCTGCGCGCTCGGCGGCCTGTTCCTGCTGACCCAGATCTTCCAGGACGTGCATCACCTGAGCCCGCTGATGGCGGGTCTGTTCACGCTCCCGGCGATGCTCCCCCTTCCGCTCCTCGGAGCACCCGCCGGCCGGCTCGCCACCCGCATCGGCGTCTGGCGAACCAGCGCCCTCGGCGCGGCGATCGCCGCCGCCGGAATGACAGGCATCGCAGCCACGGTCGCGAACACCGGTGCCGGCTACATCGCTCTCGCGGCCTTCCTCGCCTTGTGGGGCACCGGACTCGGCGTCCTCACCCCCGCGATCGTCACAGCCGCTGTGAAAGCAACACCCACCACACCCGGCCTGGCATCCGGCACCAGCAACACCGCCAGGCAGACCGGCGGCGCACTGGGCATCGCGACCTTCGCCGTCATCGCCGGACCCGCAGCCGCGACAAACTTCATCTCACAAACGACGCCCCTGTTCACTGGAGCAGCCGCCCTCCTACTACTCGCCGGGATCCTCTGCTTCATGGCTGCCCCACCGGCAGCCGACCGCGCCGAGAACAAAATCTCCTGATCCAAGAGATAGATCAATTCGAGTATGCGGTTTCCCGCATCCGGAGTATGTCGCCCCCAGAATGCGTGCAGCGGACTGCCCATGGTTGTGCCTATGACCGAGCACGTCTCGGTCATAGGCCTCGCGCTTGACCGATGGCATTCAGCAGGTACGAGCACCGCACGCCGAGCTTGTATCTCGTCTCGAACGACACCGAGCTTGGATCGCTCATGAAGCTCGCGATATCGCGAGCGTCCAGACCAGTCAGGGCAGCAACGTTCTCGTAGCTCAGCTGGAACATGTCCGGGAACGTTTCGATGATCGCGTGGACTCGCTCGTCCTCTTCGATGTCGAAGGCGTGGGTGAGTACCCCGACAAAGCCCGTCAGACGTGAAGCGCGCAGGTCGTCCTCGCTGTCCCACGAATACCCGGAAGAGCCGACTGTCATCCCCGGGGCATCTGAACCCGTCTGAGCGAGATAGGATTCCAGCCACTCCGGCGAAGCCTCCATGATCGCAAGAACCGACTCCCTGGAGATCTTCCCCTCCCGGAGAAGCTGCTGCAGTCGGTCCACGGGGTTGTAGGTGCTTGACGTCATCGGTACTCCTTCGTTGTCATTCGTCAATCTCAGTATGGCAACGAGGGAGACCGGCTGGTTCCCACCGTCCGAGCTCCCTCGTTGTCGTGTCGCGCTTGCTCTGTATTACTTGTTCACCCAGGTGGTGTAGTTCGGCATGGTCTTAGCGACAGCCACCCCGAGGAAGTAGGCCACGCCGTCGATTGAACCGCTGTAGCGGTGCCCGCCGAGATTGCTGGTGGGCACACTGCCGTTGAACCCGGTGACTCCAGCCCTACCGCCGGAGAACCCGCTCGTGAGGTCCGTGGTGTACACAGCCCCGGCGAAGTTGGTAGCCGGGATGGACATCGCGATGTCCCAGTAGAACCGTCCACCCTTACCCCAGACGGTCAGCGTCCCAGCGTCGCTCGTGTAGACATCCAGGGGTGAGACTTGACCGGGAGCCTGCGCCGGAGCCTCAGCCTGCATGCCGAAAGTTGCCTTCTGGCCTTCCTTGAGGGTGACCTCGTGGCCGCCGACCGAGAGGTGATACGCGGGGGCTGAACGCACCCCAGAAACCGCGGAGCCCTGTCCGTGAGACGAGGTTGTGGCCACGGAGGCTGTCGGCGCAGGTGCTGCTGCGTTGGCTGGACCTGCGAGTCCGAAGATCATCCCGAGGGTGACCGTCGTGGCTGCGAGAACTACAGAAAACTTCTTGTGCTTCAGATTGTGCGTGGGCATCATGGCCCCTTTCGCTATTCCTCCAAACTGCCAAGTCCCAAGCCGGGGCCCGGCTCCACTCAGTCTCCATTCGTTATGTCGAAATGTGACGCTGTCATATGTCGGCATTAACGTACCAAATGTCCTACAAACGTACATTTCGGCGAATCCGAGTTCTCTTTGACGAGCGTTCGCTTACTCTCTCCGCACGATGTGGATCGTCTGGAGGGCTAAAACGAACGACAACCGGACCTTCCTGGCGCTAGGTGCGTCTACGCCTGTAGCCCTCGCATGCTCGGTCGCCCTCAAGCGGTGTGGTCGGGTCCGGCATCACTCAATTGGACGTGCTGGATGGTCGAGAGCAGTTCCGAGGGCCGAACGCCGAGGCCCTGGGCGATCTTGACCATGACATCCAGTGTCGGATTCCGCACGCCGCGCTCTACACCGCTGACGTAAGTGCGATCCAGACCGATGTGGTGAGCGAAGGCCTCTTGCGACCTCCAACCCTTCTCTTTGCGCAGGTCCCGAACGCGTCTGCCGAAAGCACGGCGATGTTCGGGAACGTTCATATATCAACGGTTTCTGTATGCTGATTAAAGATCCACGGACTATGAGTCTCATTTGTGAATCAATCTGCCGAGGACCCGCGATTTCGATCACCAACACGACCAAGGAGGGACCATGGGCGAGGGCGAGATGTCGTCGACTCACCACGATCCATCGACTCAGCACCCGCAGATGCCGCCGAATCCGCCAACGTCGCCGACACATCAGGACCAGTCCGTCCAGCAGATGTCGGACGCCGCCAAGCAGTTCGCAGCAGGCGCGAAGGACTTCTACACAGCACGTGTCGCCCCGGCGGCCAAGGACGCAATCCGCTCCGTCCAGCAAGCGGCGGACGATCAACGCCGTGATCAGCAGCCTGGTATGAGGAGATGGTCCGGCTGGGGTCCGTTTCTCCTCCCCAGCGTGGCCTTCGTGGCACTGGTGAGCCTGTTCCTCCCAGCAGTCACGGCTTTCGGCATATCGATGAGCTACTTCTCCGACGCGACGGAAGGTGAGGGTGGCATCCTGTTGACCCTCTTCCTCGTGGTCATCATCGCGTCCGTCGTGGTATTAGCCCTGCCAGCGACATGGCTCCGCGTCATCACCGGGATCCTTGGAATCATCGTCGGCCTCATCGGCGCGATGGACGGATTCGGGACGATCACAAACGTGTCCCACCATGCCGCAGTTGGCGCAGGTCTGGTTCTTCTTACGACCTTTAGCATCGCACTCATCTTTGCTGGGCTCCTTACCCTGCTCAACCTACGCCGTCCTGCGACCGAAACCGCCCCCATACAGGGCAGCCATCCGGCACCGCCGCAGCCATGACAACGAACAAGACCGCCTAACAGCACTACCAGCCCCTTTTGGAGAGGAATCCATGACGTCCAACACCAGGACACTGAAACGAAAGACGATTACTCCGGCACTATTCGTCGCAGGCCTCGTCCTCGTCACTGGTTGCTCGGGAAACGGCGGATCTGTCGTTTCTCTTCCTGGTAGCGACCACAGCGGAGCGGGTGGACCTTCAACCTCAGTTATTTACCAGTTCGATCAGGCACGGGTTGCTCACGGGGATGACCAGGTGCCGCTTGTCACGATGAGTCCAGAAGGGCCTATCACAGTTCGGCTATCCCCAGACCTTGCGGCGGCAGTCCCCGAAGGTAGCACAGTTGCTATCGACCATTACGTCGTCGCCACAACAGCGTTCTCAACGGGCATCTGTCGCCTCGACGCTGACATCACATATGCCCGTGGTGGGCAAGAAGCACTGTCCATCCCGACCCCCGATGAGGGCCCACGGGAGACGGGAAAACCCGTGCAGAACGTGGCTAAAGCTATCATCTCTCATGATCATTACTCCGCCCAGAATGTGAAAGTTGTTGAGGCGACTCCAAACAACGACGCGATCGAAAACAGTAGTGTCTACATCACGGCCGACGGCTCACACCTAACTAGTGTTCACGACTGCAGCAAAGACCCACGAGAAACAGAAGACTCATTCGAAATCTTCTTCCCGTACACCGCACCCAGAGCAAATCAGCAATTTCGGGAGTACATCGCGAGCACCCACATTGCCGTCACCTATGGCGGTGGGCAGAGTGGTGGCCCGGGAACAACCACAACGATCACCGGCACCGTCGCGGCAGACGTAAACCCGGCAGGAAAGTGGGTGCGCCAAAAGAGCTGATCCACCGATCCTAAGCAGCGGCCCTGAGGAGTTGTCGTCCACAGGGCCGCTGCTTTCTCACAATTTCTTCCACAAATCCCCTCGTGCGGTCCCGCAACACTTGGACAGATCGGCGTAATCTCCGAGCTCAGCGATAGCGTGAATAACGTCACCAACCCTTTAGCCGCGTTCTGACCAGCGCGCGCTCGTTTGTGGTCGGCAGGATCGATGCCGGAGACTGGTCAGGTGGAAGAGAATGGCATGCCGGAAGACGAGCGCCGCGCGATCCTCGAATCCCTGGAGGCCCAGCACCCCGGGGCTTCAGCCCTCGTGGCCGGAACGCTTGCGGGGCCGGCGACACCAGGACGGCCGGACGTGCCGATCTGGGACTACCAACGCTTCGCGGACGAGCACCCTGACGTCGATCTCAACGACCTCATCGCAGTCCGCTTCCCCGTCGTGTTCTTCGACGGGGAGGAGACCACCATCACTTCGGCCGAGGAGTACCTGAGCTTCGGCCCGAAGCAGTCGGATACCAAACTCTCGCTCAACTCAGTGCTTGACCTGTGGGCAAGGCTGCACGCTGCCCGGGTGGTGCAATGGAACAGCGATCGCCGCCGGGTCGAGCACGTGCGCCCATTCGATGCCTATTGCGCGGTAGTAGCCGAATGGCGTCTGGCTCACCAACTTGACTGATCCAGGCTCCGTGCCGTTCGCACTGCAGCCTGAGCTCGGGCTCATCACCAGCTGGTCGGCATCTCCCGGGCATTTAGCTCCGGCTGAGCCAGGAGTTTCTCGGCCAGCTCGTCGTCGCAGCCGATCACCGTGAAGTCGAAATCAGGATTCACGACCAGGAACCACGAGTGGTCATCGGGCCAGATATGGCTGAGGAAGACGAAGCCTACTTCCCGCCAGCGGTCCTGCACAGCGCTGGAGAGAGCTTCTTTGAGCGGGGCAGCGAACAGGACATAGCCGACGTTGCTGAAGACCCAGGTCGCGTCCGGCTCGATGAACCCCATGGACACCCCACGGTCAGTGCCAGGGTTCAGATAGCCACCGTAGACACCCAAAGTGCACGACGTCTCGGGATCGAAGGTGTCCAGCAGAATCAGATCGAGAACCTCAGCTTGCTCCCAGGGGTTCTGAAGATAGTCGTCGCTATTGTCCGGGATCTTGAACGGCACGATCAGCGCGGGATCCGATATCGGCACCGCCCCGGGGTGCAGGACAGCGATCTCACGCGGGTACTTCTGCGGCAGGAACATAGGACTGCCCCCGTCCCACTTCGTCTCGTGCCAGTGCGCGAACCAGTCACGCTGCGCCGGCGACACCTTGCTCAGCATGGAACCAGCGTATAGCTGAGACGTGGCACGAGCCGCCAGGCCGTCCCGGTCGAGGCCTATAGAGGATCGAGCCTGGCTTGTGCCCTCCAGCTCGCCGTCGCCTCCACGCCTCCTCTCGGAGGCCTGTCAGGGCTGCGACAATTGATCGATGACCACCAACCTGCGCCGAAAGCCCTCGGAACACGTCCTCGAAGGACACGAGTTCGCCGGTTGGGAGCCGCTGAAGCCGCTGTCCGATGAGGACCGAGCGCTGATCGACGTCATTACCGAGCAGTACCACGGGCTTAGCTGGCCGACGCAGAAGATCCAGGATGAGCGCCTGGCCAGTCTTGAGGGCGAGCTGGTACCCGTCTGCTCGTGTGGCTGGCGGGGATACGAGGAACCATGGGAGCCTCCGGGCTCGCGAAGCACGCGCGGCGGCTGTCAGTTCAACTCCCACGAGCTCAACGTGCAGATGACCGCGGCAACGCAGCGCCAGGCAGCGAAGACAGCCGCAACAGCACTGCGCCACGCCGCCGAAGCCTGGCCAGGAGACCAGGAAGGCTCACAATGGCTCAAGGAACGTGCCGAGCACATCGAGACAGTCGGGCTCTACGACGGGAAGACCTGGCCGTGACTCCACCGAACCACGAACCGATCGACGACCGTGAACAGCGGAAGCTCGCCGAGGAACGAGGCCACTGGCTTCGTAACCTGCGCGAGGAACTAGGGATCACACAGGCGCAGCTGGCCGGGCGCATCGGCATAGGCAAACAGCAGATCTCCCGCATCGAGCGAGGCGATCTCGACAACATGCGGCTTGGGACGATGCGCGCCCACGCGAACGCCCTCGGGGCACAGCTGTGGGTCAGCGCTGTCCTGCGTGATGAGCGCACTCGCGTCGGCTGAGGCCGGCGCGGACGAGGAGCTGGAGTTCGTGGTGGACGCTCGCCTCGTGTTCCATTCCGTCGAACGTCGGTGGCATTGCTGACCCCGAGGTGACGAATCACATCGCGCGTAGCCTCCTCGGGGCCGGTGGACTCAGGGCAGCGCCACACGCCTAGTTCCGAAGAGCCGGTATCACCTCCTAAACCGGCTCTTCTCAGGGTGTCGTGCTTGCGCTCGCGACGTCGCGGTGGGCTAGGACTTCGTCCATGTGGTTCTGGGCCCAAAGCCGCAGATCGCGTGTGAGGCGATGCAGTGAGCTGCCGAGTTCGGTCAGCGCGTATTCGACAGTGACGGGAACGGTCGGGGTCACGGTGCGGGTGACCAGTCCGTCAGTTTCGAGGGCACGGAGGGTCTGGGTGAGCATCTTCTGGCTGACTCCGGCCAACTGGCGGGCGAGCTCGGAGTAGCGCATTGTGCGCGGAGCCGATGCGCCATCCGCGTCGTCTCCCAGGGCGCAGAGGATGAGCACGACCCACTTGTTGGAGATCCGATCAAGCAGTTGTCGGCTGGGGCAAACGGCGAGGAAGGCGTTGTACTCCGTTTTCGCCTGCGCTCGCTGCGCCGCCTTTGTTGTCGCCACGGTGTCCGCCTTCTTCTGTTGGTGAGTTACGCACTTACGAGTGCCTACTTCCCGATGGGAAGTTGTACACCAATACTGGATGACGGTGGCAGGACGCGCCACCCCCTAACCACAGACGAGAGGCACTCGATGACTCACCCTTTCCTTCCCGGCGGCACATGGGACCTGGGCGGGACACCCATCACCCGCTTCGGATACGGCGCGATGCAACTGGCCGGCCCCTGGGTGATGGGGCCCCCGTCGGATCATGATGATGCGGTGTCGGTGCTCCGTGCCGTTGTCGAGGCGGGTATCACCCACATTGACACCAGCGCCGCCTACGGACCTCGGGTCACGAACGAGTTGATCGCGGAGGCGCTGCATCCTTATGCCGAGTCGCTGCTCATCGCCACGAAGGTCGGCGCGAATCGTGACGAGCAGGGCGGCTGGCCGACCGCGCGACGCCCAGAGGATCTGCGCCGACAGGTTCAGGAGAATCTGGAGTCCCTCAAGGTCGAAGTCCTCGACCTTGTCAACATGCGCATGGGCGATGCCACTGGCCCCCAGCCGGGATCGATCGCGGAGGCGTTCGGCACGCTGGTCGAGCTCCAACGGGAGGGTGTGATTCGTCACCTCGGGGTCAGCAATGTCACCCCCGAGCAGATTGCGGAGGCACGCGGCATTGGGGAGATCGTGTGTGTGCAGAACATGTACAACCTGGCACACCGACACGATGACCGACTGATCGACCAGCTCGCCACTGACGGCATCGCCTACGTGCCATTCTTCCCACTCGGGGGCTTCACCCCGCTGCAGTCCGAGACTTTGTCCACTGTCGCCTCCCGACTGGACTCAACCCCGATGTCGGTCGCTTTGGCGTGGCTACTGCAGCGCGCGTCCAACGTCCTGCTCATCCCCGGGACCTCCTCAGTCGCACACCTGCGGGAGAACATCGCCGGAGCAGGCCTCTCACTGTCAGAGCGGGACCTTACCGAACTGGATAGCATTGGCCTCTGAGTGAGTCGCGCAGCTCGTCCTCCAGGTTCTCGAGAAACGTCGTCGTGGCGGAGCCGGAGGTCACTTACCCATCTCGAAACTCATCTGTCTCTCCGGAGACCGCGGTGAGATGGCTCAGGCCCGTACTGGTCATGACCGCGGTGAACTCCGGCGTCCTCCGGCCGCGGTCTCCGAGCACCATGCCTTCGAGTAACGCACCCGGCTCACCCGGAACGGTACGGCTGCTGAACAGAAATCTCCGGCGGAGATCCCCCACCATGCTCTCGAAGACCGATGGCGCCTCCAGCGTCCGAGGCGCGGCCAGCACCGACCCCGTCAGCTGGCCTGGACGGCCATCCCTCTCCCGGACACGTATCATCACGGACAGCTCCTGGCCGAAGCGCACGCCACCGCAGACACTCCGGCACTGCACCTCGACAGGCCCGTCATAGGCCTGCCAGGTCCCCACCAGCCGGATCCGGTGCAGCTGTGCGGTGAAGTGGCAGCCCTGTGCGCAGGCTGGCCCGGCAGACCGGTCCGTCTCCCGTTCCTGGGCAGCCGGATGTCCCGAGACCTCCAGGACGGCCGCCACGGGACGTCCGTCCGCGGCCGCAGCCCAGAGGGAACGAGCCGCGGGTTCCTCGATCCGGGCCACGCCCAGAAGGCAGGCGGTGAGCGCCACGACGGCTGCCAGGACGAACATTGCCCGGAAGCCCCGGGTCCGTCCACCATCCCGCCCGCTCCTGCGCCTCCTGGCCAGGTCTCCGGCCCACCACATACCGCAGCAGACGAGCAGTCCGAAGCAGGCCCCGAGAACGAGACTCAGAAGCCAGTGGTCACGGACCGCCGTCACGGCGCTCACGGGCCACAACAGAGACAGGGCGGGCACCAGGCGGAGGTCATGAACCCGCTCGCTGAGAGCCAGACGCCGCTCCAGATGTTCGTCGTGCTTGCGCAGACCGGCCTGAAGCGCCCGTGCAGCACCGGCCAGGAACTCCCGTGCGCCCGT
>Ga0153950_1001250_pt1 | contig 11356 bp, 6 predicted proteins | sample TSNJ034MetaG_FD_104737 | JGI IMG/M metagenome (GOLD analysis project Ga0153950, IMG submission 104737) | Attine ant fungus gardens microbial communities from New Jersey, USA - TSNJ034 MetaG | ecosystem: Host-associated > Fungi > Mycelium > Unclassified | place: USA: New Jersey, Wharton State... | reverse complement strand
ATTGTGACTGATCAAATAACTCAAGAAATATTAGATGATTGTGATTTATTAATTATTAGTGCACCTGCTAAGAAATCAGGTACTGCAAATGCGGGACCATATGTTCCAATGCATTTTGAGGATGAATTTATTGATTTAGTAGTAAATTATGCTAATAATGGTGGGACTATTATATTATGTGGATTGGCAGATTATCAAGATACAGTTGATTACCAAACATCGACAGAAATGAATAAATTATTGTCAGCACTTGGTGCAACAAGTAAAATAAATAGTGATGAAACTTGGGATGATGATAATAATGGTGGACAACAATATCGTTTGTATTTAACAGACACTAACAAAAATAGTAATTATACTATGGGTGTCACTGAAACACAAATGTTTAGTGCTTATAGCGGTTGTACTATTCTTTTAGATGAAGCTGCTTTAGCTGCAGGAAAGGTAGAATACTTAGTTAAGGGACATACTACAACATATTCTATTGATAGTAGAAATTATGATAGCAATTATCTAGAAATAGAAAAAGGAAATGCTATTCTATTAGCACATGAAATATTAGATAGTGGTGCAAATATCTTTATATCTGGTTCAGTTTTCATGTCAGATTTCGAAGTAAAAGCAACAATAGATAATATTTGGGATGAACCTTATAGTAATCAAAATATAATTCAGAATATTCTTAATTCTGTTATTGTAGAATTAGAAACCAGTACAATTGCTCAAGCAAGACAAGGAGAACTAGGAGAAGTATTTGCTGTGGAAGGTTGGGTAACAGCTGGAACATCAGTAAAAGGCAATACATTCTTTGATACTATTTATATTCAAGATGAAACAGCGGGAATCACAATTTTCCCATATGCAGTAGAAGGATTAAAAATAGGAACAAAGATTAGAATAGTTGGATTTGTTGATGAGTATCAAGGAGATAAAGAATTACAAATTTTACAAACAGTTATTCTTGATGATCAAAATTTAAATATTATTGAACCAAAAGAAGTATCTGCAAAAGATGCAATGGATTATGCGAAGAATGGTGGTTCATTATTAAAAGTAACTGGGGAAGTTATTGAAGTTACAATGAATGGCGATATCGTTTCACAATTTAGAGTTAAGGATGAAGCTGGAGATATCGCAACTATCTTTATTGATGGTTATATTTATTCAGGAACTACTGGTAAAAACGAATTAGCTGAATTTGTCAAAGTTGGGGCAGTCATTGAATCTGTTGGTCTGTTATATTTACATCCAGAAGGAAATTCAAGTGAATCAGTTCCATGTCTTAGAGTTAGAGATTGTGATGAAATCGTATTATTAAAAAATGATGATGATGACAACGATGACAAAGATGACAACGATGACAACGATGACAAAGATGACAACGATGACAAAGATGACAACAATGACAAAGATGACAACAATGACAAAGATGACAACGATGACAACGGCAACAACAATAACAACGATAACAATAATAATAATGGAAATAATAACAATAACGAAACTCCTACTGGAGATAGTACGATAACTACATTATATGTGATGCTGTTTGCAGCTAGTACAGGTTTTGTATGTAATATTATTCATAAAAAGAAAAAAGAAAGTTTGAATAATGAAGAAAATTAATTTTCAAAAAAGTAAAGTTATTCAAATAACAATATCAATATTACTATTAGCAATATTAGCAGGCATTTTATATTGGGCTAATTATGACAAACCAGGATATTATAAAGATAGAGAATCTGGGATGGAATTTGAAACAGCTAAAGTGCTTACGGTTTTAGAGGATAAAACAGTAATTGATGAACAAACAGAAGGAATAAGGCGTGGAAGTATGCTTCTACAGCTTGAAATACTAACTGGGAGATATAAAGGGGATGTTGTAGAAACAACAAATTATTTTAGTAGCCTTTATAATGTTTATGTAACAGAAGGTGACAAGGTAATCGTTAGAGTTGATAATTTAGATTCAGGCTATAGTGTCTCTATCTATAACCATAACCGAACAAATATACTGCTAGGGTTTGTTTTACTCTTCTTTCTTTCTTTAATAATCATAGGTGGAAAGCAGGGACTTCGATCAGTGTTAGGCTTAATATTCACTCTAGTTTGTGTTTTCTTCCTTCTGATTCCATTAGTATTAAAAGGTTTTCCAGCGATACCAACGACAGTGGTTATATTAACGATGACTACAATTGTCTGTTTCTTATTGCTTGGTGGTTTAAAGCCTAAAATTGTATCAGCTATTTTAGGAACAGTTTTTGGTGTTGTATTCGCAGCTGTCCTAGCTATCATAGTAGGTATGTTAACGAGTATATCTGGTTTTCAAATGGAGGAAGCAGAAAGTTTATTGTTGATTGCTACTAGTTCTTCTTTAGAAATAAAAGGATTATTCATCTGTGGGGTGTTAATTGCAGCATTAGGCGCTGTCATGGATGTAGCTATGAGTATTTCTTCTGCAATTGAAGAACTTCATATAAATAATCCAACCATGACTGTTAAAGAATTATTTGTATCAGGAATGAATATTGGTCGAGATGCCATGGGAACGATGTCAAATACCTTAATCCTAGCCTTCGCTGGTTCTGGATTAAATATGATAATTACTATTTACTCATATGGAGTACCATTTAAGCAATTAATTAATACTGATTTTGTTGCTATTGAATTAATTCGTGGTATTGCAGGAAGTATGGGTATTATCTTTACTGTTCCAGCTGTTTCTATTATTGCTTCTATGACTGTAATAAAAGTAAAAGATAGAGATTTCAAATGGCTATCTAAAATAAGCAAATAAAGTAAAGAAGTATTAATAAAATTAGTTAGATATGATATAGTTTGTGTATGTAGGATCCTATATATGGCTCCTGCCTACGCAAACTTTTATTATTTGAATTTATTGTATGCATCTTTTTTTAAGATAGTGTTTATGATTAGTGAACTGATTTTACAAGTTTTGATTCAAAGGGGAATAGGAAGAACGATGAATATAGATATTAAATGGCTAAAATTAGAAATATATGCACCTAAAGAATATGTTGAGGAATTAAGAGATGCCTTAACCTTGATTGGTGCTTGTAGAATAGGTAATTATAATCATGTTATTTCTTATCAAGTAACAGAAGGTTATTGGAAACCACTTGAAGGCAGTCAACCATTTAGTGGAGAAAAAGGAGAAATTTCTCATGGTAATGAGGTTAAAATGGAAATACGTTGTCCAAACGAGATAATATCAATCGCAATGAAGACAATAAAGAAAATTCATCCATATGAAGAACCAGTTATTAATATCATTCCACTATTGAATGGATTAATTGAATTTTAATGATTTTATGAAACCGTTTATATTAAGCTTCTTTTGTTGATAAGTATTTTTATGCTTTATTTAGAATACTGTAATAATAACTATGAAATTGCATATAATGTGAAGAATATATTACAACGTAAGGAGTGATAAAATGGGAATTGGTTATTTGAAAGTTAATCTTTTTGCTGGTCGTCATGCTCTACCTATGGTAAATAACAGAGTTTTAATAAAGAACACTGATGGTAAAATCTTATATGATCTGATAACGGATGAAAACGGTACGACAGAAACAGTATCTTTGTCAGCACCAGATAAAAAATATTCGCAAAGCCCATTTATCAATATGCCAAAATTTTCTGTTGTGGATATTGAAATACCCGCATTAGATGGTCATAAAAAAGCGATAGTTCATTGGGCAGAAGTATTCGATACGATAACTTCGATTGCTTCTATTCAATTGCACCCACAAATCCCTGGGGAATCAGCACAGCATGATATCGATGAATATTATATTCCTATAGAACATGCTGTAGATATGCCTAGATATTCCAAGATAGATTCTAAAAACCATAAAGAGAATGCAAATAAGATTTTTAGTGCACAGAATGCTCAAACTAGACAAGTCGCTATGGCATTGGCCAATGATGTTCCTATACCTGAATATATAACGGTTCATCTTGGGGCACCTAATGAGTACGCTCGTAATATTACCATACCATTTGTTGACTATATTAAAAATGTAGCATGTAGTGAAATTTATCCGACATGGCATGAATCCGCTTTATACGCTAATATTTATGCACAGATATCTTTCGCACTTAATAGAATGTTCACACTTTGGTATAAAAGTAGAGGGTTTGCTTTTGATATAACGAGTCTTCCAGCGTTTGATCAAGCTTTTATTGAAGGTAGGTGCATATTTGATAATATCAATCTGATTGTTAATGAAATATTTAATCAATTTTTAAGGAGAGAAAATAGACTAGAACCATTTTTTGCATCGTATTGTAATGGGACAACAAGTATTTGTGAGGGTTTGTCTCAATGGGGATCACAACTTATGGCAGAGGAAGGATATACACCTATTCAAATACTACGATATTATTATTTTCAAGATATTCAAATTGTAGAATCGAATAACTTTGGAGAACAACTAGCACTTTTTCCAGGTACTCCTCTTAGAGAAGGTGATTCTGGTGAGGATGTTCGTTTAATGCAACTTTTCTTAAATCGGATATATGCTAATTTTTCTGCTATTCCCGTAATGATTCCTAATGGAATCTTTGGTTCTGAAATGACAGAATCGGTCAAAACATTTCAAAATGCATTTAATCTGATAGAGAACGGTATCATTGGAAAAGATACTTGGTATGAAATAGTCAGAATATATGTTGCTGTGACAGATTTAGCATCACTTAATAGTTCGGGAATAAGAATTAGTGCTGGAGAGATACCACCCAATGTTACTATTCAGGTTGGATTAAGCGGAGAACTTGTTTCAAAGCTACAATTTTTGTTGGATTATATCTCGGAATTTTATCCCGTTATTCCTACTATTATGAGAACGAGTCGATTTTCGTATAATACAGAAACTGCAGTAATTGAGTTCCAAAAAAACTTTGGGTTAGTCGCTAATGGAATTGTGGATGCCACTACTTGGCAAAAACTTTATTCCGTTTATTTCGCAATAGTAAGCACATTTGAGTAACGAAACTATAAATTTAAATATCTTTTAACAATCGATTGAATTTATAAACAAGCAGAATTTATGTATTTCACTGCTTGTTTTTTATTAAGCTAAAAACTCAGATGCTTTATAGGAATAATTAGAACAGATGCATCTTTCTATTAATCATATTTAAATTACTTGCCCATACGAAAACATTATTAAGGAATATAATGTAATATAAAGTTATTTTTACAATATCTTTTAAAAAAAACAAAAAGAATAGAGGGAAAAAATGGAAGAAAAAAATAAGCTTGTATCCGATGTGATAAATACATTTGAAGCAATAAAAGAAGAGGCAATTCTAAGAGCAACTACCATACTACCGCCAGATAGTACTAGCGAAGATTTACAAAAAGCCATTGATAGTGCTACTTCGGGTGATACAATTGAAATTTCAAGCGATATGACTTTTACTGGTTCAGTTGCAATCCCTGCAGAAAAGTCAATTACAATTCAATCGACATTAGGCAATCAATGGGCTTTAAATCATACCCGTTCTGTTACCAGACATTTTATAGTTGATGGGACTCTTATTTTGCAAAACGTTTTACTAGATGGTATTGAAAAAGGTGGAGGAATACGTATAAATGCTGAAGGAACATTTAATATGAATATCAATACCACAATACAGAATTGTTATAATTCAGATGGTGCTGCTATAAACGCTTATGGTGTCTTTAATATGAATAATGGTATTATTAGTAAATGTTCAGCTAATAATGGAGGAGGAGTATATACTAATATTGGTTCACTATTCAATATGTATGGTGGTGCAATTACAAATAATTCAGCTGGCATTGGTGGAGGAGTGCTTATCTATGATGCTTTTAATTTATATCAAGGCGATATTAGTAATAACACGTCTACAACTTTTGCAGGTGGAGTGCAAGATAGAGGTAAATTTAGTATGTTTGGAGGTACAATAAGTAATAATACAGCTAATAATTATGCTGGAGGAGTACTTGTCCACGGGAATGGTTTATTTACTATGTCTGGAGGAGAGATCACTAAAAACACTGTGGCTTCTGGAAATGGAGGAGGAGTATATGCACTATATGGCGATTTTGATATGTCAAATGGAACTATTAATGAAAATACAGCTACCAATGGTGGAGGAATTTATGCTAGTTCAAATAGAATAGTAAACGTTACTGGTGATTCTTATATTACCAATAATACGGCTACTGTTGATGGTGGTGGTATCTATATGATTAACAATAATTATGCTAATTTGAATACTGATAGTACTACAGTTTTTATGGGAAACAAAGCATCAGTCGCTTACGCTCCCCCAGAAAATGCAACCATCTTATATCCAAATATAGGTTTTAAAAGTACTAGTATTGCAAAACACCCACTGAACAATTTTGATATAAATTATAAAGGTGAACTACTAACTTTTAATGTAAGCTTTGAAAGCAATGGAGGAACAGCTATCGCTAGTCAAACTGTAAATTATGAAGAGCCAGCGACTAAGCCAACTGACCCAACAAGAGGAGGCTATCTATTTGATGGGTGGTATAGCGATAATGTAACATTTGAAAATAAATGGGATTTTGAGACAGCGGTAACCGCTGATATTATATTATATGCAAAATGGATAAAAAATGAACTAACAGTAATTTTTAATAGCAATGGAGGAACGCCAGTAGCTAGCCAAACTGTAATTGCTGGAGAGCCAGCAACCAAACCAACAGACCCAACAAGAGAAAGCTATACGTTTGATGGCTGGTATATTGATGATGAAACCTTTGCAAATAAATGGGATTTTGAGACAGTAGTCATAGAGGATATAACATTGTATGCAAAATGGAATATTAATCAATATACAGTCTGCTTTGAATGTAATGGAGGAACTCCGATAGATACTCAAACAGTTATTCATGGACAACTAGCAACTAAACCAACGGATCCAACAAGAGAAGGCTATGCCTTTGATGATTGGTATAGTGATGATGAAACCTCTGTAAATAAGCGGGATTTTGCGACAGCAATTACTAATCAAATTTCCTTAAATAAATGGGATTTTGAGACACCGATCACTAAGGATATCACACTCTATGCAGAATGGAATATTAATCAATATACAGTCTGCTTTGAATGTAATGGAGGAACTCCAGTAGATAGTCAAACAGTTAATTATGGACAACTAGCAACTAGACCAACAGATCCATCAAGAGAAGGCTGTACCTTTGATGATTGGTATATCGATGATGAAACCTTTGTAAATAAGCGGAGTTTTGCGACAGCAGTCACTGATCAAATTTCCTTAAATAAATGGAATTTTGAGACACCGATCACTAAGGATATCACACTCTATGCAGAATGGAATAGTAATCAATATACAGTCTGCTTTGAATGTAATGGAGGAACTCCGATAGATAGTCAAACAGTTAGTTATGGAGAACTAGCAACTAGACCAACGAATCCCTCAAGAGAAGGCTATACCTTTGATGATTGGTATATTGATGATGAAACCTTTGTAAATATGCGGAATTTTGCGACGCCAGTCACTAATCAAATTTCCTTAAATAAATGGGATTTTGCGACACCGATCACTAAGGATATCACACTCTATGCAGAGTGGAACAGTAATCAACATACAGTCTGCTTTGAATGTAATGGAGGAACTCCGATAGATAGTCAAACAGTTAATTATGGAGAACTAGCAACTAGACCAACGGATCCCTCAAGAGAAGGCTATACCTTTGATGATTGGTATATCAATGATGAAATCTTTGTAAATAAATGGGACTTTGCGACACCGATTACTAATGATATTACACTCTATGCAAACTGGGTAGAGGATAACATATACAGAAGAGTATTGCTTATTATTCTAATTCTAAGTCTTATAAACTACATGGAATGTAAATACGAATGTAGGTGTAGAAATAGGTATAGGTGTAGAAATTATTATTATTATCTGTTAGTCATTAATAGCATATTACCGTTGATATAGCAAATTAAAGTAAATACTAGTGTTATTTAGAAGAAGAAGGCTATAGGTACAAAAAACTGATACAATAATGAGCTTGCTAAGGTATGATTTCTAGAAATTCATACCTTTTAACTTTTTAAATTTAAGACGACAATTTCATAACCATCTATTTTGGGAACTGTAAAATAAATAAAGTGTTCTTCTTCGCTGATTTCTAATTCTTGATTTGTTAATGGTAGATAAATAGTATCAATTTCAGTCATACTATATCTTTTAATTAATTCTTTAGATATCCTTATCTTTATATTATATAAAGGAACTTTATCTTCAATTGTATCAATATTCAATCCTCTTCTAGTTGGTAGATAATATAATAAATTAAGAATTAGTCTATTTTCTTTTGGTTGGTAGTTTAAGATAATATCACCATATTTTGGAAAATTTTCTAAATTTATTTCTGGTTCACCAATTAGCTTTTTAAGAGCATGAAACAGGGCATCTCGTAACATGCTTACTTCTTCTAAACGATATACTTCAAAAATATTATGAGAACAAAACAGAATCCCATCAGTGATTACTAGTGCAGGGTAATTCGTCATTTCCATAACTGGTGCATGGTAATGACCATAGAAGTGTTGATAGGTTCTTTGATACATAGGAAGAGCTAAGGTTGCTTCTTCTTTGTTTTTGCTTTGAACATAGATACTTTTTCCATGAACTAACAATTCCGCCTCAAAGATTTCTGGATAATAAATATACGTTGGCTGATAGTCACATTCACCAAGGTAAGATAATCCCATCCAAGAAGGATATTGCATATCAGACTTTAATCCGCTATGGTAGGATAGTAGTATTTTACCACCTTGTTTCCAATAGTTATAAAGTTTTTTCTCTAAGATATTACTAAGATATATCTTATCTGGTAGAATAAGCAAAACATATTTTTCAAATTTCATTTGATCATCGATAACATCAAATTGATAATGTAGCTCATTTAACATAGAAACTGTTCCACCTAGAGAATAATCCACTTTTTGTTCTGTAATTTCGATGATTCCTGGATGTAGGATCGCAATAGTAGCGGTAGATTCTACATCTTTGGCAAATCTTTCTCTTTTTTTAACTTCTTGATACACTTGTCCAATACGTGCATATGATATTGGATTTAATGTTCCATCACCTTTCATTTGATCACCAATCGAACATTTTCCTCCATGAGCTAGTGATAGAAAGCACTCATATTCTAATGCAGCAAGATTTTTATAACTTCCAAAGTCAGCCCAACCTCTATGAAAACAAGCGGTCATTCCAAGATATTCTTTGCCCAAATTTTTCACATAACGAATCGTTGCTGAAAAATGTTGATAACCCCATGAAGCACTTGGTAAGGACTCAATCTCTATGTGAGAATAATATTTTAAACTAGAACAAATTGCTGGGGTAATATTTCCTTCATTAAAGAATATTGGGCAAGTAGGATTTATGTCAGTTACTATTTTTGCGATCGTTTCTTTTGTTTTTACTTCTGTTAATCTAGCGAACTGTTTTACATCAGCTTCCTTTTTTGGGTCTAAATCAAGTCGCTTCATTTTTGTCAAACAATGGTTACAATAGCAAGAATCTTGCCATAGAATATCAAAAAATAAGCCATCTAGTTTGTTTGAAAAATGCTTCATAATATCTTTAATTTGTAATGCTAAATAATCTATATATGGACTATTAAAACATATTTTTTTCCATCCAGCTTCTAATTGTCCATAATCTTCAAAACCAAAGTATCTTCCATCTTTATCAATCGAAAGCCATTCTGGATGTTTTTTTGTCATAAAATCATCCCAACCAACGGTTAGATATATTGGACAACGAATATTAATCTCATGACATGCATCTACCATTTCCATTAAAAAATCATTATTTAAATTAGGATGCTTTGCTTCTAATTTTGTTTCATAATAGATATGACCATGATGACATCTTCCAGTTAACGTAATTGAATTAACATAAGCATCTTTTAATGTTTTTTGAAACACTTTTTTATTAAATTTATTTCCAAAAGTAAATGGTAGTTTGGGTGTATGACAATCTAAATGAATTTGTCTAAAGGGTAATGTCATTTTCTTTCTTCCTTTCTATAAAACGAAACTTTGTCCATGGTTTGATATAGGAAATTAAAAACTGTTCATCATCTGCTACTTTACCAACAACATTTTTATTGTGTTTAGGATCTGACATTTCTTTGGTTACAATATTTAGCTCACCACGATATTGACCAAATGTATCATTTCCAATTGTTATATCTCCATAATATAATGAATCACTAGTACAATTTACTGGAATACTTGTATTCTTATATTGTGTTTTTACATAGGTAGAACGAATCATATAACTACTGATATCACCACGATTAAAATGTTGGTTATCTAATACTAGCTTCTTTTCTTCTTCACTTACGTTTGGATTAAATACAACATCTAAGACTATTTGATTTTGATTAACAAGACTTATTGCTTCTAATTCTTGATCACTCGCAAAAGCATTTGCAATAATAATATCATCAATTGAACCGATAGCTATTAAATGTTTTGCTTGGGTTACAATCTTCATATCTCGATGCATTTCTAAAGTACATAAACCATCACAAAATGGATGAGGACCATGATCTCCATAATGTGAATTAATGAAAGCAGCTGTTCTAAGTCCCATTGATTTATATTTTTCTGAACATTTCTTAAAATATGAATCATCTAAACCAGTAAATCTTTGAGGGTAAAAATTATGACATCCAATAATTTTCTTTTTTTGTGGAGCATAAGAGAGTACATTCTCTAAATAAGCAGTATCATTACTAATATTTATTTCAATATCTAAATTATTGTTATCAAAAGTCATTAATGATTCGACGAATCCATCAAAACTAGAGTCTAAACGAATAGCAGTAGCACCCATTTTTTTGAAGAATGAAAGGTTATGATAACTTATATTAAGTTGTTCAAATACAGTAGGATTAACATCTAACATAACTTCCATGCTTTGCCTTCTAGCATATTGAATGACTTCTTTCATTGAAGAAAGAAGATCCTCCTTGTCTTGATTTTCTATTTCTAATATATTGGTAAACACTCTTTTAAATCCAAAACTAGCTGCCTTTTTTACATAATTCAACGAGTCTTGGATATTTTCTTTATAGGGATACACAGATATTCCTAACATATAGTTCTCCTAATATAGACTCAATTGCTAGGTAATCATAATTGAGTCTATTCCTTTCTAAACTTTTTTATATGATTGTCATTATACTTTACAAAAAACAGAAGAATTCATATGTCTTTGAATTCTCCTATTATTAACATCATTATTTATTTAGTCGCCACGTCTTAGT
>Ga0153950_1001245_pt1 | contig 11377 bp, 9 predicted proteins | sample TSNJ034MetaG_FD_104737 | JGI IMG/M metagenome (GOLD analysis project Ga0153950, IMG submission 104737) | Attine ant fungus gardens microbial communities from New Jersey, USA - TSNJ034 MetaG | ecosystem: Host-associated > Fungi > Mycelium > Unclassified | place: USA: New Jersey, Wharton State... | reverse complement strand
GTAACACAAACAACAATACAAATAATGAGCCAGAAACAAATAAATCATCAAACAATTATTTAAGTAGTCTTGCTGTTGATGGCGTAAATCTTACTCCAGAATTTAATAAAGATACAACTAGTTACAATGTTTCTTTACCAGATGGGACAACCTCTATGAAAATTTCTGCAACAGCAGAAGATGGTAGTGCTTCAATTTCTGGGATAGGAGAATTAGAAGTGCACCCTGGCAACAACACACTAAATGTAGATGTTACAGCAGAAGATGGTTCAGTTAAAACATACTCAATTTTTGCAACAGTGAAACAAGCACCATTATTTTCATTTGAATCTGGTGGTCTTTCGTATGGTGTAGTTAATGATAGAAGTCAAGTAGTTATACCAGAAAATTTCACAGAATCAACGATTAAAATTGATGGTAATGAAACTCCTTGTTATATCAATGAGACGATGGGAGTTACTTTGCTTTATTTATCATCAGAAGAAGATATCAATAGTTTATATATCTATAATGAAACAGATAAATCAGTCTATAAATATATGGTAATATCGCATGCAAATCAAATATTTGTATCATTACCATTAAGCAAAGATCTATTAGAAAGAAAAGGTTTTGTAGCCACAGAACTTGAATTGCAAGGAAACATTATTCAAGTATTACAATATGAAGAAGATACTGCTCTAGCAAATGACATCTATATATTATATCTTATTTCAACTAGTGGACAAAAACTACTATATAGCTATGATAAAGCAGAAAATACTCTACAACGATACTATAATAGCGGTGATATAAACCTAACTGAATTAACTGAATTGCAAACACAACAAAATAAAGATTTGAAATCTAAAATGATGATCACAAATATCTTTATTGGGACAACTGTTGTTGCTTGTCTTCTATTACTTTTTATGTTTTTAAAATATAGAAAAATAAAAACTTCTACAAAACACTCAGAGTATCAAGATGATTATGAAGAAGAAGTTAGTTATAGAGTGATGGAAAATGTAGAAACAGATATAGAAATTAAAGACGAACAGTAATTGTTCGTTTTTATATTCAATTTTATTAATGATTTCTCACCTTCTTGCATATAATCAATTAGGAAGTGTGGGGATCATATGAATATAACTCGTGGTGAAATATATTATGCTGATCTATCACCAGTGATAGGAAGTGAACAGGGTGGTTATCGACCTGTATTAATTTTACAAAATAATAAAGGAAACAAATTCTCTACAACAGTCATCATTGCACCAATATCTTCGAGAATAACCAAAAATAATCTTCCTACACATGTATTGATAGAAAACGATAATTTAGAAAAAAAATCTGTAGTTTTATTAGAACAGATAAGAACAATTGATAAAAAAAGAATATATGAGAAGGTTGGGAAGATAAATGAAGATATCATGTACTTAATTAATCAAGCAATTAAAACAAGTTTGGATATAAAATAACATGTATTGTTTAATAGAAAAAAGTATGATAAAATCTAAATAATACATTAGAAATGGAGATGAGATAGTGTGTTAGAAAGAGTATTTGTAGGATTAACGAGTAAAGAAAAGAAAATAGGCTATTTTTTAATTTTACCTACATATTTTTTACTAGGCTCTTATATTATCTCATTTCTTTTTTTGCAGATATTAAAAATTAATGGTTTATCTCTTACTAATAATCAAATAAACGCATATTATAATTTTTTTTATGATGGAATTTTAGTTTTATTTTGCCTTTTTTTATTACGTCAATTTATTAAAAGATCAATTAGTGGTTTTAAAAATTATGCCATTAAAGATTTAGTATGGGCAACCACTTCTGGTTTCGTTTTATTATATGGTAGCCAAATAGCTTCTAATATTGTCACTATGTTGTTGGTTCCAGAATCCTCTAGTGCGAATCAAAATGCCATTGTAGAACTATTAGGTAGTGAATTCAAAATAATTGCGATTACAACAGTTTTTTTAGCCCCTATTTTAGAGGAAATTATTTTTAGAGGTATAATATTTGCAGGTATTTATGATAAAAGTAGAATAGGAGCCTATTTAGTTAGTTCTTTATTATTTGGTTCTTTACATATCCTTAATGGTGTATTGGCTGGAGATTTAACACAATTAGTTTATTTATTGCCTTATAGTGTATTAGGATTTGTTTTTGCTTATTCGTATGAGAAAAAAGGAACAATCATAGTTCCTATGTATTTGCATATGTTAAACAACTTAGCTTCCGTTTTAATGATATTGCTTATATCATGATATTGCTTTTACTTTGATAATTAAGTTGATTTCAGTAATAAACCCATCTATTTACTTATACAATTGAAAATTTGTACTGTCACTTAGAAGATCGCAGGTTCGAGGCTCATATAAATAATTGGAAATTAATTTTAGATAAAGGGGTAAAAAAATGGGGAAAGAAGTATTAGATTTTTATAGACAAACAAGTACATATACATATTTAGGGTTATAGTGCAGAAGCCTATTTAGGTTATAGGAAAGGTACAATAAAAAAAGAAGAACTTTATTATACCGGTTATGATTATCAAAATAGAGCTGACCACATTAACGAAGCTATACTTCGTGGATTATTTTATGATTTTCATTGTTTAATGAATGATGAAATCATATTCCTTCACTTACCAAGTTATATTTATGATAGTAAGTTGGACTTAACCGAAGAAGAATTCAAAGAATTAGATATTTTGGCAGAGTTAATGTTAGAACCTAATGATAACTATCATAAATTATTAGATATCAGGAACAATATTTCAAAATATAGAATTATGTGTGGTGCAGTGAATTAATAACATATGCAATATTTAGTATGTTAGTAAATTGTAAATGAGCTATAAGCAAGAGTTCGAAATTGACAGTAGAAAAATATTAGATAATATCTCAAACTTTTATTGTTGACTTAAATTAATATTATTACCACAATATATTTTATGATAGTACAGTAAGTATTAACATGTATGCCTTTTAGCTTATAAAAACAAAATCTTGCAAACCATAGATTTGTAAGGTTTATTTTTTAGTAAGAGCTTAGAAAAATGAAAGGAGGCTCAGTTATGAAGTTAATGAAAAGGATGAAATGGATAACAACAATAATAACAGAAATGAAGTATCATATAATTTTGCTTGCTCTACTTATCGTTGTTTCAAGCTATCTATCAATAGTACCAATACAGTTTATTCAAAGAATTATTGATTTGGCTTTAAATTCTGCTAATATTCAATCAATTGTAATTACTGCTTTAATTTATATTGTCTTACAAATTAGTGCTGCATCTCTAAAAGGGTATGTTACATATTTGATAGAAAAAATTCAAGCAAAAATAGGAAGGCAATTAAAGGATATTGCTTTTGAAAAATTATTGAACATAGATGCATCTGTATATGCAAATACTAGAACTACTGATTTTACTAATAGAATTAGAGATGATACAGATTATATATCGGATAATGTTATAAGGATTACTGCTACTATCTTTCAGAGCATTATAACATTTATTATCGGTTTATATTTCATGATAACTATTAATTTACTTTTGGTTTTAATCATACTTCCTTTTGGATTAATTACTTCTATTATTTCAAGTATGACTTCTCAAAGAATTGAACAATTGGCTAATAATAATAAAAATGCTTTCTTATCACTAATTAAAATATATAATGAAGGTATACAAGGAATATTACCAATAAAAATTAATAATGCAAATGATGAATATAAAACTAAATCTACTCTATCAAGTCAGCAACTTGAAATAATCAAGATTAAACAAGGTAAATTGAATGGAATTAGACTTTTTTTAATGAGTTCTTTATTTATGACGACGATTGGTGTTATTATGCTTGTATTATCTCTTTTAACTAGAGAAAAGCAAATTTCGGTTGGAGCCCTTACCGCAATCATGATGTATAATCATATGCTAGTAGACCCTTTAATTGCTATATTTGAAGAAAAAAAGAATATCACACAATTAAATATTTCTATTGAAAGAGTTGATAAAATCTTTAATTATCAAGAACAAAAACTTATCTTTCAAAATATAAATATAGAAAAAATAGTCGTAAAGAATCTATCTTTTAACTATGAAAATGAAAAAATACTTACTGATATAAATCTTGAAATATATAATAAGCAAAAGGTTGCAATTATTGGAGAAACCGGTTGTGGAAAATCTACACTAGCAAATATAATATGTGGGTTATACTTACCAGAAAATGGATATATTCAATATATTACGAAGGATCAAGAAGCAGTAAATGGTTATCCTGAATTTGGATATATGATTCAAGATGGTTATATATTTGATGAATCACTATTCGAGAATATAAAATTAGCAAATAAAAATTTAGAGATTGAACTATTTAATAGTATTATAAATATATGTTGTTTAGATAATGTTTATAAAAGATATCAAGACAAAAAATTAGGGGAAAATGGATCATTTTTATCATCTGGGGAGAAAAAGAGAGTACAAATAGCACGAACGATAGCAGATTTATCAAAGAATATTTATATATTTGATGAATTATCAAGTAATCTAGATGATAATATAGGATCATTGATTTTCAATAATGTATTAAATTTATTAAATGATAAAATATGTATTTTTATAGAACATGATATTGTACAAGCAAATAAATGCGATAGAGTTATCGTAATGGATAATGGGAGAATTATTAATGAAAATAACAAATAGTAAAATACTATTTACAAATAAAAAATATATACTAGGATAGTTATTACTTGGCACTTTACTATCAAAGATGCCACTTTCTCTTCTTTTAAGCAAATCACAATATTGATTTATTCATCTAATTATAAAGACAAGAAACGTTTTTGCTTCTTGTCTTTTGTGCAGGCTTCCTAGCATAAATGCTTATTTTTGTACTTATAATTTTCTATATTACCATATAATTTACGGATTTTTATATGAATGCTTTAATAATTTTAAGTTAAATAGTTTAACTTACTTCGGTTATAACAATATTTACTTGAATTGGACCATTACCAAATTTTACAGTACTAGCACTGGAATTTATCAATGTGATATTAATCGGACTATTTTCGACAGTTACTAAAGTTGATCCAGATATTTGACCACTTACAATTGGTGTTGCTCCCTGTGAATATACGGTATTATTGATTGCAACAGCAAATTCTATATTTGTAGTTAAATCTGTACCATTTGTTGCAACCCACCATGAAATGTTATAATTACCGTTTTCTGTTATTGTAAACTCTCCTGTTGTGATATCATAAGATATATTAGAGGTTTGTACATTTAAAACAGTATCAAATACAACGATTTCATTTGGTCCAATTAATGCATTTGCTGAACCAGTTAATTGAGCTTGTATTCCATTTAATTGTACTGATGGTCCTTCTGGTCCCTCTGGTCCTTCTGGTCCAGTTTCGCCAGTTTCACCTGTAGCCCCTGTAGCCCCTGTTGCACCTGTAGCTCCCGTAGATCCCTTAGATCCCGAAGCTCCAGTAGCTCCCGTAGCTCCTGTTGCACCTGTTAAACTCGCTAGCCATTCTTCTTCCGATCCTTGGAATCCATGGGCAACTGCGATTTCGTAAGCTGATTTTCCGTCTGCTCCTGTTGCTCCGGGTTCTCCTTGAGGACCTGCAGGACCTCGGATGCCAATTATTGACAAAAATAATAAAATCAGTATAAGTATTGTTGTAATAATTGATCTAATTAGCCAAAACTTACAGTGACAACATTTACAATGCTTACCTTTTTTCTTTTTATCATACTTAGCCGCTTCTTTTTGATTGTCTTTATCTTTTTGCACTTTTTATCATCTCCTTTCAACGTATAGTATGTGGGAGATATTAACCTGTGGATAACATTTGTCATGATTTCTTTACATTAAAATGCAAAATGGGTAATAGTTTATAACGTGAATAAATCAAGCAATTTTAATAATTATCAAGAAATGATATTCGCTTAATTATTAGATAGTGAAGTGTTGAACAATCGTAAAAATATACTTTCGAAAAGTAGAATAATAAAGACCTCACTAGCCAGAAAGGATGAATGAGGTTTAATATTACTTAATCGTATATAAAGAAGTTTTAATTTTTTTTATTCAATAAAATCCCACCAATTCCAAAAGAACCAGGACCACCATGAGTTGCAATGACACAACCCGTATTTACCCATCTTATTTTTTCATATCCGTAGCTTTTTGCTATATCGATAGCCATCTCTTTTATTTGATTGTTTAGATGGTGACCATTAATCATGAAAAAAGACTCTTTTTCAAATTGGTATTTATCCAGATAATTTTTAACTAGTTTTTTTGTTGCTAAGTTCATGCTTCCACGAACTTTTTCAGTACAAATCAATTTACCATCTACTATTTCAATAACAGGTCGCAATTTTAAAAGCGTGGCTCCTAAGTAAGAAGCATTAGATACTCTGCCACCAGCTCTTAGAAAATCTAAATTATGTGGTATGAAAGCCATATGTGATTTATCAATAATTTGATTAGATTTTTCTATTACCTCTTCAATTGCTTTTGTAGGATTATCTTTAATATAGTCTGCTATTTTTAAAACAATAGTTCCTAGCATCGCTGACACTGCTTTTGTATCTATATGATATACATAATCGAGTCCCTCACTAGCAATATGGGCATTTTGCCAAGTAGATGTGGTAATCGCAGAATAACAAAGATGCAATATCTTTGCATCTGGATAATGTTGGCGAATATCCATGAATGCATCTAGATACTCATTTGGATTAGTAGCACTTGTCGTGGGCAACTTATTGTTTTTATGATAGTATTCAAATATTAGATTCGGATCAAATTCACCATCATTTAAGTTTTCACCATCCATAGTAACATGCATAGGTACAATTTTTATATTATAAGGGTTGATTTCTTCTTTTGATAAATCTGAACCAGTTTCTGTAACAATAAATATTTTATTCATTTCTTTTTCTCCTCCTCATCCTAATAAAATCTATATGCTTATCATAATATACATTTTTGTTGTTGTAAATATGTTTAAAATTTTTAGTTATCCCTACATCAAATTATTATTCAGTGATAATGTTTAGTAACACTTATTCTTATAAGTAACATTATGCATAAAAACAGAAGAATAATTTTGCTTTTTTATTGGGTATTTCACTTTCTTCTATTTTTCATACATTAATTAATTGACCAATGCTATTTGATGTCGTAAGATAGTAACATATTATTTATAATTATGAATGGAGGATGTTTTGATGATTGAACAATTAAAAGGCGGACATATTTATAAAAATAACACTTTTATTAAATCAAATGACACAAAAAATAGAAATAAAACAATAACGTACAATATTTTAAAAGCTCATAATCATGGTGCCAATATGGATAATCTAAAAATAAAATTTGATGCACTTGCTTCTCATGATATTACGTATGTTGGGATTATTCAGACAGCAAGAGCTAGTGGAATGGAAAAGTTTCCTTTACCTTATGTATTAACGAATTGTCATAACAGTTTATGTGCTGTTGGCGGAACAATTAATGAAGATGATCATGTTTTTGGATTGTCTGCAGCAAAAAAATATGGTGGTATTTATGTACCAGCACATCAAGCTGTTATTCATCAATATATGCGTGAACAGATGGTAACTAGTGGAGGAATGATTTTAGGTTCAGATAGCCATACAAGATATGGTGCTTATGGAACAATGGGCATTGGAGAAGGTGGACCAGAATTAGTAAAACAGTTATGTGGACGAACTTATGATATTATATACCCTGAAGTAATTGCTGTTTATCTTGATGGAAAACCTAAAAAAGGTGTTGGACCACAAGATATTGCTTTAACAATTATTAAAAATGTATTTGCTAATGGATTTGTTAAGAACAAAGTAATGGAGTTTATAGGACCAGGTATCAAAAATTTAACAATCGATTTTCGAAGTGGAATTGATGTTATGACAACAGAAACTACTTGTTTAAGCTCTATATGGGAAACAGATGAAAAAACAAAAGAATGGTATGAAATTCATCAAAGAGTTGATCAATTTCAGCCATTAATGGTTGAAAAGGAAGCTTATTATGATGGTGTTTTAATGATCGATTTATCTACGATTGAACCTATGATTGCTTTGCCATTTCATCCAAGCAATGCTTATACAATAGAAGAGTTTTTGAATAATGCTGAGGAACTACTAGAAGATGTTGAAAAAGAAGCAATCAAAATATTTGGTAATGCTACTAGATTACCACCGCTACAGTCAAAGCTTAGTGATGGAGACTTCTATGTTGATCAAAGTGTGATTGCTGGATGCTCTGGTGGAACATATGAAAATGTAGTGATAGCAAATGCTATACTTAATCAACAAGCAATAAGTAATGATGCATTTACTCTTTCTGTTTATCCAGCTAGTCAACCACAAATGGCAGCGTTAATGCAACAAGGCTCTATTATGAATTTAATACAAAGTGGTGCTAGCATCCGTAGTGCAATCTGTGGACCATGTTTTGGTGCAGGAGATGTACCAAGTAATGGTGGATTCTCTATTCGCCATACAACAAGAAATTTTCCAAATAGAGAGGGATCAAAACCTAACAACCAACAAATGGCTTATGTTGCCTTAATGGATGCTAGATCAATTGCGGCGACTGCTAAAAATGGTGGTAAGCTTACCCCAGCAACTAAAATAGAGTATCAGGAACCAAATTTAAAATATCACTATGATCCAAAAATTTATCAGAATCGTGTTTACAATGGATGGGGAAAAGCTAGTCTATCCCAAGAATTAATTTTTGGACCAAATATCACAGATTGGCCAAAGATGATAGCTTTACCAGAAAGCCTACTATTGGAGGTTGCTAGTGCCCTCTATGATGCAGTTACAACAACAGATGAATTAATTCCTTCAGGTGAAACCTCTTCTTATCGTTCAAACCCATTAGGGTTGGCTGAATTTACTTTATCAAGAACAGATCCTAATTATGTTCCAAATGCGAAAGCGAATCATTTATTAGAAATAAACAGACGTAATAATATACTATCTGAGGAAGTTAAAGAATACTTTCGTTGCTTAAAAAATCCTGATTTTATCAATACAGGGATTGGATCACTTATCTTTGCTTTAAAACCTGGCGATGGTTCTGCAAGAGAACAAGCCGCTTCTTGTCAAAGAGTATTAGGAGGATGTGCTAATATTGTAGAAGAATACGCAACTAAGAGATATCGTTCCAATGTGGTTAATTGGGGGATGTTACCTTTTGTACTAACTGATGCAAAAAAGTATGGGATTCAAAGTGGTGATAAAGTCTATTTGCCAAATATTCGTACTGCTCTTATAAATTTTCATCAAGATATTAAAGCTGTTTTAATTAGAGAAAATGGGGAACAAAAAGAGCTAATTCTTTCTCTTCCAGACATGAGTGAGGACGAGCGTGATATTATTCTTGAAGGGTGTTTAATTAATTATTATGCAGCTCAAAATAAATAGAGAAAAAAGAAATACATTGCTTATCATAAATGTATTTCTTTTTATTCTTATTGTTTGTTTATATATAGCTCCTATCAAAAATATAATTTTATATAGCAATTTATTTTTTATCTTTTAATCTTAAAACTAATTTTTCCATTCCTTCTTTTACGAAAAATTCATTGTTTTTTCTTCTAAGGGAGCGAATTTTGCCATCTTTGTTTCTGATAACTTTATCTTCAAATCGATCAGTACTGAGATAATATCCCTCAGGCAATATATATTCTTGTCCACCATCATCATAACCCTCTAGATGTCCATTTTCTTGCCATGATTTAAAACTATAGCGTTCTTGTAAGACTATACCAGCAGACTCGTTTTTATGTTTATAGTATCTATTTATTGTTGTTAATTTGTATATTCTGACTGTATTCATTTTACCTACCTTCTATTTACATAAGTAATTATACCAATTATTTTGATGTTACTCAACAATTAAAACTAAAGAAATTATTAAATACTATAGTAAAGCTATCTATGTTGTATTATATAATTATTTTATTTTTTCGATTGATTATGATTATTTGTTATGCTATAATACAATAGGTTAGAAAACAGAACCAATCGATCTCTCCTTAGCTCAGTTGGCAGAGCATCTGACTCTTAATCAGAGGGTCCACGGTTCGAGCCCGTGAGGGGAGACCATTTTTATTGATTTATTTGTTGTCATAGCAAGCTGGAGACATACTCAAGAGGCTGAAGAGGCGCCCCTGCTAAGGGTGTAGGTCGGGAAACTGGCGCGAGGGTTCAAATCCCTCTGTCTCCGCCATAAAACGAAAATGTTGCGATATAAATCGCAACTTTTTTTATTCTGCTTATCCCTGCACACGTTTGGTGCACGTTTTTTCATATATTTGGTAAGTTTTTGGTTAATATATATTAGATGTAAATGTACGTTCTTCTGGGTATAAATGTCATATGTACGCATTTGGCACTCTCTAAACTGGGTGCTTCAACTTTATATTGTTGTGCATTAATATATGCATCATATAATTCTTTTATAGTTGTTGATGAATTGACTTTACATTCCAAACAACATAGTTATATCGTACTTTATATCTTTTTATAATGCTTTTCCTTTTTTATTTTTAGCTGATAAATCAGCATTGTTAATCACCACGTTTTGTCATACTTTTTGATGTCACTTATCGTCTAATGTATATTTATTTTGTTCAAAATACCATATTGCAAAATTAATAAGTTCTGATTCAGATAAGCCAATTTCATTTAAAGCATTTTCATATATAGAAATATCAGCTTCCACTTCCTCTATATAATTGCTGTAAAGGGTTTTTAAGGCAGGGATATATACATATATTTCAGATAAACCCAAAAATATTTTATCTACCGAACTGTATTTAAACTGTACCGATAACAAGAAAAAACCACCATTCTTTCTAGATAAGTCAATGGTTCTATTAACTTTGCCAGAAGTTGAAATAGACAAAGAGAATCCACTATTTTCTAAATCTTCCTGTATCGTTGTATACTTTTTGTTTTCCAAGTCACTATAAACGAGTGAGCTACTGTCATAAGCTGCACTTTCATCAAATTTTTCTTCTTTACTTTTACACCCCACAATACTAAAACCAACCAATAAGATAATTAAAACTTTTTTCATTTTATGTTTTTCTCCTTGTACTTGTTGTATTTTTTCTATATCAATCTATTTTTTTCAAAACAATGGGTGATTGCATAAAACTTTCGCGTGTTCCATCAATATTAAATTCATTAAACAAAAGCTTCAAATTGATTGTTAAGCTTTCCCCTAAGTCTCCAAAAATCAAACAGAGGGACTTATTTTTAAAATAATCAGCTAACTTTCATATACTACCCATTCTAGGTTGGGGG
>Ga0153950_1001242_pt1 | contig 11384 bp, 10 predicted proteins | sample TSNJ034MetaG_FD_104737 | JGI IMG/M metagenome (GOLD analysis project Ga0153950, IMG submission 104737) | Attine ant fungus gardens microbial communities from New Jersey, USA - TSNJ034 MetaG | ecosystem: Host-associated > Fungi > Mycelium > Unclassified | place: USA: New Jersey, Wharton State... | reverse complement strand
CATTGCTTTCCAAGAACCATAATAATCGCCAATGGGCTGATGTATCAGATACAAGTCAAGATATTCAAGCCCTAGCTTTCTCAGGGATGTTTCAAATGCCTTCTTTGTTTTGTCGTAACCGGCGTCGGCCAGCCACAGCTTTGTGGTAATGAACAGGTCTTCACGGAGGACGCCGCATTTTTTAGCTGCTTGCCCAACAGCTTCCTCATTTTGATAGGACATAGCCGTGTCGATTAGACGATATCCTGTTTGTATTGCATCCAATACAGCCTGCTCACACTCCGCCGGATCGGTAATCTGAAATACGCCGAATCCCAAGATTGGCATTTTTATCCCATTGTTCAAGGTCACGAATTCCATCGCAAAGCACCTCCATAAATTTGTTTTTCTATTTTCATCAGAACCGTACTTCCCTTGCCTCGCCGCCAAAAGTGCAGAAAGTGGCGATGGTGTCTTTCAAATAATGCACCGCATTATTCATCATATATTTTTACCTGCGTCGTACGCTTCTTGCATAGCTTTATTGCCCTGAATATCACCAAGCTGCCATGCGCCAGCGCCATAAATTACGCCTTTGACAGTCGCGTCAGGCAGACAATCCGTAAAACCGCGGAGTCCATCTATAGTCCTTTCCATTGTCTCCTTTTTCTCGGCGGCGGTAGCGATAAAGTAAAAATCCTTGCCGCTTATCTTTACCTCTGTGTAGTACCGGGGCAGTGCACGGTCAATCAATGTTTTCATCTGACCGTTCATCGTGTAGTAATATACCGGAGTAGCCATCACAATTACATCTGCCTCTACCATCTTGTCAAGAATAACGCTCATGTCATCCTTTTGAACGCAAACGCCGTTTTTCTTACAGGCATAACATGCTTTGCAAAAGCCGATCTTATAATCGCCTACATAGATTTTCTCAGCAGCATGTCCGGCCTCAATCGCGCCTTTTATGAACTGATCGCAAAGAGTATCCGAATTGCCGCCCTTTCGCGGACTACCCGATAGTACCAATACCTTTTTGGACATTTAAAATAGCCTCCCTTAAAATAAATATAATTATGTATCTGTAACCATATCATACGCATGGTGTACACTAAGGAACTGTCCTTCATTTTGCGCCTTCGTTTATATGCGCCTCCCAAAACTTGACCGCATCGTCCAGCCATCCCTCGGCACTTGTGCCAATCCCCAAACCAAACCCATGACCGACATTATTGTATAGATGAAATTCCGCGTCTATACCAAGGCTTTTAAGTGTGTTTACACGGTTCTCCATAGTGTTTGGGCTTGCGATCCCATCTCTATCGCCAATTACAACAAAGGTAGGCGGGTCGTTTCTCGTGTAATCGGAGTGGCCTGTGTAGGCCATTACGACGGTACTTGGCCGAGGCAAATCATCACCACCATAGGCAGCGGGGCCATATGATCCAAGATAAGCCGCCATACGCGCGCCTGCGGAGCCGCCCCATAAAGAGTAGTCCTCTGTGCTTACCTCCAATTCCTCCGTATTTGCAAAGATAAAGGAAATGGCTGCCGCCAAGTCTTCGCAAGCCACGTCAGCGCCGCCTGTCCGGTATTCGATAGCGAAGGCATTGTAACCTTTTTTACTTAACTCTATGGCGTGGGGAAAGCTCTCATGGATAGAACCTACATAAGAAAACCCGCCGCCTGCACACACTATCGCAAAAGGCGCGACTGGTTCGCCTCTAAAGAAGAAAAGCCCTGTATCCCGCTTTTCGGCATCCGCCTGCATCTCCTGCTCGCTGTAAATATCGTAAAAGATTGTATTACCGCTATTAACTTCATCTACCATAAAGTTTAAGACTTCCAAGGTAGTATCGGAGCGAACTTCCTGATGATATGGAAGCAGGGAGCCAGTACTGCTGATTCGCATGTTGTCGTCGTAGGATGAACGGTTTTTAATGGGGAAAATATATTGTCCGAATCCTTCGAAAGCCGGATGATTTACCACATCAGATAGAAGGCTGCCGGCTTTAAAATAATCGCAAGCCATAATAGCCTCAACCTCTTGTCTACTCTGCATGGAAACGACAGGCTCGCTGGCTGATGGGTCTAAAGCTTCAGGATTATTACTGGAGCAGCCTGTAAGCGTAATTGTTAAAGCAAGTATTGTCACGCCAAAATTCATATTGAAGCACCACACAAATAATAGTATTTCTTTCATTATAAACCGATTTCTTTCATGGCAGAAGTTTCAATAAATTCATGAGTATAGACCTAAAGGTTTTAACAGTATGATAATACTGTGATTTTGTGAGAAAATTGTGAGAGGAGAAGCAGGTTTTTGTGAGAGAAACTCCGAGGTATGCCGTTACCTATAAAACCTTTATGCTGAGACTTCCCATTCCTACCAGGTGCAAATTTCCTCCACCGCTTCCAGAAAAAAATCCACCTCTTGCACTGTATTGGCGTACCCAAACGAGCACCGCACCACGCCCTCGGGAAATGTCCCCAGGGCGTGGTGGGCCATAGGCGCGCAGTGCAGCCCGCTGCGGGTCATTATTTGATATTCCTCATCCAGGCGGCCAGCCGCCTCTCCGTTGTCCATGTTCAAAAAATCCAAAGCCGCCACGGCGCATTTTTCCGTTCCGTTGTCGCCGACAAGGCGGACACCCGGTATTCTTTTGACTTCTGAAGTGAAGTATCGCAACAGCTTACTTTCTGTTTCGTATATATGTTCAATGCCTATGCCTTTTAAATATGAAAGTGAAGTATTCAACGCTGCTATGCCCGGCAGGTTAAGTGTCCCCGCCTCGAACTTGTCCGGCAGTACAGCGGGAATCTCCACGGAATCAGAAAAGCTGCCCGTACCTCCGGATATCAGCGCTTCCATTCTTTCAGCCACATGTTCTTGAACTAAAAAACCGCCGATGCCTTGAGGAGCCAGCAGCCCCTTATGCCCGGCGAAAGCCAGCACGTCTATTCCCCAGTCATCCATGAGTATAGGCAGCACACCCGCTGTCTGGGCGGCATCCACAACAAACACAACACCTTTCTCCCTGCAAATAGCGCCTGCTTCCTTTATGGGCATAACTGTCCCGCATACATTGGAAGCATGCGTCATTACCACCATCTTGGTATTTGGCTTCATTTTTTGAATAAAATCGACAACCGACAGCTCTCCATTTCTGTTGCAGCTGACAAAGTCCACCTCAACCCCTTTTTTCTTCAATTGAAAAAGTGGCCGTAGCACCGCGTTATGCTCCATTTGGGTGGTAATTACATGATCCCCGGGCTTCAAACACCCCTTTATTACCATATTCAACGACTGGGTAACTCCGCCGGTAAAGATAACATTTCTACTTTTCTTGAAGCCAAATAAATCCGCCAGGCGTTCACGAGTATCAAAGACTATTTCCGCCATAGTCCAAGCGCCTGCGTAAGAACCCCTGTTTATGTTAAAACAGCCTTCCTCTATTATTTCCTTTACCCTGTCGGATACTTCGGGAGCCTTGGGAAAAGACGTGCTGCAATTGTCAAAATATATCATGTCTTTACACCCCATTAATATATAATTACATTCCTGTCCCGCCTGTCTGTCACCTCGGCCGCAATGCAAGATTTTATTTCCAGGGTTTTCAGTTCATCCAGCAAAGCGTCGGCGTCTTCGGGAGCCACACTGATAAGAAGACCGCCGGAAGTCTGGGGATCGAAAAGTATTTCCTGCATCGGCTCTGATACATTCTCAAAGCGCACCTTGGAGCTGAGGAAATTCCGGTTCTTCTGACCGCCTCCGGTTATCAGGAATTCCTCCGCCAGATGCATTGCCTCCGATATATACAATACACTCTCGCTGTCAACCGCTATAGAATGCCGGTCTGTAACCATCTCGTTAAGATGTCCTAAAAATCCGAAGCCGGTAACGTCGGTACAGCTATGTATGTGATATTTCTCAGCGACTTCAAATGCGTACCTGTTCAAGGTCTGCATACTTTCGACTGCTTGGTTGTAGCTTTTCTCCGACGCTTGGCCTGCCTTGAACGCGGAGGTGATCATACCGACCCCAAGAGGCTTGGTGAGGATTATTTTGTCTCCTATTTTGCAGCTGTTATTAGGCATAATCTTATCGGGATGCACGATTCCCATTACCGACAGCCCATACTTGAATTCATTGTCGTTGATGGAATGCCCGCCGCACAGAACTCCGCCGGCTTCCATTACCTTTTCTCCGCCGCCCTGAAGAATAGCGCCAAGTATGGCCGGGTCTTCCTCCTCCGGGAAGCAGACAATGTTCAGCGCGGTCTTCACCCTTCCGCCCATGGCATACACATCGCTTAGCGCGTTGGCGGCGGCAATCTTACCGAACAGATAAGGATCGTTGACCATAGGCGGGAAGAAATCCAGCGTCTGGATAACGGCAATCTCATCGCTGAGCTTGTATACGGCCCCGTCGTCGGAGGTATCGAAGCCTATTAAAAGGTTCTCGTCAGAAAACACGGGGATTTTGGAAACCGCGTCCTTGAGCATGCCCTGGGGCAGCTTGGCTATACAGCCTCCGCAGGAGGTGAATTTGTTGATTTTACGGATGTCCATCGCCCTGCAGCTCCTTCCTGTATTTCCCGTCTGCCAGTACCAGATAACAGGCCTCCAAATCCTCCTGGTCACGGTTGATATCAAGAAACGAGACCTCGAACTGTACGCAGGTACCGCAGGAGGCGCTTAGCCTTCTTGGTACCGGCATAGGTTTAGCCGGTATCATGCGCTTTTGACAGTCCCTGTGGAATTTTACGGCTCCATAGTTGGTATAGAATGTAGATATATATTTATTCATAGTTATTCCTTCCTCATCGTCAATGAATAATAATCTTCCAGACGGGACGCTTCAACGGAAAACCCCTTTGACCGGGCGTAACGGCTGCAAGTCTCCACTGACGTTTGGTTATCCACTAAAAGACGGATATTATCATTGTCCGCAATTACCTTTTTCAACCGGATAACCGGCTCCGGGCAGGACAGCCCGCAGGCGTCTATTTCTATCATAGCTTTCATATGGCTCAAACCCTTTCTTCACTTCTTAGATTTAGATTGCTGAACCCTATCACCAAGGTTATAGTTATGCAGATAAAAAATGCTATCTTGCCATTGAAGGTAGGGCCGTTTGCCGAGGAAGCCAGCCCGAGGTTATGAGCAAAAGCCGCGCCCATAAATAAGCCCAGCACAGTAACGACAGAATCGGTGTTTCCGCTTCCGGCAAGCACCAGCTGCCGGTATGGGCAACCGCCTAACAGCACTGAAGCAAGTCCCACTAAATAAAGCCCGAGGAAATTCCACAGAAAATCGTTATGGGCTACGGGCTGACCGGCAAAACCCGGATTAAACCTTCCCATTAAAAGGTTGCCGATGAACACGGTTAAAAGCAAAGCCACAAAGCAAAATACCATATGAAACTGCTTAAACAGAATTGCATCCCGAATACCGCTGATAAAGCATAGCCTAACTCTCTGTCCCACCCCGCCGATAATAAGTCCCGCGGCCAGAGAAGCCCATATTGGAGCCCTCATAGAGCCGGGGCCGGTTTCACTGAAGAACAGCAGCGAGGGAGCCGCCACCAGCAAAATAAGGAAGAACACATTCGCCGCGGGAAACAGCCAGCCTTCGGATTTAATTAGCGTATAGGTTCTTTTAAGGGAGAAGCCTTTGTTTAGAAAGAGTATGCCTGTACCGATGCCCGCCACAAAACCCACAAGACCCACTACCGCATTAAAGTCTCCACCGGCTATGCGAAGAATCATGCGCATAGGACAGCCCAGAAAAATCAAAGCCCCTATCATCACACACATACCCAGCAAAAATCTGGAGAAAGGAGCTGAGCCGCCTTTGACGGCAAAATCCCTGAATGAAACAGAGATAACGAAAGCACCCAATACTATGCCTATAATCTCCGGCCTCATATATTGGACGACCTCCGCTCTATGGAGCCCGACCGCCCCAGCCATATCCCGCACAAAGCAGGCGATGCAAAAGGCCATGTTCGCCGGATTCCCTAACAGTGTCAGGGCGATGGCAATACCTCCGGCCAGCACTCCCGCTGACAACAGCTTAATATGTTCTCTAGTCATTAACAGCTCTCCTTTATCAATCGTTTAAAATACAAAATGGCAAACAAAAAGCGCCTTATGATACCGGCGCGAAAATGGCGGGAAAATGTGGGAATCGAACCCACCTAGGCGGCTCTTAACCACCAGCACTGGTTTTGAAGACCAGGGGGCACACCAGCACCCATATAATCCCATATATTCCGGTATCATTATATCAGGCTCAATACGGCCCGTCTACTTGCTATTTTGAATGTTCACTATTCACACCCGTGCCCGTCATTGCGAGCTTGACTCGCAATCCCCGCAATGACGGGGTGAAGTGAGGGATTGCAGGTCAAGCCCGCAATGACGTAAGGGTTGCGAAAGAATCCTTCCTTTATTTTAACAGCACCCTTACATCCCCTGTTTTCCTGGTAAACCCCTTCCTGTCGAAATGCTCCAGCAAGGCCACTGCGTATTTTCGGGAGGTGTTCAGCAAGTTCCGGTACTCCCCCAATGTCACGCCGCCTTGCTTACCGGCCAGCTGCGAGAAGCTCTCCAGAGCTTTTCCGTAGTACACCTTATGCATGCATATCTGAGGTGTAAGCATTACAATGTCACCGCTGTCCACAAGAGCCTCAAAAGATTGATTGAACATCTCTCTTTCCTTTGGGAATTTTTCCTCCACTTCATCCAGGGAGGGAGAGGAAAAGCCCGCATCCAAATAGAGCTTGAGGATGCCGTCTATGAGTCTTTTATGGCTATCGTTGAGCGACGGGGAAAAATCCTTGTAAGCGACCCGGCTGTCCTTAATTTTTACATGCCCATCTTTGTTAAACAGCTCAATTATCCCGTCCGAAATGTATTGATCTGCTTTTGGCATAAGCTGGCTACGCAGCTCATCCCGCCGCATTCCCTCATGAAGAGGGTTTTTATTGTGGTAATTTAAAAGCAAATCCCGGCATCTCAGCCACAGTGAATCCAGATAATCACGGTGTACAACATGATTATCACCCACAGAGGCCAGTATCCCCGCGTTTATTAACGTTTTCAGCTCTTTATCGAACAAGGGGTTTTCGGAAAAATATTTACGCCGGATATTGCTCCCGATAGGAAAGGAGGCGCTTCTTTCTAAAACCACTTGCGCGATTTTCTCCGCCATCGTACCTTTCTCTTTAATACTAAAACCGGCCGGCACATTTTGATCCTGTCTACGGTGCTTTTTCGGGCAAGGATCCAACACGGCTCCTCCTCCTATGGTTTCTGTGGGGGAATAGAACCGTACTACGAACCGGTCTCCCGGCTTTGCGGCGACAGGCTCGGAAAACCTGAGCTGGGCGTAACCGCTTTCCCCTCCGGAAAGACTATCCTTCTCCAGTAGTATAAGCCGGCACAGCATATCCCCTGCGCCATGGTGAAAATGCAGCCTTGAGCCGTGCTCAACGACCCTGTCGGTACCGTCCCATATATCCAGCCTTACATCCAGCAGATAACTGTTTTCCATGGAATTCGGCGCGCCCAGGTAATCACCTTTTTTTAAATCGGTACGTTTGAGTCTGGCCAGATTAACCGCCACCCTCTGCCCGGCAAAAGCAGCTTTCACGTCCTGTCCATGCACCTGTATGCTCCTTGCCTTGGTAGAAACAAGCGACGGATACACTTGAATACTGTCTCCCGCCGAAAGGCTGCCCTCAATGAGTGTGCCGGTTACCACCGTACCGAAGCCGTCCACCTGGAACACTCTATCCACCGGAAGACGAAACGGGGCGGCCAAAGCTTTTTCAGGCGACAGCTCCAACAGACTGAAAATGCATTGCTTCAAATCCTCAAGCCCTTCACCTATATGAGAAGATACCGGAATTATCGGGGCTTCCTCCAGAAAAGTTCCTCGCACCTCCTCTTCAATATCAAGAGTAACCATCTCCAGCCACTCCTGATCCACCAAATCCATTTTGGTCAGAGCGATTACGCCCCGGCGAACACCCAGCATAGACAGAATACCCAAATGCTCTCTGGTCTGTGGCATGAACCCCTCGTCCGCCGCCACCACAAGCAAAGCCACGTCAACGCTTCCCGCTCCGGCCAGCATATTCCTGATAAATTTCTCATGACCGGGGACATCAATGATACCCGCTTTTTCTCCGCTGGGCAGAGTCAGATACGCAAAGCCCAGCTCAATTGTAATGCCCCGCTTCTTTTCTTCTTTAAGACGGTCGGTATCTATGCCGGTAAGGGCTTTTATAAGAAGAGTCTTCCCGTGGTCTACGTGACCGGCGGTCCCAATAATGGTATTATTCATCATGTCATCCCCTATCTGGAAAAACGGAAGAAAAAGCCTCGGCAATGATAGGAAAATCTTTTTCATCTATAGTACGAACATCCAGCAAATATCGCTCTCTGGAAATGCGTCCAATAATCGGCACCTTCCAATTTCTCAGCTTTTTCTCCAAGGCATCCACCGATATGCTCGAAGGAACCACCGCCATCGCCCATGAAGGGAACTGCTGCCCCGGAACGGAGCCTCCCCCCACCTGCCCCTGGGATTGCTCAATACCCGCGTTGAATCCGTTTCCTTCCAAGCTGCTTAACATGGTCAAAAGTCTTCCGGCCTTTTCCTCAAGCAGGCCCAAATCAGCAGAAAGCATGGATAATACAGGTATCTGTTGAAGGGCTTTCTCCGGATCAAGGTAGATACGAAGGGTAGCCTCCAAAGCCGCCAGCGTAAGCTTATCTATGCGCAGCGCCCGTGTTAGAGGATGGGATTTTATTCTGTCTATGTACTGTTCCTTTCCAATAATGATTCCTGCCTGGGGGCCTCCCAGCAGCTTGTCTCCGCTAAAACAGACGACGTCCGTACCGGAGTTTACGGCTTGCTGCACTATAGGCTCGTCTCCCAGTCCCAATTGCTTTAAGCCGGTCAAGGCCCCGCTTCCGATATCGTAGATAAGCGGAATTCCGTTCTCCTTTGAAAGCCGGGATAAACCGGACAAATCCGCTTCCTCCGTGAAGCCCACCATCTTGAAATTGCTGGTATGCACCTTTAGCAGAGCTCCCGTTGATTCCGGACAGATGGCCGCCGCGTAATCGGAAACGCGGGTTTTGTTGGTAGCGCCTACCTCTTTCAAAAAGGCTCCGCCCTGCTCCATTATCTCAGGCACCCTGAAGGAGCCGCCTATTTCAACCAGCTCTCCTCGGGAAACAACAACCTCTTTTCCCGAGCAAAGAGCGGTGAGTATCAGGAGTACCGCGGCGGCGTTATTGTTTACCACCATGGCCGCTTCGCATCCCGTAAGCTTGCACAGAAGCTCCTCCACATGGGAATAGCGGCTGCCTCTGCATCCTTCCTCCACATCGTATTCCAATGTGCTGTACGACCTGGCCACCTGCCTGACATTCTCCGCCACTGATTCTGCTAATACCGCACGCCCAAGATTGGTGTGCAGCACGATACCGGTGGCGTTTATCAATGGACGCAGCCGGAAAGAAGCTTGAGCCTTTGCCGCGGTAACAGCCGCAGCCGCCAGGGAATTATCATCGGGAAGGGTATTTCTTTCCCCTGATATGATATTTCTTCTAAGGTTATCAATTGATTCCCTGACAGATTCCAGTATGAGACCATAGCTTACATCCTCAGCATCCGGAATTGCTTGTGCCAACCTGAGGATGTCGTCCACTTTGGGGAGCTCACGAAGAAGCTGATTTTGATTCATACTCCTGACACCTTTCTCAATTTATCCTGAAATGTACTTGTTCTTAACCAGAATTTCTACCGCCGCTTCCAGCCGGGCCTCGTTTACCAATATTATGGGTCCTGTGCATCCCATGCCGCTCTCGGCATAAATTCCAGCCTTCCACAGCACCGCCACCGCATCTTCCAAATCGGTGATCTCAATACCAAGAATCTCGCCGGTAACCACTTCCTTTGGCGGAGCCTTCACTGCATCTTGCTCTTGAGCAGGAGCGGCTTTGCTCTTAATTCCTTCCAATATCCGCGTCAGGCCGGCTTTTTCAGCGGCGGCGAATTCCAGCTTAGCCTTTTCGCGGTAATCTCCACGTATAAGCTCCGCGGCATATTCTATGGCGTTAGCTATTACAGGAGCGCCGGAAGCCCGTGAGACTATCATAACAAGCCTGTCATACCCCTGGCCAATGCCGGGGCCGTAGCCCCAGCCTATGGATTCATAGCTGCCGCCGGTGGTAAAGGAGCTGAGTGTTTTTATTAAAATGTTGCCTGTCAAGGGGTCGGTCACCATAACATCACAGGCTCCGGTTAGCAGGTCGTTGCCTCGCATGATACAACCGCCGTCGGCGCGGCCGGAGGAAGCGAAGGAAATATCATATCCCTTTTCCTTGAGCTCCTTTAGAGCGCTTGCCGCCTGACGGGCGCCATCTATGTTAAGTATACCAACAGTAGGATTTTTAAGGCCGCCAGCCTTGGCCGTGATTATTCCATACAACGCATTTTTTATCATGCCTTCTACCCTGTTGGAAGAAGAAGTGCCGGTGGTAGTGGCAATGTACATAGGCCTGCCCATGCCGGGGGTAACAGCTCGGCCAACGGTAGATACGCCGATAGGGAAAGGGTAATGCATGGTGACCGCGCCGTCTGCCGCGCCGCCTTCAAGCAGCTTCTCCATTATATCGTGGGCTTCTTTATCATTGGCCGCGGGAATCGCGGTTACGCTTTCGTGGGTCAGAGTTCCGATATAGACGACATCAATTCCCCTGGCCGCGGCCATTACCGCGCCGCTCAGCATATTTTCTTCTCCGTGCTCGCTGCCTGGGCCAGTAACAAGGATTTTCGGCTTTGGCATATATGAACCTGTTTCCAATCCGGCGGCTATGTTCATAAAGGTTTTAGATATTATTTTATTAACGGAATCGGACATTTTCTTCACTCCTATTCCACATCCAGCGATTGGGCAAATTCCCGCATGGCTTTAGCGATCATACGCTTTACTTCATCTTCAGACACTGCGTGTGCGGCGTGCTCATCTGAAACACCGTTATTCTTTTGTATGATCAAGGATACGCCGTCAAACAGATTCGTCATTCTCCCCAAGAAGAGGCTGCCCTTTCCAATAATCATACAATTGCTTATTTTCCCCGCGAGGATATCCTCTCTGGCAAAGCCTATATACGGAACGCCCGAGGGTATATGACCTTGGGTGGGAGCCCAGCCCGCCATACCGTGTTCATTGGTGAAGTCCGTCAGAGCAGACCTGTCTATATCTCCCCGTTTTACCGCTAACGCGCCGATCATTTTGTAATTAGCCAATGGAACATCGCCGGCCCCGGCAGGCTTAGTAATATCGGGGTTCTGCATCTCCGCCGCGTATTTGTCGATAT
>Ga0153950_1001241_pt1 | contig 11385 bp, 5 predicted proteins | sample TSNJ034MetaG_FD_104737 | JGI IMG/M metagenome (GOLD analysis project Ga0153950, IMG submission 104737) | Attine ant fungus gardens microbial communities from New Jersey, USA - TSNJ034 MetaG | ecosystem: Host-associated > Fungi > Mycelium > Unclassified | place: USA: New Jersey, Wharton State... | reverse complement strand
GGTGTTAATGGAGGATGTGGTTAATGGAGGCAAATTTGACATGGAAGGATGTCTTAGGAAGTTTGCGGAGCATTATTATGAAATGTTTACTGAAAAAGACATAAGCTTCCTGGAAAGACACGGCAGACTGCTATTCCTGACGTACTTAAAACCTTTGATTAACGGAACAGGCTTTTATTACATAGAAGCGCAGACACGGTCACAGCGCCGGATGGATATTGTCCTGGATTACAATAAAGAGCAGTTTATTATTGAACTAAAACTTTGGCATGGTGAGAATTACAAGGAAAAAGCTTATAAACAGCTGCTTGACTATATGGAGAGTAGGAACGCTAAAGTTGGGTATTTACTTACTTTTAACTTTAATAAAAACAGTGAAAAAGTGCGCGGCGCAAAGTGGATTGATTGTGAAGGGAAACGAATATTTGATGTGGTGATATGACTTGTTGTTTGATAAACAGATAAACATCAAGAGGAGATATCTGGTTATGATTGACTTATTATTATGGTATTCCCGTAGGGATTCGGTTCTGCATTCTTATATTTGCGGCGGGCTGGCTTTGGATTAAGGGTTTACAGTGTGATCCTGGCAGGTATAAGAATTTGATTTCTGTATTAGTTTGGCTGGTGTTTGTCGGGGCAGGACTGCTGGAATGTGGAGGGAATGCGGGACAGCTGATTATAATCTTGTTATTTATGGTGCAGAAGATTCATAGTTTACTTTTTGTTGCGGTATGAATATAACACACCTAAAGCAGATAGGCTCAGCCTTTGGTTATATTGCAATTAACCCATTATCCCTTATCATTAAGAAAGGAAGTGTTATAATGCCATTTCCGCAAGAACGAATCTATACCATCGACGATATCTATAATCTGCCAGAAGGTACCAGAGCAGAACTGGTTGACGGTCAAATTTACTACATGGAACCACCCACCCGGACGCATCAGAAGATATCTGGATTTCTTCATGCAACCATATATAATAACATCCGCTCAAATAATGCTAAATGTGAAGTTTACGCGGCTCCCTTTGCCGTATCCCTTAACAGAGATGATATGAACTATTTTGAGCCTGATATAAGTGTTATATGTGCCCCTGACAAGTTGGATAACCGGGGTTGCAATGGGGCACCTGACTGGATTGTTAAAATTGTATCAACCAGCACGTCAAGCCACGATTATATAACTAAATTATCTAAATATAAGACAGCAGGTGTTCGGGAGTACTGGATAGTAAATCCGCTGAGACAGATTATCACCATGTATCTCTTTAACGAAAAAGATATTTTTCCACAAACCTATGACTTTAAGGATAAAATCGGAGTGAGTATATTTAATGATCTGGTGATTGACTTCTGCGAACTGGATATCTGACTGTTAATGATTCCATGAGCTATTACACGATTGCTCTCATTCGTTGATTTAAAGCTACTCATTATGTGGATTGATTGTGATAGGAAACATATACTTTACTATGACGCTTACATGAGCAGACTTAAGTCAATGAATGAGAGCAGTTTAGTGGCAGATTATAAAATCATAAACACTCCGAATGTATTTTTTTCTGTTATTTTGTATATTTTGAGTATAATAATTTGATAAATAGGTCTATTTATCTATCATCCAAATTATGGTAATATTTGATGTATGAGATTTAAGCATAGTAAGAGGATTGTGGATTCTATGGCTATACACAATAACTTATATTACCAGTCAGAAAACATTAAAGAGAAAGCACAATATAGAATTGACCGCGGAAAATGGAGCTTCATTTGAGCAGGAGTGCAGTGGCAACAGATAAGCAGAAGAAGGAGAAACCGGGATGTTGGTTGATATATAGGAAAACAATTATAAAAAATTTGAAGTGGAGTATAAGAATGCTGAAATTGGCGGAAGAAATATGCATAAAGAATTAACTTATACTGATTGCAATTTCGTTACTCATAGCGAAGGCATTTGTAAAATTTATAGAAGAGATATAACGCTTAGAACCATAAATTTTATTTATGTAGAAGATTTTGAACTTCTCATTATAGCAATAATGGGCAGCTCGTACTATATCTAATAAAAACCGATTAACATTTGGTGAATTAAGATCAAAAAGATAATAGTTGAGTAAAAAAAATATTTTTTATTTAGTATAGGTGATATTATGGATAGAACAGAGTTGATGATAGGAATACAGAAAATTTTTAACGATAATACGAGCTATGCTAACCCAACACAAGCAGTGAATCAAGCAGATTCTATAACTGCCTTATCAGTAGATCTTTATACAGATGCAAGTAGATTTATATATGAGCTTTTACAAAATGCTGATGATTCACCTTGCAATAATGATACAGTTAAAGTTTGGATAAAAATACTAAATGATGTATTGGTAGTGGCACATTCAGGCAAAGCATTTGATGAAAAAGATATCCGAGGAATTTGTAATATTAATAATGGAACGAAAAAATCCGATTTGAAAAAGACTGGATATAAAGGAATTGGGTTTAAATCAGTATTTGGTCAGTCCAATAATGTGGTAATATATTCGGATGGTGAATATTTTAGATTTGATAGTTCTTATAATTTTGTATGGAAATGGGATAAATCGCAAAAAGAGTGGGAAGACGAAAACAATAGAAAATTTCAATATCCATGGCAGATAATACCAATACTCACAGAAAGCGCAGAAGTTGGAACAGAAACTAGAAAATTTATTTCTGAAGTTGCTGCCAGTGTTGCAACGATACTTAAAATAAACCATATTAAAGAAACGCTATATGCAATTCAAAACTTATTCCAAAATACTAATATGTTTTTGTTTTTAAAGAATATAACGGTAATCAGTTTTGAAAATGAAGTTATTACGATTGACAGAAGTAATGTGAATAAAATAATACTAAATAGAGGGAAAATATCTCAAAAAGAATGGTTAATAAAAAACGTTAATTTAAATGTTTCTGAAGAATTAAGAAAAACTCTTTTAGAAGAACATTATATCCCTCCTAAATTATTAGAGGCGAAAAACATTGAGATGACTATTGCTGCACAAATTGATAAAAATGGAATAGTTGTCATAGATAAAAAGGATAGAATCTTATATTCTTATTTACCTACAGGAGAGACAAAATACGCTTTGCCCGTATTGATAAACACAAGTTTTCTTATATCAGCTAATAGAGAGAGTATTCACAAGGATTCAAAGTGGAACCAGTGGCTTTTTGAATGCATTTCTTATGAATTATTTAATTGGATTTCAGAGCTAGTAACTTCTGAAATTTCTTTCGAGGCATATAAACTAATACCAGAAGAAACGTCTTTTAATGATGGTTTAGCAAATGCCTATAATTTGGGTATAAAAAAAGCAAAAAATGATATTGCGTTTATTCTATCTCGTGAAAACAAGATGATTAAGATTAGTGAAGCAATGATAGATTTCACATATTTATCAGAAAAGAATTTTGTTGGTGAACAACCTATCAAGAATTTTATCGAAAACCAATACTCTAATATTTCAACTAAGTTTTATGTTAAACAATGCGTTTTTTGGAACAGATTTAAAAATCTTGGATTTTCAGTATTTGAATGGAAAGACTTTAAATCATTTTTGAACTCCGTTTTTTTTAAGAATACACATTCAATTCAAAATAATATCGAGTTAATAAAATTTTTGAAAACATGTTGTAAATCTAAAGGAATAAAAGATGTTACCGAAGAGTATGTCTGTAATCTTCCTTTTATTTGGGATCACAAAAATCATCTTAATTACCCGAAACAAGTTTGTTTTCCAGCAGCCGATGATAAGAATTGGAATAATATAGAAAATGAATTATCATTTGTACATAAAGAATTATTAGCTTGGCTATTACATGATTTGGAAACAAAACACTGGTTAGAATCACTTGGCGTAAAAGAAAAGACTGATATAACCTATATCACGCAAAATATCCTGCCTCATGTACGTACCTATATAAATGAAGATAATGCAATGTCTGAAATTCAAAAGCTATTTTCATTATATAGAAAAGGTGACCTTGATGAAAAGCTTATCCAGCAATTATCAGAAATAAAGCTTATGACTACAAAAAACATATTGTTGGAAGCATCTAAATGCTATTTATCTGATTTTTATAATCCGCGATTGAAAATCGAAAAAATACTTAGAGATAATATATTCGTTAGTGACCAATATTGTATAAATACACTTGATAGAGATGAATGGAAGCGATTTTTAAAGATTTTAGGAGTAAATGATGGCATAAATACCATCCATTATAGTCAAAAAATCAATAAAGCATTATTGATAAACGAGGAGATAAATATAAAATATTTTCAAACATCTGATATGGTATTCAAACCATTCGTGAGTTCGTTTTGGGCAGATGAGTTTATCAATATTCATACTTTAACATTGGTTAATCATACTTTAGGAAACAATAAGTTCTCTAATGTGTTTTGGTATGATTATATTGAAAACTATCAACCAATTGAAATCGCAAATGGTGCAACTGCATATTGGGGCAATTATGGGATGCCTGGGCGTATCAGTGGTACTGCAGTTGGTAATTATATACCTTGGCTGATAAAGAATATGAATTGTATCCCTACACTCTCAGGGCAACCCCAAGTTTCTTCATCTGTCTTTTTAAATACAGATGAAATTAAGGATATTGCAGGAAAATATCTGCCGGTATTTAGTGGTCCGGAATTATCCCAAGATTGGAAGGCCTTTTTCAGCTTTAAAACTCAACTTGAACTTGAAGATTATTTAAGTATACTCATACAAATTTCATTAGATATTTCAAACGATGGTAATACACAAAAAGAAAATTATGAAAGAATACAATTGATCTATTCAATTTTGTTAGATAATTCTACTAATTGGAGTTTTGATAACATTGAACTGATTACATCTTGGTCAAACACTAACTCTCTATTGAATAGCAAAGACTCATTTACGGAATGTAAAGACTTGCATTATTTTGTAGATGGAAATGAATCTGTTTTTCAAGAACAATATAAATTTTTAAAATTAAATGCAAAAAATAAAAATCATCCGAATCTCAAAAAAATGCTGACTTATTTTCAAGTAAAATTATTGAGTCAGAATCAGTTTAATTTAGTATGTAATAATAAGGTAATATGTAATAGCTTAAAGACAAAATTAAATAGCATTGTCCCTTACTTAAAAATATGGATAGACCATGATGAAAATGATGATATTACGCAAAAATTATTACAGATACATGTTAAAATTAGTAGTTTAGTGATTTATCAATCAGAAGAACTCAAAATCACATATGATGAAATGAACTTTATAAAATATGTAAATTTGCATTTTGATGAAAATACACTTTATGTAACTAATCCATGGAATTCAAATAGCGTACTATTAAGATTAGCGGAAGTTCTATGCACTTATTTTGGCATAGAGGGATACAGTAGTAAGTTGGATTTTTTACTAAGGGCTGAAAGTGTTGAAATTCAAAGATACTTTTCCCAAGAAGATATTGAAATTCCATTAGAGTGTTGGATAGTAGATACTAATACAACTGCCTCGCGGTTTTATGACGATACCCCCAAAGAGGATACCGCCGATGACTTTTTTGAAGATTCAACGCCTGATCCGAGTAAGAGAATATACATAAAATCACTTATTCCAAGGGCTGTAAATAATGTACTTAAACACCTTAGTGTATTATCAGAATATGACTGTACATCTGCTTATGTGATTTCAGAAAGTATTATAGGTGGCATAACTAAAAATGGAAATGATATAAAAGTAGTCGCTAGGCCATCAGATAATGACAAAATTAGACTTTTTTATGATTCTGAATTTGATGTCCTTGAATATGTAGATGCAGAACTTTGGTATGAAGATGGAGTAACACCTCCTAAGCAATTTACACTTGGCCAACTTATAAAAATAAAGAAAATTAATGAAATACCAATTAAGCAAATTAATATTAAAGATATTGAATTAAATAACCCTAAATCTGAAATATTAGATTTTGATGCAATACCATTTTCACCTGAAAAAACAGCACAAATAATATCATCGTTTGCTAACACTAAAGGAGGTACTATTCTATTTGGTATAAAGGAATTATCTTCTATAGAAAATGAAATAGTTGGGTTAAGTACTGATTTTAATGTGGTTGATATAGCAAACAAAGCAATATCAATGCTTAATCCTATTCCTGATGTAAGTTTTGATTGGCTTAAAAAGGGTGAAGAACTAGTCTTTGTTATTGAAACGAAAAAGGCAAATGAGAATATACTTTTAAACAATCAAAAATACATTAGAGAATCAAATATAACTAAGGTAGAAACAATTAATTCCGTGATTAAGCATATTATAAACAATCCTAGAATTGAAAAAACAATTGCAATAATTATTGCAATTGAAAATTATGCAGAGAGATCAGATAATCAAGTGGATAATGTAAAGTATGCCATTAACGATGCTTTACGGTTTAAAGAAATGCTAATATCCTCAATGGGTATACTTGAAGAAAATATTCATGAATGGAAAAATGAAGATGCTTTGAAAAGCAATCTTGATTACGATTTGAGTAGTTTATTCCATAGTTTAAATGAAAACGATAGGTTGATTTTTTATTATGTTGGACATGGCTTTCATAATGGCGTGACAAATTATTTATCAACGTACGATACACATCCATTTAATATAGCTGAAACAGCAATTTCTTTGCGTAAAATACTTTTAGATCCTTTACAACAATCTAAGTGTAAGAATGCATTTATTTTTATAGATGCATGTGCTAAAAGTTTTGATAATAGTAGTGAAAGAAGTCATATTGTAAATCTAAATGAAGATGAGTTTAAAGTTATTTCAAGTGAATTTAAAAGTTATTCAATATTCCTATCATGTAATCCTGGACAAAGCTCATACTCTTGTGATAAATTAGAAAACGGCATATGGACATACTTTTTAACTAAATCAATGCGCGACCAAATAAAGGAAATTATATCTGATCAAGATTATATAACAGATAGAAAATTGGCAGACTACTTATCTCAGATCGTGGCTGAATATGCTAAAAATGAACATGGTTGGAATCAGAATCTAACATCAATACTAGAGGCAAGTTATGAAACTGTTATAACAAAAATCAAATAACATATCGTGTGGCAAATATTAAATAATTGTATCTGTTGATATTGACAACTGCAGTAATAATGAAGACATAGATGCTTTTATTTAGAAACACTATTTATATATGTTCTGTTAATTTTCCATTATGTTTATAATGGGAATTAATAAACACAAGGAGGGGAAATCATGGAAAATAATCTAAGTCAAGAAACTTTATATTCTTTACTTGAGTTATTACACCTTAAAAAAGAAGTGGATGGCTCATATTCGCGTAAATACGAGAAAAACACCAGTATTTTGGATTCTGTTGCGTTAAAGTTGCGTGATGTTTATAATAATTCTGATGAAGAAGAGAAAGTAATTATATATGTTTTATTAAATTTCCGTTTAAAACAACTTTATTGCAATTTGAAAGAATATGAAAAAGCCTTAAATTTTAACAAGCATTTTTCGGAGCGTTTTATAACTCATTTAGAAAGTAATAAAATAGATGATTACGAAATCCCAAATTTAATTTATGAGGCTTTTGCTCAATTGAAAAAGAATAATCATATTGAAAAAAATTTGTTCGATATATTGGATAAATTATTTTTCTCTGATGAAATAATTAGTAGAATTGTATTTGAAATGCCCTTAGAAAGTTTCAAATTCAACGATATAACCGTATTTATTGATTTGTTTCCTGAAGAATTTTTCGTTGTATATATTTATTATGTAAGAGAAGTACAAAAGGAAAATAATGTTTTGAAATTAGAGAATAGTTTATGTTTTCTATTTGAAAAAATATTAAATTGGGTAAGTGGATTTGGAATTGATATACTAAAAAAAATGCATCAAGATTTTAATGAGTTAGTAAGTGAAGTCGGATATCCAGCAGATGAAAATAGAAAATACTTTATATGTTTTGCGCAACATTATTTAAATATTGAAATTCTAAAATCAAAATATTCAGATAAATATGATGAAGAAGAGGGCGTTTTTATAAATCTTAATAAAAATGAACTGAAAACATTAACTGAAAAATTAAAAGAATTTGTGTGCCATATATTGACGATGAAAAAAGAATTTATTGATGTTAACTCATATTATTATACTAGAGTAAATGATCTTGTTAAGGATTTTTCATGTTATCATAATAGCAAAAATATTTTTATCAGTTCTTTTATTGATCAAATAAATAATTATTTACCTGTAAATGAAGTATTAGACTGGGTAATTAGTGAAAATATAGAAGAACTGTTTTCTGCTAAAAATTACGGCTTAATTGTTGATTATTATAATAGAAATAAAGATAATGATTATAATTTATTTGAAATAGCATATTCACTATATGAACAAAAATGTTTCGACGAATCAAAAAAAGTATACGAATCTATTATAGATGATGAAGATGGTACGGGTGCTGTTTATAATAATCTATCGTTGATATATGAGGAACAAGGTGATTTTAATAAAGCACAAGAATTATTAAATATTGCGCTTGAGGTGGATAATGATGATAAAATTGCAAAAAATAATTTGTATCGAATTAATGATAAAATTAATAAACAAAGCCAAATTCAACAAATTAAAAGCACATATTCAAAAAGTACATCGTCAGTTGAATTTGAAATTTTGCCATTCAGAACAAAGGTTTATTTAGGTGCATTATGCAGAGAACTTCTTAGCGAGAACTTATATGAAATTAAACCGAATATCGAAGCGCAAAATTCAATTGTTTCCACAGAAAAATTATTGAAAATTGTATATAATGATTTAAGATGCAATCAGGCAATTTCTGTTAGTCCGCGTTCTCCTGTTGAAGCCTTTTCACAGGAAGACGATTTTCCTAATACATATTACACATACAAAGTGATATATAATTTAAATCTATCATTACCGCCCAATAAGCAAGAGCTAATAGACAAGATTTTAAACCCTAAATATTATTCTGATGAATTTTCAGAAACTGCGTACGAATTATGGAAAGAAATAGCAGTCGAGGAATGTATAGAATATTTACTATATCAATTAAACTCGGTTGGGTTTCAATCCTTCAAACCAGGCGATAAAACTAATATAGTGCTTAATACTCTTTTAGAAACGTTCTCTGTTGGACAAGTATACGGTATTATATATAAAAGTGTTGCTAACGCTTCAAAATTTTATTTAGAAAAGGGTATGACAAAAGCTCAGGCTGCTAATTCTGTTATAGGAGGATGCCAACGATTAGGGGAAAATGCACTTATAAAAAATTGGGATATGTCGCAATATTCAAGAATCAAAGAATTGCCCCAAAGCGTTTTAAGTGAGTTCTTTTTCAATAAGGTTTTACGCATAGGTAACGATGGATTTGCCAAACCACCAATTCGGATAGAATTACTAAAAAATAACGTGCAATAAAGAATGGTTACCCCAAAAGAAATAATAATCCCCTTAACGGACGGATTGGAAAAGAATAATAGTATTAGTTCAATACTTGAATTCATTCCATATTAAACGGAGACTTTTACACTTCTAAATTGCCCATTATGTTTATTATAGCAACAATGGGAAGTAGGGACAAACATTGATTTTGTGTGAAGTCATGTGCACTTTTATTTTGAATATATTGATAATGTTTCCGTTTATTGTGGTGGTAAAATGAATGATTTAGCAAAATGATAGAATAATAATGACGAAAAAAGTGATTTTTCAGTTTACATGAAAAATTTGGAGGTAATTTGGATAAATTGGAAATTAAATTAAATCATGATAAAGTCGATCAAATCTATTATCAGGAAATTTGGGGGTTTAGAACAGATGAGCGATTTCATTTTTTTTACGATGAGAGTAATAATTGTAGAAAATTCTGGATAAAACCTAAAGAAGAAAATGGACAATTCAATTCAAATATTAATGAAGACTTTGTTCTGGCGGGAATTGCATATGAAGGTGATGATTTCAAGGTAGATTTTGAAAATATAAAAGATATGCTAGGACTACAGAAGAATGTTAAAGAAATAAAATTCAAGTCACAATTTTCTGAAAATAGTTTTTTGGATTGCATGAAAAAGAAGAGGTTAACTACATTGTTTCAGTGGATAGATGAGAATAATTTATTTATTCATTACTCTCATGTGAATAATTTATATTATGCTTTAGTTGAAATTATCGATTCCATTACTGATCCAAGTGAGATAGAAGAGTATGATTTTAATTATTTTTCTATAAAAAGTACATTTTACAGAATGCTTAAAAAGAAAGAAGTTCATCTGCAAAAAGTAATGTTTGATTATTGTTTTCCTAATATTAAGAATGAAGATATTAAAGGATTTTGTGATGGATTACTAAATCTATTTGAGAATAGATATAATCAAAGTATTGAAGAAAAATTTATTACAGGTATGATTGAGAGAGCTAGTAAAAGTGATTCTTTAATATTTATTCAGGATAATGAAGATTATATAATGCAAGCAAATTATGTGGAATTTTATATAAATCCTATTAGTACATATGAGAATTCGGTACATATTTTTGATGAAGAACTTGAGATACAGAAATATTTTGATGAATGTAATTTCGTCAGAAATGGATTGGAAATAGATTGCTTTAAATTTGTAAATTCAAAAGATGATGTATTGGTGCAGGTTTCTGATGTTGTAGCTGGAATTTTTGGGAAATTATTTAGTTATATTAATAGTAATGATTTAAAAGATATTAGAAGTAATGTTTCAGAATTGGATCAAACGCAGATCACGAATATTTTAATGATTAATAAACTTAGATATAAATCGGATAAAAGAAATAGAGGATTCTTGCATTCTCTAGCACCGCTACATGAAACGAATATGTTAAATACATTTTTTGATTTAGCCCATGCGAGAAAACTTGAGATATTTAAATTTAAAGTACTTTAAACTAGATAGATTGTAGAATACCATGCGATACTTTTAAATAAAGTTTAGAAGGTAAGAATCACCTCTTGTAAGACTTGCAATTACCTTACGCTATGTAGATTAAATCTCCCTTCTACAGGAATGTGGAGACGGTTAGGTTGTTGCCAACTAGGATAGTTTAATATGAGTAAAAGCGACCTTGGAAAACGAGCATGGATGGAAAAAAAGTCCTACTATAAAGGATGGATGACAAGACGCAAAATATCACTATAGAGAACGGAGGATTCGATTATGTTGAAGTTAGAAGTGTTTTTTGATTACGCATGCCCCTATTGTTTGCGAGGGCATGAATACCTGTTAGAGCTGCTTCCACAGTATCCGCAAGTTGAAATCATATGGAATCCGTGTGAAGCGCACC
>Ga0153950_1001237_pt1 | contig 11411 bp, 11 predicted proteins | sample TSNJ034MetaG_FD_104737 | JGI IMG/M metagenome (GOLD analysis project Ga0153950, IMG submission 104737) | Attine ant fungus gardens microbial communities from New Jersey, USA - TSNJ034 MetaG | ecosystem: Host-associated > Fungi > Mycelium > Unclassified | place: USA: New Jersey, Wharton State... | reverse complement strand
TCAGCCCTCCTTTTCGAGGGCTTTTTCCACACATTAAAAAAGCCAGAACCCACGCAATAACGTGTTTTCTGACTTTCGAGCTGCTAGGCAGACTTGAACTGCTGACCTCATCCTTACCAAGGACGCGCTCTACCTACTCATTTGCACCCCGGAAGCCTTGATTTTACTGGGTTTTTACTCGGAGGCTTTGTGGGAATTTTTGATTTGCCCCCCATTTTGCCCCCCACGGGGATGAACTTAGATGAAACAGGATGGAAAATGAAACTCCAAACTGTCCGTTCGCTTGCTCAGATTATATCATATAAATAAAGTATTCGTAAGAAGTAGTTTTTCTCTAGTACGAAACCCAAAAAGAAAAAGGCGGCAACCTGCGTCACCGCTCCTTTTCTTTTTTTGATTTCGACTTCGCCGCTTTTTCCTGTGCCGCATATTGATGTTTCATTATCGTGTACCGTGCCAACACGCCCAACAAAATATCCCTGTCCGCCATAGAAAGCCCGTCAAGCGGTTGACATAGAATATCTTCGCAGACGGAAAGCACCATTTCCACGCTTTTCTTGGGCGGGAAATTTTTTGCTCTACCTACAACCTCGTCAATTCGTTCGGTGACAGATGACTTTTCCAGTGTATCCGCTGTACCCATCATAATTCTTTCAAGCTCTCCGGCAGTTATGCCGAGATGACTTATATTCTGCTGCTCTAGTTTTTCAAGCTGAGTCATGGCTTCGGTATTGATATAGTGCGCATAGAATTTAAGGGTAGTCGCACCATCTTTATGCCCCAACAGCCGTGCCACATTTTGAGCCGCTACGCCCGCGTTTAGGGCAGTCGTGGCGTAAGTGTGACGCAGGGCATGAATCGTCATGTGCGGCAATTCGGCGCGTTTTAATATCCGCCCCATTGATGAACGCAAACCGCTTAAATCGTGGATATTGCCTTCGTCCGTAGGGAAAAAAAGGGTGTTATCATTCCATTTACTACCTGCCTTTTCGCGCAACTCTGAAACAAGCTGTACCTGACGATCAAGCATGACCTCGACACTTGGCAGAAGCGGGATTTTTCTTATGCTATGCTTCGTTTTCGGAGGCCCTATTTTTATTGAAACCTCGCCCGTGTATTTGTCTTTGCGTCGTCCGGCAGTTTTGGTAATGTCAATCAATTTCTGTTCGCGGTCAATGTCGTTGATATCCAATGCGCAAAGCTCACCGATTCTCATACCTGTTGCCAACGCGACGGCAAACATATTCCCGGAATTATAAAAAGGCAGGACAGAAATAAATTTTTTCTGCTCTGCCTTTGTCATAATACGAATGTCGCTTTCCTCGACTTTGGGAGGATTGGTTTCAAGAATCGGATTGTTTCGGATGACTTTATTTGTAATCGCCTGTTGTAACGCTTTTGACAGGATATTTTTGATTTTCGCCACCGTTGCGCCGCTCAAACCATAACCGCCCTTGTTTTTTGTTTCCTGTAACTTGTTATACATCTGCTGAATATGCGCCCCTGTAAGGTCTTTTAACCGGATATGCCCTATTATAGGAATGATGTTTGCCTTAATATGCCGATCATAACTTTCATAAGTGCCATCCCGCAAATCGGAAATTCTATACTCGCTCAACCAATGTGGCAACCATTCCTCAACGGTGGGGTTATCATTTACAAGAAGCAGCGCACCGTCGTTAAGCTCTGCCAAAGCCGCTTTTAGTTTGTCTCTGGCTTCTTTTTGCGTTTTTCCCATGACAGACTTTCGTTGCTTTTTGGGATCAGGCTCACGGGTATCATAATATCGCCCCTCCCAACGCCCATCAGAGCGTTTGCGTATGCTGCCCTCGCCGTTCGCCCTGTGTTTCGCCATTCAATCTCACCTCATTTCTCGAAAAGTGTGGTCTGACGCGCCGCCTGTTCTTCCGCCCATTTATTAAAAGCGTGTAATGGGATGATGATTCTCTTACCGATATAGAAGCACGGAAATCCGCGTGTCTTTGTCAACTGATATGCGGTCACTCTCGCAATGGAGAGCATTTTCGCCATTTCGTTCACAGAGATATAAGAAGAAGTATCTTCAGGGATTTTTTCGGGCATAACAAGATCATTCTCGCTCATCATACAGCCCTCCCGTTTAATCCCACGCTGACAGCAAGGGCACGGTCAATGCCCTGCATATCTTCATTACCAAGTGCGCCGACATACTCTTTCAACCGCCGCTTGTCAATCGTCCTGATTTGTTCCAACAGCACAATAGATTCCCGGTCAAGACCGTTGTGCGCGTTCAAAATGTGGTGCGTAGGCAAGGTTGCTTTCATAGCCTTGCTGGTGATTGCTGCCACGATGATAGTGGGGCTGTGCTTGTTGCCAATATCGTTCTGAATAATAAGAACAGGACGTATGCCGCCCTGTTCGCTGCCGACAACGGGGTTTAAGTCGGCATAATATAAATCGCCCCGTAATATGGAATTGTTCATGTATATGACCTCCCTTGAAAATTCACACCAAAATCGGTATGTAGGGAAGCCGGACGTGAAGCTTTTAAGAGTGACGAAGTATAAATTGACTTCAATCTCTGTAACTCCGCTTTGCGCCCGGTTCCATATTTTCAAGCGTCTTTATTTGTCCTCGACACCCCAAGACGCTGCGGGAAGTCATCAAGCGGCGGTCAGTTAAACCGCACCACGGGAATTTCACCCCTCCGAGGTTCTCTCCAAGCTGCCCCCACTTGTTGCGACGGTTTTATCACGCTCGACTTTATGGCCGGACAGGAGTATCGCCCCATTGCCTGTTATCGCCGTACCGGGGGCAACCCGGTATTTATAGCCGGAAGTTTCTCGCTCATCGTGGACAACGGACAATCAGGTAAAAGTAAAAGTGATCCCTGTTCCTGTGTTCCACGACATCATGGCGCAACCGCTAATGTGGCTACCGCTCATCACGGTAACAATGGGAATGTGCTTGATGAATGGGTATTCAGTTGTCAAGTTGCAACCCATTCACCGTCCGAAAGACGGAAAACAGGTGAGGGGCAAAATACCCTCTCACCTGTTTCCACAGTCAGAGCCGATTTGTCAGGTCTAATCTTTGAAAATTTTTAGTTTTTCTCGGATTTTCTTTTCTGCCAACATGACAGAATCACAAACCGACTGTTTTTTACATCCTTCCATTTCCGCGATCTGCTCGTACGTCAGACCAAATTCGTGATAGAGGACAAATCGCCGCCGTTGTGCTTCAGGCAATCCTTGAATTGCCTGCCGCAAATGTTCATCACGCAGGCAGTCAAAAGCCATTTCCTCTACGCTCTTTGGCGCGTGTAATGCCCGGTTGTAGAGCGTTTCATCCGTCAGTTCGGATTGTTCGATGTGCCGTTCATCGGAACGCCGCAGATTACGCTCCCGCTTTACAAAGCGGCAAAACTCTAAATAAACAGGCCGTGACACCTCGGTTTCCCGTGGGATGGCTTGTCCATCAGAAAACGAAACATAATAGTGCGTAATACCCTCGACAACCTCTATGCGCAGGGTATAAGGATTTGTATTATCAAACATTGTCCTTTCCTCCGATCTGAATTTTTTTGAAATTCAGATTGGAAGGCGGGGAACGACAGCCCACAGCAAAGGCTGGCTTGTCCCATACACGGACAAAAAGCGACATAAAAAAGCCCGACTGGATTAAGTCCAATCGGGCTAAGAAACTTTTAGTTCCTATTATGTGATTTATATATGTAACTTGATGGCCGAAGTATCCCCATAAGTAAATATGGCTTTTTTTGATAAACTGAGATTTGTTGGATTGTGTCGAAAGAAAACCGTCACGGCGATATCCTCCTTGTACCGCCGCGTCCTCAGAGAAAGGTAACTTTTAATACCTCCGATATTTCGCTTTTCAAAAGGAAAACGGCGGCTTTGATTTGTTTTCAAAACCGCCGTCAGGCTATTTTTTATGTATGGGCATGATAATACCACCTGTCCAAATGCGGTTTTTTTTATATCCCATTGGACAGAAGCAATCATGCTATCTTGTTATGGGGCTTTACATCACTCCTTACTTTGAGATATTTTTGTCGCGCGGCAACCGCTCCGCAATTTGAACCTGCCCGCGTTTTAAGTGATAAATAATATCTGCTTCCCTTGCTAAATCAGCCGAATGGGTAACGACAATTACGCATTTATTTTGTTTATGTGCGCTGTCTTTCAATAGTGCGGCAATTTCAGTCGCCGTTTCTTCGTCCAGATTGCCAGTCGGCTCGTCGGCAAGCAAGATTGAAGCGTCAGACGCTAACGCACGAGCAATAGCTACGCGCTGCTGCTGACCGCCGGATAGCTTCAAAATATTACGTTTAGCTTCCTCTTTAGTCAACCCCACTTTTTCAAGTATAGGCAAAGCAGGTAGCCTTGATGTAAGATTGATATTTTCTGATGGATTCATATAGTCAATCAGGTTATAGGACTGAAAAATGAACGCCACATTATGCCGACGGTGGTACGCAAGGCCGTTTTTATTGATGTTCTCGCCATCCAGTTTTATTTCACCACCGCTTGGCTCGTCCAACCCTCCGATCAGGGACAAAAGTGTAGTTTTACCGCAACCGGACGGGCCAAGTATGGCATACATCTTACCAAGTTCCAAAGTAGCGTTGATTCCCTTTAACACTTGTTTCTTTTTGTCATAGGTGTATTTCAGATTAACTAATTCCAAAGCGTTCATTAGAAAGCCTCCTTAACTCATTTTTGATAAAATTTCTCTCGGCTTTAGCCGAATGATGGAATAGGATGCAAGTATCACGGAACAAATTATAATACCAATACCGATTACATATACCCAAATCAGATATTCGGTGGAGATGTTCACTTTAAGGTCTGGAACATCAACTGAACCTTGTGGTTCTCCCGATAGCTTGTCAAAAGAATCGCCAGTAATAGCACCGTTAGCCCCGGTTGTTGCCCCATTACCGTTCAAGTTTTCAGAGTCAACAACCTGTGCCAGAATAAAATCACTGGATTGATCGGCAATTGCGCTGCTGGTGAAATAAGACAGACCAAAAGCGAGTATGGCTATCAGAACGACCTCCACTGCGAATTGTCCTATAATTTTCATCTTGCCAATACCGACAGACATCAGTATTCCGGTTTCTTTTACACGGTTTCTTATCCATAAGGTCAATAGTAAAGTCAGTACAGCTATACTGACAACGGCTATGACAATGATGAGTGTGCGAACCAAGCTCTGTAAAGATTCCAACGGATTTGCAATGGTATCATACTCCTCGCTGTTAATATTCAGCGTAAATGTTTTTCCCTTGATTTCCGGAAGTCGGGCTATTTCATCATATACATTTTGAATACTCACCGGGTCTTCAACATAAATATCCAGGCTATCAAAAAAATCATAAGCCGACCCATACGCATCTGATTTTGTATTAAAGTCTACAATTCCCTGATTCCCGGCTCTGTCTGATGGAAGTAAAGCGTCCTCTCCCGACCCTTCCGTCCCGGTAAATATACCAACGATTTCAAGCTCCAGAATTTTGTCGTTTTCCGCACTATACAGCTTCAATGTATCTCCAACAGACATGTTGTTGTATTCCGCAAGCTCGTTTGAAATCATAATTACATGGTCATCCGTCTCAACAATATGCCTGCCGTCCTTTAATTTTAATTTTCCGCTGGTAAACCCACTGAATTTCTCCGAAGATAAGACCACGGACATACTTGAATCAGCCCCATACTCCGAAGTGCCGCCTATGTTAAAATTGCTTAATTGTGTCGGCAGATATTTGAAATCTACAGCCGCTCCAAATAAGCCGCTTGGAGTTTCCGCATTATAATCAATTACGCTCGGAACTTCCATTAGTGCCGCGAGGGTTTCGTCGGTAATTTTGTCTCCGACGTATTGATACCCGCTATTTTGCCCGTCGCCATATACTGATTTATAATTTTTCTCACTCATATCAAGCGATAATTTAATTGTGCCGCCCACAGAAGTCCGCACATCCTTTGCCGCGTCTTTCGCAGCGCTTTGAATGGAGACGCCTGTAAGTACAAAGGTTGCGACAATCGTCAGGACTAAAAAAAGGATTAAGCTTTTCATTTTCTGACGGGTTACATAGAGCCATGCTCTTTTTATAAAGTTCATAAGACCCCTCCTAACTCATTTTTGATAAAATTTCTCTTGGTTTTAAGCGAATGACCGCTAAAGAGGATAGCAGTACGGCGGCTGTAATGACCATGAATTGACTGATATAGATAAAGATAGTTTCCATGACAGCCATGCTCAGATAGGCAGCCTGAGCCGTACCAGCTTGAAGGCCGGTTTCCACGACTTGCTCTGCCACCTGCCCTATATGCATATCCGCAAGGACGTTGTTTTCTACCGTCCCCGCCACAAATCCAGCAGCAAAGTAGGAGCATACAAAAGCGATAATGGCAACGACAGCTACCTCAGCAATAAACTGTCCAACGATTTCTTTCTTGGAAAGTCCGATTGACAAAAGCATTCCAGCCTCATGAATACGGTTTCGGATTCTCAAAGCAAGAATTAACATTAAAACCGCAAGACTGACAACACTCACGCATACCAGCAAAATCGTCACCAAGTTTTGAATGGTTTGCAAGCCGGATTCAATCTTCTCATAATTAAAATCATCTTTTCGGATAAAGAACTTATCCCAATCAATGGAATCCTGACTTTTCACTTCGGATACTATGGCGTCAAGGTTGATTGGATCTCCGATAAAGAAAGACGCTCCGTCCATGTAACACCCCTTATCCGCCATATGAAGATTTATTAAAAAGGAATGATCGGAGTAAATTTGATTGGCAAGCAGACCAGCCGTTGGCTGCAATCCCGCATTTCCCTGTGGCTTCATAATTTTGTAAATGCCAATGATTTCGGCTTCGATATAAGCGGTTTTGTCCCTAATCCCATCAACATAATTAGAACCTTCCACATCAAGCATGGCATGGGTAAAGATAAGTTTATCTCCTACCGACAAATTGTTATAAGCCGCAAGCTCCTCGCTGATCAGAATGGCGTTCTCATCGTTTTTAGTGATATGCCTGCCTTCGGTCAACTCCAGTGTTTTTTCCCGAAAGGCTGAATCAAGCGCAGAATAAGTAAGGGCCTCTACCTGTCCCATATTATTATCAGCGGTATCTTCAACACCCGGAATAAACTCAACCGCATCACTTTTGATATAGCCTGAATTACTTGCGTTGTAATACTTGATTTCATCATTGCCCATAATGTTTTGTATTGCTTCATCTGTAATAATAGGCTGGGCTTCTTTATTCTCTTGTATTTCTCCATCATTAAAATTCAATCCAACGCTTGAACGGATATGAAATGCCGCTCCCACCGACGTCCGCATCTCTTTGGCAACATCTCGTGTCGCGTTCAGAACTGAGAAGCATGTCAAAACAAAAGTGGAAATCGTAAGTATAAGAAGAAACAGGATAAGGGTTTTGCCTTTTTTTCTGCTTAGATATAGCCATGTCCGTTTTAGAAAGCTCAATTTTGCACCCCCCTTGGTTTAATCTTGTCTTGCATTATAAATCGCCAAGATGTAATCTGCGTCCCAATTTCATCACATTTTGATAACATTTTTATCTGGACGCAAAAAATCGAGGCCATTTCCGGGGGAGGAAATAGCCTCGATTACGTTTCTCTTGCTTATTATGAGGGAACTTCATGATAGATACATTCCGTTGTTGGGCATGTACGCAATCTCCCTTATACATTTAACGGTAATAAATAGTTTTGTTTGAGAAAGCTCAATCTTGCACCTCCCTTGGTTTAATTTTGTTTTGCATTATAAATCGCTAGGATGTAATCTACATCCCAATTTCATCACATTTTGATAACATTATTGGATATTTTAGAGATCACTCGCATATACGCGGTATAGTCATAGAAAGTTAATATTTTCTAATTAAATATCATAGTAAACCTCATGCCACTATCCGTATTCTCAAACCGATACTCAAACCCATGTAAATCCAATATGGATTTGACAATATACAGCCCCAAACCACTGCCGCCAGTATCTCTGCTACGGGATTTGTCTGTCCGGTAGAACGGGTCCCATATTTGCGGAAGCTCGTTTTTGTCAATATGAACACCGGAATTTTCTACTGACAGAATCCCTTTGCCTCCTTTTTCTGTTATGCGTATATCAACAATACTATTTTCCGGCGAATGCTTGACCGCATTACCTATGACATTGGATAAAACCTTTTGCATTTGTTTTTTATCCGCTTGGATGATAATGTCATCGTTAAAGTGCTGGTTTATTTCAATATGCTTGTTTTGCGCCATCATATCGTATGTCTGACAACATTCATCCGTAAGGGCCGATAGTGAAGTATCCTCTAAATTTAAGCTGATTGTATCTAATTTTGCCAACAACATAATTTCCCGTATCAATTTTTCTATGGACTCTGTTGTTTCAAAAGCGTCCTGCAAATACTTGTCCCTATCCTTGAATTTGCCGACATTTAAGATCATCCCGTCCAATTCACCCTTAAGAATCGTAACAGGTGTTTTTAATTCATGGGAAATGGCTGAAAAGAAATCCCTACGCCGTCTATCCTGTTCGCGCTCCCTGTCAATATCCTCTTGGAGCTTTTCATTTGCGGTCTGCAAATCACGCAGGGCGTTATCCAACCTTACCGCCATCTCGTTTAGATTTCCCGCAAGTATACCGATTTCATCGGAGCGCGTCACATCGCACCGCCATGTCATATTGAGTGCGGTCATTTTCTTTGATACATCGCTTATATTTACAATTGGTCTCGCAAGAATACGGGAATAGATAAAAGCGGCCAGCGCGGAGATTACAATGATGATTCCCAACACATAGGGAAACACCTTGGCAAAAATACTGGTGATCTGATCCACCGCTTCGGCGTTGATTTGGGCTATGATTGTATAGTGATTTCCATCATTCTCAAATGTTGAGGTAAAAGTAGATGTGAGGTTATCATTGCTTTGCTCAGCCACTGTACCGTCAGAAACCGTGTAGCCTGATATACTTAATCCGGCAACCTGTTCATTGTTTTCATCTAATATACTAATGCCCGCATTGTTTTCCACGCAAAAAGACATAAGTACCGTTTCCCACTGTTCCCTCGGCGTTGTCTCCATTTGTTCGGTGAGGCTTTGCATATTGTTTGACAATTGTGTAACCAATTCGCCTTCATATGTTTTAGGCATAAAAACTCTTAATATGCCAAACATTATAAGACATACTGCAAGAAGTATCACGGCGATACCAAGAAAGATTTTTGCGCTTAAACTGTTTTTTATCTTACTTATCAATTTTATACCCCATTCCCCGCACAGTCGTTATAAAAACCTCGCCGAGCTTTTTTCGGATTCGCATGATGTGGTTATTTACAACTTTATCGTCGCCAATGAAATCATAGCCCCATATTTGCTGAAGCAGTTCGTCGCGTGTAAAGACTTTATTTTTGTTTTCCAGCATGAGTTTCAGCAGTTCATATTCTTTATAGGTAAATTGAGTAGTACGGCCTGAAACACGTACCTCACAGGACTGTTTGTCTAATACAACATTCCCGTGCATTAAAATTCCCGTGTCCGGCTCAATTTCCGCATTCGTCTGTTTTCTGCGTAATACGGCTTCAATTCTGCGTATCACAAGGTTCATTGAAAACGGCTTGACGATATAGTCATCAGCTTGCAGATCAAAACCTTTCATCTGATGCTCTTCTTCCTCCATTGCCGTAATCATAATCACAGGCACATCGGACTCCTGCCGGAGAAGTTCTAATACCGCAAAGCCGTCAATCTTAGGCATCATAATATCAAGCAAAATCAGGTCATATTTCGCTTTCTTGAACATGGCCAGCCCTTCCACGCCGTCGTGGGCGCTGTCTATGGTGTAACCATATTCCTGTAAAAACTCAATCAATATTTCTTGGATTTTATATTCATCTTCAATAATCAAAATCCTGTTCATGTGTTCACTTCCTTACCTTTTGTAGGACGTTTACCAGTCTTTAATTTCGGCGGTCTATTCACATCTTTAGGAATAGCCCATGAATGCCCAAACCGTATGACATCCGTTATCCGGCCTTCTTCGCACAATTTTTGTACCCATCGCTCAGATATGCCCCATCTTTCCGCCGCTTCTTTTACGGAGATATAATCCATAACATCTCACCTCAAAAAGTTAAGATGCTTCTATTATATGCGGATATACGAAGAACTTCAAGGATGCAATTGTGAATAATTTATAAGGCAATGGGTAACATACTGAATAGACCATGCTGATTTATATCACTTGGCAGGAACTACTAACTCGTTTAGTTTGCGTAATAGGAGTTGTAAAATGATACAGGGTGATATAAAAATGAGAAAAGCAATAAACAAATTCGATTTTAGCTCTATCGGCAAGGCAATTAAAACTGTCCGTGAGGACAGAGGATGGACAAGGGAGCAGGTTGGGGAAATGGTAGATTTAGCGCCCCGTTACCTTTTGGCTTTAGAAAACGAAGGGAAGAACCCGAGCGGTCAGGTTTTGGTAGAACTGGCGACTCTATTTAACATATCTCTCGACCAATACATTTACCCGAACAAAAAGCCGGATAAAACCTCGATACGCCTTCAACTTGATAGTCTGCTGGATACTTGTGATGATGATGAGCTAACTATTGTTACCGCTACAGTAGGAGCAATTATACAAATAAGGAAAGCGAAAGAAGAATAAAATGTTTCTCTTTCCTGACTTTTGCTTGAAGAAGTAGTATGTAAAAATGCAGCCTTTCGCGGCTGCATTTTACCGTTATATAGGGCATGACTACCGCGCGTATGCTCTCGCATACAACACATGCCCGCTGAATAGCTTGCGGTACACGACTTCGCCCCGGCTGGAGGAAGCATCCACAATCATGCCGTCCCCGGCGTAGATGGCGACGTGCGTAATATTCATAAACCGCCCGTTTCTACTGCTTGAGAAGAATATCAAGTCACCCGGCCTTAAATCCTCCTTACGGATGGTCAATCCATTGTTGACGCAGTATTCGGCTTGTGCCGCTGCCGTGCGGGGAATACTGATACCGATCTGCTTATGACACCACTGCGACAAATAGCTGCAATCCGTATAATTGCCCTGTCCGGCCAACGGCTGGCTGTAAGGATGGCCTAACCGGGATAACGCAAGGCGCACGATTTTCGCGCCGTTTTCCCCCTCCGGCAAATTGTTAAATAGATTGGCAAGCTGTTCAGGCGTTAAATCTCCGAGGGTATCACTGCCCAACATGGACATAAGCATGGAACGATAGGGATTACTCAGCATTTCATCAAGCACTTCTTTTTGTTCTCCAGTGAAATGATATGCCTGTTTCATTTCTTCAGCGGTCTTAATAGCGACATGAATGACCTTTACCCGCTGCGTCTGCTGA
>Ga0153950_1001235_pt1 | contig 11422 bp, 12 predicted proteins | sample TSNJ034MetaG_FD_104737 | JGI IMG/M metagenome (GOLD analysis project Ga0153950, IMG submission 104737) | Attine ant fungus gardens microbial communities from New Jersey, USA - TSNJ034 MetaG | ecosystem: Host-associated > Fungi > Mycelium > Unclassified | place: USA: New Jersey, Wharton State... | reverse complement strand
GCCTCTGGCTTAGCGCTGACCTTGCCTCCGGCGGCCGGGCTCCGCCCGAACCCGCTAAGGGCCATAATGGCCCTTAGAACCCATAATTCAGCAAGGTTGTAACGCCCTGCACAGCCAAAACCCAAGCAAACCCCCCGCTCCCTCCGTGGGGCCCAAAAACCCTATTTGGGGAGCTCGCTTTGTGCAAATTTCTTTTCTCTTTTTTATTCCTTGATTAACCCCTGTATCATCCGGACACAGGCGTAACAAATTGGCCTGCCGTCTTGCAGCAAAACCAGATTATCCACCTCCTTATCGCCGCAAACCAGGCAACACGCCTTTTTTCGGGTGATAAATACCCCATTGTCCCTGAATTCAAAATCTATGGGCGCTTTTTCTCCGGACGATATGCCCATAAAGGCGCGTATCTCCCTTGGAATGACGACTCTGCCCAGACTATCCATCTTGCGCGCAAACATGCCGACTCCTCCTAATAACCTACGCTTTATAGCTATTATATAAATAACGCAAGCTTATGTCAAGCAATTCAAGTCATTAATAACAATAATTTGATGCGTATTAATATCCGTTTTTGAGATACAATAATCTTGTAAATGGAGAGTGAAATTATGGAAATTTATGATTTTGGTTTGCGGCTGAAAGAGTTAAGGAAGCAAAAGCGGTTATCACAAAAGGAAGCCGGCTCCCGTATCGGTGTTTCGCGCTCGGCTATCAACGGCTATGAGGCAAACACACAAATGCCCGCCATAATGAATCTCAGAAAATTGGCCCTGTTGTATGATTCAACCACAGACTACATACTGGGGATCACGGATCAAAGCCATTATGTAAAAGAAGGATTAACGCCGCAAGAGCAGCAAACCATTTTCAAGGTGGTGGACCTTTTGGCGGAAAGTTATTTAACGAAAAATAGATGAGGATTGCCCAGGGCTTTACCGCCACCGGTCAATCCTTTCATGCTATCTGCCAAAAGCAGATGACGGAGAATGGGGGGCCATGCAGGGAGCTGGCTTTTGGGGCTTTGCCGCTGCCGCTGTGCGTTTTTGGTTTTTTGCGTTACAGCTGTGCGTTTTGGCGTTGGCGCTGTGCCACGGGGTGGCTTGTCGCTCGTGCCGCGACGGGCAGTTACTTTTGGAGGAACAAAAGTAACCAAAATTCCCACGGGGGAGGGCCCCCGTGACCCCCCTTGCACTTTGGGTAGCCATCTCTCGTAATCTTTTGGTCGTTTATAGGTATCTACGATATTTAAATAGGGGCACCGGCCCCTAAAACCCCCGCTTAAGGACCTCCAGTCCTTAAGAATCCAGTGTTCCTTGGCAAACGCTGGTGGTGCGGTGCAGCGCGCCGTCGGCGGGCTGCCGCCCGGCTCGGCGCTGCTTTTGTAGGACTAACGTCTGCTCCAAGTACAAAATCAGCTCCCGGAATGGGGTTTTTGGGCCCCATGGAGGGAGCGGGAGGTTTGATTGGGGCGTGTGGGTGTGCAGGGCGTTACAACCTTGCTGGATTACGGGTTCTTAGGGCAATTATTGCCCTAAGCGGGTTCGGGCAGAGCCCGGCCGCCGGAGGCAAAGCTAACGCTTCGCACAGAACCGAGCCAGAGGCAGAAATCTGGCCAACCGGGGCGGAGCCAGCAAGCCCGGCATATAGTCACCCCGGAGGCAGCGGCCCGGCTTGCAACAGGGTAAGCACCGACGCCGGGGTTGCCTCTTGGGGGCGGATGACCCAGCGGGGCTCGGGCATGTTCTCCAGGTAATGTGCGTCGGAGGAACGGAGGATGCGCATGCCTTCCAGAATAGGATGCTTTGCGCGAAGCTCGTCCGGATCTCCTCCCAGGCTGATTTCCGCGGCATTGAAGCCCAGCCCGGGGGAAATGGCGCCCAGGCTGGACAGGACGCTGTAGGAAGCCCGGTCGATGTGGGCGGGAAAGCAGTAGCCGCCGTATTCCTTCGCCAGGGATACCGCGTCCTCCACGCTTACGCTGCTGGCGGTAACCAGCAGACAGTCTTCGCTGCCCAAAATGTTATCCGTTTCGTCCATGTAAAGCTGCCGCCCGAAGATCTCCGGCTTGTTTCCCACCGGGGGAAGGGTAGCGCGGATAAAGCCGCCGAACGCCTCCGCCCTGTCCAGGGAGGGAAAGAGATAGACCATATGTATTTCCTCGGCGGTACAAAGCTCCATTCCCGGCAGTACCAGCAGGCCGGCCTGTTCCCCGGCGGTCATGGCCGCGGCACAGTTGCCCACCGTGTTGTGGTCGGTGAGGGCAATCACATCATACCCCAGCAGCTTTGCCAAATTTACCAGATTATAAGGGGTCATTTCGTCGTCGCCGCAGGGGGAGAGGCAGGAGTGGAGGTGGAAGTCATACCAAAGCCTCACGCCTGCACCTGGGGCAGGGCGGCTATGGCCATGGCCAGCTGATAGGCGGTGCCGCCGCCGGACAGGACGGGGACGCCGTTGTTGTTGGCCTTGACAAGGGCGTCCTCATCCAGGTGGGCGCCCTCGCAAAGGATCACGCAGGACACCTCCATCAGCTTTGCCACCGCAATGGCGTTTACGTTTCCCATCACGGTTATCCACGCGTTTTTCTCCTCCACATGGCCCATCACCCAGCTGAGGAGATCCCCAATGTAGCAGCCCTCCACCTGGCCCTCCAGCCCGGATTCCCCGGCCAGCACGTCGAGAGACAGGCCGGCGCACAGTTCCTTTACCGTCACGGTTATTCCTCCTCGTCTGTATTGTGGCGGGAAATCTCGATACCCGCCACACTGGCCTCCTGCCGCAGGATAAATATGCAGTCGTTAAGACGCGCATGCTGCCCGGTGACGATGTCCTCCGCCAGCGCCCGGCAGGAGGGCGCGCCGCAGGAACCGCAGTCCAAGCCGGGCAGCCGCTCCTCCAGTCCGTTGATTTCCTCCAGCATGGTCATTGCTTCCCCCAAGTCCTCGGACAGGCGGAGAACTCCCGTATATTCCAGCTCTCCCTTCCAAAGAAGGGATTCCAGGGGAATATCGCCCAGCCGGTTGAGGGAGACGGGGAGGTGCTTGCGAAGCTGTTGAAACCGCGCTTTGGCCACATAGGGGTTTTCCACCGTCAGCGCGCCGCCGACGCAGCCGCACCGGCAGGCGTTCAGCTCGATAAAGCTTAGATCCTGAAGCCGTTCCCCCTCCAGCTCCTCCAGTACGGATATCACGCTGTCAATGCCGTCGGCAGCCAGGTACCGCGCATTGCGGAGCGCCGAGGACTCCCCCCCCGAATTGGCCCAGCTCACCCCGATGATGCCACTTTTGGCAAGCTTCCTGGGGGTTTTGATCTTGTTCATCTTCTCCAAAAGCTTGGGGTAGACATCCGACATGGAGATTACGCCGTCCACCCAGGAGACCGGGACGCCGATGGGAGCCGCCACATCGGTGGCCTTGGCGGGACAGGGGGAGATGAAGAACACGCCGATCTGGTCATAGGGCAGCCCGGTGCGGCCGGCGCACTCCTCCTTGGCCAGCCGCCCGGCGATCTGCATGGGGGACAGCATGGGGTGGACATGGCTGCACAAGCCGGGGAACTTCACTCTGATGAGGCGAACCACCGCCGGGCAGGCCGAGCTGATAACCGGAGTTTCCATTCCGCCCTCGGACATAAGCCGCCGGGACGCCGAGGAAGCGATCTCCGCCGCCTTGGATACCTCATAAATTTCATCAAAGCCCATTTCCAACAGGCCGGTAAGTACAAAGTCGATGTCGGACAAATTGTTAAACTGGCCGTAAAGGGATGGGGCCGGCAACGCGATGGTGCGGGCAAACCGCTCCATCATTTCCATACCGTCGCACACCGCCCGCTTGGCGTGGTAGGGGCACACCCGTATGCACTCGCCGCAGTCGATGCACCGCTCCGAAATAATGCGCGCCTTCCCCTCCCGCACCCGTATTGCCTCTGTGGGGCAATGCTTGATACAATTCGTGCAGCCCTTACATTTATCCTCGTCCAATCTTACGCTGTGAGATAATGTTTTCATCTATATGCCCCCCTTAATGCATGGCGCAAAATAGACGGGCGTCAGCTCTTCCCGGGGGCGTTGTACACCGTAATATACATTTTGGTGCCCACCCCCACCTGGGAATCAACCTTCACCACGTCCGAATTTTTTTTGATATTAGGCAGGCCCATACCCGCGCCGAAGCCCAGGGCGCGCACCTCCTCCGCCGCGGTGGAATACCCCTCCCGCATGGCAAGCTCCAGATTCTCAATGCCCGGCCCGGTATCCTCCATCAGCAGCTCCACCCGGTCGGGGTGGATGTCCACATCCACAACGCCTCCGTCGGCATGAATCACCATATTGATCTCCGCCTCATACATGGCAATGGATACCCGGCGGATGACATCCATGCTGTAGCCCAGCTTCTTGAGCAGAGCCTTCACCTTGCCCGACGCCTCCCCGGCCCGGGTAAAATCGTCCCCCGGCACGACGTAGCGCTGCTTAACCGAGCCCATCAGTTGCTCCCCCCGCTGATTCCCGCGGCATACAGGCGGCCACAGGCGGTAAACATCAGCATATCTGTGGCAAGCACCGCAATTCCCAGTTCATCCGCCAAATCCAGCATAGCCTGGCTGGGCTGCTTGCCCCGCACAAAGGCAACACACCGCATATCCAGCATTTCCGCGGTTCGGATGGCTTGGGGATTGACAAGCCCGGTGAGCAGCATGCTGTGATCCTTTACATACGCCAGCACATCGCTCATCATGTCGCTGCCGCAAGCTCTATGTATCTCCAAGGACAAATCCTGCCCACAGAGTACCTTTGCCTCCAGAATTTTTGCGATTTCACTAATTTGCATCCCTTTGTCACTCCGTTCTTATCCAGTGTGCCTTATATTATATCACAGCCGCAAAGGATTGCAAAAAGTCCACACACAATTTTATTTCAAAAATTTTATGCATTTTATCCTGTTTGTAAAATTATAACTGATTTAGTATACAAAAAAACATTTCGCTTTATGGCAATAATTCATAATTCGACCGTATTGTTATAAAAAACCTCATTTGATTTATTGTGTATTTTTGATATACTTGCAGATAAGCGGAGTAATATACTCCCGGTTTAAGTAGGTATCAGAATGGGGGAAAATGGGTGCGCGAGCTTTCTTTAAACGTCATGGATATCGTACAGAATTCCATAACGGCCGGGGCTACCCTCATTACCATATCGGTTCTGGAGGACACCAGGGGGCAAACGCTGGATATCACCATCGGGGACAATGGCCGGGGCATGGACGCGGAACAGCTGGATCAGGTGCAGAATCCGTTCTTTTCCACCCGCACCACCCGAAAAATCGGCTTGGGTGTTCCCTTGTTCAAAATGGCCTGCGAAATGACCGGCGGCAGCTTCTCCATCACCTCCAGCCCCGGGGGCGGCACCACGGTTCTGGCAAGCTTCCGCACCGGCCACATTGATATGACCCCGCTGGGCGATATAGGAGAAACTGTTCTGCTACTGATTACCTGCAACCCCGCCCTGGACTTCGCATACACCAGAGGCCTGGACGGACAGCTGTGGGAGCTGGATACAAGGCAGCTTCGGGAGGTGCTGGAGGACGTTCCCCTGGACAGCCCCGAGGTTGTGGAGTGGATGCGGGAAAACCTGAAGGAGCCGCATCCATAATTTACAGCGCGGGGGCACACATTTGTTCACACATCGCTATTATTTTGTCAATGATCAAAACGTATAATAGCGTCAAACACATAAGGGATGAGGAGGATTATTACATGAAATCGCTGGAAGAACTCAAGGCTATCCGGGAAAAAGCCAAGGCCAACATGGGCATCCGGGAGGATCGGGAGAACATGGTGCGGGTGATGGTGGGGATGGCCACCTGCGGCATCGCCGCGGGGGCGCGCCCGGTGCTCAGCGCCTTTGTAAATGAAATCGCCAATGAAAAACTGGATGTTATTGTGGGACAAACCGGATGCATCGGCATCTGCCAATATGAACCGGTTGTGGAAATTTTTGAGCCCGACGGCACCAAGACCACCTATGTGAAAATGACGCCGGAACGGGCGGCCAAGGTGGTTCACCGCCACCTCAAGGGCGGCGAAATAGTGAATGAGTACACCATCGGCTCAGTGAATAAGTAAAGGGCAAGGGGGAAAGCTTTTATGATAAGATCGCATGTTCTGGTCTGCGGAGGTACGGGATGCACCTCATCAGGCTGTGAGGAAATTATTACCGTCCTCCAGGAGAATCTCTCAAAAATGGATTTGGCCGAGGAGGTCAGCGTCGTCAAAACCGGATGCTTCGGCCTCTGCGCCTTGGGCCCGATTATGATCGTTTATCCCGAGGGCACCTTCTATTCCATGGTGAAGCCCGGGGATATCCCCGAGATTGTGGAGGAGCACCTCCTTAAGGGGAGGATCGTCACCCGCCTGGTGTACGATGAAACCGTCCAGGGGGACGAGGTCACCTCCCTGGACGACACAAGCTTTTACAAGAAGCAGCAGCGGGTTGTGCTGCGGAACTGCGGCGTCATCAACCCGGAGGATATCGAGGAGTATATCGCCTACGACGGCTACCAGGCCTTGGGCACCGCCCTCACCGAGATGACTCCCCAGGAGGTTATCCAGACCATCAAGGATTCCGGCCTCCGGGGCCGGGGCGGCGGCGGCTTCCTCACCGGCGTAAAATGGGGCTTTGCCGCCGCCCAGGACGCCGAGCAGAAATACGTCTGCTGCAACGCCGACGAAGGCGACCCGGGCGCGTTTATGGATCGTTCGGTGCTGGAGGGGGATCCCCATGTCCTCATTGAGGCCATGGCCATCGCCGGTTACGCCATCGGCGCCAACATGGGCTATGTCTACATCCGGGCCGAATACCCCATCGCCGTCCACCGGCTCCAGATTGCCGTGAACCAGGCCCGGGAAATAGGCTTTTTAGGGGACAATATCTTTGGCACCGGCTTCTCCTTCGACATGGAGCTGCGGCTGGGCGCGGGTGCCTTTGTCTGCGGCGAGGAAACCGCGCTGCTCACCTCCATAGAGGGCCACCGGGGCGAGCCCCGCCCCCGTCCCCCTTTCCCCGCCGTCAAGGGCCTGTTCGGTATGCCCACCGTCCTGAACAATGTGGAAACCTATGCCAACGTGCCCCGCATCATCCTGAAAGGCGCGGACTGGTTCGCCTCCATGGGTACGGAAAAGTCCAAGGGCACCAAGGTCTTTGCCCTGGGCGGCAAGATCACCAACACCGGCCTGGTGGAGGTGCCTATGGGCACCACCCTGCGGGAGGTGGTGGAGGAAATCGGCGGCGGTATTCCCGGCGGCAAGAAATTCAAGGCCGCCCAGACCGGCGGCCCCTCCGGCGGCTGTATTCCCGCCAGCCACCTGGATATTCCCATTGATTACGACAACCTCACCGCCATCGGCTCCATGATGGGCTCGGGGGGCCTCATCGTCATGGACGAAGACAACTGTATGGTGGATATTGCCAAGTTCTTCCTGGATTTCACCGTGGACGAGAGCTGCGGAAAATGCGCGCCCTGCCGCATCGGCACCAAGCGCCTTTATGAAATGCTGGATCGCATCACCAAGGGCCAGGGCAGGCCGGGGGATCTGGAGCGGATTGAAAACCTCTGCCTGTACATCAAGGAGAACGCGCTCTGCGGCCTGGGGCAGACCGCCCCCAACCCGGTGCTTTCCACCCTGCGCTACTTCCGGGAGGAGTATGAGGCACATATCAGCCAGAAGCGGTGTCCCACGGCGGTATGCAAGGATCTGCTCAGCTTTACCATCCTGGCGGACACCTGCATCGGCTGCACCGTCTGCGCCAAGGCATGTCCCACCGGGGCCATCTCCGGCACCCTCAAGCAGCCCCACGCCATCGACCAGGAGAAGTGCGTCAAATGTGGCGCGTGTATAGAAAAATGCCGGTTTAACGCTATTGTGAAACGATAAGGAGTGTATCCGCGATCATGGAAACTGTGAATATAAAGATAAACGGCATGGCCGTATCCGTGCCGAAGGATACCACCATTTTGGACGCGGCCCGCACCGCCAACGTCGAGATTCCCACCCTCTGCTACCTCCGGGATATCAATGAGATTGGCGCGTGCCGTATCTGTGTTGTGGAGGTAAAGGGCGCGAAATCCCTGGTGGCCGCCTGCACCTATCCCGTCAGCGAGGGGATGGAGATCCTCACCAACAGCCACAAGGTACACGAATCCCGCCGGGTCACCCTGGAGCTGATTCTGTCCACCCACGACCGGAAGTGCCTGTCCTGCATCCGCTCCGGCAACTGCGAGCTTCAGCGTCTTTGCCGCCAGTTCGGCGTGGGCGACGAAACCATCTTCGAGGGAGCGAATCCCGCCTATGACTTCGACGATTCCGCCATGCATATGACCCGGGACAACAACAAGTGCATCCTTTGCCGCCGGTGTGTGGCTGCCTGCTCGGTGCAGCAGGCGGTGGGCGTCATCGGCGCCAACGACCGGGGATTTGATACCCACATAGGCTGCGCCTTCGACCAGAACCTGGACGAGGTGGCCTGCGTGTCCTGCGGCCAATGCATCGTGGTCTGTCCCACCGGAGCCATTGCCGAAAAGGATCAAACCGAGGCCGTCTGGGCCGCCCTGAATGACCCGGAGAAGCATGTGATCGTGCAAACCGCCCCCTCGATCCGCGCCACCATCGGGGAGGACTTTGACCTACCGGTGGGCACCGATTCCACCGGCAGGATGGTGGCGGCTCTCCGCCGCCTGGGCTTTGACGGCGTATTCGACACCGACTTTGCCGCCGACATGACCATCATGGAGGAGGCCCACGAATTTGTGGAGCGCCTGAACGGGGGTGGCCCGCTGCCCCTCATCACCTCCTGCTCCCCCGGCTGGGTGAAGTACTGCGAGCACTACTTCCCGGAATTTATCCCCAACCTGTCCAGCTGCAAGTCTCCCCAGCAGATGTTCGGAGCCATCGCTAAGACCTGGTATGCCGAAAAGATGGGGCTGGATCCCAAGAATATCTTTGTGGTGGGCGTGATGCCCTGTACCGCGAAAAAATTCGAGGTGAACCGGGACGATGAAAACGCCGCCGGTGTGCCCGACTGCGATGTGGCCCTCACCACCCGGGAAATCGCCCGGATGATTAAGCGGGCCGGACTGGAATTCGCCCTGCTTCCGGAGGAAGACTTTGACAAGCCCCTCCACGAGTCCACCGGCGCGGGCGTCATTTTTGGCGCTACCGGCGGCGTGATGGAGGCGGCCCTCCGCACCGCCGTGGAGTGGATCTCCGGAACCGCCCTGGAAGCCCTGGATTTCCAGGAGGTACGGGGAACCGCCGGTGTGAAGGAGGCCACCTACACCGTGGCGGGTACCCAGGTCAATGTGGCCGTCGCCTCCGGCCTTGCCAACGCCAAGGCTTTGCTGGAAAAGGTGAAGGAGGGCGGGAAGAAATACCACTTTATTGAGATTATGGGTTGCCCCGGTGGCTGCGTCAACGGCGGCGGACAGCCGGTACAGCCCGCCCACGTCCGCAACTTTGTGGATCTCCAGACACTTCGCGCCTCTGTCCTCTACAACGCCGACAAGGGCAAGGCCATCCGCAAATCCCATGAAAATGAGATGGTGAAGAAGCTTTACGCCGAGTATTTCGACAAGCCGGGCAGTCATAAGGCCCATGAGTTCCTGCACACCACCTACAAGGTGCGCAGCCACTACTAACAGCCCTTCAGGGAAAAGGAGAGGGCCCGCCAAATCCGATTAATTTGGACATGGCGGGTTCTCCCTTGTTGTTTTTCAAGAACACTTCAGGCAATTCGTTTAATAAAATGTTTATACTATAAACAGGAGTTTACCTATTCCAATATACTGGAATTGTGATATAATATTAATCAATCAAAATATCGGCAGAGCTGCGGCTGACAGCATACTATATGCAAAATTAAAAATGCGGAAATAAAGCATAAGCACAGTGGAAATTATATATACTGGTGTTCGTATTGTATTTGAGGGGGAACTATAGTTGCTGGAGCAAAAGTCAATGTTCACTAAAGTGCCGCTGATGATATTTATCTTCTTTGTTTTTTTATTAACGATTTTCGGATGGGTCATTTGCCGACAAACCGCTCAGATTATGAAAAAGCAGATGGGGGATAAATGCATTGGAATTGCTACGGCCGTCGCAACCCTGATCGAACAGGACGTCGAGGCATATAAGCAACTCATTGACACATTGGATACCGGCAGCGAATATTACGAGCAATTAAAAACAAGCCTGGAAAGAATTCGTCTTGGCAGCGAGGATAACATTGCTTTTTTGTATGCGGAAATCAGGATTTCCGACAGTGAAATGATGTATATCGTGGACTCGGAGCCTACGGGTTCGGATAATTTTTTACCCACCGGCAGCGTGGAGCCCATTACGGATACAAGGCGGATCGCTTACGACACCCAATCCCCTTATACCGGCGACTTCCTCACAACGGTGTGGGGGACGCTGCTGTCGGCTTACGCTCCTGTAACTGATCAGTCTACAGGTGAATTTATCGGCCTGGTGGGGGTGGATGTTTCCATTGAGCAATACAACGCCGTCATGTACAATCAGTATTTTATCATTATCGGCAGCATATCCATATTGACATTGATGATCGCCACGCTTTTGATGCTGTCCTCCGGGAAGGTAGAGCGCATGATCGTCAGGGATAACCTTACCGGAGTTTATAACAGGGCATATTTTATTCGCTTATTAAAATCACATGTAAGGGAAGCCCAGAAAAAGCGTTTGCCGCTTACGGTCTTTATGGCCGACCTGGATCATTTCAAAGTAATCAACGACACTTACGGGCACCCGTTCGGAGATATTGTATTGGAACGCGTATGCAATACCATTTCAGAGGTGCTGCGCAAAACGGATTGCTTTGCGAGATATGGCGGCGAGGAATTTGTGGCGGTGTTCCCCGGATTGGGAAAGGATTCCGCGGCGAATGTCATCCACCGTATTCGCCAGAGAGTGGAAGCGACGCCTATCTTCAACCCTGAACAAAATAAAAACGTATATATCACCATCAGTATTGGGGTAACCTATCTTATAGATGGCCAAACAGCCGACGACTTGCTGTCTATGGCTGATAAAGCCTTGTATCATGCAAAGATAACGCGAAATACGGTATTCTTCTATCTGGGGGATATGGCCCCGGTTGGTGAGGATAAAACGGGTTGACCATAACGGGGACACTTAAAATGCTTTATATAATGACTATTTTGTTTGGTCAAGGGTTACGGCTGTGCTTTTTGCGCAGCCGCTGTGCTTTTGGCGTTGACGCTGTGCTTTTGGCGTTGGCGCTGTGCTTTTGGCGTTGGCGCTGTGCTTTTGGCGTTGGCGCTGTGCTTTTGGCGTTGGCGCTGTGCTTTTGGCGTTGGCGCTGTGCTTTTGGCGTTGGCGCTGTGCCACG
>Ga0153950_1001233_pt1 | contig 11429 bp, 10 predicted proteins | sample TSNJ034MetaG_FD_104737 | JGI IMG/M metagenome (GOLD analysis project Ga0153950, IMG submission 104737) | Attine ant fungus gardens microbial communities from New Jersey, USA - TSNJ034 MetaG | ecosystem: Host-associated > Fungi > Mycelium > Unclassified | place: USA: New Jersey, Wharton State... | reverse complement strand
ATAAATTTCAGCTCAAGTAGATTAAGGAGCAGATTCATAAAGACGATGGTGGAACTCAAGGAGCAGCCGGGCAAATCAATATGGCTGTCGAGCGGATCAAGGTCTGAGGCGAAAGCGGTATATAGGATGCTCGGGAACGAGAAATTAAAGGATCAGGAAATATTGAGATGCCATAGGTCGGCAAAAATTGAAAGAATATCAGATAATCAGGTTATATTGGCAGTGCAGGATACTACAGGAGTGAATTACGCCAATCATGCAAAAATGTAAAGCTTGGGGTATAATTGCGACAAAACGCGTGGGATTAACGTTCATAGCTGTTTAGCGGTTACGCCGGAGGGGTTGGTTCTTGGTGTATTGGATCAGTCCTCATATACCAGAGAGCTCAGGAAAGATGAGTCGGCAAGCCATGATAAAAAGAAAGGCCGACCTATAGAAGAAAAAGAAAGTTATCGTTGGCTGGAGACCATGGAAAATAGCGGCGAAAATATTCCGCCTGAAATAAAAGTGATTCATGTTTGTGATCGCGAGGGGGATATGTATGAACTGTTTGAAAGAGCCGCGAGCACAGGCAAGTTATTTTTGATAAGAATCGTACAGAACAGGCCAACAGTGGATAGTGGGCGAACAATAGATACGATCAAGAAGTTGGCTCCGGCGGGCAGCATTGAGGTTCTGATCCCGAGAGATTCCAGAAAGAATATCGCTGAGAGGAAAGCTGTTCTGGATATAAGCTATCAAAGTTTCAGCGTAAAAAAGCCAGTGGCCAGAAACGCAGATAAACATTTAATGGATTGCGTCGGCATGAATATCATATATGTGAAAGAGCGGCGAACTGACGAATCAATCGAACCGATAGAATGGGTACTGGCAACCAACGAGGCAATATACAGTTTTGAGGAAGCCTTTGAAAAGATTGGATATTACATGCAAAGATGGAAGATAGAAAGATTCCATTATGTCTTGAAAAGCGGCTGCAATATAGAGAAAATCCAACAGCGAAGTGTTCAAAAAACAGTCAAGCTTATTTTGATGTATTCTATCATTGCGATAAAAATACTCAATATGACTTATCTTGCAAGAATCAGCCCGGATGAGTCATGCGCAACCGTATTTGAGGAAAGCGAGTGGAAGATATTATATTGCACCGCAAATAAAACAAAAGTGCCGCCTGACGAGCCATATGCAATTAGTGAGGCGGTGAAATATGTTGCTAAATTAGGTGGTTTCCACGGTTGCAAGAGTGACGGCTCTCCCGGAGGCTGATTACAGCTCCGTGTAAATGGTAATAATTTCCACAGGAAGGGAATGGAGGTTAACACCATGAAACAGTCAAGCAAAATACTCACAGAGAAAGAAATGGAGCTGGTCAGCCTGCTGATGCAGGATTGCGAAAGCACAGGGGACATTCAATCAAAGCTGAAACGACTCTTTGCGGGAAGCATCGAGCAAATGTTGGAGGCGGAGACGGATGAGCATCTTGGTTACGATAAGCATAGCGCCCTGGACATAGGCAGCGGAAACAGCCGTAATGGATACAATCGGAAGAACATCATCAGCGAATACGGTGAGTGTGAAATCGCAAACCTCAAGGATAACCGAAACATCGCGAATACCGCAACCGCGCACCAACGCACGTTTAATCGCACTGAAAAACCACGCTATTGTGCCTTTGTATGTGCGGTCGCTGTCCGCGATAAACTGCCGCCCGCAATCTTTACACAGATAGTTTTGCGCTTTATATGGTTTTTTGCCATTACGCACTATGCGCCTTCCATAGCACTTGGGACAAATTAGTTCATTCTTCCATTATACAATTCTTTGCACATCATACTTTTTGAAACATCACCAATTTTTTTAGTGCATTACCGTCCAGTGCCTGCTCCAACGCCCAATACAGGGTTACATTGGGTGTGTTGGGAGTCTGCAGGCACTTTTTGTCTCGGCATAGTGTTTATAGAGGCTGAGATATACATTTCGGCTCTGGTCCGCGGTCAGCCTTTTCAGCAGCGATTCTTTCGCACATAGGTAGGCGGAGCCGGGAAAGACCCCCACACATTTTCCGCCGACAGAGGTTGCCAAATCGATGTGATTTTCCACCATGTTGATGTGCTCGCCCCCGCCGGCTGAGACGTAATCCACAAAATAGGTCTTCCCATACTGTTTTGCCAGCGCGCCGACTTCCGCTACCGGATTGATCATGCATGTAGAAGTCTCGTGGTAAACCATGGCGATGACCGTGATGTCCGGGTTGCCTTTTAAGGCGGACTTGACATATATTGGTTACTTGTGGGTTATTTGCAGGGCCACATCCAAATGCTTGATATATTCGCGGTATTCATCCGGCAACGCATCATCAGTAATCACCACATCGAAGTCCTGCAAATCACAGACCTTTCCAAACGCATTGCGTCCAAATTTATTGCTGGAAGCAACCAGGTAGCGCTTTTCTGAATGTGTCATCATCATGTTGAGCAGGGTGCCGTCGCTGTTGTAGTCCGAAACCGCACCGTTGAGGGATACGCCGCCACAGCTCATAAAGGCCTTGCTTGCGTAAAACTTTTCGATAACGGACACAGGAATGCTCCCGCCCATATTCTGCTCATCCGGATCAATCAATCCGCCCAGGGCGTACAAAGCTACCTTGCTGCCAACCAACTCATTGATGACAAACAGGGAATTGGTCAGTACGGTCAGGTTAGTAAAACGGTGCAGATATCGGGAAAACTGGTGCATGGTTTCGCCCTGGCCGACAAACAAAATATCGTTGTCGCTCACAAAGCTGGCAGCTATGCGTGCCAGCGATTCATGCGACGCGGAGGCGTCGGAGAATTCGCCGGGGGATATCGTATTGACTGGCATGGGAGTGTTTGTCGCCTCCAGAATGGCGCCGCCGTGAATGCGCCGAAGAAGCTTCTTTTTTTGCATGTACTCCAGATCCCTGCGGGCCGTTTCATTGGATACACCAAATCTTTCGGATATTTCTGTAATCCGTATGGAGCGGGATTCCTGCATGATTTGCAGAATGGCCTGTTGGCGTTCGTGCGCTAGCATACGATGGCTCACACCTTTATACTGTGTTGATTCTTTGATCTATCAACAATTATAGAGAAGAAACGCCGGTACGTCAAGAAATATGTGTTTTTTCGACCAAAAATCAACAAACGATAATCATGTATGCAAAAATCCAAATAAAATTGAGGGATATTATTTGTTTAAGTAGACAAACTATGCAATAAAGTCACATTATCGGTTAAAAAATGTTGACTTTCTCAAAGTTTCTGTATATAATGATAACAACTTGATGGGTAGTTGTTAGGCTGATTGGGGTGAAAGAGCAGAAAGGAGGAAATCCCCCGAGGTGTATCTGAAGAATTCGTAATTGAGGAGGGTTCCCGTTGAAAATCGGCGTTGAAAAGAAAAAGCGCAGCATCCCAGATACTTTCGTTATCATTCTCATTTTGATGGTGGCACTTACTATACTGACCTATATTATTCCGGCGGGCCGCTATGAGGAAGTGACGGATGCGGCTACGGGCAGGTCGGTAGTTGACCCCAATTCATTCCACTTTATTGAAAGCACACCGGTGTCTCCGATTGGTTTCCTGAAAGCCATTTACCAGGGATGCCAGAACAGCGCGGGTATCATCTTTATGATTTTTCTGCTGGGTGCCTATTCCAGCATTATCAACGATACCGGCGCGATATCGGGAGGGATATCCCTCATTGTAAAAAAGTATGACAAGAAAGCTCTCTATGCGATTCCGGTGATTATGGTCGTGTTGTCGCTGCTGGGGGCATCTGCCGTTATCGTGGATGCATGCATCGCCTTTATTCCGGTGGGTATGGTCATCGCCAAAAAGCTGGATTTGGATCCCTTGGCGGGCGCTGCTATCATATACTTGGGCTGTTATGCAGGCTGGAACTCATCCTTTATGGCGGCAACCTCCGTTCAGACTGCACAACAAATAGCGGGCCTCACTCCGCTGTCCGGCATGTCTTTCAGGTTTGTTGTCTATGCAATCATAACCGCGATCACAATAACCTATGTCATGCGGTATTGCATAAGGGTGAGATCCAACCGCGCGCTGAGCTTGCTGGATCCTGTGGATTTGGATCGGTTTGACAAGGAAGTCGTGACCATCGACGAAAGGCAGTTTGGCTTTAAGGATATACTGGTCATCGCGGTGTTCATCGGCGGTATCGTGCTATACATAATTGGCAGTATTCTGTGGTCATGGGGCCTGGATATGATGGTGGCCATTATGATGGCGGAAGGGATTATTGCGGGGCTGATTGGCGGTATGAAGCCAAATGAGATGGCAAAATCATTTGCGAACGGCATCAAAGATGTGTCCTTTGGGGCAATTCTGGTCGGTGTCGCAAGCTCGCTGGCTGTGATTATGAACTCCGCAAACATCATTCACACAATAATTTACGGCTCTTCCAAGTTGATGGTATTGTTTCCCGGTGCCATTTCCGCAGTTATTATGTTTTTCATCAATCTTGTCTTCAACTTCTTTGTTCCATCCGGACCCGCCCAGGCGGCAATTGTCATGCCCATTATGGCTCCACTGTCCGATGTTCTCGGACTTACCAGACAGGTTGCCGTGTTGTGCTTCCAGTATGGAGACGGCTTTTCCAATTCGATTATCCCAACTTCAGGCGTCTTGATGGGCGTCTTGGGCATGGCGAAGATTCCCTATACCAAGTGGCTTAAATTCATTATAAAGCTTTTCCTGATCTGGATTTCCATTGCCACAATTGCCATTGTCATTGCGGTTCTAACGGGTTATCATTGATTTACAGCGACATACCTGCCTTAGATTAAATTGTGCGGACAAATACCGGGCGAGAATCGAAGTGCATACATGTTTTGCGCCGATACCGAAAGCATTTCAGGTTTTCGGCTGGTATTGCCGCTCACGGAGGTAACAGTCAATGGAAAAACGTTATGTAGTTGCTTATGATGTCGGCACAAGTGGCGTGAAAATCATCTTCTTTTCCCTGGACGGCGTGGTCCTGGCTAGCGCAATAGAGACTTATCCACTGTACACAACGGAAAATAACCACGCGGAGCAGGACCCTGAGGCATACTGGAAGGCATGCTGCAGGGGGACAAAGCGCATTTCTGCGGACAACGGCTTTTGCGGCACGGACTGCGCAGGCATGGCCTTTGGCACACAGTGGAAATCCATTATACCCGTGGATTCCAGCGGGTCCGTTTTGCGCAAAGGAATCATCTGGATGGATAAGCGCGCAGGCAAGCAGGCAAAACAGCTAAACGACGCCTTTAACGAAGCTCTTTTTTGTGAGAGCGATTATTGGCCCAAGCTGGCATGGTTCCGAGAAAGTGAACCGGACATCTATGACAAAAGTGCTTTTATCCTGGAGGCCGACTCCTACTTGAAGTGGAAAGCAACCGAAGTATATGCGTCTGATATCACAAATTGCTACACGCGCTCCTACAACGCGCTAAAGCAGCAGTTCTTCGATGAGGTACTGCGCATTGCCAATCTTGACAAGGATAAGTTCCCGCCTATCTGTCAGGCGACCGATTTGGTTGGCCATGTCACAGAACAGGCCGCGGAGGAGTTGGGGCTGAATGCTGGGACGCCGGTTTTCGGGGGTTGCTGCGATATACCGGCGATGGCTATCGGCTCCGGCTGCTGTGCGAGGGGAGATGCCCACGCATATCTGGGAACCTCGGGCTGGATGGGATACATTGCCCCCCATGACCCAAAGGTTGTTTACGTCAGCCCCCTGGACAAGGAAAACGATGTCAGCTTTTATGGCTTGGGCGCTTCGGTGGGTGCGTCAACCAATTGGGTCATCGACCGCTTGTACGCGGACGAAAAGCGCAAATTCGGCAAGGGGATTTGGCAGATTGTCGAGGAAGAACTCAAACAGGTTCAGCCCGCTTCCGGCCGGTTGCTGGCAGCCCCGTGGTTCTATGGTTCCAGGCCGCCATTTTCTTCGGGGAAAGCGCGGGGGGTCTTTTTAAACCTCAACGGCAACCATTCGCGGGCACATATGCTGGGGGCGACTTTCGAGGGCTTCTGCTATATTATGCGCCAAAACCTGGAACTGCTCAACAGCAGGATCCGGGAACCGCTAAAGTCCTTAACCGTTTGCGGGGGCGGCGCAAACAACACGTTCTGGATGCAGGCGATGGCAAATGTCCTCAAAATCCCCGTCAAGGTCCCGCGGGATGCAGAGAGCACGGGCGCGATCGGCGTGGCATACTGTGCGCTGATCGGACTGGGGATGGCGGAAAGCTTTGATACCATCAAAAAACACATTACAATTGATAAGGTGCATTATCCCGATGCCACAGCTTTCGCGGAATACGATTTTATGTTTGCCCAGTATGAAAAGCTGTACCCGGCATTTCAGGATATGTTTGACATTATGAATTAAGTAGAAGAATCACAGTGGAAAGAGTGCGTTATGAACAATGAGAAGACAAGACCGCTGCGTATTGTCGTGGCAGATTTCCATCAGGAAACAAATTCATTTAACCCAAAAATCTGGTCCTTTGCGGATTTCCGGCAGGACACTTTCATAGAGGGCAATGCCATCCTGGACTACTACGGCGATGCATCCGGCAAGGTTCTCAGTGGCATTCTGCATGTGGCAAGAAGTATGAACGCAGATATCATACCGGCCTGCGCAATGCGGGCCACCAGCGGGGGGCGGGTCGACCATGCGGTCATTGAGTATTTCATCAATTCCCTGCTGAAGTGCTGTGGAAATAGCGCCGCGGTCGATGGTTTCATAATCGGCGTCCACGGCGCGACACAGTCCACATTGATGGATGATGTATGCGGTCATATCCTGGAGAGGCTGCGCAGTGCCGTCGGGCCGGACAGGGTAATTTCGGTGGGCTGTGACATGCACGCCAACATAACTGAAAAGTGTGTGGTAAACGCCGATTACATATGTGGTTTTCAGACCTACCCCCACGTGGATCAATATGATACGGGCGTTCGTGCCGCAAAGCTGGCATTCAGGAAAATGCTGGATAACACAAAAGATTATCTGGCGCGAGTATCCCTGCCGATGGTTGTGCCGGCATCCGGGTACAGCACGGGCACAAGCCCGTTTAAGGAAATCATCGACTATGCTTACTACCTTGTAAACCTGGGGGAGATAGATGATTTCACAGTATTTCAGATGCAGCCCTGGCTCGATGTGTACCCCGCGGGTTCCAGTATTCTGACCATTGGCAAAGATTCCAGAAAGGTGCGGCGCTATGCCAGCGCCTTGGCTGAACGGGTTTATCGCAGCAGAGAGCGGTTCTGGCCAAAGCTGTATACCGCTGACGAAGTGATAGATATCGCGCGATCTGCGCCGGCGGGAAGACCTGTAATCCTGGTTGATTTTGCGGACTCCCTTGGGGCAGGGGCCCTTGGTGACAGCGTCTCTGTTGTTCTCAAACTGATGGAACGCGGGTATCCTGTCCGCACTGCGACTGTTGTAAATGACAAGGACGCGGTTATTTTGGCAGAAAAGGTGGGGATTGGACATGAAGCCCAATTTTCCCTTGGGGCCGGACTGACGCCGAATATGCCGGGCCCAGCGAGGGTAAATGCACGCGTTGTATCGCTTCATGACGGGGTTTTTTACCAGGAAGGACCTGTCGGAACAGGACAGCGTCGCGATCTCGGCAGAACCGCAGTACTGTCGACAATGAATATCGACATAATCGTCTGCGCGCATCCGTGCGGAACCGGAGACATACAGGTGTACCGTCACTTCGGGGTGGAACCGACGGATTATCAGCTCCTTGTTGTCAAAGCAAACACCTCTTTCCGCGCCGCATATGAATCCATAGCATATCAGATCTGCATGGCTGATACGCCCGGAATTGGAACTGCCAACATAAGGGCGCTCAATTACAAACGACTACCCAAAGATTTTTACCCATTCAGCCCGCTGGAAGGCTATCGGATTGAATCCCCAAAACTCTACTGAACCGCAACGAAAAGAAGTCTGTGCGATGTATATGGCAGATGTCGTCTCAGTTTTTTCGACTATAGTTCATTGTGTTTGCTATCGCGGCACTGGGGTATCTGGCAGGCAGAATCGAAGTGAATGGGATATCCCTCGGAACGGTCGGTTTGCTGTTGGTTGCACTGCTGTACGGCATTCTGGTAAACAGCGTCCCTTTATTCACGGTCAACGGTGCTGATATTATCCTGTTTGACGCCGCGATCAAGGGGAACTACTGTCTGGTCTCCAACCTGGGCACAACCATGTTTGTGCCCAGGTTGGACTCATTGCGGGGCCAGGCTTTTTCAGGACGTTCAATCGCAATACGCTGTTCTATATCCTGCAATAATATAAACCATAATCTTTCTGCCCCTATTCCCTCCATATCTTTCCAATTCTCTTAACAGCCTTGGAGGGGGTATGGAGGATACCTTTTTTAAGGTTTCCCCGAGGAGTCCCCGGTTCGCACCTTAACAGTTATCAGCGCCAATGCTGGCGATGATATAATTTCCTCATACAGACAGGGGTTCCCTTCTCCTAACCCTGCAGCCCCTGGTCCGCTTGAAGCAGCATGGGACCTCTATCTTATGGGTTTCATTTATGAGCCGGATGCGGAGCCACAAGGCTTTCCGCTGCTATCGAAGCAGGTTATGATCCATAGACTGTGAGGAGCTGTCTGTAAATATTTGTTGGCAGGTGTAGGTATGTTCTTCATTGGTATTGATATTAAATCACGAGGCCGTTATTACCAACGCGAGGGGAAAATCGTACAGAAAGCTATCAGTTTTCCCAACTCATGTACCGGCTGCAACAAGCTACTGGTACGTGCTCACCAGTTCACCATTCATAGAAATCAGCTTGTGTTTGGAATGGAATCCACCAGCCACTACTGGCTTGCGCTGTACACGCGGCTGATGAAAGAGGACTACCAGGTTCATGTGATCACCCGATCCAGTCGAACGCGTTACGCGGTCTTTTCATACGCCAGGACAAAACCGATACCCACGATGCTTTCCCCATTGCCGAGCTTATCCGCTTCGGTAAGCATTCCGAGACGAAAGTGCCGCAGGAAAGGCGTTTGCCCTACGGGAGCTTTGCCGGAATCGTTTCTACATGGTAGATTCAGCATCTGATCTTAAGCGTAAAGTCATCGCATTATTGGATCAGGTTTTCCCTGAGTACAGCAAGATTTTCAGCAGCACTTTTGTCGCATGCTCGGTCGAACTTTTTCCCGGTATACTACGTCGGGGCAACAGTTTAATGCGCCATAGACGGCTCGGATATCGCGTCGGATATCGCGCTGGACAACGCCCCTGCATTAAAAGAAGAGTTTGGGAGCTCCGGCAGAGCGAAAAACGCAACGACCGCCATTGTCCGCGATACCACAGAGATTAAACCGGGCCGTTCTTCACCTCGCAAAATACCTCGCAATATGCGCTTCCATGACCGCAGAAAAGCTGTGCTTTAAGGCTTTTTGCTCACTAAGTTGACGACATTGATTTCAGCATAGCTTATTGCTGCGGCCATTCATCCTCATTCATGAAGATCGGGTTATCCTTATGGTTGACTCTGTTACCCATCGTGTTGATGGAAACGAGCCTCATCCCTATGAAGCCTTCCGATTCCGCACGGTATATCCAACCAATCTGATCTACGGTAATAACTGCGTTTTCCCAGACGCCGCGCTGCTCGTACCCTAACTCATTCCCTTTGGAAAGCTGAAAACGGTAATAAGGCGAGCCAACTTCGGGCATAAAGCTCAAAGGTATAGGCACTTTGCCCTGACTTGATTCGGCCACTATAAAATCAGCGGTATAGCCGCCATAATATTCACTAAAAAAAATGGTTAAAGTGCCGGTCAAAGTGACGCTACCATCCAATATCGCCTGTACATTGCGAGGGTGCTGCTTGCGTATCCGATAGGAATAAGTTTCATTCCGCAATTCCCCCAAGGTAAATCCAAGAATAGTATCGCCCGGTTTCAGTTCCGCTTCGGGCAGGGAGTGGTTTAAGTTGGTCATAAGGATGGTCTCGGAGGAATATGCCTTGATTTCCCCCAAAAAAGCCCTGGCATCCTTGGGGAGTGTTATTCCATCAGATTGAGCGTCATTGCTTATATAGGAATGGTCATAGGAAAAAGTATGCCCTCCAGCCTTTACACGTACAGGGATAAAATCCTCATTATATTCCACTTCATACGCCAGATCACGTGCATGCGTATATCCATATTCGCCACTTTCATCCACTTCTTCGCCATTTTGCTCAACAATCTTGTGGGAATAGTTGTAGACGCCCTTTCCCAAATTTCCATCCTGCATCAATAATTGGTTCTTACCACCTGGGGCGTAATAGGTATACGAATCCCCCCTGGCAACCACCAATTTCCCAAGCAGGTAGGTCTCATCCTGCCAAACGGAAAATCGTAAATCCTCATTAGAAAGTTGTGCATTAATGGTGGTCTCCACACCGTTTTGCAAGCCGGTTAACAACAGATACCCTGAGGGACTTACATGCATGACGGGTTGAGTGTCGAACACAAAGTAGCCCGAGGATGTGCTGACCCGGGGCAATTGCTGTTGAATGGGAGAACCCACGCTAGCCAAGTAATATCTAGTACCAAGGCTGGCATCTGGTACTCCATACCCGTTTTGAGGAGACCCTGTTTGCTTCTTCATATAAAAAAACTGATCACTGGTCTTAAGGGTATCTACAATTTCCCCTTCTTTATAATCGGTATCATATGTAATATCACAATCTTCCAGTGTAATACAAATGGAAAGGGTTTCGCCGTGACATTCATCTATCAGATAGATACTAAGCTCTGTATCCGTAGCTCTGTATGCCATCAGGTGTCTGTCCATATTGTAATCCATTACGAAAGCAGCGTCCGATTGAAAGTCAATATAATAACTTTCGATACTGCCCGTTTCGCTAGCGATGATTGTATGGCCTTTACGAAACCGCACCAGACTGCCATTTACCAAAAGTTCCAGACGGATAGTATCTCTGGGAGTCTCGTCTATCACCATATCCCCAATAGGTGCCACAGTCAGCGCATCCAGATCTATATTGTAGCGTTTTGCGATATCGTAAATGTTTTCAGAGGGTTTAGACGGCACGCTTTCTTCCTCACTTAGGAAATCAGATAGAGAATGAACGTCAGCCAAAGACTCCGAATTGCTTTGAGCAGGCAAGTCGGGCAAAGCATTGCAGCTGGTCGGCACGACAATGAATGCCGCTAGGACGAAAACCAATATCCTTTGTACCATTTTTGTCATATATACTTTTGTCCTTTCATCTCAATATAAGAATAGGCAATTGCGAAACTTAAACAACCTTACCACAAAGCAATTTTTCAGATGTAATAAATATACAACTCCTCACCATATCGATGCATATCTACAAATTATCAGTAGAAAAGGGCTAATTTTCGT
>Ga0153950_1001232_pt1 | contig 11435 bp, 11 predicted proteins | sample TSNJ034MetaG_FD_104737 | JGI IMG/M metagenome (GOLD analysis project Ga0153950, IMG submission 104737) | Attine ant fungus gardens microbial communities from New Jersey, USA - TSNJ034 MetaG | ecosystem: Host-associated > Fungi > Mycelium > Unclassified | place: USA: New Jersey, Wharton State... | reverse complement strand
CGGGCAGGTGGCGGGGCCACAGCCGCGTGCCTCGGGGTACGTATCGGGGCTGACGCGGGGCCGTTCTCCTGTGGCTGCCGGGCAGGTGCTGGGCAGGTGCCGGGGTCACAGCCGCGTGCCTCCGGGTACGTATCGGGGCTGACGCGGGGCCGTTCTCCTGTGGCTGCCGGGCAGGTGGCGGGGCCACAGCCGCGTGCCTCGGGGTACGTATCGGGGCTGACGCAATTTCGTACAAGACCAGGCGGCCGCGTCGCTCCAGACTGGTGGGATGACTCTTTCCCCTGACACACTCTCCGCCGCTGCCGACACCCTGCGAGGCTGGGCTCTGGACGAGGAACTGAAAGCGAAGGTGATGGCGGATCCGGCACTGGCCGCCGCGGCCGGACGCATCGCGCGCCGCTACACGGCCGGTGCCCACACCGAGGACGCCCTGAAACTGCTCGCCGCCAACACCCTGCGCGGGCACCTCGGCAGCATCGAGTGCGTCGGGGAGTCGATCCGGGACGAGCACGCCGCCACCCGGGAGACCGGGGTGTTCATCGACCTGGCCGCACGGCTGGCCTCCTCCGGCCAGCGGGCCACCCTCTCCTTCGATCTGTCCCACATCGGCTCGCTCGTCTCGCCGGAGTTCGGCCTGGAGAACGCGCTCCGCATCGCACAGGCTGCACGGGACGCCGGGACCTCCGTGATGGTCTCGGCCGAAGGATCCGCACGCACGGATCTGGTCCTCGGCCTCTGGGAACGCCTCTCCGTGGACTTCCCCGAAACCGGCATCACCCTCCAGGCACGGCTCCACCGGACCCCGGATGATCTGGAACGGGTCATCCGGCGCCCCGGTCCCGTTCGGGTGGTCAAGGGCGCATTCCTGGAGGCCGGGAAGGTGGCACACCCCCGGAACTCCGGCCCCATGTTCGAGGCCTACCAGGCCATGGTGGCGCGATTGCTGCGCTCCGGTCACCACCTCAGCATCGCCACACACGATGAGCGCCTCGTCCGGAGGATCCAAACCGAGCACGGCCAGGACCTGCGGGGTGAACAGGTGGAATTCGAGATGCTCCAGGGCCTCGGCACGCAGCTGCTGGACTCGCTCCGTTCCGAAGGATGCACCACCCGCGAGTACATCGTCTACGGGCCCCAGTGGTGGCTGTACGTCCTCAACCGGATCGCCGAGCACCCCGAACGGGCCCTCCTCGCGGTGGCCGATCTGGCGCCCACCGCCCCGCGCTGAAGAGCCCGGACGGGTGCTCCGCCGTCGTCGTCCGTCTGCCCCAGCGCGACGTGAAACACGGCACAGTCCCGGCGCCCGCGTAATGTCCCCGGGCGCTGAGCGCCCCGACCGCCTATCATGGAAGCTTCCCCCGGAGGTTCGACGGCGCTGACGTGTGCCCGGACGTCCGGGGGGAGAGCATCGCAGGAACGACAACGGAGGACCATGAGCCGGAACCGGAAGAAGCCGCGTCAGTCGGAGAAGAAGCAGTCGGCTGCCGTCAGGCAGAGCGAAGCCCTGTACAAGAAGGCGGACTTCGCCGTCGATGCGCAGGCGCTGCCCTTCGTGAAGTGGTACGAGGAATCGGACGGAAACACCGGTGCCGAGGCACTCCAGACCCTCCAGTCCGTCAAGCAGTTCCTCTGGCTCTACGGCGCCGGTGGTGCCCCGGTTCTGGCGACGGAGTTCGACGCCGCGGCCTTCCTGCGTACCATGAGCCAGCTTGAGGAACTCGGCGGCGAAGAGGAGAGCCGGATCTTCCGGGTCATGATGGACGACCTCCAGCTCTACATCGCCTTCCTGGATGCCACGGACACCTGGACGGGCAGCGAGGACGACCTCCAGGTCATTCTGGAGAACTTCGACCTCTCCGAGGAAGTCTCCAACGAGGCCCCGGACGTTGCCGGGGTCTCCGAGGCGGCACCGGTCTCCGAGACGGCACTGGTGTCCGGAGACCGCGCCCGGTGGGCCCGTGAGCTGCTCGGCTGGATCGGAGCGGGCAAGGAGCTGACGGCCACCGGTTCGCTCCGCCTGGCCGACATCGAGGGTGCAGCCGCCGCCGTGGACATCCGCGCCGTCGGCTCGCAGAAGCGCCTGACGGATGAGGCTCTGGCCGCACTGGCCGATCAGGACGGGAACGTGCCGCAGGTGGTGCGTTCGATGGCCGAGGTGGAACGACTGGCTGAGCTCTGGGACGCGCTGCGTGAGGGCGGCCTGATCGAGGTCGCGGTGAAGAAGGCCGTGCCCACGGACGAAGGCCTCCGGCTGCGTGAATCAGGCCGGGAAGCGGAGCTGCTGCGTGCGCTCGACGCCGCGGAGGCCCTGGTCTCCGTCTGATCCCGGGCACGGTCGGTAAGCGGGAAAATCTGGAGTGAGGAACGCATGAGCGCAGGTTTCGCCGTCGTCGATGTGGAGACCACCGGGCTGTTCCCGGGGGCCCGGGACCGCATCGCGGAGATCGCCGTGGTCCACGTGGATCCGGACGGCCGGGTGACGGAACGCTGGGAGACCCTGGTGAACCCGCAGCGGGATCTGGGGCCCCAGCACATCCACGGCATCCGTGCCGAGGAGATCCTGGATGCCCCGTTGTTCTCGGACATCGTCCCGGACCTGGTGGAGCGGCTGAGCGGCCGGATCCTGGTGGCCCACAACGTCCGCTTCGACCATCGCTTCCTGCGTGCCGAATTCAGCCGGGCGGGCGTCGAGCTGCCGCTGGCCGTGGAGGACTGTCTCTGCACCATGCAACTGGCGAAGACCTACCTCCCGGGAGCGGGCCGGTCCCTGCAGGACTGCTGCGATTCCTTCGGCCTTCTTCTGGACGGGGCACACAGCGCCGGTGGCGACGCGGAAGCCACCGCTCACGTGTTGAGCGGATACCTCAGCATCGACCCGGAGAACCCCCTCTGGTACACCGCCCTGGACCGCGGATACTTCGCGGCCTGGCCCGAGATACGGCGAACCGGGGCGAAGCTCAAACACCGCGGCAGGCCGGGCACGGCTCCCCACTTCCTGACCCGGATCGTCGCGCGCCTGCCGGAGATCTCCGGCCCGGACGAGCATCAGGCCTACCTCTCCATGCTGGACCGTGCCCTGGTGGACCGCCACATCTCTGCGACCGAAGCGGCGCAATTGGTCGGACTGGCCACGGAGCTGGGTATCGGACGGGCCAAGGCGGAGGAGCTTCACAGCGTCTACCTGGGGCAGTTGCTGGCCCTGGCCTGGGAGGACGGGATCGTCTCCCCGGAGGAGATCGAGGACCTGTACGCCGTGGCCGGGCTGCTCGCACTCGGCCGGGACCACGTGGACCGGCTGCTGAGCGAACCCCAGGCAGCTGCGGTCCCCGATATCGCCGTCACCAAAGACGCCGGGTCCATGATCAGGCCGGGCGAGAAGCTGGTGCTGACCGGGGCGATGTCCTCCCCACGCGAGATCCTGATCGCCCGCCTGGCTGCAGCCGGCTATCTCGTTCACCCCGCGGTGACCAAAGCGGTCAAGGTGGTGGTGGCCGCGGATCCGGACACCCTCTCCGGCAAGGCCCGGAAGGCGCATTCCTATGGCATTCCCGTGGTGGGTGAGGACTTCCTGGGCAAGCTCCTGCGCGGCGCCTGACCGCCGCGTACTGACGTTCGCCCAGCTTGAGGCGGTATCCTCTGGCACTATGTCACCTTCCGGCACCGCGACGACGTCCGCCCGCAGGTCACGGACCCCGCTACTGGCCACCGCCCTGTCCCTGGCGCTGCTGAGCACGGGGTTCGTCCCCGCCGCCCACGCCGACGACGACGCCCCGCCCAGCGGATATCCTTCCTGGTCGGACGTCCAGCAGGCCAAGCGGAGCGAAAGCGCCAAGTCGGCGGAGATCACCACGATCAATCAGCTTCTGGGCCGGCTCCAGACCGAATCGGAGAAGCGCGGAAGCGCCGCCGTCGTCGCCTCCGGTGAATACGCCGTGGCCGACTCCGCCCTGAGCCTGGCCAAAGCGAAGGTGGACGGGCTGTCCGCCCGTCTGACCCAGGCCACCGCGGAAGCAGCCCGGTTCCGGAAGGAATACGGCGCCCTGGCGGTCCAGGCGTACAAGAACGGCACCATGGACCTCCCGGGGATCCCCGACCTTCAATCCATCCAGCCGGACCGTCTTCAGGGGCTCAGCGTCCTGGAGGTCGTGACGGGCCGGGCCTCTGAACTGCTCGCGAAGTCCTCCGCCGCGGAGAACACGGTCGAATCCCTCAGAGCGCAGGAGCAGAGCGCGGAGACCGAACGTCAACGACTCGCGGACGATGCGAAGCAGAAGCTCGACGCCGCCCAGGCCGCAAAGACGGCCATGGACGCCCAGCTCGCCCAGCAGAAGCAGCACGGGCAGGAACTCACCGCCCAGCTGGCCTCGCTCAAGGGGACCACGGCCACGGTGGAGGCCAAGTACCAGCAAGGCCAGGAGGCCCTTGCCGCCTACGAGGCGGCGCAGGCCGCCAAACGGGCGGCCGCCGAAGAGCAGGCACGCCAGCAAGCGGCCGCCGAAGCCGCTGCCGCGGCGGCAGCCGCTCAGGCGGCTGCGAACAACCCGGGACCAGGAAGCTCCGGCGCCGACAACTCCGGTGCCGGCCCGGTGCCCACCACGCCGGATCCGGCACCCCAGCCGCCCGTCGTCGTGCCTCCGGACACCGGGGGAGCGGCCAATGATCCGGCCGGGGCACAGTCCTACGCTTCGGGCCGTCTGGGTTCCTACGGCTGGGGGCAGGACCAGTTCCAGTGCCTGCAGCTGCTCTGGACGCAGGAGTCGAGCTGGCTCACCACGGCCACCAATCCTTCGTCGGGAGCCTATGGGATCGCCCAGGCCCTCCCGGCGGGTAAGTACGCCAGCGCCGGCAGCGACTGGCTCACCAACTACCGCACCCAGATCGAATGGGGCCTCGGTTACATCCGGGACCGCTACGGATCGCCCTGCGGCGCCTGGGACCACGAGGTGTCCATCGGCTGGTACTGACCACCGGCATGGACCCGGCCGGGACGTTTCACCATTTGAGCCCGCGGCCCACGATCGCGCGGATCAGCGCATCGATCACTTCGGCGTTCGCCAGCGGATTCCGGATCAGCGTGAAGTCCACGTCGCCCACGGGTGGCAGAGCGAAGCGCCGGGTGATCACGGTCAGATCCTCCGGGATGAGGGTGGAGGGCATGACGGCCACGCCCAGTCCCGCGCGGACGGCGGCGAGCACGCCCGCGATCTGCCGGGTGGAGCAGGTGACCTTCCAGTGACGTCCCTGTGATTCCAGGGCGTCGATGGCCAGGCGCCGGCTCAGGCTCGGAGCCGGATAGGCCACCAGGGGGACCGGCGCGTCTTGGGGCAGCAGCGTCTGTTCCAGCCCCACCCACGCGAAAGAGTCGTGCCGGGCCACCTCGCCTTCGGCCGTTCCCGCCACCCATTTCACGAACACCAGATCCAGCTGCCCGGACTTCAGGCGCCGGTGCAGCTGATCGCTCTGGCCCACTGTCAGCTCCAGGTTGATCTCGGGGTAGAGCTGGCGGAATTCGCGCAGGATCTTCGGCAGGCTGGTGTTGGCCAGGTCATCGGCCGCCCCGAAACGCAGCCGCCCCCGCATGGCCGAGCCGGCGAAGTACCGGCCCGCCGCATCGTGCTCGGCGAGGATGCTCCGGGCGAAACCGGCCATGGCGTCACCGTTGTCGGTCAGGCGCACCTCGCGGGTGTCCCGGACGATCAGCGAGCGCTTCGCCTCGGCTTCGAGTTTCTGGACGTGCTGGCTCACCGTGGGCTGCGCCAGGCCTAGCCGTTCGGCGGCCTTGGTGAAGTTGAGGGTCTCCGCCACGGCCAGGAAGGATCTCAGATGAACAGGATCGAACATGCCGGGGCCTTTCTCTGAAGGGTTCCGGTGAGGGGGATCCCCGTGTTTCCGGGCATCCAGTGCTATTGCGGAACGCAATGGCACTTATAGTCATAATTCTCTTCTGCAATGAAATCGCGCAAGCCTACGGTGGATTCCAAGCACCCAGAGAACCTGAACCGAGGACTCCCGTGACGCCCCCACCGGCCACCGCATCGCCCGCAGCCAGCCCCGCAACCCAGCCCCTCACCATCGTCACCGACAAGCTGCCCTGGCGGCAGACCTTCAATTCCCTGTCCGTCCCGAACTTCAGGATCTTCACCGCGGGTCACTTCGTGGCCGTGATCGCGGTCTGGATGCAGCGCATCGCGCAGGACTGGCTGGTTCTCCAGCTCTCCGGCTCCGTGACCGCAGTCGGGATCACCGCAGCTCTGCAGTTCCTGCCTTCGCTTCTCCTGGGCCCCTGGGGCGGCGCCATCACGGATCGCCTGCCCAAGCGCCGGATCCTCATGGTGACCCAGAGCGTGGCGGCCCTGTTGGCCGCGACCCTGGCGGTCCTCGCCCTGAGCGGCCGTATCGAGGTGTGGCACTGCTACCTGATCGCCTTGATCCTGGGCTTGGTGACGGTCCTGGATCAGCCCGCCCGGCAGGTGTTCGTCAACGAGCTGGTGGGCCCCGAGCACCTCCGCAACGCCATCAGTGTGAACTCCACGGTGTTCCAGCTCGGCGGCCTGATCGGCCCCTTCCTGGCCGGCGTGCTGCTCAACGCCGTCGGGGCGGGATGGGCCTTCGCCCTGAACGCGTTGGCCTGTTGCTGCACGGTGCTGAGCCTGACGGCGATGAACGGGGACCGGTTGCACCTCAGCGCCCCCGCACCCCGGCAGAAGGGGATGGTGCGGCAGGCGGTCCAGTACGCGCTGCGCAAGCCCACCATCAGGTGGCCCTGGCTCATGGCGGCCTTCGTCTCCCTCTTCGCCCTGAGCCTGCCGGTTCAGCTCGCGGCCTTCGCGGACCGGGTGTACGACGTCGGCGCCGGAGGCTACGGGCTGCTGAACGCCATGCTGGCGCTGGGTGCGCTGCTGGGCGCGGTGACCTCGACGCGACGCCGCCGGCTCCAATTGCGGTCCGCCGTCTTCGCCGCAGGCGCCTACGGAGTCATGCTGTGCATCGCTTCCCTGGTGCCGGGGCTGGCGGCCTTCTGCGTCCTCATGGTGTGCTCCGGGTTCTGTTCACTGCTCTTCCTGACCGCCGCCAATCAGCTGGTGCAGACGAGTTCCAACACCGCCATCCGGGGCCGGGTCATGAGCCTGTACCTGGTGGTGCTCATGGGCGGGCAGGCTCTGGGCGGGCCGATGATGGGTTCTCTGGCGGAGCACTTCGGACCGCACCTCTCACTGTTCATCTCCGGCCTGGTGCCCGCGGTCGCCGCGGCGGTGGTCTCCGTGATCCTGGCGCGGCAGGGCAGGCTGCGGCTTCAGGTGCGGCTGCGTGGCTATCGGCCGTCCTTCCGGATCGCAGGGAGCGGCGCGCAGGCGGCGGACGGTTGAGAGCGCACTCCCGGCTAGGCTGAAGGGGTTCCTCGCATCCCGACAGAAGGCAGGCCCATGACCGAGTCACCCGATCCGCTCGTGCCCACCGGCTGGGAAGCGGGGGTGGTGACCGTGGGCATCGTCTTCGTGGTGCTGGCCGTCGTGGCGTGGGTGCTTCTTCTGGTGCGGAAGCCTCTCACCCCGGGGTACCGGCTCGTTCTGGCGCTGGCGGTGCTGATGTTCCCCGTGCTGGGTCCGCTGGCGGCCATCCTGATCTCGCTGCGGTCGCCTCGCTCCCCGGGAACGCCGGACGCCACTGGCGACCAGGGCTGACCGCGGGTCACTTCCCGGCGGCGTCCTCAGCGATCCTCTTCGTCACGGAGGTGGGCATGGTGGAACAGGAATCTCCGGAGTCCCGTTCCGAGGCGTGATCTCCGGCGGTATCGGTGATGCCGACCGTCGCCACCACCGCCTGCCAGCCGCCCATGCCCTCGATCTGGCGGGGCACCCACACGTTGGCCGCGCCGTTGATGAGATCCCAGGCCAGGGGATCTGCGCTGGGGCCCAGATCGATGCCACCCTGGGGAGCCCTGCGCACCAGCTCCGGCAGGGGCAGCACGCCCATCAGCTGACCGGCCTGGTGTTCGGTCATGGCCCAGGGCGGGGTGTTGAAGTAATACCAGCTCGCGGCGCAGATCCCGTAGAGCTTGGGTGCGAACTGCGCGTAGTTCAGGTACAGCTCCAGCACGCGCTTGGACGGGACTGTCAGGCTGAGTTCGGTGGAGAGCCCCGCTTCCAGTCCCTTGCGCACAGGGTCCTGGCTGGGCCAGAGGTAGATGTTCTTCACCAATTGCTGGGGGATGGTGGAACCGCTGGGGTCCTTCTGGCCTTTCTGCCAGGCTTCGGCCCGCTGGGTCAGTTCCTCCCACGTGAACGCTCCCACCCGGGTGCCCAGCTGCTGGTCCTCGTGCGCGATCGTCGCCGCCAGGGTGAAGCGGCTGATGTGATCGATCGAGACGTACTGGTACACGATCGGCTCACCGCTCTGGAGCATGTAGGACGTCCGCGGGGGAGTGAACCAGTTGTAGCTGAGCACGGAGAGGAACTGTGCCACCAGCAGCACGGCGACGCCGATGGTGAGGCGCTTGAGGATCCTGCGTCGTCGCCGTTCACCGTTCGTGCTCTCCGGATCGGACGGCGCGCCGGAACCCGGGGCGACTACGGGAACCGGCTGAGCGGCTACGGGAAGCGGAGTGGAACGCGCTGTGGGCGGGCGACCGGACGGCCGCGGTGCGCGCCCCGGACTGTTCCGTTTCGGTCCGCCTCGCTTCTGCCGACCCTGTGAACCCTGCTCCGGGGTCTGTTCCGGCCACGATCCACCGGGGACCGCTCCCGGGTCCGGAGGATCCGAGGGGAGGCTGCGCTGCGCCTCGATCCGGCCGGTGCGCGCGGACTGCCAGGAGTTCGTGGGTGGTTCGGAGCGCATGGCTGGAGTGTAGAAGACCTTCCTTGGAGGCCTCTGACAGCCACGGGGCTCTGACGGAACGACGGCGGCGGCCGGACACCTCAGGTGCCCGGCCGCCGCCGTCGTGAGTGAGCCGTTGCGCTGTTGTGGGTGAGCATACCTGGCGGGGCTCAGCGCTGTGAGGCCTCAGACGCTCAGGCGCTCCTTCACCTCGGCGGCGCTCGGGTTGGTGGCGGCGGAGCCGTCCGGGAATAGGACCGTGGGGACGGTGCGGTTACCGCCGTTGAGCTGTTCCACCAGCTCGGCAGTGCCCGGCACCTCCTCGATGTTGATCTCCTGGTAGCCGATGCCCTGGGCGTCGAGCTGCTTCTTCAGGCGCTTGCAGTAGCCGCACCATTCGGTGGAGAACATGGTGATGGTGCCGGATTCGGGGGTGAAGTCCACGGTTTCCTCTCGGAGCTGTCTCTAGGGGTTCGTTCCCCACAACACTACGGTGCGGGGCTTTCTTCCCTCCATGTGGAAGACGCGGCATGGCCGGGGGTGACATCGGGCCCGGAGGCGGGTAGACAGGTCCCATGACCTCTTTCGTCACCTCAGCCGATGGCACCCGGATCGCCTACGAAGCCCAGGGGAGCGGGCGTCCCCTTCTCCTGGTGGGCGGGGCTCTCAACGACAGGAACTCCGCGGCGGGCTACGTCCCCCTGCTGGAGGATGCGTTCACGGTGATCCGCTACGACCGGCGCGGCCGGGGCGGCTCCGGTGACACCCAGCCCTGGTCCGTGGCCCGCGAGATCGAGGACCTCAGTGCCGTCGTGGGGACCTTCGGCGAACCCGTCTCCCTCTATGGGCACTCCTCAGGGGCCGTGCTCAGCCTGGCCGCCGTCGCCGCCGGACTCCAGGTCGCGGGGCTGGTCAGCTACGAGCCGCCTTTCCTGACCGCACAGACCGGGGACTGGCGGGCCTTCGCGGACGAACAGCGCGAACTCGCCGCCACCGGGCACCCGGGGGATGCGGTGGAGAACTTCATCCGGCACGTGGGCGCGCCCTGGGACCCGGCCATGCGACAGATGCCGTTCTGGCCCGGCCTGGAAGCGCTGGGGCACACGGTCACTTATGACCTCCAGATCGTGGGTGACGCTTCGGTGCCCGTGGACTCCCTGGCCGGCATCGAGGCTCCCTTGCTTTCGCTGTATGGAGGCGACAGCCCCGAGTGGGCGGAGGCCTCCGCCCGAGCCGTGGCCGCCGCGGTCCCCGGGGCGCGGGCGCTCGCGGTTCCCGGCCAGACGCACAATTCGGATCCCGCCGTGCTGGCCCCGTACCTGAGGGACTTCCTGCTCGGCTGAGCGCTCGCAGGCCGTTTACTGACACATCGTCACCATGCTGGAACGGGCCGATGCGTCACACTGGAAGGGATGGACTTCCTCCTCAATCTCCCGTTCCACGTGGCGTTCCCGGCTCTGTTCGTGATCGTCATGTGCCGCGCCAACGCCACTTACTGGATCGGGCGTGGAACGGTCAACGGGCTGGAGAAGACCCGCCTCGCGGACCGGCTCAGCGACTCCAACGCGGGCACCGCCAAACGGTGGATCGCCAAGTGGGGGCCTGGCGCCGTCGTCGTCTCCTTCCTCACGATCGGCGTGCAGACGGCCGTGAACTTCACGGCGGGCGCCGGGCGGATGCCCCTCAAGCGCTATCTGCCGGCCGTGACCCTCGGGTCCATCATCTGGGCCCTCCTCTACGCCACGGCCATCCTCGCGCTGATCGACACCTGGCTGGGCCTGGTGGCCGGTTCGCCCTGGGCCTGGGTCGCAGCCGCCCTTGTGCTGCTGGCCGTTGTAGCGTTGGTTCTTGTACGACGACGGCGACGCAGCCTGCGCGCGGCCGTCACCCCGGTGGATGCCGACGTCAAGCCCTGACTGCCTCGGTGGGCCCACCTCCACGCGCTGGGCTCCAGCGAGGAAGGATGCGGTGTGAACCTGCCCGAACTGGCCGAAGGGGACTCCTACTACGTCTCCCTCGGCGACGGCCGATACCAGTCCACGATCCATGCGCAGGGCGCGTGGAACCCTCATGAGCAGCACATGGCCCCGGCCAGCGGTCTCCTGGCCGATGAACTGGCAAGGCATGACCCGCGCCCCGGGCTGCGGATGGCCAGACTCTCCTTCGAGATCCTCGGGCTCATCCCGGGCGGCGAGTTCTCCATCCGCTGTGAGACGGTGAGACCGGGCAAGACTATCGAGCTGGTGCAGGCGGAACTGCTGGCGCCGGACGCGAAGGGCATCGAACGGGTCGCCATCCGCGCTTCCGCCTGGCGCCTGATCACCACGGACACGTCCGCCATCGCCGCCGTCGAGGACGAGCCGATGCCTCCCCTCGACGAGTGTGAGCCGTTCGACGTCGCATCCCTGTGGCCCGGGGGTTACATCGCCTCGATCGATGTGCGGGTGGCCCGCCATCACCGGCGCGGGAACGGCTGCGTCTGGGTCTCCACGCACCACCCCCTCGTGGACGGCGAGGATTCCCCCGAGTGGGTCCGCCTCATGGGACTGGTGGACACCACCAACGGCATCGCCGCCCGGGAGAAGCCCGGTCCCGGGGGATACGCCTGGCCGAACACCGAT
>Ga0153950_1001226_pt1 | contig 11448 bp, 15 predicted proteins | sample TSNJ034MetaG_FD_104737 | JGI IMG/M metagenome (GOLD analysis project Ga0153950, IMG submission 104737) | Attine ant fungus gardens microbial communities from New Jersey, USA - TSNJ034 MetaG | ecosystem: Host-associated > Fungi > Mycelium > Unclassified | place: USA: New Jersey, Wharton State... | reverse complement strand
TAAATTCACAATTACATTATACAATTTCATATTATTAACCGATCATATGGCCTCGGTCTTATTTAATGCTTGATCGTTAACCAACAGCATCTGACCCCATACAACCGCAACTACCGTATGAATGGCTTAGTCGTAAAACCTTCTCGTGGAGCTTGCTTGCCACATTCTACTCTAGAATAAGGCGATTGTCGATAATGAAAGGAATAATCTACATTTCTTGATCCAACATCTAATCCTTCCTTGCGCAAATTGGCTCGCCACCAGGAAGAGTTTTCCATCTCTTCAGCTTCAGAAGCCAGTCGTGAAAGCGAGATAATAGATATTCGCCTGGTAGGGCGAGGCTGATGGAGAGGAAGCGAAGGCGAAGGCTGAACGGGTATGGGAGTGGATAGTTCCAAAGGAGAAACGCTCGTCGACTGTGGAGGTGAAGGATAAACAGACAAAGGCGGAAATAAGGAGCTATTTGTATTTCGAAGACTGGTGCATTGTGAGGGCGAAGGACATTGTTCACTTGATGATGAGAGCTTGACGGTATAATCCGCAGTCGAGTCAATAGGTAATGCTGAAAGGAGAGTGGGATGGGCTGGATCGAGACTGCGACACTCATGACTATAGCCCATGTCTAGATGCGTCCCCAAAGAGCGTTTCAAACGAGGATTTGCGTCAATTTGTGGATGGCACTCGATAACCCCATCAACCTCTATCTGAGATAAAGCTCCAGAAGACGAATGGGGCATTTGTGCGAAAAAGGGCGTCAAAGGGGTTGTATGATTGTAGAATTTACTGGAGGTCTTGACATCCGTCGAGAGTGCAAGCCTTGGAACCTTCCTCTTATGTGGAGTAGGGTCATGATCGAAAGAATAGGTAGTTTCACCGTAGTTCATGTGAAACATCGGTCAGAGGGAGCCACTCTTGTGGATAACAAAGGAGAAGTGATCTGGGAACTTTGGACGAGCTGATCGGTTAGGATATTATATATCAGAGCCAGAAGATGATGGTACACACTATGGGATGGAAGATGAGGTGAGTTGAGATAGGTAAGATCCTTTTATTTGAAATTGGCGGCAACTAACGACCAGGTGCAAAGGGGAACCGAGATTATTGAGAGGGCTGCCGGGTTTATATACAACCGCCCGCATTTCGTGGGGTCTCCGTTCACAATTACAGGAGATATCTAAACCGAAGAATAAATTACCGTGAATCGGGCAGCCAAAATCGATCAGGAACGGCGTATGACCTTGGTTCTTCATTGGCTGCGGAGTGTGGACAAGCACAAGATATTCAATTAGAAGTGGTTAGAAGGTTGCGATGACGAGAGAAGCACCGGACGTACTCATACATTGACAAATTCGAAGCGGTGGAAATAGCTAGATCAGGGAGATCAGTCAGTCAGGACCTTGCGATGGCTAGGTCTACAATTATGACGCCACTTGTCCAAACTGGCCCGAACAGGTGTCAGGTTCTATTTGAGTTTGAGACAAAAGGGACTTAAGAAGGCTGTGGCTTTCACCATAGCAGGAGTCTCAATATCCCGCACCATGAGCACCGGGTCCTATTGATAGTATCAACCTTTATTGTGTATCCAGACGATCGGGCTGGGAACGTGGTTACTACAATGCCTGAGAATCGTACGTGAGTGCATGGTCAGGACTTGAAGCCGAGTCAGAATCGTGCGGCTCTGTTGTCCCGGATTCGCGAATCACGGAGAGTAGTTGATGTGAAATGAACTAATTCCGGTTGCACTTGAATTGATATTTACCACGATCAATGTTGTACCGAAATGATTCTTAGCGAGTTTTTGATTCGGAGCGCAAGGGACTAGGAGCTAGAAGCCAGTAAAGTTCCTTTTCTGGCCCGATACTTGTAATCGATGATAAGAAGGCAACAGCCTTTTGATGCTAGTCATTTGAGCGTGTCCCAGTCCTGGGACAGGTAATTCAAACTGTTAATCATTCGGTAGCTAGAGACATACATTTTTTATTAATCAATAAATGCTCAACTTCATCTTTCGAAAATCAATCTTACAAATATTGTACAGCACACAAAGAAATACTACTGATACAATGAGTCATACTCAGTGAAGGTAATTCAGGCATCCTCGTCATAGTTGAATGCACCAGGCAAATTTCGCAGCGCGCGATGTGCCAGTCTTGTAGACCTCCGTTGTCTGTTCATCTCCGGCTCCTCTTCTTGCTGTTTTTGAACCCAATCCTCTAATCCACTGGACATCTTAGAAAGTCCTTTCCACTCGTGCCTGGCAACGTGGCTGCCACCCTCAGTACTTGACCAGGCGGCACTCATCAGAACAGGCTCCTGTTACACTATGAGTACACAAATGGAGCGATATAATTTCGGAAACAGTACCTGAGAGTGCCAGCTGACATCTCGTACACATGAAAACTGGCGAGCCCTGCGAGTTGGCTTAACATCAGGAGCAGACGGATCAAACGTGATGGGTAAAGTCTTTGAGCGGTCAAGCACCTGAACGATGCGGCCATCAAGGGACCAAATCTGGAAAAGCCAAGATTTAACTAATGAGACATATCTAGAACAAGGAGGACCAACGTGAATCCTGCCATCGGCAGATCCTGAGTATATATACTGAGCGCCAGTGCTGGCAATCGGACTGAAGTGGCATCTAATCAGAGTTCTGTAGACGCTATGACCTCTGTAGGTCATCACACTACAATCCTTGGGATGGGATTTCAAATCGGAATTAGGGTAGCGTGAATATCTTCCACTTCAAATTCAGTTTCAAGCTGTTTGGCACTCAGTGAGGACTCACCGATAATCGAATCCACGAATGCCATGGTGCCTGTCTTTGACTGACTCAAACTCTTGACTAGATCGCATTTTTCGTAAATCCCACAAACGCAAGGACTGGTCTTTTCCGTTGGATATTACGTATCGACCATCTCCTTTCGCAGATACATATGTTATACCCTCTGTATGTCCGATTAAGACGCCAGATGGTTTCTGTGAAGCTCCTAGCGAGCGTCTGTCCCTAAAAAGCAATTATTAGGAATTAAACCCATTCCCGTTACCGTCAGCCGCACCAAATTTTTAGAAATGTGTCATCAGATGCGCTGACAAGTACATTTCCCGACGAAGTGTCAGCCCAACAACAACTATTGATGTCATCACTATGAGCATTGATTTTGACCGTCCTCCTATTCGCCAGAAGATCATATACTGCAAGGTGACGAATCAGGAGAAGCGGATAGTACTACAACCTCAACGGAGCGCACCAAATAATTTACCGTTCCCTCCAGCTATGACTTCAGTCCCATCGGCAGAAAATCTGCAACTATAGATACCAAAACTCTCATCGGGATAACCATCGTATGCATAACGACTTCGAATCTGCGCTGGGTCAGAGAATGTTATAGGTATTTGCTGTGGCAAGTCTTCACGCGTGCTGGTCATGTATACCGTAGGCGTCTGGTGAGGAAAGTCAGGATAGCAGATTCCAGCGTATTGAAGTCTTACAATAGACGAATATATCATCCTATATGAATGTCAATATTTGAAGTAGCAGAGGTGCCAAATTAACCGACCTTTCATTGTCAGGAGAGAGATTGGCATCCGTGATGGTCCAGCGACCAGCTCTTCCTTGTATAGTCCTCGAGACCTTGAGGGTTGTTCTCATACCATCATCCGCATTGTAGTGGCGTCGCTGAGGAGTAACCGGCTGAGGAGGAGCAGCTGTATCGAAAATGTGCAAGCGAAAATCTTAAAGTGATTTTTGAGTTTGTAATATGCTGATATGCCTGCATCCTTACCTTGGGCGCAAGTGTAATAGAAGGAAGAATCTGGAGTACAATATCAGAATAATGATGATGGCATTATTAAGAACATTCGTTCACCAGCGGAGAATTGGCCAGTATAGATGTTGGAAGTATATTCTGTCACAGTAGTGCCATTTGAATTAGGTACCATGTCCTATCAACACTAAGGAAATGTAGGTCTCGCAAGTGTTGCAAACATACAGAAGTGAGCTCCTCTCGATAAGTCTCCGGAATTGCAACAGAGCTCTGAGATAGAATCTGTCTGGCAATGTTTACGACCTTCCGTCGGCTCCGAGATTTAGGACCAATTCTTCCAAAATCTCCACTATACAGAAGTTCGACACCTTCTTCAACCGGTTCCTTGATTTCCTCGTGCCAGGTTGGCCGAGTGATTTGACGAGGTTCATAAAGCGAATAATCATCTTCATCATCTTCATACAATTCGTCGTCGTCGCCGTCATCATTGTCAGGCTCAAAGTAGAAGCCGGGTCCGTCGTCGGCAGAGGCAGCTCTGAGCAATCGTGCCAGACTGTGGAGGTTGATGCTCCTGAAGCTTAATGACCTCGTCCCCCCAGAGGGACTGGACGATTGCATCAAGAATAGGTCTTTGATTTAGATATTAATGAGAGAACTTGATAGCAAGGATAGAGACAGACCATTCAATATGTCCTGAACATCACCCGTCACAGGTTGAATAGCCTCATCGTCATCGTATGAAGGACCAGAATGAGTACGGTCTGGTTGCATGAGAGAAGGAGGAAAATTGTGTCTTAAGCAGCTTACTCAGGCAATCACTCTGCCACGGTCAATATCGCGGGGACGGAGATACTAATCGTGAGATCACCGGAAACAGACACACCAAACGCACGCATACAACATCTTCAGCCTTGCACTCGCATGGATACTCCTCCATTATGCATAACGGCAGATGAAATCAATTGCCTCATATACTCATACTTCAAGGATTCTGGTGAGTACAAATCCGTTTCAAGCCTCGTGCTATGTCGATCAGTCCCATCAGGTTTTACACATTCTGCATTTACCTTGTGTAGTGAAAGTGCATTGCAGAACTCCCCGTGGTTCTGTAAACACATACCTCGTGGAGAACTCATCGAGCTGCTTAGCAAAGCCTTGTTGTATATTGAAGTTGAATCTCATTGGCGTGGCAATGAACTAATGACAGGTTGCAAGAATAAGTTCTCATTGCTGGAACATCATGTTTGTTCTTCCGACGCCTTTTCTATTGTTTCACCCAAGTCTCCTGCTTCTTCTTCAGCTTCTCGTCCTGCACCTCCGAAGGCCCCTACAGACAAGACACCTGACGAGGACATATCTACGTCTTTGGAAGGACAGGCTCATCATACTTCCACTGAACCATCATATGATATCACCTCTGCTGCCAAGACGAATGGCACCTTGATTTCCAATGATATTTCTATGAAGCGCAAAATTTCTCCCCATCGAACTGATGGTCCTGCTGAAAAACGAGCCAAGCGTGAGCCTGACGACGTGGACGTGGGGGTTCCAATAAAAATGGATTTCCGTGACGCAAATTCATCACAAACCCCTTCAGATTCAATTTCACCTGTTGCAATTTTCGCGAGCAGAAGTCAGGACACGGATGCTGCCGAATGTGTGCACACACGAACCGATCAGACTCACTCCTCAAACGAGTCTCTGAATGATAAGGCAATTTTGATGCTTCCCGGACATCGGACAGAAGTTTTTGTGTGCTCATTCAACCCTCAAAGATATACACAGCTCGCAACCGGGTATGCTTATAATTTTACACTGATCTTCCTGATTTACGTGTTTACGTATGAGTAGATCCAAGGATGCTGTAGTTAATTTTTGGAATCTCCCTGATCCTTCAGCGCCTGAGTCAGAATTTATGGTCTGGAATGGTCATCCAACGACTATAGACAATCACGTCGATGGAATACCAGGTGACATGACTGCATTAACATGGAACGCAGAAGGGACATTACTGGCTATTGGGTCTTATGATACAGTCCTCAGAATGTTTACCTCTGACGGTGACCCGTACTTCATACATCATCAACACCGGGTAAGATTGATTGGCAATTTGTTAGCAACCGACTCACAACGAACTTTTAGGGATCCATCTTTTCTGTGCGATTCTCTCCCAACGGAAGATGGCTTTTGTCTGCCAGTTTGGATGCAACTGTATGTCTTTTTGACGTCAAGGAGAAACGACTTGTCCGGCAGTATCGGTGTCATCAGGGTATACCTACCAGACGGACTTCTGAGAGCTTGAACTTAATCATCATCTTGTAGACCGCTGTCTGGATGTCGAATGGCTGGATGATGCAACGTTCGTGACGGCTGGTGCGGATGGCAATATCCATGTGATGAAGACTGATGGGTGTGAGCCTATCAAAAGAATCAGGTCTGCGTTTTTTATTACCCAATTCTGGGGGCTAATCATGTTATCAGTGGCCATACAGATGAGATCAACCAACTCAAGTGCAATCCTTCGCGGACATGCCTCGCAACATGTTCTGATGACCATACAGCACGAGTCTGGAATGTTGAAAAGATACAACCCGATTCAGACGAATCCATCCCTGGGCTCATAACTACTAATCAAACCCTTGTATCTATTGTCCTCTCGGGTCATACGAGTCCCGTCACTACGATGGGGTGGATGCCAGAGCAAAATTCTAGCAGAAGGGATATATTGGCTACGTCATCATTTGATTGCACTGTGCGAATATGGGACTCTGCTACAGGCAAATGTATGAAACTTCTAACCGATCATCAGCGGCCAGTCTATACGTTGACATTCAGTCCGGATGGTAAATGGTTAGCGACTGGAAGCGGAGACGGTTGGGTGCATGTATATTGGGTTAAAGTATGTTTGTGAGCATTTGTGTGGTCTCTCCTGCTGACCAAAGGGAACAGACATGGGAGAAACGGTGGTCCTGGTCTACGAGTCACAACAAACGTGGCGTATTTGAGATTGCGTGGCAAATGGTGCAAGGAATTAACCGGTTAGCAGTGGCGCTCGAAAGCCATATGGTTGCAATTGTCGATGCCTCGAAAATACCTGCCCTCCAGGATTCAGATGAAATGGTAACGTGACACAGGAATTTATGTATTGTATCGATAATTCTATTTTTGTATCAAGCTTGCCGAGTTGCCGCCTTAGTGACGTTGCTTGAGCGGCACCAGTCAGGTTATATAAACAGGTCAAAAGCAGTGCTCCAGTTTCTCAATGTTACAATTATCGACGTTCGCTGTGTCTTCGACTCTACGGACTGCATTGTTACATGCTCATCCAGGGCAGCAAGTGTTCACTGCAAGCAAGCTATGTGCTCGGAATTACAGCAATTTCAGGAAATCTCCATCCGTCTTGGAAGCTCTTCGATTGCGTTCAGTGAAAAGTTGGACACGATCTGAATTTCTCAAGCGATCGAGGTTCTTCAGTTCAGAAAGCGACAGTATGTATAAAGGGAAAGAATCCTCAATTTCATGGAGACGGCTTGGCACTACGGCGGTGGGTGGTTCCTTTACGATGCTTTGTTACTTTTTATATTTGCATAGGCTGGAGTCGCTGTTGCGGTAGTTGTTCTTGAAGGAACCCTGAACAGGGATACACGGGATCCTTTAAGTGCAGGGGAACGTTCGTATCTCAATGACAGCTTCAAGTACACAGCTGGTGGCCTGCTTGTCACCGCAGCTGCTGCGAGGCAGATCTTCAGGTCAGGTTTTGTATTTCGATTGATGTCGGCTAATCCTTGTGAGTACCTGACCCTATCTACCCAGCTGTAATCTAACTTTGCTTAAGGGGTGGTCTTGGGTGTCAGTCTGGTCGGGAGCATTTCAACCATGGCGGCTACGATGTATACACCACCGGATAGACCTATCCAGAAGCACCTCTTTTGGTTGGTATGTGGCAAACCCTTTTTCATCTCAAACGAGGCTTCAGCTACATATGACACTGTTATTGCTAGGCTTTTAATGCTTGCCAAGCAGCTACCTTGAGTCCTTTGTTCTTTTTGAGTCCTGCCATTCTGTCCCGTGCAGCACTTTACACCGTCGGAGTCGTTGGATCCATATCCTATGTAGGGGCAACAGCCACGTATGTTCCTCCAGGTTTGGACGCAGACAGTTTCTGATCTCTTTTCAGCAATGACAAATATCTGCATCTTGGGGGCCCATTGCTTGCCGGTGTCACCGTCGTCGCCTTGAGCTCTCTTGCGCCGATGGTTCTGCCCATGGGACTCCGTAGTCTCGCTTTGGCTGAATCAGTTTCTTTGTATGGTGGTCTGGCCGTGTTTGGTGGTTTTGTTCTTTACGAGTGGGTATTTGTTTTCTCTCTTTTTGCGTGACATTTACACCCATCTTTCTTCCAGTACTCAAAAGATTTTGCAACATGCTAGGATGGCTGAAATGGGTACATACACTCCAGACCCTCTCAACGAGTCCATTTCCCTCGAACTGGACATGCTCAACATATTGTAAGCAATGGCCATCCTCGTTGGAACGTAATCACTCATTTTCTGGTAGCATTCGAATTGTGCAGATCCTCTCTCGTCAGGGTAACAGGAAATAGAGGGAATCTTCGTCTTTACACAAATATGTAATCATCACTCCATCCTAGTGTACTCTAATATGCGATATTGTATATGGCACCCTATGACCGTGACTTGCCCAGTTCCTCGAGTGTACGAATGAAACCTCCTGGGTCAATAATGTCCGTTCCTCCATAAACGATACTCCTGTTGTTCTTCCCCGCCCATTCCTCAAGATTTCCAAATTCTACATATCCAATACCGCCCACAACGAATACCATACCCTCTGCAAAAACCATGCGTTTGGGTCTCATATTACTACTTCCTACGTTACCAGGCAAGCCAGTATTCACGCTACGAGGAGCGCGAGGATCAATGAAGATGTAATCGTCAGTCTCTTGCAAGGACTGATTGGAGGCAGCAGATGAATCCATGAGAGCCTCAACAAGACGAGTGACAGGAAGGAGTTTGTTCGCAGGCAGAAAGTTTTTAACTCCGGAAATCAAGCCTTCAAATGCTCCTTCTTTCAGGCGATCGGAAAGCTATGAAACAAATGAGATATCGCGACGTGAAACTGTGAACAAGTGACCTTATTTCCGACAAAGGCACTAAAACCCTTCAGCAATTCGCCTCCTTGACCAGCTACACCCCCGAGATTAGGGGTGGATGTCCCTGTGTTGGCTCCGAACTGGCCTGACATCATGCGCGAAATTTCCCTTGTTCGTCGAACATATTCAAATGCAGCGATATCAGCACCAGAAGATCTGAGCTCTTTCTCAAGTTCAGTGATGTCATCCTTGCTGATGACATGGTCTGGCGCTGATAGATAAAAGACAATAACGAGGCGTAGTTTATCCTGAGGTGTAAAATCACCGTCCGGACGGCTTGTGCGAAGAAGTTCGAGGATTGAGGCAGTCGTCTTTTGATAGAGTAGACAGTATCAATAGTGGATTGGACTCATGAAACGAATGATGCTCACTTGTTTCGAAATAGTTTCTTCGGTGCTAAATAGCTCATCCAAACCACGTTTCTTGATTTGTTCAAGCAGTGCAGTGGCAATATGCACATGGGTATCAAGTGTCGCTTTCCTTGCGGTCAACTCTGGTAGTTGTGTGATAGCAGTTTTGAGGTGGGTGGCGTTGGCAGAAAGGTCTCTGAAAGAGACTTTATTAGTGAAAAGCGGATGCATGGATGCATTCGCACCCACAGTTTTGAGATATCGTCTACATCGCTGACACCAGTACTTCTGGTAATCTCGGCAGCATCCTGTTTATATTTATTCAATTCCAACTCAATCTCCTCTGCCACCTGAGGGAATGGACTAGCAGAATTACGACCCCAGAAAAAATCTTTGTTATCGAGATCATAGCGTTGATTTTTCTGGCCTTCGGACACAATTACACGATTGAGTTTCATGGAAAAACAGTCCGAGAGAAGAGCTTGATACGTCCAACCATGGGAGATAACGGAAGTCAAGTCGATATTGCGGTCAAGGATCAGCAGGACTGCTTTGGCAATGAGATACCTGGCAATATGGAAGTATACATTGCAACCTACGTGGCCGCTGAAGACTTGATAAACCCGAGGAATCAGGAGCGAAAAGAGCATCTGAAGGGTTTGTAGACCGCGAAGCAGTAAGGATAGCGTCTCGAATCTTGACTTCGACTTTCTTGGCCACCATTTCTGCTGCATTTCCTCTGGGTGCTCGGATAAAGGGGACAAGACCTGAGAAGATAGTGAATATTAGAAAGAGAAGATCCGTTTATACAACATACCAAGGGTAGCTACGACACTGAACAGCCCGTTAGCTACTCTTTCGATCTCCTCCTCGATTTGCTGTTCGGTTGAAGAAGGTGAGTTCAAAATAGTGTAGGATGTAGGCGGATGAGCAGGAATTGAGTTTGCTGAGCCAGAGGTGGCAGAATCATTCTCTGGTGCAGGCGGAGGGAGCAGGGAGAACAGGGAAGGTGAAGGAGCAACAAAAGACAGGTATTGGTCGACGATCTAGCTAATCAGTCATTTAACGTAAGGAAAGTTATAAACTTACTTGTTCCACTAGCTCACTTGTCCCATCTTGCGCAACAGATGCCGCAAGCTCTTCGAGAAGAGAACGAGGAAGGGGCTCGACGAAATTGAGGTGGAAAGAGTCATATAGACCTTTCTGCAGATCCTGTGCTATACGATGAATGTTGGAGAGTGTTGGCGAGACGAAATAGACGGCAGGTACATCTGGAAGGGCAGGTCGAGCTGCATGAAGTTGGCTGTGAATTTGATGATCAGATATCATCTTTCTTTTAGTACCTGACCGAGTTTCCATACACATGGAGGGTTACACCAACGTCCCGTAAATCTTGAACCCGTAGGACTGTGGCCAGAATATCCTTCGTTTGTTGATCGAGCACAAGAATTTTCCAGACAAGTGGACCAGTAATTGGTGGTGTTTGTAGCCCGAGGGCTTGTTTGTTGGAGACTAGTGACGAGGTGGACGTTTCTGGAGGTTGGTTCAAGTTCAAGAGAGTAAGCAGTGCTCGCGTCTGAGCTTGCTGCAGCGTCGTAGCCTATATGATACATATGAGTATCGCTCTTTCATCTACCCAGGACCCTTACTTGTTTGGTACCGTTCAACATGAGCGCTCCAGGCTAGTAATTGGGAACTTTGTTATTAGGTATGTGCACGTGACCTGTACGCCGAGGCTTGTCAGGACCAAATTCACTTTTCGATGAGTAGTGTAGAAGATTTGTCACAAGTTATACTGGACAAAATTTTACATGGAACACGAAAGATTGTTTCATCAGGTCGATCAGGTTGCTGTCATCACAACAACATCACCATCACTCAATCATTGAAAAGCCACAGCCCGGAACAAATGGGATCCTTGCGGTCTCCTCTGTACTACCAGGTGAGCCCTTTCTCTCTCTCCTACTTCTCTGAACTTCACTATTTTTCAGAATGGGTTGCATCCCTAGCAAACACTCGATACACACAGATGGTGGAATGCATCCGGAAAAGGTGCAAGTGAAGAAGGCAACAAAATATAAGAACCCAACGCGTGCACAAGTCCCTTCACCATCTCGAGCTTCTATTTCATCTCTCCCTCCATGGGTCAATCGACATGACCGAG
>Ga0153950_1001224_pt1 | contig 11466 bp, 9 predicted proteins | sample TSNJ034MetaG_FD_104737 | JGI IMG/M metagenome (GOLD analysis project Ga0153950, IMG submission 104737) | Attine ant fungus gardens microbial communities from New Jersey, USA - TSNJ034 MetaG | ecosystem: Host-associated > Fungi > Mycelium > Unclassified | place: USA: New Jersey, Wharton State... | reverse complement strand
AGATAACTGGCAGCTATTCATTATGGATTTAAATGGGATTTTATATGAATTCCATGATGTTGGCGGAGTGATTAGAGAACCGGATGCATTTGATGGATTTCCATGTAAATTGTTTGAAAACAAGCTCTATAAAGTAAAGGGTACTTAATTAGGGGGCACAAAAGTTGAAAAACGTCCATAACCTTAAAAAGGCAGTATGTTTTTGTTTTGATACCATGAACACAATAGCTATTGAGCATGAGAATAATGAACCGTTAAAAGAGTGTATTGATTTATGCCATGAAATCGAAAGGCTAATGAGCCGTTTTAAATCTAATAGCGATATCTCTAGAATAAATCGTTCAGATGGAAAAGAAACTTTAGTCGACGACATGACGGTAGATATTATTCAAAAATCCATTTTATTGAATGAGGTTACATATGGTAGTTTTGATATATCAGTTGGAGCGGTGAGTTCATTATGGCAGTTCACATCGGATCAATGCGACGTACCCAGTCAATGGCAACTTGACGAAAAAAGCAAATACATTGATTCAAAAAAAATCTCTGTAAAAGAAAACAGGATAAGCATCGCTAAAGGGATGAAAATTGATTTGGGAGGCATTGCAAAGGGCTATGCTGCGGATCAGGTAACAGAAATATTAAAAAAGCATCATATTAAAAAGGGCTATATCAATCTTGGCGGTAATATTAAAGTGATCGGAAGCGGCGAAAAGGGCAAAGGCTTTAGAGTTGGTATTCAATCTCCGTTCGATTTGTCGTCAATTTGCGGTATTTTAAAGCTTGAGAACAAGTTTGTTTCTACCAGTGGAATCTATGAAAGATGCTTTACTTATAACCATGTGGATTATCACCATATATTGGATACAGATACAGGACTTCCGGTTCAAAACAGCTTAGCCTCAGTATCATTGGTGACAAGTAACGGCACTTTAGGCGACGCTTTGTCTACTGCCTGTATGTGCATGGGATTTGAAACTTCACTAAATTTTGTTAAAGGATATACACAAGATAAAATCGAAGTCCTATTTATTTTTAGAGATGGGAAAGTCTATTGGCATGGAGAACCGGAACATTTTGTTTTTCAGACAGCAGAGAGGAGTGAGCATAAAAGCAAATATGAGAGCACTATCGCGCGATGAGAAAAAAAGGATTATAAAAGCATCAGGAGGAAGTAAGGAGCATATTTTAAGTATTCTTTTAGCTCTTCAAAAATCCAGTGAACAAGGGTTGATTGATGAAGATACCATTCGATTAGTCTCTGAAATGACTGGGTTTACAATATTAAGAATTAAAGAAATTATCCATTTTTATGCGATGTTTAATCAAAGCCAGGAAGCTTGCCATGTCATTAAAATATGTCGAAGTAATCCCTGCTCGTTGGGAAGAGAAGAAGATATTGCTGGAATTCTATTTTCACTACTGGGAATCAAGGTTGGTGAGGTGACAGAAGATGGTCAATTTTCTTTGAAATATATGCCCTGTGCCGGTGCCTGTGATATCGGTCCGGTCGTTCAGATAGGAGATGAGTTATATGGAGACCTGACACGAGAAAAGCTTGAAAGTATGATTGCCCAGCTTAATTTGGCATCAAGTAAGGAGGCTGTAAAATGAACACCAACAAGAATATTTTATTGAGAGGAAGGGGCGATATTGACCCACTTTCGATTCAGGCTTATGTGGCAGCAGGTGGTTTTACGGCTCTTAGAAAAGTCAGTGAAATGAAGGCGCAGGAAGTCATCGAAAAAATAATGGCATCCGGAGTCAAGGGAAGAGGTGGAGCTGAATACCCTGTTGGTAAAAAATGGTTATTGATTAAACAAGAAAATAAAGAAAATTATATAGTATGCAATGCTGACGAGGGCGAGGCAGGAGCCTTTAAGGATCGGGAATTACTTACTTATGTACCACTTAGAGTGATTGAAGGTATGCTTATTGCAGCTTATACCTTAACCTCAAAAAAAGGCTATATCTATCTTCGCGGAGAATATCTGAAAATATATGAGATGTTGAAGAATATTATTGCCAAAGTCAAGAATAATGGGTATTTTCCAAAAGGATTTGAGATTGAGGTTATTGTAGGAGCCGGCGCTTATATTTGCGGAGAGGAAACGGCTCTGATCTCATCAATTGAGAATGGGATAGGAGAACCGAGTTTAAAGCCCCCATATCCTACCCAAAGAGGTTTATATGGTTTGCCAACCCTGATCAATAACGTTGAAACCTTCGCATGTATTCCAGGGATTATGAATGGCGAAGGCGCAGACACAAAACTCATCGCCTTGTCAGGAATGGTCAGAAATAGAGGTGTTTTTGAAATTTCGCTGGATCGATACAGTGTTGATGACATGATCAATTCTAATCAATTCGGTAAAGGCTCCGTCAATGGAGAAGCAGTTCAATTTGTCCAGCTTGGAGGACAATCTGGATCCCTTATGTTCCCTGAGCAGATGCATATTCCTTATGGATATAAATGGATGAGAATGGCGGGTATTGGCATTGGATCTGGAGCCATAACTGTATACAGTGGCAGGGTTTCCATTGTGGAATACTGTCGAAATGTAATTGAGTTTTTCACCATGGAATCTTGCGGCAAATGTTCTACTTGTCGGATTGGGCTTTCGTATATAGCTTATCTTTTGAACCGCTTATGCTGTGGAAATGGCAATGAAGGAGATGTTGAAAGAATAGATGCGGTGGCAGGACAGATATCACAGCTTGCTTTCTGTGGACTTGGGAAGGGTGCTGTCAACGTTTTATGTAGTGCGCTAAGGCATCGACGAGAGCAATTTCTTATCTGCGAGAAGGATAGAAGCTATTTTGATAAAGAATTATCCGGGAGGTACATATAATGAGCCAGCAGCAACAGATCGAATTAAGTATAGACGGTACACATATAAAAGTATCTGTTGGCACTACCTTGCTAAATGCCGCCAAAGATGCCGGGATTATAATCCCTACATTATGCTGCATAGAAGAATGTGATCCGAGAGCTGTCTGCCGTTTATGTGTTGTTGAAACGAATGGTGGAAGTCTTGTGACAGCCTGCCAGACACTATGTGCGGAGGGTATGTGCATTTCGACTTGCTCTAAAAAGGTAAAAGAAGCAAGAAGATTTACCCTGAAGCTTCTTTTGACCAGACATTTGAACAGTTGCTTTGCTTGCGACAGGAGCCAAGAATGCGGAGATCGCCTGTGGGCTTTATGCAACTATGATAATAATTGCTTTACTTGTGGACATAGTATGGATTGCCAATTGCGTCAGTATTGTCTTGAGTATGGTGTTGATGCGAGAGACTTTCCGATTCTAGCAGATGCTAAAGCCACGCTACATTTTGCCAATGTTCTTACGTACGATGCCAATCGCTGCATATTATGCCGGAACTGTAAAGCGGTATGCGAAAAAGTAGATGGCAAAATAGCGTTGCTAGGACGTGGTATGAATGCAAAGCTTGATTTTTCCTTATGTGACATGTCTTTTTGTGCCGGATGCGGCAAATGTACTGAGGTCTGTCCAACAAAGGCTTTACATCCGTTTGATGAAAAGGATTCGGGGGTGAATTAGATGAGCTATATGAACGACGGAATATATGAATCAAAATCCAGAGGATATATGGGAGATGTTCCAGTTCGGGTCGCAATTGCAGATGGGCTTATTTCGGAAATAGAGGTATTGCCCAATGAAGAAACATATCAGTTTTCTTTCTACCCCTTTCAAAAAATACCATCAATCGTTAAAGAGTATCAGACGCTTAATGTAGATATTATATCTGGTGCAACCTTTTCGTCAAGAGCAGTTATTGATGCGGTGTCTGATTGTTTAAGGCAGGCGGGTGGGGATATAGCTCAATTGAAAGCCCTGCCCAGTCCTAATCACTTAAGTGATGAGGTGATCGAAAAGTATTGTGATATTTGTGTGCTTGGCACTGGTGGCTCTGGCTCATCAGCTGCTGCAGTTGCTTCAGAAAATGGAGCAAAAGTTATTGTTTTGGAAAAAGCCGGATATAATGGAGGCATCACGCAAGCCACTAACTGCATGCTGGCAGTCAATAGCCAGGTTCAGCTAGACGCAGGTGTTGTATTGCCGATGGATGAGATTTTTGAGCATATGTTTAAATGGAGCCATTATCTAGGAAATGGTCGGCTGATCAGTAAGTTTTTACACGAAACATCTAATACTGTCAAATGGCTTAAAGATAAAGGGATTGAGATCTTTTACAAGGGAAGGGAGCAGTATACGGATCCCTTTGAATGTCCGGTACATTTTCCGGTGTTTGGAGATATGGAAACGAGAAGAGGTCAGCTTCAATCTATACTTGAGACGATTTTAGAAAATAATGGTGAAATTTTTTATAATACCCGCGCTAGGGAGTTGATCAAACAGCGGGGAGAAATCGTTGGGATCAAAGCGGTACAAGAGGATGGCACAAAACTGATCGTTCACGCTAAAGCGGTTATTGTGGCGACGGGATGCTTTGACGGTAATAAGAAATTAGCAGATAAGTATTTTAAGGATAAAGCCAGGTTTTGTATGCCGAAATGGCTCGCAGAGGGTGACGGACTATTGATGTGCACCGAAGCCGGAGCAGACACCCAGGGCTTGGGAGCACGTGTGCTGCATTGTACCTTTCCGGAAAGAGCTACAACAGTTGGTGGAAAATATGAAAAATGTATCACTGTTTGTCAGATGTCTTCGATGCCCGCCGCTATATTTTTGAATTATAAAGGTCAGCGCTATGTTAATGAATGGCTTGTCCACAACTCCTTAGCAATCGCTAATGCAAACGTAGCCGGAGGCAGTAACGGAGATTTCCTTGTTTTATTTAATGATAGAATAGTGGAAAAATTAGTAGCCGGTGGTTCTTCGTCATTGGGGGTTATAGTAGTTCCAGGAGGAGGAGCCAGGGATTTTATGCAGGAAGGTTTTTTTAAGAATATGAAGGAAGAACTTATAGTTGCTAAAGAGCTTGGAATAATCGAAACCGGAGAAACCCTGAGAGAATTAGCACATAAGCTTAGAATTGACCCTGACACACTGGAAGAAGAAGTGCAAAGATATAACAATTATTGCAACAACGGAAAGGATGAGGACTACTTTAAAGATCCATCTTTGTTGCATTCGATGGAAGAAGGAAGCTATTATGCGTTAAAAGCAAGCTCTGACAGTATGGGAAGCGTCGGTGGCATCCGTATTGATCATCATATGAGAGCTTTAACATCGAAGAGGGCTCCGATTCCGGGATTGTATTGCGCCGGTGCCTGCGCTGGAGGTATTTGGGGAAATGATTCATATGGCATATTAGAAGGGGCAACGTGCTCTTGGGCTTATACATCTGGTCGGATGGCTGGAGAAAGTGCAGCTAAGTATGCCTTGAATAAAAAATAAAAAAGGAGAGTTTTGCAATGAAGAAAATACTAGCTTTATTAATGGTTTTGACAATGATATTAAGCTTGTCAGCCTGCAGTACAACAGATTCGAAGGAAACAGAGGCGAAAACATCGTCAGAAGAACTAAATACGTCGGCTGGGTCAGATGATGCAGCGGAAGGTGAAGATTCAACAAATAGCAGTGATGATGGCAGCAATATTACGGTGGAGGCATTTGATGAATATGTCCGTCCACGAATCAAGGATTCATTAAAGGTCGGTCTGTTGATGCAAACCTCAACTGATGAAGCTCTGTTGCGGGCTGTGCGTCAGGCTGAAATTGAGGCTTATCACAGAGGTTGGGAAATTGTGACGGTGGAATATTCTAATGATGAAGATTGTGTCAGTGCATTTACAAATTTAATTGCTCAGGATGTTGATGCCATATTTTTAAACTCAATATCGGGTATAGAAGCCAAGACAGCTGTTGTAGAGCAGGCACGTGATGCAGGAATCGGTGTCTATGCACTTGATACAGGCATGGCGGATGGCGTGATTATGAATGTGTCTAGCGCTAACGGCTTGGCGGCGATGGAATTATTTTACCAGGTTGCGGCAGATACTAACTGGGATGCTGGTTGTGCTTTCCTTTATCTTGGTGTTGTGGCTCCTCATATCGAACGGTTATCACCGATTAGGTCTTTGCTGGAAAGTGATATGATATATCCTAATATGTCACTGATTGCAGAACAGGATTTGGCAGATTATTTACCGTCTCCGCAAACCTATGAGTATGAATATACAAAGACATGGGTTCAGAATTATGGTGAGGATCTAGGGGTCATCTTTTGTGGGGCAGGCGCTATGATGGCTAGTGTCAATGAAGTTTGCAAAGCTTTAAATGCGGACTGGGTCATTTGCGCTGGGTTTGATGGTTCTTCTACAACATATGCTTACCTACGTGAAGGGGGAGCGACAAGATATGTTTATAGTCTTCCGTCGGAACAATTTACCCATGAATGCTTTGAAGCAATGGAAGCTATTCAGGTTAAGGGGCTTAATCCCGGGGATGAAGGCATAAATATAGGCAACGTTAATGAAACGATTTATTTATCCGGAGCTATTGTTACATTGGAAAATTGTCCAGCAATTGGCGAAACCTTCCATACTGTATATTCTTATTATGATCCCGATGATGCAGATGGCTGGTGGAATTGGACTGACGAAACAGGACCGATGTTAATTGGCGATGGAAGTGGTGAATAGCGGTATCTGATCAAATCATACTAGGAGGTACTTGGTTAGTTGAAGTACCTCCGGTATAAATGGGAGGTTAACTATAGTGGGAGAAGAAGCTGTTTTAAGGGTAAAAAAATTAACAAAACGATTTGCAGAGTTTACAGCGGTTGATGCAGTATCCATAGATTTTTATGCTGGTGAAATCCATGCGATTATTGGAGAAAATGGCGCCGGTAAAAGTACCATATGTAAAATGATTTCAGGCAGCTATACTCCGGATGAAGGAGAGATTATCCTGAATGGAAAAGAGGCATGTTTTAAAGGAACGGCAGAGGCTATAAATGCTGGAATAGGCATGCTTTACCAGGAACGAAATTTGATTCCGACCTTGACAGGAGCACAAAATATATGTCTTGGCTGTGAGCCTAAGCATGGATTGATGATGAATGAAAAAGGAATTATTAAGATAGCAAAAGAGCTAAAAGAAAAGCTTGGGATTAATGTGCCATTGGAAAAACCAATCGGTGATTTGGGTGCAGGAATGCAGCAAACGATTGAGATTATGAGGGCATTAAGGACGAATCCGCAAATTTTGATTTTAGATGAACCGACAGCTTCGTTGGGAGAAGGGGAGATTGAGCCATTTTTAAAATTTGTTGTAGAGTTGTCTAAGCAAAGCAATATTGCTATTATTTATATTTCCCATAAATTAGAAGAGATATTTAAAATTTCATCGAGAATATCAGTTTTAACTGATGGCGTCAAAACTTTGGAAGCAAAGACAGCGGATATTCATCCAGGTAAAGTTGTGTCAGCAATGCTTAGAGAGAAAAAAATTCAAAATGTCACTGTCAGTAATTCTGCTAAAATCAACGAGGAAGCGCTTTTGAAAAGCAAGGGGGCATTTTATGACGGGAAGAATCACAGCGTGCCATTTTCGCTTCATAAAGGTGAGGCAATTGGGTTTTACGGATTGGTTGGTTCAGGCAGAACAGAGTGGGCAGAGGTTCTCTTTGGATTAAGACCGGCTAAAAAGTTTGATTTTATATATAAAGGTAAAAAAATCGATAAGATCGATACACATAAAATGATTAAAGATGGTGTTATTTTAACGCCTGAAAAACGTGCTCATGGTATATTCAGGAATGGAACACTCATTTTTAATATCACAACCTTGTTTCTGGATAAGCTTTCAACTCAAAAAATGGGAATATTGAAATTTAAGAAAATGAAAAAATTTGGTGAAGAAGTTTTAAGAAAGCATGGTGTTAAGCATACCGACAGCCAACAGACAATTGCCGAGCTATCCGGTGGTAATATCCAGAAGATCATTACAGGGCGTTCGATTGAATTGGACGATGTTGAATTGCTTATATTTGATGAGCCGACGATTGGTATTGATCTTGGTGCTAAGCATGAAATATATATAAAGATACGTGAGCTTGTAGAAAGTGAGAAAAAGGGAGTTATTTTTATTTCTTCCGAGTTGGAAGAGTTGATTGCCGTATGTGACCGGATATGTGTCTTTGCTGACGGCAATATGATTGCGGAGGCTGTAAGGGAAAGCTTTAATAAGCAACAGATACTTGATAGTGCGATTCGCGGCAAGGCAAGTGGAGAAACCATGAAGGAGGTAGGCTGACATGAGTGAGAAAGCATCTATAAGTGATATTTTAGTTAATTACTTTTTACTGATTGTACTTGTGGTTGTTACTGCTGTATTTATTATTGCCGGTGGAAAAGGCTTTTTATCGGGAACGATGTTGATCAATATTTTAAGATCCACCAGCACTCTGGGCGTTGTAGGAGTTGGGTTGACTGTCATATGGGGCGCCGGCGAAATGGATTTTTCCATAGGTACTGAGTGTACAGCTGGTGCTGTTATTTGCGGAATGCTTCTCATGAACGATAACTTTAACAGCTACCCGTTAGCGGTATTGTGCTCGGTCGTGTTGGTGGGGTTAATGGGATTATGTAATGCGCTGCTGACATTAAAGCTTCATATACCCTCATTTATTGCGACTCTTGGGATGTCAACGATAGTTGGCGGGATATTAAAATTATGGACTAATAATAGTGTTGTTTATTCTAAGAATTGGCCGGATGCATTTACTGCATTTACAAGAGTATCAATTCTTAAGATACCGGTCATATTTTGGCTGTTTATGGCCATTTCAATAGGAGGTTATATTTTTCTAGAGAAAACAAGAACCGGACGCTACATTGGATCTGCCGGAATCAATGCGACAGCCTGTAAACAGGTTGGCATCAATGTGAATAAAGTAAAAACAATTGCTTTTGTTACCTGTGCAGCAATTGTTGGTTTTGGAGGCGTCATGTATGCATCTGTCGTAAATTCGGTATCCCCCTCCTCAGGTGTCAATGTGCTTGATGGAATCTGTATTGTTCTGATGGGAGCCACTTTCCTTAAAGGCGGACAGGCTAATATTTTAGGAACTGTATTAGCGGCATTATTAATGGCGATTTTATCCAATGGATTAACTTTTCTTGGAATGCCTGAATATGCAAAAGATATCCTGCAGGGAATCATTATTGCAGTTGCAGTTAGTGCCATTGCAATTAAGAAGAAAGGAACACTTCCGACAGTATCGTTCGGATGAAAGAGGTGGGGAATATGGAGATTCAAACATCGAATGGGAAAAAGAGCGGACGCTTTAAAAAATTTATTATCCGATACTTTTTATTGATTGTCCTGCTGATTGTAGGTATTATGTTTACATTATTTGTGCCGTCATTTGCCTCGCCGTCAAATCTACTTGATATACTTGGATCCACATGCATTACAGGAATCATGGCTATTGGGATGACCTTCGTAATGATTACCGGTGAAATTGATTTTGCGGCGTCGGCTGAGCTTTCACTAGGCGGCTGTCTCGTTGCTGCATTAATGAATATTAAGGGTATGCCATCTTATCTTCTGGCGGTAATGATCACCTTGGCTTTGATGTCATTGGTAGGTCTAGCAAACAAGCTGATTCATGTCAATATAGGTGTTCCCTCGTTTATCGGAACAATGGCAGTATCAACCTTTGTATCGGGAGTACTACGTTATGTAACAAATGGTATTGTTATTTTTAATATGAAATGGCCGGATAGTTTCAGATTTTTAGGTCAGGCTTATGTAGCGGGTGTTATCCCGGTTATGGCGATTGTATTTATACTTGTGGTTGCGGTTGCCTATTTTACCACAGAATATACAAAATTTGGAATGAGACTCAGAGCTATTGGGATGAATCCGGTGACAAGCCGTCATGTTGGAATTAATGTTAAACGATATAAAACATGGGCATTTACGATCTGTTCCATCGTTGTGGGATTTGCAGGCATTATTCAGGTATCACAGTTAAATATGGCTGACCCATATTTGGGTGATGCCACAATTATTACATGCCTTTCTGCATGTATGTTAGGTGCAACCTTTTATCGTGTGGGAGAATTCAATGTATTAGGGTCTGCAGTTGCAGCGTTATTACTGGCAGAGCTTTCCAAAGGAATAACAATGCTGGGAGTATCTTTATATTGGAGAAATGTTGTCCAAGGCATTGTCTTATTAATTGCAATTGGCACAGTCTCGATGATTCGAAAATCACATAACGGATAGCTTAAGAGGGAGGTGATTAGAAAATGTTGTTGCCGGAAGCTTGTATCGAACGCCTAGAGGACAGAAGAGAAATAAAAAACTTATTAGGTAAATATGCCGTACATCTTCATTTATGCCAATATGACGAAATATTTGAAAAGCTGTGGTGTCGGTGGGGCGAGGACGTTGCCTTGGGCTTTAATGATGGACGTTACAGGGGAAGAGAGGCTATAAAAAGGTATTATAAGGCGGTTAGCGATAAAATCATGATGGCTTCCCGTTTGCTTAAGGAAGCCCTTCCTTTGCAATTTGAATCTAAGGATGAAAAAAATGTTTATGGTGCTGGACATCTGGAGTTTAAGCCGGTTCAGATGCCGGTCATAGAAATTGATAAAGAAGGAAAGTACGCAGATGCATACTGGTATAGTCAAGGAACGTTGACAGAGGTAACTTCAGCAGGACCTTTAGCTTTCTGGACCTTTGGAAGCTTCCATGTCAAGTGCATGAGAGAAGAGAATGAATGGCGGATTAATATGCTTGATTATTTCGAAGATATAAAAGTACCCGTCGGTCAGAATTGGTGCTGTCCTTCTGAGCTTGCAGCATTGCCGGAATTTGCACAGCTTAAAAGCTGTCATATACCTGAACCCAATGAAAAAGCAAAGCTTTATGAAAGGTATTGGAACAAACGGGAATTGACTAGAATTCCAGAACCAGCTACCATTACTTTTTTGGATTTTGATAAGTGCCTCCTAAGTGAGGAGGAAGCCTCTTGTCTGCAAGCAGTAATAGACAGAGATGAAATTGAGCAGATTATGGGCAGGCGTACAATTTATGCCATAAATGAAGAGAGAGAAAAGGAAATCAATGAATTGTGGGTGAGCACGCCTGATCATATAAAAACAGCTTGCTTCGGAGGAACATGGGGCTTTCATATAGGTCTTGACAAGGTTTATGAATACTATGTCATGAGTCATAAACGATGGCTTTATGATTATCCCCTTGGTTTAGCAAGTGCACATCCGCTTCGAACATCGACTATACAAATTGCAAAGGATGAGAAAACGGCAAAAGGAATTTGGTATAGTCTGGGTCATATTACCACAGGCGGTGAAGATGCATTTTGGGTAGGGCGTAAGATTGCAGTTGATTTTATAAAAGAAAACGGTCGATTTAAAATCTGGCACTTATGTGAGGTGCATGATTCAACGCTAACCCCAGGCGAAGACTTTGGCAATCAAAACCCGGCCTTGGATTCT
>Ga0153950_1001219_pt1 | contig 11475 bp, 21 predicted proteins | sample TSNJ034MetaG_FD_104737 | JGI IMG/M metagenome (GOLD analysis project Ga0153950, IMG submission 104737) | Attine ant fungus gardens microbial communities from New Jersey, USA - TSNJ034 MetaG | ecosystem: Host-associated > Fungi > Mycelium > Unclassified | place: USA: New Jersey, Wharton State... | reverse complement strand
CTCACCTTCATGCTTTCCAAAATAGTCTCGATAGGTTTATCCGCGCCTGACTCTGCCAGCTCGGACATTACAAAGCGGCGGTAAGAAGCAACTTCTTCTTCATTCAAATAGTGGCGCTCATGGCCGTTGGTAATTTTTCTCCCGCTTGTGATGTAATATTCGCCGCCCTGTTCGGTAATGGCTTTAAAACACTCTTTCCCCTCGTATTCGACAATCCCGCCAAATACAAGGTCCTTCTCTGCAAATCTAACAATTCGCATTATGCCAACTCCTTTTGTGGTACACTGTATTTTGCATAAGCGGTTTGAGCAACGCGGAGAACATATTCCGCAATTTCCTCCGGTTGAGCAAACCTGCCTACCCTTGGTCCCCTCCATGTGCCGTTCGTCCCATTCAGACCATTCATCAACTTTATGGCAACAGCGTGTTTAGACCACTCGCTCAGGTTCTTTGTGTAGTCATCCAGTAAAATATCCGTCCTTCGGATACCTCCGGCGACAGCCTTGTGCTTTTGTGTGCCTGTCGGGACGAATATCCGATGCTCTTTGTTGATTTCAGGAACGTACCGGTCAAGCCAGGTATTTTTGTCCGGTATGGCATACCTGCTGTCAGTGAGTGTTGCGGAAAGGCTATACCCTTCTACGCACCTGTTTTCAATCAGGATACCGATTGCCCGAACAACATTTATATATGGTCTCAGAGAGCTGAAGTAGTTTGGTTCATACAGGACTTCAAATCTTTCCGTGTGTTTCCACTCAGCCAGCGTCCCGTCCATATCAACAAATAGGCGAAGTAATGTGTTGAACATGTGTGCTTACTCCTTTGTAATTTTGATTTTGTTTATGATCCGGTTTTCCTCAATGCCTTCAAGGAAAAAAATCCCTTTGTGATGTATAGCGTTTTGAAAACCTCCACGGGTATTCAGCTCCAAAATTGTCATCCAGGTTCTTATAGCACGTTTCACATAGAAAAATTTGCTCCTTCCACGGAATATCTTTCGTTAGTTTTCCGCAGCAATCACAAAATTGGTCTCCATCAGCCGAATGGTAGAGCCTTAAATACTGATTGCAAAATCGTATTTCTTCTACACTGCCGGTTGGAAACAAGTCGTCCTGTTCAGAAATGGCTTTTGATAATGAAATACCACTCGAATGAAATGTCCTGGAGAAATCCATATTTTCAGTAAGGTCAGTTCTTGTGGATATCTTCCCCATAAGCTTACCCTCTGTTTAAGAATGTGCGAACCCTGTCGGCGAAGGACTTCTTCCGGGGCTCCGCATCGCTCTTTCTGATAAATACATCTTCACGGGAAGCCAGGAGGTTGAGTTCATCCTTGAGCTGCTGAAGGTCAGTTGGAGTGTAAACGGCACGGACAATATCCTTGTCGCTCTTACTCTTCATCTCAGAAACCATCTTGTCAAGCGTGAGGTCACAGTACTCGTCAATCCAATCGCCGAGATACCAGAAACGCTCAACTACATGGTGGTTCTTCTCATCTCGGAATACACCGAAGAGAATGGGGTCTTTGTCCTTCCGCTCTTTTGCTACACGACGTTCTTCCTTGCCGGTGTAGTCGGTAAAAACGATATAGAGTTTGTCAAACAAGTGGCCGACCCTGCCGATAACATCGGCGATTTCTTCAGGGATATCCCGCTGGTAGTTTTCGATGTCGATGATTTTAACCGTTTTCTGAGCAACGTTCTCAATATAGTCGGTGATGTCATCTTCATAAACAAAAGTCGTGATATCAGCTTTGACCAACTCGCGCTCTTTTGCAATGCAGTCAATCTGGAACAGTAGTTTTCTGAGAGCTGCCTTTTGCCCAGTAGTCTTATATTTATTGATGAGGGTTAGGCAGTTTTCGTAGAAGCGGTCCAAGTCGCTGTCTGTTACGTCCTTGCGACGCTCCTTAACCGCATTGAAGTATGCTTGAGGATTGATTTCTTCAGCTTTCTCTTCCGGGTTGAACAGGGGAGCATTTTCAGTACGAATTTCACTGCTCATGGTTAATTCTCCTTTGTGATATGTTTTTATATTTAAGCTATATACAGAGACTCCAGCTCGTCAGTGAATAGTCTATAAATCAATATGTAAGAAATTGACCGAAGACAAAAAGAAAAGCTGCCGGTTTTCCCAGCAGCTCTCGTATATAGCTTATTTCCACTATTCTCTCAATGCAGTCGGATTTTTGAATCGATATCCCCCACACTCATGCGTAATGCACTGGTTGCAGTTCTCACTGTATTGCCCATCGTTGAAGTCAACACATGCAGGGCAGACAGGGTATTGGGTAGCCTGTTTGCAGCTCGCGGCCTCTTTTAAAGCAGCAGTGAGATTGTCGATAGATTTAACAAGTGCAGGGACAGTGTGTGTTACAAAGTTGTACCCTGCCTGTGTCTCAAAAAAGTTCATATCATTCTCCTTTATTGAATCCAGCCTTTTTGCTTGAATTCTTCATTACACATTCTCCCCGTGTTAAATATTATACCCTGTCAATGGTGATGCCGTACAACTCGCCCTTGATTTCGAAAGCTAAGCCATAGTCTGTAAACGAGATGTTTACATCTTCAGGCGCTGCGTTGGCCTCGCCGAGAATTTCGCTGTTCGGATTATAGCAGGGATTGTTTTCTCTGCTCATATCATCCTTGAGAGCCTTTTCGATAACATCCCGAATTTTTCCGCATACTCCATCAAAATTATACATGACTAAGTGCTCCTTTTTATTTTAATAATTTGAAATTCTTTTTAAGCAAAAGCAAAACCCCAACTTCCCTTCGTTAGAAAAAGTGTTTACAGTGAAATTCTGACGGGTCTTTGATACTAACCCCGTCTAAATAGCTGAAATCGAAGTGATTAAGCGCCCTTGATACTTGTCCGTCAATGCTTTCTGTCCAATCAATTAATGCATTGTCAAACTCATCATAAAAAATCTTCATGATTTCCGCAATGCGCTTTTTAGAAAGCTTGCTTTCGATTAATGCCTGCTTCAGATCATAGAATATGAAATCATTGAACCCATCTCTTATCGCTTCCGCCAACGCGCCGCCTTCATAGAATGGTGAAAAATCAAAATCATTACCACTATCAAAGGCGCGGTCATTTATGCAAGTTTGCGTTTTGCGGTCAAAATACTTACACCAGCGACAAGTTTTATACATATCGTCACGACTCATTGGATTCACTCCTTTTCTTTGTGTTTTAACATTTTATTACATTTTCTCCTGGTGTTTATATTTAAGCTATATATAAATAACTCCCGTCATCTATGAAATAGCCTATGGTTCAATATGTCAGAAATATCAAAACAACAAGAAAAGCTGCCGGTTTCCCAGCAGCCTTTTGCATATAGCCTAAACCATCTCTGGAATGGAGCGGGAGCCTGCAATCTTTTTCTTCGCTTTTGCAAGTGACCTCTTTAACATGGGGTTATCCTCGACCTCAGTAGACGTCAGCTTCAACGCGTCCAGGGCGTCACTTTCATCTTCCGTGAAGCAAAACTCGTTATTGACGAGCTCTGCATAAAACGCCTGGTACGCAAACCCCGGCTCCTGCATTGCATCCGCCAGTTTATTGCGATTTCGTTCACTGTACTCTTTCAAAAGAGCGACATCTCCTTTGAGACAAAAGCAGCCGTCTCCTAAAGAACAAACTTCGTTAATTTGGCTTGCATTGAGGCCGCGCTTAACCAGAACTTCTTGAAGCTTCCTTGTGAGGCCGGACTCGTCCATAGCAATGGCATAAAATACCGGGAGCGCATTCCACTCTTCTTGCAGTTTCTGTACGTATTCGTCGTACATATTCATAATACTTACTCCTTTGAGTTTACGCTGACTTTTTGAGCCTTGGAATCCAGAATCCGTAGGCATTGGCTATAGCATCTCCAAGTCGCTCGGTATACTTCGTGACGTCCGCACGTGTGGCCTTGTCCTCATAGATTTTTATTTGAAGAAGGCCAGCCTGAGCGTCGGTGCAGCCGCTTTTGAACGCCCGGTACAGGTAGTAGTTAGTACCGTCGTGGTGGATGGCCTCGCAGCGTAGGTCTCCGAGCTTGTCAATATACCATGTGGTATAATCTGTATTGGAATACAGGCAGTCGGCAATGTTGCCACTCTCAATCATCTTGTACCCGCTCCTGCGGCCATGCCATAAGCCAAGGTCCGCGATAACGATGATGGGGCCGTCCATGCAGATATCGAGGTTTGCCCTCTCATCATCAAGGTAATAGTCGTTGGTTTCGAACATCAACTCAACCCGTTCTTCCTCAGTTATGTCTGGATATTCGGATTCCAAATCCTTTTTCCAGTCTTTCTCGTAATCGAAATGGCAGTTGCTCCAAATAATATGTAGTTTTTCGTGAGCTGTCATGTTAAACACTCCCTTGTGATAAATTTAGTTAAATTGCTTTTCTATACCCGCATTCTTTTAAAGATTCATCTATGATGTGCATCGTTAGGACACTGGCTTCGAATGGGTATATGCAGCCATTGGCTATATTGTGATACATAGCTTCAGCCAAAGCCTGCGGGGTATCTGAGCCAAGCTCATCGACAGCGGCCTGCATGCGCTCCGCCGCATTTTTTCGGCCACTACCGCTACTCCAGGCCTTTGCAGCGACCCAACACTCTTCGGCAAGACCTTCTACCGGTTCCCGTGAGAGAGATTCAAGCCAAGTGTCAAATGAAGGACAATTTTTTTGCATCATTGTGTCTGTATCGGCGGTCATCGCCATGACCCGCAGCTTTTTCAGCAAGCTCTGGGTCTTTCACATAAGATGCTAGATTCGCGCTTTTATCTGCTGGTACATATTCTTGTGCATGTCAAGACCTCCTGTTAATACCGGCTGTGAGCATAATAAGCAATGCTTTTTATAGCATTCTCCAGCGCCGACTCGATAGTGGTTGTCACACCGTAGTAGGTTTCTCCGATTACAGCAAAGCTCAGCATCTCGCCGGATGGATGCCGCCAAACAATCGTGTCGCCCAGGCAGTCATCCGATTCAGCGGTAACGATGAAACAGGTTTCTTTTTCATCGAGGGAATACAAATAACCCCAGTGTATGAGTGCCCTTGTTTTGCTGATGTCCTTTACAAACCATTTCCAATTAGGGTCTTTATCATTTTCAATGGAAACCAAACCTTTGATGAGGTTTTTGTACTTCCGCAGGTCAATCTTGCTTTCCTTTTTATATTCAGAGTCAAAGTTCAGGCAGATTACCTCATCGGCGGATACTTCGTAGGGTGACGCGATTTCTTGTACCGGCAAGATTACAATTTCGCCGAGAAATGAGTGATAAAAACACTGCGCGGCTCTGTTTGCGGCTTTGAAGTCAGCAAGCGTTATGACATTCTCGAACACAGGTAGAATTTCCGGCCAGTTCCTGTCGCAGGAATCAGCGGAAGCCATAGATTGCAATTCCGTTTTGTCTCCGTTGAATTCCGGCGTGACGTAGTACCGCTGGGTTCCCTTGCAATAAAATAGAAGCCGTCTCCGGGTCATTTTATATGCTCCTTTGTGATTAGATTTAAGCTACATACAATTAACTCCAACCATCTGTATAAAGCCTATATACCAATATGTCAGGATTGAACGGAGGACAAAAAAAGACCGCCGATAATAGCGGCCTTTTGCATATAGCTCTTATTAGGGGTTTATTTTTTGGCCTTCGGGTTCTGATAGCATTAAGTCCCAAATATTCAGCTCGTAGGGATTATAACTGCCATAAGCCCAATATCCGCACTTATCACCGCAATCAGAGCATACAATTCCAATTTCGCAAGCGGCGTAGTTTATCCTTCTTACTGTTATGGGTTTCAGGTTACGGGAGCCGCAGTTACCGCATATTTGTGGACAGCAATCTTCCGTTATATAGCCTTTGTCAATAGCTGTTTGCAATGCTTGTTCAAATTCTTCATGGCTGATAATTTGCTTTTCAAAGTTCTAATCTCTCCTTTATCTGCAACCAGTACGGTGTGGCTATGCTAAGCAATGCATCACCGGACAAACCAACGGTATATTTTGCATTGCAATAGTCACATTCGACAGTACATGACAGCATATTGTCCGAAAACTCAACTTCGCGAAAGTTGCTCTTTCCGCACTTTGGGCAATCGAGATGGCTGGAATTATAAAGGCACTCTTGGAATTCCCCTAATTCATAATCAAAAGTATCCACCCATGTGGAGTTCCGCGAGTGAAGCAATACATGGCATCTATCGCAAAGATAATAATTGTTGAAATCCCTATAGTATACACCAACTTCGTTATGGCAACTGCTTCCGATTTGGATTTTCACGCCGCAAAATTCACAGCGATGCTGTTTTTTAGTTTTCTTAATGCGCTTACTATTCCAAAAGCTCATTTCGCTTTCTCCTTCTTTGCAAAGTAATTTGTAGGAGTGACAGCACTTAGTAATGGTCTGTGCTAATTCTCAATTTGAAGCATAGGACCCTGCCAACCGCAAGAGCGATATCGCTATCGGTCCACTACTTCTCATCCTCATGTGCTGAACAGGCCATGACATCTTCCACCACGGTTCTTGAAATCTTTTCGGAGATACGGCCTGCGTAGTCACCGGTGAAGGCTTTCAAAAACACATGGACATCTTTTTTCAGCTCCGCATTGAGGTCTTCCTCGTTCAAGTAAAACTCGGAAAGTACGCAGTTCCCTGAGATATACTCATAGATGCGATAGGGAGCGCCAAATTCAGCTTCCTTATCCGCATGGAAATAGTTGTCCAAATAAGCCTGCATTTCCTCCTCGGTCATTTCGCTGTTTGCCTCAATCTCTATATAGAGTGTGTCAGTCCTATAATTGTAGAATTCGGGAGAAACAATCCTCGCTGAGAGAACGGCGATGTTTAACTCGGGAGGCAGTTGCTTGAAAAGCTCCGTCAGCTCAATGGCAGCGCGTTCACGAACTTTGTCAGAGTATTTGGAGAATGAGAATCCTTTCCAAGAGCGGTCATCCTGTTTTTCACCATTGTCAAGAACAAATTCAGGACTGAGGATTGATTCGTACATCCCAACATCAATGATACCTGTGATTGTGTATTCTTGGGGGTTGACAGAATCTATGTTTTTCATTTTGCTTCTCCTCCAGCTTGATAATCATTATGTCCGCAAAGCAGTTCTGTTTCCCATGTGAAAACTAAATCTTTCTCAACAATACTCCCACTGGGGTAACGGACAGGAGAGTCGAATTTCACATGGTAAGCCGGATTCCCCAAAAGTGTGCCGGAGCCGGTGATTGTGCCTTTTACTCTGTGCAAGCAACTGTTGTGTCTTGTATTTACAACAATATGGGCTCCATTTTTCAGATTTTCCATTTACTGCTGCTCCTCTCCGGTTTCGGCGTCTTCCTCATCTGAAAAGGGATATGGCGTAAATGCCTTATACTGCCAATCAAGTTTTTCGTAGTTAGCACGGCAAGTAGGGCAATTATGTCCGACCACTACCACATTTTCTGCATCAGGATAATAACCGCCAAGAGAATTACCCACCTGATTACCGCAACGAGTGCAGGTGTAAAATCCTAAGCAGAATTCCTGTATCTTGCTATGGCCTAACAGACTGCAAACTACGCTGTACCGCGCATTTACGTTAATGTCTCCAAGCGCCGCCAACTTTTCCATAAGCTCTTGTTCAGTTTTAATTTCAATCATCATTAGACTCCTTGTAGTGTTATTAAAGCTATATGAAAACTCCAGTCATCAAAAAAAATAGCCTATGGTCCAATATGTCAGGAATAAAGCAGAAACAAAAAAGCCATCCATATTTGGATGGCTCTCTGTATAGCTTAAATCACTGTTGCTCAATTATATCCTCAAGCTGGTCTTCCATTATGTAGCTCCAATCAGGGGATATGAGATGAGGCTTACCCATGCGCGACCCAATTTGATAGGTCACTTTCGAAAGCCGGATAGGGTTTTTGGTGTTATAGCTCCGATGGTCATAACGCTCAACGACAATGACGTCCTCCAACGGGACTCCGTTTGATTCGCAGAACTGGGTGGCAATGTATTCGCTGCTGTTCGTGACACTACCGCCTGTGTTCTCGGCAAGTTCGGTGGCGATTATCAAATTCCCATGTCTTTCAATATCGCAAACAGCAGCATTGCCGTTCATGTCCTTGTATTTGAAAATCATATGTTCTTCCTCTCTAAAGTCGTTTTACAATATATTGTACAGAAATGAATACAACATATTGTAGCACATTTTTTTGATGCTTTACAAGCTATCCTGCCTTTATTTCCAGTCCCGGCGTAACAAGCTCAGTACCTTTTGCTCTTTCATACGGGCCAAACTTCTGGGCATCCAAATACCCGGAATTTGTGAACCTATACGTGGTAATCATGTGTGCAATGTCATCATAAGCGACTTTAACATGGATAAGCCGGTAAATCCCGTTAACAAAGCGAGTATCCAACGGAAGGCCGAGCGTGTCCCACTCCTTGCGGGAAACGAGCTTGTCGTTTTCCCTATATAGGAACAATGTGCGTTGATTAGGTGAAGTACCCGGAAATTCCACGGCCCTGTAGGTATTTTTCCATAGCTGTAATTCCACAGCATCTTTGAACGCGGTATACTGTCCATCGTTGTAACGATATATGCTGCTGTTATCTGCATAAGTGATAGTCTGCTTCTCCCAATCCTTCGTGGAGTAGCCGGGGCATTTCTTGTCCGGGGAGATATACTCCCAAGAATTTACCATTGTTTTGAAGTAAACTCCGCCGTTGCCGGTCACTCCACAATGCCCAAACACCATAAGCAACTTCTCTTGCTTGCTGATATATGTGAGGGCAGCAGGGTTTACGGACGCCAAGCGTCCTCCGCTAATGGGGTAGAAAGACACTTCATTTTTATCGCCCTTACTGCAAACACATGGAGCATATGGGCGAATGCGAGCCGAAAGCCGTCCCGTTTCGTTATCAAGCGACAGAATGTGCGTGTTCTTGTTGTAATCGCCGTATTCATCTGTGTACTCTATGTTATCGCCGGGGCAGGGCATTTCTCTACGCGTTCTCTCAATCAGTTTGACGCATCGGTTCACAATTTCCACATCGCTCTGTTCAAGCCGGTGTTCGCTGTCAAAGGAAGTATTCAATAACTTGAGGCTTTCCAAAGTGTACATTTATAATTAAACTCCTTCGTGTGCTATTTAAGCTATATGCAAACTCCATTTGTCATTGAATAGCCTATATATCAATATGTAAGGAATTTAGCCAAAACAAAAAAAATGACCGTTCAAGCAGAACAGCCGTATGAGATTGCGAACGGCAGGCCGTGGATGTTGGCCTGCCGTTCTGTTCACGAAAGGAACAAGGCTTAGGGGAGTCAATTCCTTTACCTTAAGCTAATAGTACACCATTATTTTAATAATGTCAACAAACATAAAGTACAACATTTCTATGCAGCCTATTTACACAGCAAAAAAGAGAAGCCGCCTCGATTTGAAGCGGCTTCTGGAGTATATAGCTTATCTACTTGCACTTTACAAAGTTCGTCTCGGAAAAAACGAAAGATTCATAGATATCTCATACAACAGGGGCTCCCAAATCAGGCGCATTATCAAGCTCTATGGCAGCTTGTAGTCCCCAGCGAATACAATGGTTAATGGAGTGATTCTCATTGTGAAAAAGAAGCATTGCATGATTTTCAACATCGCTGAATGAATTGAAGATGGTATCCGCTTCTTCAAATAACTTGCGTAGCTGCTTGATTTTCTCAGAACACTCTTTGTTCTTTTCAATATTTGGCATTGTAATCCTCCTTAGTAAAATTCTACAATTGCTACTCTGCCGGTAGAAAACAGGCAGTATTTAATATGTTTTTCCTTATCGAAGGTAATCGCAGCAACAAGCGGTTCTCCAGGGATTGAGAAGCGAACAATCTCATTTGTCCACATTTCATTTGCTTCCTCGACCGGTATTCTAGCCCTCTCCGCAAAATCCATCGAAGCAGAATCGCGGTCTTCGAAAATGTTGTATATCTCATAAACATCCTCGGAATACAGGGCTTGTTCTTCAATATCAGTAAGCCTCGCATCAAGTGTTCCCATGAGCTTGCATCTCCTTTGTGTTATATTATAGCATCAATTCGCTGTATTTGTACAGCCTGCGATGAAAGGACTGACTATCTTCTGCCCGTGGAGTGTCTGTCACAACAATATAACCCTCCCCGATATCGGCAGGCAGGTTATTTTTAACGAATTGGACAAACCTATCATCGAAGAATGGAATGTCGCAATCACACCTGACGATATGACTGCTATAGTATTTACCGGTGTCTTTATACACCTCAATTTGCAGCTCCATTATTTTCCTCCCAGTGCGTAATATTGTTGCTTATTGATTTCATAGTCAAAGCTGTCATCAACTATAAAGGTTTTGAGACAGTTCGAACATGAAAGATAATCAACAGCATCATAATAGCTCACTTCAAGCGTTCGACGGTTAATGTTTCTTAGCGGAAAACGGATTCCAACCAATGAAGTTCCGCATTCGTCACATTCACCAAAACGGTTTTCATCTCTCATTGCGATTCTCCTTATTTTTTATATGAGGCGGCGAAAGCTTTGAATTCTTCTTCATAATTGCTGCCGAAGGAATCAACTCCGGCAATAGAGGCACCATAGCCCTCAAAGCGGAACTTGTCCTTCGCCTTTCTCAGTCCTTCTTCCGGCAGCTTGCTCAGTATACCGGCTTCAAAATGGAAGTTGATGTTATTAAGGTGATGCAAGAATTCTGCGGTTGTAAATACGCGCCCGGTAAAGGGTTTATCTCTAAAGCGGTAAAATTTCTTACGATAGCTGGCCGCAGTTAGTCGTAGTATATGACATGCCTTTCATCAAGGGCTTTAATAGCCTCAACAGACTTCACTTCAGCCAAAAGCTTGAGAAGGGGCAACCTTTTTTCTGTGTCACGTCGCACAATCACGATTTCTTGCGTCCTTGAGTTCTCCAAAAAGACAATCTTCCATGTGCTGTCGTAGAACATACGCTCATCAATTTTTTCGAGTGAAGAAATATGAAGGGTTGTGAACAGCAGAGTGTCAAAGTCGTACCGCTCCTGAGCCGCCTCACGCACCTGCTTTGCATTGTTCTCTCTCACCCATTTGTTATACCTCATGGCTTTGACGGAGTGTCTGATAGTTTTAAACATGCTCTCTATCTTCATCTGTGCTGCGAGTGTCATTTGCTTGCCTCCTCTTGAACAGCCCCCGGCTTGCCGATAACATTTGGCTCCACGATGTAGCAATAATCGACCTTCCAGCCGTTTTTTGCATACATATAACAATCAAGACGTACTCCAAGGTCGCCGCCGCTTAAGCTGCTTCCTGTGAGTTCATTGGAAATAGTTCCGGGGTTGAAATGGCAGGAGGAAGAACTGACGATATATGCCCTTTCCACCTCAGAATACTCTTTGCTGAAGCTATCTTGTGTAAACACGATGACAGCCTTTGTCCAGAGTTCTTTCCG
>Ga0153950_1001218_pt1 | contig 11476 bp, 9 predicted proteins | sample TSNJ034MetaG_FD_104737 | JGI IMG/M metagenome (GOLD analysis project Ga0153950, IMG submission 104737) | Attine ant fungus gardens microbial communities from New Jersey, USA - TSNJ034 MetaG | ecosystem: Host-associated > Fungi > Mycelium > Unclassified | place: USA: New Jersey, Wharton State... | reverse complement strand
CTCTAAAAACTCATTGCCGCACCATCGCGGCACATCTTTATCGGTCATTTCACACAAAAATACTCGTTAATACACAAAGTATTGCCTGCGTTTTTTGTGTGAAAGCACCAATAAATCTGCACCACGCTGATACGACAAGCAGTTTCTAGAGGTGCCCTTTAATTTTTCAGGCTTTGGATGGGCGCGGGGATCTGGCCGCCCCGTTGGATAAACCTGGCGGGGGAGTGGGTGTTCAGGCGAATCACCGGGCCGCCGCCCAGCAGGCCGCCGAAGTTCAGCTCCTCCCCCACGGCCTTGCCAACGGCGGGGATGAGGCGGACGGCGGTGGTTTTGGAGTTCACCATGCCGATGGCGGCCTCGTCGGCGATAATGGCGGCGATGACGTCGGCGGGGGTGTCGCCGGGGATGATCACCATATCCAGGCCCACGGAGCAGACGGCGGTCATGGCCTCCAGCTTTTCCAGGGTGAGGGAGCCGCAGCGGACGGCCTCGATCATGCCCGCGTCCTCGCTGACGGGGATAAAGGCGCCGGAGAGGCCGCCCACCTTGGAGGAGGCCATGACGCCGCCTTTTTTCACGGCGTCGTTGAGTAGGGCCAGGGTGGCGGTGGTACCGTGGGCGCCGCACCGCTCCAGGCCAATTTCCTCCAGGATGTGGGCCACGGAATCGCCCACGGCGGGAGTGGGGGCCAGGGAGAGATCCACAATACCGAAGGGCACGCCCAGCCGCTGGGAGGCCTCGGTGCCCACCAGCTGGCCCATGCGGGTGATTTTAAAGGCGGTTTTTTTGATGATATCGGCAATCTGAGTGATATCGCAGTCCCCGCCGGATTTTGCCAGGGCGGCCCGCACCACGCCGGGGCCGGAGACGCCCACGTTGATGACGCAGTCCGGCTCGCCCACGCCGTGGAAGGCGCCTGCCATAAAGGGGTTGTCCTCGGGGGCGTTGCAAAAAACAACCAGCTTGGCGGCGCCGATGCACTCCCGGTCCGCCGTTCGCTTGGCGGCGTCCACAACCACGCCGCCCATAATCCCCACGGCGTCCAAATTGATCCCCGCCTTTGTGGAGCCGATGTTCACCGAGGAGCAGACGAATTCCGTCTCGCACAGCGCTTGGGGAATGGAGGCGATAAGCTCACGGTCGCCGGGGGAAAAACCCTTTTGCACCAAGGCGGAATACCCGCCGATAAAGTTGACGCCCACCTCTTTGGCCGCGCGGTCCAGGGTGTGGGCGTACCGCACCACGTCCCCTCCGGAAGCGCCCGCCAATATGGCGATGGGGGTCACCGAAATGCGCTTGTTGATAATGGGGATTCCGTACTTCTGCTCGATTTTATCGCCGGTCCGCACAAGCTCCCTGGCCCGGGTGGTGACTTTGTCGTACACCTTTTGGCAGGAGCGCGCAATATCGCTGTCCACGCAGTCCAGCAGCGAAATACCCATGGTGATGGTGCGGATGTCCAGGTGCTCCTGTTGAATCATGGTGATGGTTTCCAGAATATCGCTGACATTATACATACAAAAACCTCGCTTCGCCGCAAAACGGCAGATGTGGGGGAGTGCTAGTTCTGTTAAATGCGGTGCATGGAGTTGAAGATGTCCTCGTGCATCACATGGATTTGCAGCCCCATCTCCTCGCCGGTTTTGCTCATTGCCCGGCCGAATTTGGAGAGCGAGCCGTCCAGCTGGGAGATGTCCACCAGCATAATCATGGCAAAGAGATCCTGGAGCACGCTCTGGGTTACCTCGATGACATTGACGTTGTGGGCGGCGCACTGGGTAGAAACCTTTGCCAGAATTCCCACCATGTCCTTGCCGATCACTGTGACTACTGCTTTCATAAAAACGTTCATTCCTTTCGCAAATCTTTTCGCAAATCTTTAAAGCATCAATCGCGGTTCCCCGAAGGGGAGCGATTGGCACTACATATTTCCCGTGTATGGCCCCTGCCGTCCGGCATATAATACATGGTCTTTTTAAAATAACATCATACCACACTTTTGCGGCGAAGAAAATATTTCGGAGACAGAATTTCAAAAATTTGTTTTCCGGTGTGCAACAATTTACAAAATGTGGTATAATAACCGCAGCCCGGTTATTATACTTATCTCTATGCGCGGCCTACGGCATGCGCAATTATCCCAACGCTGCGCTTATGGTATAATAACCGCAGCCCGGTTATTATACTTATTTCTATGCGCGGCCTACGGCATGCGCAATTATCCCAACGCTGCGCGCTTATGGTATAATAAGGCGCGAAGGCTGCGGACAAGCATGCCGCCGCTGTTCCGGCCCGCCGGCGGGCTGGTTGGCAATTTATTCTTTTGACAGGTGGTACAACACAATGTTCCATAATCTCTTCGACAGCCACACCCACTCCGAAAACTCCCCCGATGGCACGCATTCGGTTACAATGCTAGCGGATGTGGCGGTGCAAAAGGGCTTGCAGGGCCTCGCCATCACCGACCACTGTGATTGCGATTTGTACGAGGAGCAGCACTTTGAGGAGCGCGTCTATCAGTCCTATCTGGACGCCACCATCGCCCGGGAGGCGTTTCAGCACCGTTTGATCATCACAAGGGGCATTGAGCTCAGCCAGTTTTTTCACGATCCCGCCGTTGTGCGGCGGGTGTTGGGTATGCTGGAGTACGATTTTGTGCTGGGCACGATACACCGCATGATGGGCTGGGAGGATTTCTATAACATCGATTTCAAGGACATGTCGTCCGCCCGGATAGCGGACATGTTCCGGCTGTATTTTTCCGAGACTATGCGGTACATTAAGAGGGGCGGTTTTGACGTTTTGGGCCATATGACCTTCCCTGTGCGGTACCTGAAGCTCCACGGGGGCGTTACGGTGGATGTGGGCGATTACCGCGAGGAAATCGACGCCGTGCTGCGGCTGCTGGTGGAGACGGGCACCGGACTGGAGCTGAATACCTCCGGCCTGCGCAACGGACTGGAGGAGACGCTGCCGCCCGCCTGGGCCATCACGCGCTTTGCGGAGCTGGGGGGCGAGCTTGTGAGCGTGGGCTCCGACGCCCACGTGGCGGGGGATCTGGCGGGGGGCCTGCAGGAGGGCATGGAAATGCTGCTAAAGGCGGGGTTGCGCTATTTTGCCTTTTACCGCCGGCGCAAGCCGGTGATGCTGCGCATTATATAAGAAGAAGCTTGACAAAGCCCCGGTGCAGCGGGTAAACTGTTGCCAACGGGCGGGCTCGTGAATGAAAATTATGGTACATTGCAAAAACCGATACTGGAAAGGGCCCCGGGGTCCTTTCATGGAGGAATCTATGACTGCGAAAAAATCCAAGGGATACGGCAACGACTCCATATCGGCACTGAAGGGCGCCGACCGGGTGCGGCGGAGGCCGGGGGTCATTTTTGGCTCCGACGGGCTGGAGGGCTGCGAGCACTCTGTTTTTGAAATCATCTCCAACTCCGTGGACGAGGCGCGGGAGGGGCACGGCGATAAAATCCACATCACCAAATTCCGGGACGGTTCCATACAGGTGGAGGACTTTGGCCGGGGAATACCGGTGGACTACAATACCAAGGAGGAAAAATACAACTGGGAATTGGTGTTCTGCGAGCTGTACGCCGGCGGCAAGTTTGACGACGGCTACGGCTTTTCTTTGGGCCTCAACGGCCTGGGGCTGTGCGCCACCCAGTACGCCGCCGAATACATGGACGTGGAGGTGTTCCGGGACGGGTTTCAGTATAATCTGCACTTTGAGCACGGCGAGATAGCGGGGGAGATGCAAAAGGTCCCCTACACCGGCAAAAGAACCGGCACCAAAATCAAATGGCGGCCCGATATCCAGGTGTTTACCGAAAACAATGTGCCCACCAGTTACTTTTTGGATGTGCTGAAGCGGCAGGCGGTGGTGAACCAGGGGCTGACCTTTCTGTTCAGGGACGAGACGGCCGAGGGGTGGACCTCCCAGGAATTCCGCTACGAAAACGGCATCCGGGATTATGCGGAGGAGTTGGCGGGGGAGAGCCCCCTGACCCCTGTGCAGTACTGGGAGGCGGAGCGCCGGGGCCGGGACCGGGCGGACAAGCCGGATTACCAGGTGAAGCTCAGCGTGGCCATGCTCTTTACCAACAAGGCCAGCGTGTGCGAGTATTACCACAACTCCAGCTTTTTGGAGCACGGCGGCTCGCCGGAGCGGGCGGTAAAGGTGGCCTTTGTCAACCAGGTGGATACGCTGCTCAAATCCACCGGGCGCTACCAGAAAAACGAAAGCAAAATTACCTTTGGCGACGTGGAGGATTGCCTTGTGCTGGTGAGCTCTTCCTTTTCCACCCAGACCAGCTACGAAAACCAGACCAAAAAGGCCATCAGCAACAAGTTTATCTACGAGGCCATGACGGAATTTTTAAAGCAATCCCTGGAGGTTTACCTCCTGGAAAATCCCATTGAGGCCGGGCGCATCGCCGACCAAATCCTCATCAACAAACGCAGCCGCGAGAGCGCCGAAAAAACCCGCCTGGGGCTGAAAAAGAAGCTGGCGGGCGGCATTGATATGGCAAACCGCGTGCAGAAGTTTGTGGACTGCCGTTCCCGGGATGTGGCGCGCAGGGAGATTTACATTGTGGAGGGGGACTCGGCTCTGGGGGCCTGCAAGCTGGGCCGCGACAGCGATTTCCAGGCTATCATCCCCGTGCGGGGAAAGATCCTCAACTGCCTCAAGGCGGAGTACGACAAGATCTTCAAAAACGACATCATCACCGACATCATCAAGGTGCTGGGCTGCGGTGTGGAGGTAAAGAGCAAGGCCAACAAGGACCTCTCCAACTTCGATTTGGGTGGGCTGCGCTGGAACAAGGTGGTCATCTGCACCGACGCCGACGTGGACGGCTTTCAGATCCGCACCCTCATCCTCACTATGCTGTACCGGCTGACGCCCACCCTCATCAATGAGGGCTTTGTGTACATCGCCGAGTCCCCGCTGTATGAAATCACCTGCGGGAAAAAGACCTATTTCGCCTACTCCGACGCGGAGAAGGGCAAGGCGCTGAAAGAGCTGGAGGGGCAGAAATACGTCCTCCAGCGCTCCAAGGGGCTGGGTGAGAACGACCCGGACATGATGTGGCTCACCACCATGAACCCCGTGACCCGCCGCCTCATCAAGGTGTCGCCCACCGATGCGGCGGCCACCTCGGAGATGTTTGACACCCTGCTGGGGGACAACCTCCAGGGGCGCAAGAATTTTATCGCCGAATACGGACAGGACTACCTGGAGCTGGCGGACATTTCTTAAAGGAGGAGTGACTTATGCCCTGGTGCCCCAAATGCAAGTACGAATATCGGGAGGGCTTCACTCACTGCGCCGACTGTGGCGCGGAGCTTACGGCGGAGCCGCCTGTGCGAACCGTGCTCCGCTGGAAGACTGAGGTAAGCGCGCAGTTGGTCTACGAGCCCCGGGAGCTGCTGGCGACCGCGAACAGCGAGCCGGAGGCCTCCGAGATTGTCGCCCTGCTGGACAGCGCCGGAATCCCGGCGTACAAGGCATACCCCCGGGTGGGGTCGTATATGCATGTCCTCAGCGGCGGCGCTCAGTCCGGCGTGGAGATCTATGTTCCCAACAGCCTGATGATGCAGGCGGGGGAATTGCTGCAGATATTGCGGCCGGACGGGGAGGCCCCACAGACACCGCTTTCACGGTTGGAGGCCGGAGCCGCCGACGAACTGGAGGAACTAAACCGCAGGCGGAAGCGGCGTCTGCGCATTATTCTGCTGGTCACTGCGCCGATATGGATATACATTCTCTATAAATTCGCAATATATGGCTTTCATATAGCTTAGTAAATACCGGGAGGAATCAAGCCAGAATGCCGCCAAAAAAAAAGCAGCCGGCCAAAAAGCCGCCGGAAAGCGCCGCCGTCATTGAAAACGCCGGCGTTGTCGTCGACCAGTCCATCACCGATGCCCTGGAAAAAAATTACATGCCCTACGCCATGAGCGTGATTGTTAGCCGCGCCATCCCCGAGATCGACGGCTTTAAGCCGTCCCACCGCAAGCTGCTGTACACCATGTACAACATGGGTCTGCTCACCGGCGCCCGCACAAAGTGCGCCAACATTGTGGGCGCCACCATGAAGCTGAACCCCCACAGCGACGGCGCCATCTACGAGACGCTGGTGCGGCTCTCCAAGGGAAACGAGACCCTGCTGCACCCCTATGTGGATTCAAAGGGGAATTTTGGCAAGGCGTACAGCCGGGACATGGCCTACGCCGCCTCCCGGTACACCGAGGCCAAGCTCAGCCCCATCTGCACCCAGCTCTTTGCCGACATCGACAGCGACACCGTGGATTTTGTGGACAACTACGACAACAAAATGAAGGAGCCCACCCTGTTGCCGGTGAGCTTTCCCTCCATATTGGTCAATTCCAACATGGGTATCGCCGTGGGAATGGCCAGCTCCATCTGCTCCTTCAACCTCCAGGAGGTCTGCGAGACCACCATCGCGTTGATGAAGAACCCCGGCCACGACATCCTCACCACCCTGAAGGCCCCGGATTTCTCCGGCGGCGGTTTTGTGGTGTACAACGAGGACGACCTGCAAAAAATCTACAAGACCGGGCGCGGCGGCATCAAGGTCCGCGCCCGCTGGGCATACGACAAGGCCCAGAATTGCATCGACATCACGCAGATACCCCCCACCACCACGGCGGAGGCTATCATCGACAAGGTGGTGGACCTGGTCAAGGGCGGCAAGGTGCGCGAAATCGCCGACATCCGCGACGAAACCGATCTCAACGGCCTCAAGGTCACCATGGATTTGCGCCGCGGCGTGGACCCCGAAAAGCTGATGCAAAAGCTGTACCGCGCAACGCCCCTGGAGGACAGTTTTTCCTGCAACTTCAATATCCTCATCGCCGGGAGTCCCCGGGTCATGGGGGTGGGGGAGATTGTCGAGGAGTGGACGGCCTTCCGCCGGGACTGCGTGCGCCGGCGCACCTACCACCAGCTTCAAAAGAAAAAGAGCAAGCTCCACTTGCTCCTGGGGCTGTCGAAGATCCTGCTGGATATCGACAAGGCTGTGGCCATTGTTCGGGGGACCGAGGAGGAGCAGGAGGTGGTGCCCAACCTGATGATCGGGTTCGGCATCGACGAGCTTCAGGCCGAATACGTGGCGGAGATCCGCCTGCGCCACCTGAACAGGGAGTACATTCTGCGCCGTACCAACGAGGTGGACGAGCTGAAGGGGCAAATCGCCGATTTGGAGGACATTCTGCAAAACCCCAAGCGGGTACTCTCCATCATTGTCGCCGAGCTCAAGAATATTGTGAAGAAGTATGCCCAGCCCCGCAAAACACTGCTGTACTACCCCACCGAGCAGGACACCGCCATCGTGGAGGAGGAGGTGCCGGATTATCCGGTGAACTTGTTCTTTACCAAGGAGGGTTATTTTAAAAAAATCACCCCCCAATCGCTGCGCATGAGTGGCGAGCAGAAGCTTAAGGAGGGGGATGCGCTTGCGCGGGAGCTGACGGCGCAAAACAATCACCAGCTGCTGTTTTTCACCGACCGCTGCCAGGTGTACAAGGCCGACGTGGCGGATTTCGCCGACACCAAGGCCAGTGTCCTGGGCGATTTTATCCCCGTCAAGCTGGGCTTTGACGAGGGGGAAAACGCTGTGTATATGGCCGTCACCAACGATTTTTCGGGTTTTATGCTGTTTTTCTTCCAAAACGGCAAGGCCGCCAAGGTGCAGCTGAGCGCCTACCAAACCAAGACAAAGCGCAAAAAGCTGTTGGCCGCCTACTCCGGTTCGTCCCCGCTGGTGGCGATGTTCCAGGCCGCGGAGGACGGCGAGTATCTGCTGCGCGCCACCAACAACCGCACCCTCATCGCCAACACCGGCGCGCTTTCGGTGAAGACCACCAAAATCACCGCGGGCGTCGCGGTGATAACGCTGCGCAAAAACATCTTGTTGGAATCTGTGATACCCTATACCGAGGGCGTCATCGGCAATCCCCACCGATTCCGCACCAAAACCCTGCCCGCCGCGGGCTCCTTCCCCCGGGAGGAGGACATGGGCGAGCAGCTGATGCTGTAGGCGCGGAATTTGCCCGGGGAAAATAAACTTAAGGCCCGCGCTATCTCTTTTCCCCGCGGCTGCGATTCCCCCATACCCGCATAATCCAGCGGTGTAATATCAGCCCCAGCAGGCTGATGATGGTGATGATGACGAACATCACCAGGGCCTTGGTCCACTTGCCGTCGGAAATGGAGTCCCCCGCCAGCACCGAGGTGAGGATGGCGGGAATGCGGGCCAGGGTGGACAGCAGTACAAAGCGGGACAGCTTAATGGGGGTGAGGGCAAAGAGGTAGGTGAGGGCGTCCTTGGGTGAGCCGGGAATGAAGAAGAGGAGGACCACCAGCATTTCCACCCGCTTCTCGTCCTTTTGCAGGAATTGGTAGAGTTTTACGTCCTTGGGGTTTACAAACAGTGAGATAACCCGTTCGCCAAAGCGGTGGACGAGATAAAAGACGGTTGCGGTGGCCAGCAGGTTGCCCAACAGGCAGGTAAGAAGCCCCCCCAAGGGGCCATAGAGCACGCCCGCCGCTATCTGCAAGGGCCCTCCCGGAATGACGGCCACGACAATTTGTAAGTACTGAATCAACAACAGGATAAACCATCCGCCGGGTCCCAGGGAGTTCAGCAGCGCCTGGAATTCCTCGAATTTTTGGGCGTCGCGCAGGGACCAGCCCCACATCACCGCCAGTGTGGTAAATGCCGCAAACAGCGCGAGACCAATGCACAAGCCCGCCCACCGCACTATTTTTGAGGCGTTTATTTTTTTGGACATAGCTGCATCGCTCCAATCAAAAGCTTGTCAAACGGCCCGGCAATATAGTACAATATAACTTGTAAGGGCAAACATCGGCTGAAAATGCCGTTTATGCGAATGTCATTAGCTTATGAGAAATATTGAGGTGCTGTTTTGAGTCAAGATATATTTAACGCGGGTGTTTCTCCGGGCAGCCCCACAACCCAAAGCGAAATTAAAATGCTGCTCTGTTATATTCTCTCCCAGGTGGACAGCCCTATGCGCTTTGATCAAATTCATGAGGCGCTGATGGAAAACGGACTGGTGAATTATTTTGAACTTGTGCGAACCTTGGAGAAGCTTGTGCGAACCCAGCACATCCGGGTGGAACGCGCACAGGGTGAGGCGGACCGATATGAGGCCACCGCCCTGGGCCGGGACGCCGCCGGGGAATTTGTGAATGTGCTGCCGCGGTCGGTGCGGGAAAAGGCGCTGGAGGCGTCGCAGAAGCGGCTCAAAAGGGATAAGCGCGCCTCCGAGGTGATTGTGCAGGTGCGGAAAATTGAGAGCGGCTTTATGCTGGATCTCTCCATCCCCGACAACAGCGAGACGCTCATTTCCTTTTCGCTGTTTGCACCCACCCAAAAGCAATGTGAACAAATCCGCCGCAGCTTCTTAAACTCGCCCCAGTTTATCTACAAGGCGGTGATGGCGTTGCTCACCGGGGATGAGCAGGTCATTGGACCGCTGTTCCCCAGGGAGGAAAAGCTGTTTTAAAGATGTAAGGATGTAAGGATATGGATAGCCGCGGGATTTTGAAAGCTTGTCCACGCCCTGGGCAGGCGCAGCGCGGCAAGTCCGAACAAAGCTTGGGGACCATGAGACCATGGGTTCTCAGGCTTTTTTTGCGTTGCCAAACCGCGCGGCAAGCGCCAGGCGTACCTGGCGCAGCATGGTGAGAATGGGGCGGAGATTGCACGCCGCCATTAGAAGGAAAATAATGATCTCAACGGGAATCCAGAAGGGGATCTCCGCCAGCGCCACGACCGCCTGGATAAGCAGCAGGCAGAGCCCGGCGCCCAGGCGCACCGGGTGCATTTCAATGGCGATATACCGCCGGGTGTCGACGGCGCGGATGATAAAGACCACCAAAAAGCTGGCAAAGGTGGCGATGGCCGCGCCCTGCGCTCCCATGCCGGGGATGAGCAGGGAGTTGAGAATAATGTTGAGCACGGCGCCCAAAAGCGTGGTGAGGAACACCATGAGGTTTTTCTTGGCGGCGTTGTACACCGAGCCCAAAAAGGTGACAAAGCAGGAAAAGCTCACCGCCAGCACCAAAAAGGGGATATACTGCCAGGACTCGTAGTAGCTGGCGGCGGCGATGATGGTGATAAGGGGCTTTGCCAGCAAAATAATGCCGGAGGCCGCCAAAAATATAAAGATATAATAGCCCTGAAAGACGGTGGAATAGAATTTTGCCCGTTCCTTGTCGTCGTAATCGGAAAACGCGGCGATCTGCCAAGCCTGGGTGAAGATGGCGGAGACCAGTGTGATCATGGTGGGTATCTTACTGGCCATGCTGTAGAGGCCGTTGGCGTCCACGCCCAGCATGTAGGAGATAAAATAGCGGTCGGAGAGATTGGTGACCCACCAGGAAATCGCCGTGGGCATGAGCGGAATGCAGTAGCGCAGCATGGCCCTTGCCGTTGCCCCGGTGATATTCCCAAAGCTGATAAGCTGATACAGCCGCTTTACCAGAATGAGAAATATAGTCGAGAAGATATCGGCGCAGATGGTGGCCAGCACATACCCCACCACGCCCATTCCCAGCCCCACCATAAATACCAGGTTTAAGGCGATGGTGACGGCGGTGGTGATGAGCCCGTCCAGGGCGAAGAGCCGCACAAACCCGCTGGCCCGCACAAATTGGCTCACTGTGGAGCGCAGCGCCGAGGTAACGGTGTAGATACAGATAAGCAGCGTGTAGTCGCTGATAATACTGACCATGCGAAGGAGGGGGCTGCAGGCCAGCAGCACCACATATCCGCTGAGCAGCACCACAATAGAGGTGGACAGCACGTCGCTTTTTTTGATGGAGGAGTCCAGGCCAAAGCGGATGACGGCCTCGTGGATGCTCAGGCTGATGATGGGGACGATGAAGTTGCAGGTGTCGACAATTAAACTCACGGTGCCGTAATCGCCGGGGTTGAGCAGGCGTGAATACAGGGGGAGCAACAGGAATACAAGAATTTTGGAGCTGAAGGTGCCAATGGCGAACACGGCGGTGTTTTTAAGCAGTTTCGTATATTTACCCATTTGTCTTCCTATCTGTTTGCGTTCGGTTTGATAAGCGCAGTCGCTATAGTAACTTGTGATAATTTATTATACGATATATATGTATTTTGTTCAAGCGCCGCTGCGGGAATTATCGCGCAAAACGCAGGAAAATTGAACAAAGAAGATGAATGATGAAAAATGAAAAATGAATGATGAATAATGAATGATTATGGTATCGCCATTCGGCGATGAATTGAATGACAAATGGGGGACTTGTGTTTTATTTTGATTCATCCGCGCAGCGGATTCCACAATTATTCATCATTCATTTTTCATTGCCTGCGTTTGTCGTGTGTCCGAATGCCGTTAAAGTTGCATTCAGCTTCCATTTGTGTTATGGTAAATAAAAAGTACG
>Ga0153950_1001215_pt1 | contig 11483 bp, 8 predicted proteins | sample TSNJ034MetaG_FD_104737 | JGI IMG/M metagenome (GOLD analysis project Ga0153950, IMG submission 104737) | Attine ant fungus gardens microbial communities from New Jersey, USA - TSNJ034 MetaG | ecosystem: Host-associated > Fungi > Mycelium > Unclassified | place: USA: New Jersey, Wharton State... | reverse complement strand
TATAAGTAAAAGAGCTGATATACAGTTGTATGGGCATATGCATTCACAATCTATATCAATTATGGATGAAAATGCAATACTTTATTCTGGTGCTGTACATCCCACTAGAACTGTTGACTGGTTACCACGGTATAACTGGATTACGATAAGTGGCAAAGTAGAAAATGATGAACGAATATTGAAAGTTGAAATCTACCCTAGGTGTTTAACGGCTGACAGGGACTCTTTCACCATGGATAGTACTTGTCCTCCAGGTGAAAATCATATATCTCATGAAATAAATATAGACCGCAAACGTAAAGCTGCATTGCAAGATCATAAAAAGGAAGCACCCGTTAAAGATGAGATTGAATCATGCACACAGTGCATGTCAGTGACCGAAACTTCTGAGCCAATAGATGAACGTAAAATTATTTACGATTTTTATGAGATATCCTGGATTGATCAAATAGATATTCTTACACAGCTATCGTTAATCACAAAGCAAACTTCGTCCACATTGGACTCGAAAATGATAGGTAAAGCAATAAATCGTGCAAGAGAACAAGACAAGCTTCTTGAGCTACACAAAAAAACATTAAATAAAATGGAGGAAAACTTATGAGAAAGCAATTTGCTGAATTATATTTGAGAGTATGTGCGGAACCAAAACCTGAGCAGTTAGAAAAAAGATGGCAAGGAATTGAGGAATATTGTAATCAAGATGAAGTTGACATCTATAATCTTGTGAAAATGGCATATTCATTAAGTCCTACTGACGAATTTAAAGATGAGTTTACTACAATATTTCAAAATATTGATATATCATTTCAGGTTGGTTTTGTAATAGAACAGGAACTTCTAGCATCTATTTGTTTAATGAAGCTTATGGAGGACTCAGATCTAAGTTTACATATTGCACTTGCGGTAATGTGCGTGTCCAAGTATGGTGCTGAAATTTTAGTTCCAGAATTAGGAGCAGCAGCCTATAATATTTTTGGTGAAGCATCTGCTGAAATCAGAGAAAAGTCAGTAAAATACAAAAAATGTTCCCCTGTAGATTCAAACGAATTTATTGAGTCACTAGAAGAATTAACTGCGTTAGAGGAAACTCACATAGCTGAGCTTTCAAATACCTTAATGGAAATAGCTAAAAATATTAATATTATCGTTCAAAACCAAGATCAAACTCTTAATATTATCAATATTTTACAGGAAGATTCAGATATTCTATCTTGGATAACAGGAAATTGGAGCAATGAAATGGAGAAACCACTTACAAAGGGAATCTTACCAAAAGATATTGCTTTGCTTCTTGCAAAAGAGTTAGCTGATTTTGTACAAGTTATTCCAGGTCCGTATGCTTTCGAAGCATTTCTGAAAAAGATGTTGGATAGCTGTAAGAAAGATACAAAAGCATATTCGCTTGTTACAATGGTGGATTCAATTGATGATGCACATAAATCATCGATTCTTTCCTGTTATCAAATGGATGGTAGTAAACAAGAAAATACTCCTATACTATTTTCAATGAAATGTGCATTGGATGCAAAGCAGCCGGAGGTATGGAAAAGTATGGCTAGCAATAAGCTTTCTATTAGTGTTGAATCAACAGAACATGAAGCATTAGAGTGGGCGAAATTGTTATATTTTGAGTGCTTGCTTGTTAAATCAGGAGGTTGTGAATAACTTATGGAAAATAACAATACGGAAGCTAAAGTGCCAACGCTAGAAGTTGAGCAATCCTCGGATATTGATAAACTTATAAATGATGATATTGAAACATCGGATTCAGACGTAATTGTTGAAGAAGATGGAAGAAGTGGATTCGTAAAGTTACCACACGGACTTGCATTAACAGTAGCAGAAACATACCCCATTACGGCCTCAGAAGTTAGCAAAACAATTATTCTTATAGGGCCCTTCGACAGTGGTAAAACTACAATTGAGACAACCATATATCAATTGTTTCAACGTAAACCTTTTGCAGGGTTATATTTTGCGGGTTCTCAAAGCTTATTCGGCTATGAAGAAAGATCATTTTATACTCGATTAGAGTCTAAAAAAGAAACAGCAACAACACCACGAACAAGTAGATTCGCTGACGAGATATTTTTGCATCTCAAGTTATATGATAATACAACAAAAACAAAAACGAATTATTTATTTGGAGACATCTCGGGTGAGGAGATTTATTCACATTTAGGTAATGTAGAAACAATTTGTGAAAAAATGCCCTATTTAAAGTCGGTTGATAGTTATGTTTTTATCCTTGATGGGAAACAGCTTGCTGACAAAAATAAAAGTAATGGCGCAATAGATCAAGCTTATAATATGGCACGGACGATATTTGATGCCAAGCTATATTCGTCATCTACAAGGGTGCAAGTTCTGATTAGTAAATACGATATTTTAAAAAAGAATGATGATGCTAATCTAGAAGCCACGATTGACAAGCGGCTTCAATGTATTGTTGATTTGTTAAAGAAATATGTGAGTGAAGTAACTGTTCATAAAGTAGCTGCTATGCCAGAACTAGGTGATTTTGAAGTTGGTTATGGCCTTGAGGAGCTGCTTAGCACATGGAATAAAGCACATTCTGATAATCAAGTTGTTGAATCATATACGATTGACTGTAAATTAAATTCAGAGTTTAATAAGCTTATTTATAAAATGTAGGGAGGTTGAAGCTATGTATAAAAAATGTTTTATAGCAGGTTTACCCAGTGCGGGTAAAACTACTTTTCTTGCAGCTTTATGGAATCTTATAAATCATGACTCTGATGCCAAATTAAAGTTGAATAAAATTGAAAATGGACAATATCTTGCGAGTCTTAGCAATAAATGGGCTAATATGGAGCCTTTGGAGAGGACAGTACCATCTGGCGAGCAAGCAAATATAAGCATTAAATTAGAACTGCCTAATAAGACTACTTTTGATTTGCAACTTCCAGATTTGTCTGGAGAAACATTTCAAAGCCAATATGAAATGCGCGAAATTTCGGAAGAAGTTATGAAATATATAGAAGATGCGAATGCAGTACTTTTCTTCATAAATGTAAATAGTATTAAACTTTTGGGATTGATTTCAGAGCAAACCCTTCTTAGATCAAGTACTCCGACAACTAATAATGATATTGTAAATCGTAATCCTAAAGAAGATGATCCTATTCAAATACAGGTGATTGAATTACTACAGTTTATTTTATTTATACGAAAAAACAAAATGCTAAAGATAGGATTCATGTTTTCTGCATGGGATTTAATAAAATCTAATTTGAATGATATCAAGCCAGAGCAATTTCTTGAGAAACAAATGAATATGTTGTGGCAATTTTGCCAATCAAATGATGATATTATCAAATATCAAACTTGGGGAATTAGCGCCCAAGGCTGCAGCTTTAACGAGAAAGATTTGCTGTTAGATAAGGAATATCCTTATGAAAGAATTTTTGTTGAAGGGAATGGTGGCTATCAAGGCTGTGATTTAACACTTCCTTTATATCTATTAATGGGTGATATGAAATGAACGAAAACATTATAATTATTCATCAAACATTACATGGCTACTCCAATGGTCACCATTTATTGGAAGCGTCTGTTTTATTATCGGATGATTCAAAAAGAAAAATGGACATTTTGAGCGATCTTTCGGGGACGGATGCTGCAGATGGATTTGATTTTTACTATTCTGGATACCTTCTTGAAAACGAAGAGCTGGTAGTATTATCAAAAACATGGTATGCACCTGAAATGTCCAGACCCGGCTGTGTATGGACACATTCGCTATTAATACCTATTCAGGTCGAGGCATTTTGTGCAGCTAATATCGATGTGTTATTAACTAAATTCAAACGGCCTAGTATTAATGAGAGTCAAACAAAATATTCTGAGTCATTAGTCATAAATACACATGAAGCAATATTAAAGAAATATGATGATAAAAAAATTCAGTATCTAATTTGGGTCATGATCGGGCAAACCCCGCCCAATTATATTGTAGCAAAAGACTCGGAAGCGTTTATCAAGGAGCTTTTATTTATTTGGTTCACGTGCTACAGCGAGTTAAGTTATGACTATTCCTTTATTACAGGGACAAGTTTTATTAAAAGTGATAACAGCAATTTAATTAGCTTACAATTCTGCTCAAAGCAAGTTCGAAATAAATTAAGCCATACATCAAATAATATTACATTAATGAAAAGCATAGATGATGTGCAGAAGTTTCCGCAATGGGTAATAAGTACATATGAAATCTTAGTAAATGGAGAGTGGAGTAAATTTTTAGCGTTTAAAGAACTATTATGTGATGGGAGTTTAGGTGAAGTAAGCCTTACATCCTTCATAAAATTGTATTCTTGTTTTTACAATGGAAAAAATTCTATTGATATCTATGCTTCGCTAGAGTTGATAGACAAACTTTTTGAAGAAGAACGGTCAATAATAGGAAACAGACTACTTGAACTATATTTTCAAGGTGCTTTTCAAGAATGGGGTGCATATACTGCGTATTCAAATATAGTTATTGCAACAATAAAGTTTCACTGGATCAATATGCTACCAGAAACATTAGAGTTATTAATTCAAAAAGGATTTTCTACGGATTTTATTGGTTCAAAAAAAATTGTGCGATATCTTGTGAAAATTGATGATTCACTACTACAAGAGAAATACTTGCCTATATACGCCGGTTTATTGTCTCCAAGTTCTTTTGAAAATTTCTCAGATATGGATTACAGCGTTTGTAATGTATTAATCGCCATTAATTCGACATTAGCTGAGTGTGATGCCGTTTGGAAGCAATCTAGAGGCTTTCAATATGGAATATTAAACTCGTTGCAAATTTGCAAAAATGAAAATAGGCTAGATAATAAATTGCTTCGAATCATTTTAGATGCTAGTGAGTTCGATTTTTCTAATGAGATATATACTATATGGGGTGAAGCATCAATATCAATTTTTCTTGAATATTTATTGGGCATAGAACAGCTACGGCATAATGACACTTCCAAAATGGTTGAATTATGCAAGCAGTATTCCTATATTGCAGCAGGTTTGTTTGAAAAGGATTTAGAACGATTTACCAGAAAACAAATATTTGAATTAATGAAGATAGTTAACCCGTTTACAGATAAACTTACATCAAAAAGGTTGATTTCAGTATATTCATTATTTGATATAAATAGTCTAAGTGAATATCAAAAAAATGAAATAGCAGATTTTTACCTACCATTTATAATAAACAGCAAGGATATATTCCCGTATGAAATTGTATCATTTGCTGTGACCAATGTTCATGAACGTTTAGCAAAACTTGCTTATCCTGAGGAAAAATGGGGTGAACTTCAAAAATCCTTACCATCAGTAACTGTGTTCAATCAATGGGATAGATGCAAAAGGTTAAGAAAGGCAATTAAGAAGAAGGGATATAATATTAAACAATTAAATAAGTACAACGATAATGTGTTGGATATTCACTTACTATAGAATGGTGGTTATTATATAAGAATCCTTATATATAATTGTAAATTATCTTTTTCCGACTTCCTGTTCTCACCCTTTAAATAAACTTCCCATTATGTTTAAACCAAGAATGAAGCAGTATGGCGATAATGTATAAATTTACAATGCAAAAGGGTGAGCCAAAAAAGGCATAGCGATTGAGGTTTGTGTTGCTAGGTGAAAGATATTACTTCTATGATAAATAAATCGGTTGAAATCGCTGTAAAGGTACATGGCATACAGGTTGATAAAAGTAGAAACCTATATGTCCTGCTATTTATTGAACTATTTGAAATTGATTGGAGCTCACGCATTTTCGCAAAAAAGCGGTATGGAACATATAGGGCATCAATTCTCGTAGAAAGGAGAAATCTCATAATGGTGCTATCAGAAAAACTGAAAAATCTTATTCAGAGCATTATCTCCACACAGGAGTTCTGGAAAATCAACTATTACTTACGTTCGATGAAGAAAGCACCACACGGCGGTGTTTTTCATATTGGATATCCTAACATATTCTTGAAATATTACACGGTACCAACATATTTATTCTTTTCGCCCAATCCTGAAATCCCAGTGCCGGTGCTGGAAACTGCTGATAAATTTCGTATGATGATTAGCGCCGAGAATGTTGATACTGAAGAATTATTGCGGTACTGCCTTGGTATTGATCCGGACGACCGCGACAACCCACATAATGGTAGTAGAATGTATATAGCCACTTGTGGCAAGATAATTGCTTCCGCCGAACGCAGTGAGATGGAGCATATGGTTGCTGTTTCCGATGCTATCAATGGGAAAATAAGTTTTTCCGGTAACTTCGATATTGATGAGGAACGCCTTGTTTTCCTCTTTATTTTCACACTTATGGAACACTTCGCTCACAGGATTAATGATCTGAACGAGATCGTCAGCCATGAAAATCTGACCTTTCCTATTGATAAATATGGCCTTAGTGACGTGACAGACGCAGATTATGAGCGGCAAGGGTTCAGGTTGAACGATAAATACTATCTCTATAATATTTTTTTCGATACATCAATTGGGAGCCCCGTAGCCGACGTGCCGAAAACGATTGAGATAATCCGGAGTGTAAAACCGCCTGTGCAGATACTCATGCGGTGCGATGAAAACCTCGCCGTACCCTATTCCCGAATGGTCAGCACGGCAACCGTGGACTTCCAAAAATGGCGTGGGATTACTCTCAACTTCGACAATATCGCCGAGCAGATGAAAAGCGGTAAAGAAACTATAGTACATTTCGATCCTCAAACGCTGCATAAAATCCTTGTTTACGTCAAACGTGGAGCCGATGAAACCGGGGTGGAGTTCTATCATTTGAATGTCGAACAGCTCTGGAACCCCGATATCTTTGCAGATGCCGAGGACGTAATCATAACGAATTATGTTCACGGAACCTACTATCCAGCGTGCGACACGTTTGAACATATCGACTTCTCAGTAAACCAGTACAGCAGAGAAATATTTGAAGCAAAATACCGCGACGCAGAAAAGCTGACCGGAGTTCCGATTGGCGTGTACGGAAATCTGCATTACAAGATATGGTGTGCCAGAGGTGACAACCTCATACCCGCGGTGTGGGCTGACCTTGTATGTGCATCGCTTGACGCACCGTTCCGAAACATTTTCATGGAGACGATTGGCGGCATGTATATTGAGAACGATGACTAGTTAGCGTGTTTTCGCTAATGTCAGTATGCCATCCTTCGACGCATTATCATAATATAGTGATGTTGGACTAACTTCGTATAATCTTCTATTCATAATGTGCAATCTGAACATCAGAATAATGATTCCATTAGGCTAAGAAAGCGAAATGGGTTACCCATGTAGGTTATTGCTATAACAACAATCATAAGAGGTATAAAAATAATGAATAATAAAAAATATAATGAATGGCTATCTATCTTAAAGTCATGTATCTCTCCGATCATTAGTGGAATTTTTTTGTTGATATCTAAGTTAATAGATAATCCTAATATCCAAGTAAATGATATCGTTTATATAGTTGCACTTGCAATTTTGATTATAATAACACTTGTATCAATTTTTATTTCAATAAACAATAATAGTGAAATTGTAGATAGGATTAATAATATTCAACCTAAAGTAGAGTCAATATTAAGAAAACATCTTAAAAAAAGTAGAAATGTGTCTATAACGATTATAGGGCTTGGTTTTCAAACAGGCTGGCCTAGCTTTCAAGAAAGCTTGGAAAAAGAAAAAAAATGGATAAAAGATTTATCCATTAAAATATACATCCTAGACCCAGATTATATTGCTAATAACAACGACATATTTATTGATCCGTTGCTTAAATCTGCAACCGAATCAATAGTTCAAATGCAAAAATTTATAAAAGATCATCCTAATATTGATATGGAGATAAATACATATAAAGATTTCCCGGCAATGCATGGTTATAAAATAAATGATGACTATATTATTTCATATTCGCAATGGAATGTGCCTGAATATATATCTATATCAAAACCTAATGGATTTTATGAAATATTTGATAGTAAAAACAATTCAAAGAGAGCAGCATATTACCGCGATTATTTTGAGAACATTTTGTCGCATTACAGAAAGAAGCATGCCTGTATTACAAAAACGAAAAATGACAGCTAAATTAATAATTTGCATTATCCATATTAGGTATGAAGTTTTAATAGGATCCCAATTGCCCATTATGTTTATGGCAGATAGCCTGATTCTAGTAATAATAGGAAATTCGAAAATAATAACAGGTATAAATCTTTTGCTACTTAAAGATTTTATTAAGTTAAAGTATTAGTTTCCAAAATATAATTTGAGGTGAATGTATGAATCTCTATTCGCAATATGTACAAATATTATCTGATCGGAAATTATGGAATTATAATTCAAACGGAACGGTAGAGGCTGATATTAAAACATTATTTAACAGTCCATATGCATTTAATTTTATCAAGCAATATATGTTTTATAGTGGAAAAATAAGAACTCTTACATGGAGCGAAATATACAAAAGCGAATCATTTGAAGATAGAGCATCACATACAGTATCACTGTTTTTGCTTGGTATTTCCGCTACACTAAATTTGGGAATTGCATTTGATGATATTCCACGCTACTATTCCGATCCATATAAAAACTTTTTATATCTTTGGTCAACAATGTGTTTATATCATGACATAGGTTATTTTTACGAGAATCATCATGCTATAGTAGAGGAATGTCCAACAATTAATGATTTTATTAAGTATGGACACATAGAATATAAATTGCTTGATATAATTGATGATAACATCTTATCGGAAAAATATTATAAATATAGACTATATAAGTATAATAAAGTCGATCATGGAATTGCAGGTGGTTTGTTAATGTATGACCGTCTAATGAAGGACATTAGTGAACAGGAAAAATTATATAAACAATGTGTTGTATATGTAGGGGATACTCGCCGTTTTAGCGATACGAGTAGAGACACTGCTAAGGTAATGTCTCATGCAATTTTACGTCACAACATGTGGTTTAATAATTCGGATGAGTATAAAAAGGCAGGACTTGGTGAGTTAGTACCTAAACCTGATAATAGTCATAAATATTATTTTAAAGACAATTCCTTGCTGTTTTTACTTTGCTTACTGGATACTATCGAGCCTATGAAAAGAAATTTAACAAGTTGCTTGAAAACCACAGACATAACATTTGATGCTAAAGATAAGGAACTTACAATTAATATAATAGATGATAGTATTGATGATAGTATTTATTTTGATAATATAAAAAATCTGGAAGATTGGCTTCAAGTTCATGTGGATATTAATAAACATTTGGCCATTATTAAGATTATATGACTTTGTACATTCTCACTATGAATTAAAACAGACTTTCCATATCCATATAATGTTGAGGTGGTTATGGTATGGCTATAATGTTGTAAGATAAATTGGAATTTTTATAGGTAGGGAACATATGAACAAAAAATTAGGATTCAGCGATTTTTCGGATTAACAATATGCGATAAAGGCGTATATGGATCTTAGGCCCTTACCTTATTCCGTAAAACAAGAGTTGCTTATTATCTATTTCTTACTCTCCCATTAAACTTTGTATCGAAGTATCAATTGCTACTGTGTTCTCACAAAATGAATCTATTATGTGCTGATATTTATACTGAAATGGGGGTTAAAAATATTTGTTTTTTGTTTTCACACAGCCCGGGTATAATGCGTAAGACGCTGATTGCTCGTATAAATATCTTGGCATTCTAAAGAGGAGAATAACATGGCAGCAAAACGTACATCAAAACATATAATTGCATACTTTGATATTCTTGGATATAAAGATATCTTAAAACGGAACTTGATACCTGAAAGTGAGCTGATTCAACATATTGATCAAATTACTAATACAGTATTAAATGCGAAAAACCCTATGTTTGGAGGGCAAAGAGGTAAAGTACATTGTTTTTCAGATAATTTTGCTATTAGTGTTAAGGTAAGAATAGACAAGGAGATTATTTTAATATTAGAAGCTTTGGTCTTAATCATGCAAAAGTTACAAGGTAAACTTTTAGCTGAATTTGGTTTATTTATTCGTGGGAGCATAGTTCAAGGCAATCTCTATGTAAATAGAAATTTTATTTTCGGAGAGGGGCTAATTAAGGCATACGAGATAGAAAACGAATTGGCAATTTATCCAAGGATAGTTGTTGAGTATAATTTGGTTAAAGAGGTTGTGAAATACGTTGAATCATATTTTGAATATATTGATGAACAGCCTCCAGAAATAATTAATGAACAAAACTACAACTATTTGTTTCGGGAGTTTCTGTTTCGAAATAAAAGCGATAATAATGAAGAAGAAAATGAAAAATACAATTTTCAAACTATCCGTATTAGAAAAGACGAAGATAATGAATATTTTGTTGATTTTTTACAAGAATTATTGACACTGGCAAGAGAAGGGGATTCAATTAGTAGAATAAATACCGATTCTAAGGATGAAATGGATAGATGGTCCGAATTTTATTTGTTCCTATGGGCTTATTGCAGAGAGATATTTAGTGCTTTGATAATTAATTCCGAGAATAAACATGTTTTGATTAAGTATCTTTGGTGTTGTTCATATATAAATAGTTTTTGTGCAGTAAATGGTATTGAACCACCTTTTACATTTCATAGTATTCAAGATACTGCAAATATCAATTTAAAAAATGCGAAGTATAAAGAACTTTCATCATATTTACGAATTCCTTCAATCAAACAGCCTTAAAGTTTATTTTATCCATATGATATCAAGCTGGTAAACTTCAATTCAAGAATGAACCAATAAATCACCAAATTAAAAAGTAAACGTCAAATCATGCGCCTTCTCAAAAGTTAGTTTTTATGGCAAGCTTGAGAAAACTTAAAAAACTAGTTAGTTTCTCAAGGAGTTCTATGATGGATAAGATTACACATGAAGTTAATGCCCGCCCAAAAAATCAACCTGCAAAACAATAGCTGGACGACCATGATATTAATGAAAAATGCTATTACTACTGGCAGCGTTGTTGATCTATACTTAAAACTGACCATCGATTTACGAGTAAAATTGACCATTCTGGTTAAACGTACTCGAAGTATCGAACGAGTCGATTTAAGATATCAAGTGGTCAGTTTTCCGTGAAAAAAGTGGTCAATTTTACTTGACAATCAACAAGCGTCAAGGTACTGATGGTTTATCGTTTACCGACTCAATGCTTAAGATATTCAGCAACAGTATATCAAAGTATATAGCTACAGAGATAATTTATAATAGAGATGGAGGTATAAAGGTTATATTGCCACCTTGGACAGAAGCAGTAACTCGTGAGGATGAAAAGAAGCTTTGTAAACGTCAAACCATCCGCCTAGGCATTTTTTGGCTTTTGTGGCAAAATTGAAAAAACTCATAAAACTAATAGTTTTTTCAAGGAGGTCCACAATGGATAAAAGTACTCATGAGAT
>Ga0153950_1001210_pt1 | contig 11504 bp, 10 predicted proteins | sample TSNJ034MetaG_FD_104737 | JGI IMG/M metagenome (GOLD analysis project Ga0153950, IMG submission 104737) | Attine ant fungus gardens microbial communities from New Jersey, USA - TSNJ034 MetaG | ecosystem: Host-associated > Fungi > Mycelium > Unclassified | place: USA: New Jersey, Wharton State... | reverse complement strand
GTACCAGGGGGCGCAGCCCCATGGCGTCTTTTGGTACCTTTTCGACGTCGAAAAGGTACTGCCCGCCCCGGCATGAGGGGCAACCCCTCCCCATTGCATGGGGAAAAAAGTAAGCGGCTGCACTGCCGCAAAAAAAGCCCTGCACTTGAAAAGTATATTCAATTAGGCCGCCGCCCCACCGCCTCCAGCATCGCCTGGGTTTGCCGGTGCAGGGCGGCGTGCTCCGGCAAACCCAGCGCCTCGTCCCGCGCAAGGATTTGGCGCGCGCAGTCCTGTGCGATTTGCAGCACCTCCATGTCGCCCGCCAGGTTAGCCACCTTCATTTCGGGCAGGCCGTGCTGCCGGTGGCCGAAAAAGTCGCCGGGTCCCCGCAGCTTCAAGTCGTGCTCCGCCACGGCAAAGCCGTCGTTTGTGCGCTTCATAACGCCCAAACGGCTGCGCACGGCGTCGCCCCTTGCGTCGCTGACCAGGATGCAGTAGGATTTTTTGCTGCCGCGCCCCACCCGGCCCCGCAGCTGGTGAAGCTGGCTCAGGCCAAACCGCTCCGCGTTTTCTATGAGGATAATGGTGGCGCCCGGCACATCCACGCCCACCTCCACCACAGTGGTGGACACCAGCACCTGCCACTGGCCGGATTTGAATTTGCGCATGGCCTCCTCCTTGTCCGGGGCCTTCATCTTGCCGTGGAGCAGTCCCACCCGGTACCCGGCAAGCTCCTTTTTGGAGAGGCGCCGGGCGCACTCCACCGCGGGCAGCAGGCCGGTGTCTATCTCGCCCTGCTCCACCAGCGGACAGACAATGTACGCCTGGCTGCCCTCGTCCAATGCCTTTTTGATGAAGTTTAGGGCGCGGGTGCGCTTGGCGGAGCTGATGACCAGCGTCTCCACCGGCTGGCGTCCGGGGGGGAGCTGGTCCAGCACCGACAGGCTGAGATCCCCGTAAATAATCAGGGAGAGGGTGCGGGGAATGGGGGTGGCCGACATGACCAGCACATGGGCCTCCTCGCTTTTTTGCGAGAGCTTTGCCCGCTGGGCGACCCCAAAGCGGTGCTGCTCGTCGGTGATCACCAGCTCCAGGTTTTTAAACTCCACGCCGTCGGAGAGCAGCGCGTGGGTGCCGATGCACAAATCGGTTTCGCCCGCCGCCAGGGCCGCCCGGATGCGGTTCTTCTCCAACCCCTTGGTGGAGCCGGTGAGGAGCGCACAGCGCACGCCCAGATGCTCCAGCATGCCGGAAAAGGTGGCGTAGTGCTGCTCGGCCAGGATCTCGGTGGGCGCCATCACCGCCGACTGCGCGCCGCTCAGGAAAGCAAAATAGGCACAGGCCGCCGCCACCGCTGTTTTGCCGGAGCCCACGTCCCCCTGGAGCAGGCGGTTCATGGGCACACCGCGGCACATATCCGCCACCGCCTCGCCGATGCAGCGCATTTGCGCCTGCGTCAGGGAATAGGGCAGGGCGTTGTAGTAGGCGTCCAGAGGCTTTGGGGACATGGCCCGGATGGTTTTCACCTGGTTTTCCATCCCCAAAATGGAGATGGCACAGCTGAACACCAGCAGCTCCTGGAAGATAAAGCGGCGGCGGGCCGCGTGGGCCCGGGGCAGGGTGGGGGGGAGGTGGATGTCCCGCAGGACGTCCGCGATATTACCAAAGCCGTAGGTTTTCAGCACATCCGGCGGGAGGGGGTCCTCCGGGGGCTCGCAGAGCTCCAGCGCCTGGGCGACGCAATTGCGCAGGTATTTGGAGTTCACCCCCGCCGTTTGGGGGTAGATGGCGAGTATTTGGCTTGCCTGTCCCTGCCCGGGATAAATGGCGGGGGAGGCCATTTCGCGGCGCAGCAGCGTACCGCCCACCTTGCCGTAAAAGATGTAGTCCCGGCCAATTTGCAGGCTGTCCACGGTGTATTTGCTGTTGAATATGGTGACGCTCAAGTGGCCCGAGTGGTCCTCGGCCTCCAGCTTAAACACCGAGAGCCCCTTGCGGATGCGCTGCTCGCCGGATTTTGCCGTGAGGGTGGCCCGCACGGGGCAGGGCTCCGCCAGGGGCGCGGCAGCAATTTCCAGCGGCGCGGATAAATCCAGGTAATCCCGGGGAAAGTGAAAAAGCAGATCCCCCACAGTGTGGATGCCCAGCTTGCCCAGCAAAACGGCGCGTTTTTCCCCCACGCCCTTGAGGTATTGAATATTGGTTTGTGTCGTCAAAGCCACGGTGTTTCCTCCAAAGCAAGCGGATATAGCCCATTCACCTGTTTTCTCTCCATAGTATACCGTGGAATACGCGACAAAACAAGGGGGAGCGGTCACATCACGGTGCGCAGGTTGGGGAGCTCGGAATCCCGCAGGTGGTCTATCTGCCAGCGGATGGTGTCCAGCTCCGCGTTCAGCTCCGCAATGTTCCGGTATTGCGTCAGCGCCGGCAGCCGCATTATGCTGCGCGTCAAATCGTCCACGTGGGAGTGCCGCAGGAATAGGATGAGGGTTTTTTCCTCCCGATCCCAGTAATCCCGCAAGGCGCCCACCTGCTCCACCAGCGCTTCGGAATCCTCCCGGGCGGTGGTTTCCGCGATCTCGTCCAGCCGCGCGGTCATTTCCCCGTGCATGCGCTCCACGCGGTATATCGAATATATACTGACCAGGATCATGGCGGCCAGCAGGCACAACACAATACCCAGCCGCTTCACTGCTTTTTCCCCTCTTTTCGCGTGATATGGTACTCCGCCCGGCGGTTGCAGGACATGAGAAACACATCCTTCACCGCCAGTTCCTTTTCCGCCAGCACCTTTTCCAGCCAGGCCTCGGTCAAATTGCAGAATTTCAGCGAGTCTTTGTCCAGCTCGCCGTCGCTTATCACTATCAGGGGGGGCGCGTCCGGCTCCCCGTCGGGAGGGATGCACAGCATTTTGGCCGTGGCGGGGCGCGCGTCAAACTTTTGGTAGATGGAGAGGGTTCCGGCGGTTTCCACCACGGCAAAGCTGACCTCGCTGGGATCAAAGATGTTTTTGTCCCGCAGCTGCTCCATGAGGTCGTCGATGGACCAGCGCAGGCTGCGCATTTCCTTCTGGCTCACCGTGCCGTCCTTGATGATAATGCGGGGATTCCCCGAGACCACCTTGCGAATGGCCTTGCTCTTCAGTGTGATCACCGACATCACCACCTCGCAGGTCACCAGCATAAAAATAGGCAGAAGACTGCCCAGAAGGGGGATGTTGGTGTCCTCAATGGACAATGTGGCGATGTTGGAAACCATAATGGTCACCACCAGCTCGGAGGGCTGCAGCTCCCCCAGCTGCCGTTTGCCCATAATGCGTATGGCCGCGACAATGATGAGATATAATATCGTCGTTCGAATTAAAATGATGCTCATGTACCGGCATACCCCCATACCCTAATAAATATTTGCTGTTCGGCGCTTTCTGTCCTTTTGTATAGTATTGGTTTCTGGCGGTTTTTTATTCCCCGGTACTCCCCCGCGACAGACGCATTCAAGTATTTGCCATGTGGACGATTATATATATCTTGACATTCGCTATAATTTACATTATAATTTTAGTAATTTTAACAGTAGCAGGTTGTGCACGTACACAGAGCGTGGCAGAGTTATTTTTGCAACAGTTTAGTACGGATGTCGCTTCTTCTGTGCACGAGCACAATGGCCTTGCAGACGGATTTTTGGAATGTCCAATGGACAATAACCGGTGACTGAAATGAAAAGGCCAATTTTTTAAAAAGGAGGGGAATGCGGTATGGAGTCCAACATCAAATTGCGGGCCAGTAAAATAGACAAATTGTTCCCCGGCGTCAAAGCCCTGGATAAAATTGATTTTGCAGTGCGTAAGGGGACGGTGCATGTGCTCTGCGGCGAAAACGGCGCGGGCAAGTCCACGCTGATGAAAATAGTCAACGGTATCTACCGGCCCGACGGAGGCCAGCTGCTCATTGACGAAAAGCCGGTGCGGATACAGAACCCCATTCAGGCCCGTAACTACGGCATCGCCATGATAGCCCAGGAGCTGAACTATGTGCCGGAGATGTCTGTGGAGGAAAACCTGTTTTTGGGCAGGCTGCCCAGAAACAAATGGGGGTCGGTGGATTGGAAGCGGGTGCGGCGGGAGACGCTGAAGCTTTTGGAAGAGGAAAACCTGCCCTACACTCCGGATCAAAAGCTAAAAACCCTCACTGTTTCGGACATTCAGATGCTGGAAATCCTCAAGGCCATCTCCAACAAGGCCGATATTATTGTCATGGACGAGCCCACCTCCGCCATCACCCAGCGGGAGGTGGAGGTGTTGTTTGAAAAAATTGCGGAGCTCAAGGCCCGGGGCGTCAGCATCATCTACATATCCCACAAGCTGGAAGAGGTCTTTCGCATTGCCGACGACATCACCGTCCTGCGGGACGGCACAGTGGTGGAGACCCATCCCGCCAGCGAACTGGATATGAATCGGGTCATTGCCCTTATGGTGGGCCGCGAGATGAGCGACGTTTACCCAAAGAAAGAGATTGCGCTGGGGGAGACGCTGCTGGAGGTGGACAACCTCTGCAGCAGCGGCGTTTACAAGGACATAAGTTTTCGTGTAAACCGGGGCGAGATCGTGGGGTTCGCGGGATTAATGGGCGCGGGGCGCACCGAGGTCATGCGTTCCCTGTTCGGATTGGACCCCCACACCTCCGGTATGGTGAAGGTTGGCGGGCGGGCGGTTAAGATCAAGCGGCCCCGGGACAGCATTGTCAACAATATGGTTATGCTCTCAGAGGATCGGCGCCGTTACGGAATCATCCCCATCCGCAGCGTTATGGAAAACGCCAGCATTGCAAGCTTGGAAAAGGTGATTTACGGCGGTTATGCCCACGCAAAAAAGGAGCGAAAGCTGGTGGGAGAGTTTTTCTCCCGTATGAGCGTTAAGACGCCTACGCTGGAAACGCCCATTCAATCCCTTTCCGGTGGAAACCAGCAGAAGGTGCAGCTGGCAAAATGGATGCTGCAGGACCCGGATATTTTTATTATGGACGAGCCCACCCGGGGTATTGACGTGGGCGCTAAGTTTGAGATCTACAAGCTCATGACCGAGCTGGCGCAGAGTGGCAAGGGCATTGTCATGGTGTCCTCCGAGATGCCCGAGCTCATCGGTATGTGCGACTGCATTTACGTGATGTGCAAGGGCAGAATTACCGGCAAGCTGCAAAGAGAGGATTTCTCCCAGGAGGCGATTATGAACTACGCCACCGGAACGAATTAATCTATTGAAGGTATAGTTTGAAAGTTTACTTTCAAACAGGAGAGGAAGGGTTATTGATATGCAAACCAAACCGTCAAGGCGCAAGGGCGCAAGTATTATGGAGAAGTATTCCATATTCCTGGTGCTGGTGGTCATGTTTATAATATGCAGCCTGCTGAACAAAAACTTTTTATCCGCCGGCAACCTCACCAACATCGCCAGACAGCTGGCGGTGGGTACCATTTTGGCATACGGCGCGATGCTGCTTATCATCAGCGGCATGATCGATCTGTCCGCCGGCTCGGTGCTGGCCCTGGCCGGGGTTTTGTCGGTGAGCTTCTACAAGGCCGCCGGCTCGTTGGTTGGTTCCCTGCTTGTCGGTGTTTTGGTGGGCGTTGTCTGCAATCTGGTCAACGCGCTCATGGTCACCAACTTCAGCCTGCCGCCCTTTATCGCAACCCTTGCCATGCAGACCATTGCCCGTGGCATTGCGCTCTTGTACACCAAGGGGCAGAATATTTTGCAGTTGGGTGACTTCATTGTCTTTGGCCAGGGCGAGGTCTTCGGCGTTCCAACGCCGATTATCTTTTTGGTGATTGCAACCGTTGTCATTTGGTATATTCTCAGGCACACCCGCTTCGGGAGATCGCTTTACGCTATCGGCGGCAACGAGGAGGCGGCGGTGGCGTCCGGCATCAATGTTATTCTGCAAAAATACAAGGCGTTTATCGTCAATGGTATATTGGTGGGCGTGGCCGGCGTGTTATTTATGTCGCGCGTCAACGCGGGCCTGCCCAACGGAGCCATCGGCTACGAGATGGAGGGCCTTACCGCGGCCATTGTGGGCGGCACCAGCTTTTCCGGCGGCGTGGGGACCACGGTGGGAACCCTGGCCGGCTCGTTCATCATCGGGTGCCTCAACAACATCATGAACCTCACCGGCGTGGATTCCTATGTCCAGCAGATCACAAAGGGAGCCATCATCGCCTTGGCTGTGATCTACGACATCAAGTCCAAAAACAGAAAGACGCGCAAGGTGATACTGGTGGAGGAAGCGGGAACGGAAAAGACGAAAGGGTAAATCTCATTTTTTGTTTGGCATGCAATGAAAGTTGCAAACAAATATAGTACTGAATATGAAAGGTAGGTACATTTTTATGAAGAAGAAAATTCTCAGCTTGTTGGCAGCTGCCATGATGGTTTCAACCCTCTTTGTAGGCTGTAACAACACACAACAGACACCCGACACAGACACGGCCGGTACAGACGACACCGCCCCCGTTGCGGACGACGCAGGCGCAGGCGATGCATCCGGCCAAACCTATCGCGTGGCGTATATTGCCAGGGCGCAGGCAGATTCTTTTGCCGCCTGGCTGGCCAACGAGATGATCGCGGAAGCCGCAAATTACGACGACATCACCCTGGATGTGTTTGACGGTGAAGCCAATGACGAAAAAGAAAACACCATGATCGAAAACGCCATCACCAACGGCTACGACGCCATTATTATCCAGGCCAACAACGGTGAGGCGCAGAGGCCCTACATCGAGAAAGTCATTGCGGCGGGCATCGTCTGCATCGTGACGAACCCCCGTGTCGATGGCATAGAGGGCGTTTCCTCTGTGGACGCCGATCCCTACGAGCAGGCTGCCGTCAATGCCCGCGCGGCGGTGGATCAGATTCCCGAGAACGCCAAAGTCGTCGTCCTGAATGGACCCGCCGGAAATTTCCACAGTGTCGAGAGAAGAAATGCCTGGCAGGCGGACTGTTTTGACAAACGCCCCGACATCACCATTGTGGCGGAGGACATTGCCAACTGGAACAAGGATGAGGCCATGGCGCTGATGGAGGACTGGGTGATTGCCCACGGCACAGTGGACGCCATCATCTCCATGAACGACAATATGTGCGCGGGCGCTTTGGAGGTTGTCTCCGGCAAGGCGGAGTACGCCAATGTGCTTTCCTATGGAGTGGACGGCACCGCCGAAGCCTGCCTGCTTGTCGAGGAGGGGAAAATGACCTCCACCGCTCTTCAGTCCGCCATTGACCTGGCAGCGCTGAACTTGGACGCGGTCCACAAGCTGCTGACAGGCGAGGAAACGGAAATCAACGTGGACATCCCCGCTCCGCTTATCAACGCGGATAACGCTTCCGAATATGTAGAGATGTATCGCTCCCGTGGGCTGATCTCCTAGTAAGCCCCATTCGTTTTGGAATAATCCCCAACCTGAGTGAGAAAATAGCTGGCAAGCCTTGGGTTTGTCAGCTATTTTTTCCAGATAGATTGACAATTTATCGACAAAAAACGCACTCTACTAAAGAAAAAGGAGAGGGCATCCCTGGGAGATGCCATGTGATGGATATGAAAAATAGAGCGGCATTTATGACGGATCTGGACAAAATGGAAATTCGGGAGGTCGCAATGCCACAGCCCAAGGCGGGGGAGGTGTTGGTAAAGCTGGAGTATGTGGGCATCTGCGGTTCGGACGTCCACTATTTCCACGACGGCCGCTGCGGCGACTTTGTGGTGGAGGGTGACTTTATGCTGGGGCACGAGTGCGCCGGCAGCGTTGTTGGCCTTGGCGAGGGCGTCGCCACCCTGCAGGTGGGAGATCGTGTCGCCCTGGAGCCGGGCATTGCCTGCGGACAATGTGAATTCTGTAAATCCGGCCGCTACAACCTCTGCCCCGACGTGGTGTTCCTGGCCACTCCTCCGGTGCAGGGCTGCTACGAAAACTACATAGCTTTTCCCGAAAATATGGCGTTTAAGCTGCCGGACAACATCTCCACCAAGGAGGGCGCGCTGGTGGAGCCGCTGGCTGTGGGCATCCACTCCGCCAACCAGGGGCAGGTGAAGATGGGCGACTCGGTGGTGATTTTAGGCGCGGGCTGTATTGGCCTGGTGACGCTGCTGGCCTGTAAGGCCTGCGGAGCCACCGACATCACCGTGGTGGACGTCCTTCCGAAGCGCCTGGAGTTCGCCAAAAAGCTGGGAGCCACCCGCATCATCAACGGAGCCGAAGCCGACGCCGTGGCGGAAATTGAAAAACTGACGGGTGGCGCGGGCATCGAAAAAGTGTTTGAAACCGCTGGTTCGCCGGTGACCATCGCCCAGACGCCCTACATGGTAAAGCGCGGAGGGACCATTATTTTGGTGGGGATCGCCGCCCAGGAGAACATCGAATTCAACTTCGCCAAAATTATGGCCAAGGAAATTAAGATTGAGTCGGTGTTCCGCTACCGCAACATCTACCCCCAGGCAATCGCCGCCATCTCCAAGGGCATTATCGACGTCTCGGGCATTGTCACCCACGAATTTGACTTTGACGACATTCAGCACGCGTTTGAGTGCGCTATCAAAAACAAAAATGACGTGGTCAAGGCTGTGATCAAAATAGGCTAAAGGGAGGTAAAAGCATGTCATTTCAAAGCTTTAACGAGGACTTTTCCCTCGCCGGGAAATCCGCGCTGGTCACCGGCGCCGGCAGCGGCATTGGATTTGAAATCGCCAAGATGTTCACCCGCAAGGGCGCCCATGTCGCTTCCTTTGACCTGAAGGACTCCCCCGCGCTGGAGGCGTACATCGGGGAGCAGGGGGGGCGGTACCTCTCCTGCACCGGCGATATCACCCGGGAGGAGGACATCCAAAATGTTGTGGCGGAGGTCTGCGCCGCCTTTGGTAAAATTGACATCCTTGTAAACAGCGCCGGCGTTGGCCAGGTGGATTTGGCTGTGGATATGTCCGAAGAGCAATGGGACAACGTGTTGCGCGTGAACCTGAAGGGCACGGTTCGCATGACCCAGGCGGTGGGCAAAACCATGATTCAAAACGGCGGCGGTAAAATCATCAACCTGGGCTCCCAGGCCGGTATTGTGGCGTTGGAAAAGCATTTGGCCTACGGCGCGTCCAAAGCCGGCGTCATCTACGCCACCAAGCAGTTCGCGTTGGAATGGGCGCGGTACAACGTCAATGTCAACTGTATCTCCCCCACCATTATCCTTACCCCCATGGGGGTGAAAAACTGGGACAACCCCACCGGGGAGGCCTTTAAACAGCGGATTCCGGCCCGGCGCTTCGGATATCCGGAGGAAGTGGCGGCCTGCGCCGTGTATCTTGCCAGCGACGCCGCCAGCCTCGTCAACGGGGAAAATCTGGTCTTAGACGGCGGCTTCACCATTGCGTAATACGATTCAACATATAGGAGAAGGAACGGGGGTTTATCGTGCGGACAGTGAATATTCAAGGGACGCAAACGATCAGGCTTTGTAAAATAGTGTTGGGGACAAATTATTTTGGCGCGGAAATACCGGAGGAGCGGGCCATGGAGCTGATGGACGAGTATTACCGGCTGGGTGGCAGGACCATCGACACCGCCCGCATGTACGGACAAAGCCAGACGGAGGGCGTCTCCCTCACCGAGCGGACGGTGGGCCGCTGGCTGCGGAGCCGGGGCTGCCGGGATGAAATCACCCTCATCACCAAGGGCGGGCACCCGCCGATGGAGGATATGAAAAGGCACCGGCTGGACGCGGACAGCCTGCGCCGGGATTTTTCCGACAGCCTTAAGTGCCTGGATTGCCAATATGTGGATGTGTATATGCTGCATCGGGATGATAAGGAAGTGCCGGTGCAGGGAATTATGGACACGCTGCACGAATTTGTCAGGGGGGGACAAGCACGGGTACTGGGCGCCTCTAACTGGCGGCTGGAGCGGATTTTGGAGGCCAACGCCTACGCCCGGGAGAACGGAAAAACACCCTTTGCCGTCTCGGAGATCCAATGGAGTCTTGCCCTATGCGACCAGGAGAGCTGGGGGGACGACACCCTGGTGCTGATGGACAACGCGGAGCACGCGGGGTATCTGGAGGCGGGGATACCGGTTCTGGCGTTTTCCTCCCAGGCGAAGGGACTGTTTTCCAAGTATCTCAGCGGGGGTGAAGCGGCGCTGACCAAAAAGACGCAGCGGTTTCTCCGCCCGGAAAATATCCGGCGCGCCCGGCGTGTGGGGGAGGTAAGCGGCAAGACCGGCCTGTCCCCGGCGGCAGTTTGCCTTGGCTACATCACCGCAAACCCGCTGGAGGGCTGCGCCATTGTGGGTTGTACCAGCGTGGAGCAGCTGCAAGATTCCATGACGGCGGCGGATGTGTGCTTTGACCGGGAGACGCTGCGCTTTTTGGAGGGGGAATAATCATTTCCAAAACTTGTCATAAATAATTTCTTGTTATTGGGCAATTGTAGTAATAGCAATTCCTTGTATTAATAAGAAATGAAAGGTGATTAAGATGAAAAAATTTCTACGAGTACTGGCTGTCCTCAGCGCGGTGGCATTGCTGCAGGCCTCCGCGTTCGCCGCTATCAATGATGAAAACACCACCGGCGACCTGACAACAGAGGACATTGAACCCATCGCCGAAAATCAGGACGCCGCCGCCACCGACAACAACGACGCCACGGACGAAGCAACCGCGATAAACAACCCCGATACCGGAGCCGCCGGTGTGGCGGTAGCCGTGGCTGCTGTGGCGGCGCTGGGCGCCGCGGTGGTTGTATCGCGCAAAAAGGATTAATCCAGCTTTTTTTCTCCTAAAATAAGCCAAGTCAAAACAGCCACCGGCGCGCCGGTGGCTGTTTTGGAGTTTATAATACTAACCACTGACTAAAAAGCGACATAACTTTTTAATCAGTGTTCAGTATTATACGAATCTCCGCATATATATTTTGATCCCCGCAAAAAAATAATTTGACAATCTGTAAATTTGTGATATATTTTGTATTGATTCATTGATTTTTGACACGGTGTAGAAGGAGGCTGGATAGTTGAAAAATAACAACATAATATCCCTGCAGGGCATCGTCGTGGTTTACGACGGTGAGCGCGTACTGAACGGAATCAACCTGGACATCCACGACAAGGAGTTTGTCACCTTTCTCGGCCCGTCCGGCTGCGGAAAGACAACTACGCTGCGCATTATCGGCGGCTTTGTGGAGGGGCAGGAGGGGGACGTTTTTTTCGACGGTGAGCGCATTAACGATCTTCCGCCCCACAAACGCAAGGTGAACACGGTGTTTCAGAAATACGCCCTGTTCCCGCACCTGAATGTGTATGAAAATGTGGAATTCGGATTAAAGATAAAAAAGGTGAAGGACACCGAGCGCAACACCCGGGTGCGGGAGATGCTGGAGCTGGTGGGCTTGCGCGGCTTTGAGACGCGAAATATCAACCAGCTCTCCGGCGGCCAGCAGCAGCGGGTGGCCATTGCCCGCGCGCTGGTCAACCACCCCCGGGTGCTG
>Ga0153950_1001208_pt1 | contig 11509 bp, 14 predicted proteins | sample TSNJ034MetaG_FD_104737 | JGI IMG/M metagenome (GOLD analysis project Ga0153950, IMG submission 104737) | Attine ant fungus gardens microbial communities from New Jersey, USA - TSNJ034 MetaG | ecosystem: Host-associated > Fungi > Mycelium > Unclassified | place: USA: New Jersey, Wharton State... | reverse complement strand
TTTTTCACTATTTTCACTGGCAATTCTTTCGCATTCACGCCTACCGTCTGCCGTTAAAGAATGCCAGTAGTTCATTTTTGTTACAGGGTTTTCTACAGGCCATAAATACTTTTGATCCGTAAGATTTTGCAAATCATGTGAAAGTTCGATACCTTTCACCCGCGGAAACTCTTTTAATATCAAGGAAAAAGGGACTAAGCTTTCATAATACTTGTTTTCTTTTTTCTTAATGGTAAGTAACAATTTTTCATCACGAGGATTCTTGGTAGCACCGTCCTTTCCTGAAAATATTACATAATCACTAAGTAAATACAATTATTATGGCTAGGGATTAAACGTAGCAATGAAATCAATAACAAAGAAAAAGCCGCCTCGCAAGGCGGCGGTAGGGAAGGGAGGTAACGCGATAGATCAACCTCCAGCACAAACATTACACGGGTCACTTTTACCATTGCTTATTGCGCTTGCTACGGTGCCCTCAATAATTGTTTTTGAACGACTCAACGTAGCGCAGCTTGAAGAGTAATGATAAGACTTTCCATTAGGTGTCCAACAGGCATAGTGACTGGACGGCGTTCCCATAGTGTCCTCAGCATCAGCGTCAAAACCTTCAGCATTAAAATCATTCTGTGGCGCTGTGTCTTGTATGTAGTCATCGGCTGGTGCCACCGAGTCAGTAACAGGAGTTTCGGTATTTATCACTGTATTGGATTGTTCGGTGCTTGACGGTTGTGGAGTTGTTGAAGATGCAGGGGTAGAGGATGCAGGAGTTGAAGATGCTACCGAGGAACTTGGCTTGCTGGAAGAGGGCTCACTTTCACTTACTACTGAAGAAGTACTTGCTGATTGCTCAGAAGAAGATCTGGCAGACGAATTATCAAGCGTGTTAGGCTCATCATCGTTTTGCGATACTGATGCAAAGGGTGCATTAGCTTCCAGGACAGGTTCAACCGGTGTTGAATCAAGGGTACCAATAAAATATATCAAAGAAAAAATACAAACTAGGCTTACACCAATAATCCCGCCCTTAGATAATTTGCCTTTTCCCTTAGCGAAGTAATATATTAATACCCCAATAGGTAACGCAATCCATAAATACCGCAAGAGCCATAGTACAACCGCAATTGCAAGAATAATACCAATAATTTTAGCCCACGTCATTAAAACTCTACCCCATTACTATTCATTGATTTCTCACACGACAACAATATTTATTCCCTTACTTGAAATAGTTGGGGTAAATGTATGTAAGCGCCACCCCTTTTTAGCCCCTTCATCCAAAATCGGTTGCATTTTCTTAGGGATAAAATTCTGTGCATCTGTGATTAACCCTGCTTTAATTACCTCATTTTCTACGACATACCTCATGTCTTTGACCTCCTCATTTTGTCATTAATCGAAACTGTAGTTAATAAGTAAATTCTACCATATGCCCTATAAAAACACAATAAAATCCGCCTCCTAGGGTGGAGGCGGGAAGGAGGGGAGATGACATCTTCTACTGAAAAGAGGGCCGCATTTTAGCGACCCGTCGCACATCAATGTGCAAGTTTGTACAACGCGTACTGATTGAGGGAAACACCCTCTTTTTCCGCTTCAATTGCAAGATGTTTGTGCAAAGATTTTGGAAGACGAAGGACAAATTTACCGCTATATTTTCCGTCCTCTATCGGATCGGGAATAGAAAGGCCGTTTTCCAATCTAGTTTCAATCCAACCTTCCATAGCTTCCATGAGACTGTCATAGACTTCGCTAAAAGTATCCCCGGTGCTTTGGCAACCGTCAAGTTCCAGCACAGACGCATGGAAGTATGCGCCGCTTTCGTCTTGTATGGGCTTAATAATGTAGTTGTACGGGAGTTTCAAATACTCTTGAACGCTCATTCTAATAACCTCCTTTACTGTATGCGGCTTAGTATGTCTTTGACATATACAGCCTTGAGTGGGTTGTCTTTTTTGATGGTGATAACATCGCCGCTTGCGTTGATGTAGTGGCAATGGGAACCTTTCTGCCTTGCAAATCGGTATCCATTTGCGGTCAATACTTTATCGGCCTCCGACATGCTTATACCATTGGGCTGCCGCTTCATCTTCTCGATTATTTTATCCACACCGGCCATGCGTTATCACTTCCTATGACATTATAGTATCATATACAGTACTATTTGTCAATGGGTTTATTTAAAATTCCCTTCATTATTTTGTCATCAATCGAAGATGTAAGTAGTGAGTAAATTCTGTCATATACCCTACAAAAACACAATAAAAGCCGCCTCCTAGGTGGAGGCGGCAGAGAATCAATGCCGAGCGGGATCGTCACTGCGGCCCACTAAATAATCCAGCGACACGTCAAAGTAGTCGGCTAGGGCGCAAATTATTCGCAACCTTGGCAAAACCCCACCAGCCTCATACCCAGCATAGTTTCTTGAATTCTCACCAATTAAATCGGCCATTTCAAAAATATCAACCACGATAGCCCATGTCACTTTACCACCGTGTTAAGAGCAAAAAAAAGACCCTTATGCAAAGCCTTACTTTTTTTATTATTTTTTATTTGTTCTTTGAGGGTCCGCCGAATCAAATCTATTCGGCGGGGTGCGTGTTGTCTTACCGTACTGTAATTACAAAGATAACGATTACTTTATTTGCCATCACGATAAAAGCAAAGGATATGGAATTGGGATGATTCTGAATACGGAAGATTTTAGATGATGTGATGCAGATTGACCCATGATAACCTAAACGCTGTTCATCCTTAAAACGCCATCAGAGCGGGCCCATAACCCTCAACTCTTCCTACCACCATCCCTTAGAGCGGGCATATAGACTGGTCAGATATTAAGTAATCAAGGAGGAAACGCCCTTGACACAAAAAGAGCTGGAGCAATACCGGGCATTGCCTGGGGAGATTGAGCAAATAGAAAAGAGGATCAGGAACCTGGAGAAAGGTATTGTCCATGAGAGTGTCAAAGGTTCCTCTATACATTTCCCATATACAGAGCATCGAATACACATCCAAGGAATTAACGCAAAGGAGATATCACGGTTAAAGGTTAAGCTTATGCGGAGAAAATACAGGTTGATCACCCAACTCAATGAGATAGAGGCATTTATTGATTCCATTGAGGATAGTCTTATCAGACAGGCCATTACTCTGTATTACATTGAGGGCAAGTCATGGCAGGCAACCGCAGTGAAAATGGGATATTCATCAGAATCTATCCCACGAATGATGGTTAACCGCTATTTTGAAAAGTTGTGCGCTTTGTGCGAAAAATCCATAGTATAATGATAGTATGGAAAGCTATAAAAACAAGAGCAGCCTCCTTACATCTAAGCCGCTACCTATTTTGGGTAGCGGCTTTCATTAATGCCAGTACAAACACAAAGAGGGAGTGCAGCGGTCTGTAATTAATATTAGGGGGGATAAGCTTGAATAAACCTTCAATACCAGAATTGATCAAAGAACATGAAGAAAGCGTACAAAAATATGACGAACGTATTGCCGCACTACGAAAACAACATAGGCTTGACCCCAACATAGATCTTCAATGGCGTATAGGAATCAGCCTGACAGAGTTTGCGGAGCTGACCAAAGACCATGAAGTTTATACAGGCGCGGACCTGTCTAAAAAGATTGACTTGACCGCTGATGGCTATGTGATTCCGCTAGAGGATGGCCGCTTTGCCATAACTGGCCATGGCTATATCCCAGAAGATAGTCTACAGCGCCACCGGGAAACGGACCGGGTGCCTTATGATATGTGGGCAAAAGAAAAATGGTGTTCTATTACTCCTGGTGCGGTCACAGATTACAGCTATATCAATGCCCGGATGCATGAAAAGGAAACAACTATGGATTGGAGCGTTAAAGAATTCTGTTATGACCCCTACCAGGCGACCTACTATGCCCAGGAATTAGAGAAAGAGGGTTACACTTGTGTAGAAATACGCCAAGGGGTGCAGACCTTATCCGAACCGACTAAGCTATTTCGAGAGTACATTATGCAGGGAAAAATCGTCCATGATGGCTCCCCGTTGATGCTGTGGTGCTTTGCCAACGCGGTGGAGGAAATGGATTCCAACGGCAATATCAAGCTGAGCAAGAAAAATAAAGATGACAGCCAGCGCATAGATGTGGCCGCCGCCAGTATGGATCAACTTAAAGAATATGATAAGATGATCCAATCCTTCAAACGGTCAGGAATACTATATCTGGATAAGGCCAAGGAAGTGCAGGAGCTCGGCAATACCTCTTTTATTGACCCCAAGGTCTTTGAAGTGGAGAACATCACCATAGCTAGGGTAGCCCGGGTATACAACATCCCCTTGGATAAATTTCTACCGGAGAAGGCCAGCTATTCCAAGGCTGAACAAAGCGACCTCAACTATCTGCGCGACACCATTTTGCCTCTGGTGCGCATGTACGAACAAAATTTAACCCGTTGGATGCTCACCCCGCAGGAACGGTCCCAGGGGATGCAAATCAAGCTCTCTCTCAATGGCTTTGCCAGGGCGGATATGGAGACGCGGGGTAAGTTTTACACCCAAGGGATTAGAAGCGCATGGCTCAATCCGGATGATATCCGGGAGTATGAGGATTTACCGCCCTTGCCGGGCGGAATAGGTCAAACCTATTTTGTCAGCAAGGATCTCGTCCCGGTAGAGGCGCTGGTCAATAATGTTGTTCGTGGGGTTACCCAAAATCTAGACCATAAAGAAAGGAAGGCGATAGTAAAGGTGGGTGAAGTACAGACCATTTACAAGGCTGCAACAACCGGGCCCGGCGAGGCTGATATGAAAAAGATCAACGAATATTCCATCCGGGAATTGACGGCGGATGAGGTGTTTACCTTTAAGGTCACCCTCTGCGACAATGAGGTGGACCGGGACCATGAAGCGTTTAACACGCGAACCCTTCGCCAGCTTGCAGCTATGTACAAGGGGAAAACGGTAATTGTGGACCACAACCCGGCTGCTTTTAATCAATGTGCCCGTATTTATGACACTGGATTGATCATAGACCAATCCAAAACCACCAGTTATGGGGAACAGTACGCCTATCTGGAGTCTCAGGTGTATATGCTTCGCACCCCTGACATGCAGGAGCAAATCAGCCTCATTGAGGCGGGTATCCTCAAAGAAGTGTCGGTGGGATGCGCTATCAGGCAAAGCCGGTGCAGCATTTGTGGGCAGGACCGGCGGGAGGGAAGCTGTCCTCACCGGCTTGGTGAATCCTATGACGGCATTCTCTGCTTTACCATACTTGATGGAGCAGTGGACGCTTATGAAATTAGTTTTGTGGCCGTTCCCGCCCAACCTGCGGCAGGGGTGACTAAATCTTCCCTGGCTCCAGCCATTCAGGAAATGATTCAAAGGGAGGTACGAAATGCGCTAAAAGGCCCCAAACCACCTATCACCGATGAGGAGGTTTTAGCCTCCATTGAGAAAGCCAATAAAGTATTACATGATACCGAGAGGAGTATGATTTAATGAACAGATGGCAGTTGGAAAACACCAGAGCGGGTATCGCTCAGGACTTACAGGCAGCGAGCAAAAAATTGCAGGAAATGTACACCGATGGAACTACTAAAGCGGAGGACCGTCAGAATCAACAAATTGTTGTAAATGACATGACAGAGCGGCTGGAGGGCATCAACAAACAGATCAAGACCATTGATGACGAGGCTGAAACCCGGTTAAAGGCTCAGACAGCAGCCCAAGCAAAAGGCGATTCCGGCAATACCATTATTACCGCAAAAGCGGCACTGTACCGCTCCACCATCAATGGTGAGCCGTTGGCGGAGGAACACCGGAAAGCCTTGCTGGATAACAGCGCTACAGGTGGTGACAAGTTCCTGCCCAAAACCGTCGCCAATGAGATTATTGCCGAACCTTCGGTCAAAAATCCCTTGCGTCAGGACAGCACCATCACTAATATTCCCAACCTGGAAATCCCCAAGCTTGCTTTTACTTTGGATGATGATGATTTTATTGCAGATGGCGCCACCGCAAAAGAAATTAAGGCGGAAGGGTCCACCGTAGCTTTTGGGCGTCACAAATTCAAGGTCTTTGTGGGTGTGTCTGAGACCGTGCTTATGGGCACGGACACCAATCTTGTTCAAGTGGTAGACCGGGGCCTGGAAAGCGGACTTGCAAAGAAAGAAAAAAAGGTGGCCTTTGCTGAAACCCCTAAGACAGGTGAGGAGCACATGAGCTTCTACAATAAAGAGGGGGGGTGGATATGGGCTCCAGAGGCGGGTATGCCGCCATCAGTCCTATTCGTGGGTCTGACTCACGCGGGTATGCTTATGGCTACATCACCAATGCTATTACCAGCGGGCACCGCCACCGCCGTCCCTCCGGTAAATATCGGTACTATAAGCCCCGGATTAATGTCCATCGGGTTCCCGGATTAGAATTCTACCAAAGAGCGTATATGCTGGAGGGAAAATGATGCTCACAAATCAAGAAATTATGGAGGCGGTTCATAACCGCATAGCGGAGGGGCTGCCGGAACTGTGCTATATCACCGAAGAGTTTCTTCGGGAGGAGCACAAGCGACCGGCTGTGGGTATTCTCCATATTGAATCGGGGTGGAGAGACGCCAATAAAACCACGGTGCAGGTCAATAGTCAATTCCATGTTGTGATTTACCCACGCCTAAATGAGTACGGCGATATGATTGACATGGCGCGGTGGCAAGAAAGGGCCATGCTGTTGTTTTTAGATGGCTATCTCCGTGTTGCGGACCGGGCTATCCCCGTAAAGGTATCCACAGCGGGCGCCGACCCGCAAGAGGGGTATGCAACCGAGGGGTATGTAGCCCTTCAATTTGAGTACCTGGACAGCCGCGCCGTGGTGGAGGACCTGCCCAGGATGCAGGAGATCCATATGGAATATACAGAAGAATGAAAGGGAGGATACAATGCCGTTACCGAGTATAAACATAACCTTTAAGACCCTGGGCATCACCGCCATTAAGCGGAGTGAAAAGGGGACAGTCGCCCTAATCCTCAAGGGTTCTGCCCTCAAAGGGGGGAAAATCCTGTACAACGTCAACGAGATCCCTCTTGAGTGGTGCGATGACTGCCGCGCTTTTGCGGAGCGGGCCTTTATGGGCTATATTACACCCCCCAGAAGGGTGTTGTGCTACATGATTGATGAGGATGAGGGGGAGACCCTGCAGGATGCCCTCAACTATTACAAGCTCCAAAAGTTTGATTACCTGGCCGGGCCCTTTGACATCACACCCGCAGAGGCCCAGAAGGTTGCCGGTTGGGTGAAGTCGGAACGCCTAAACCACCACAATGTGAAGGCGGTACTGCCTCATGTGGCGGCTGACCATGAGGGGATTATCAACTTTACCACAGACAATATCCAGGTGGGAGAAGAAACCCTTACCGCCGCAGAATATTGTTCCCGGATTGCCGGATTGATCGCCGGCACGCCCATGACCATCTCCTGTACGTACGCGCCCTTGGCGGAGGTGTCCGATGTGGAGCGCTTGACCAAGGATGAGATGGACAAAGCCATTGATAAGGGTGAATTTATCCTTTTCCACGACGGTGAAAAGGTCAAGGTGGGCCGTGGGGTCAACTCCTTTGTAACCACCATCCAGAACAAGGGGGATTCCTTCAAGAAGATCAAAATTGTGGAGGCCATTGATATGATTGACAATGACATCCGCATGACCGCAGAGGACAACTACATCGGCAAGTACGCCAACTCCTACGACAATAAGTGCCTGTTGATCATGGCCATCAAGGGGTACTTTGAGGAATTGGAACGCTCCATCATCCTGGAGCGGGACACCTCGGTGGTCCAGATTGATGTGGGGGCCCAGGAGGTTTATCTGAAGAAGAAGGGCACCGACACCTCAGAGTGGAGCGAACAGCAGATCAAGCAGGCCAACACGGATGACCAGGTATTCCTTGCGGCCTCCGTTCAGATCTTGGATGCCATTGAGGATATCACCATTGACATCTCTATTTAAGGAGGGATTTTGATTGGATAGCGCAAAAAGAGTAATGTCCGGCACCCACGGGGAATTGTGGCTGGACGGGGATTTGGTTGCCGAGACGTATAAATTCCAGGCCAAAGCGGACCTGAATAAAGAGGATGTCCCCATGTGCGGTGTGATGTGGACGGACCGGAAGGTCAAGAGCATTTCCGGCAAGGGCTCTGTGGGGATGTACAAGGTCAATTCCAGGATGGCTAACAAGATCGCTGAATCCATCCGGATAGGCAAGGACCCGCGGTTCACCATCATTGCCAAGCTGGACGATCCCGACAGCTATGGCGCTGAGCGGGTGGCGGTCAAGGATGTGAGCTTTGATGACCTGACCCTGGCAGATTGGGAGGCCGCCGCTATTGGCAAAGTGGAGGCCCCCTTTACCTTTAGGGATTTTGAATATATGGACATGGTGTAAATATAAAGCCGCCTCATATGAAGCGGCCTCATCTACATTTATACTACCTTTTATCTAATAAGTCCATAATTTGCACTAAGGCAACAAGAGCTGTACCGCCAAAGATACTACCTATTCCAAGGATTAAACTTGGAAGCATATCATTCCACTCGACAATAAACTGTATGTATCCTAGGCTGTGATAATAAGTAGCTGCTTTAAATGTTACGATACATCCAAAGATAAAAAGCAATACCCCTATGATTGTGGTTAACATCCTCAATACCCTCAAACAACTCACCCCATTTTGTTATAATTGCGAAGTCAAAAAAGTATGACTAAATTCTACCATATGACTCAAAAAAATATAATAAGAAAGGCACCCTTCGGGGTGCTTTTCTTATTATAAAAAAATTCAGGAGGACGATTTATGGCAAGCACAAAATCTAATGTTGTGGACATTCTTTTGCAGATGGAGGTCCCGGAGCCCCAAACAAAGCAGGTGAAAATCACCCGCCTGTCCGAGCAGGCAAAGCAGGATGTGGTGTTCACCTTAAAGGAAATCACCTATTCCCAGGTGGGGGAAATCGTCAAGCGGGACGATTCAGACATCCATACCGTATTGGCGGGGGTGCAGGAGCCGAGCTTTAAAAATGAGGAGCTTTGCGCCAAATATGGCGCTCCCACCCCTGCGGAGCTGGTGAAAAGGATGCTCCAGCCGGGAGAGATCTCCGACCTTTCCCGCGAGATCCAGAAGCTCAGCGGCTACCTGGCCGACACCTTGACCGATGTGGAGGAAGCGAAAAAAAACTAAAGAAGGACCCGGAAGCCCATCTTATGATGTGGCTGCTCCATGAGCACCACATCCTGCCGGGTCAATATTACCGCCTCCCTGAGGGGGAAAAGCAGCTTTTGTACTTGATGAAGCTGTGGGAAAATGACCTGAGAAATCAGCTTTGAGGTGGTGAGGCATGAGCAATGAAAACAGCGTTGTCCTAACGTTACAGGACCAGGTCAGTGCCGGGCTGAAATCCATTATGCAGACCAACAAAGGCTTCAGCAAGGATTTGGAGGAGAGCGGGAAAAGGCTGGAAGCCCTCCAAAAGGGGCAAGAGACATATAATACCCAGCTTTCCAAAGCGCAGGTTCACGTGGCTGAGATGAAAAAAGCGCTCATCGACGCCAATAAGGCTTTCCGGGAACAAAATGACGAGCTCAGTAAAAGCAATCTGGAAAAGGCATATGAGGATTATAACAATGCCCAGGAAGCTGTCAAAGGGTGGCGGAATGAGATCAAGGCCGCCAATAAGGAGATGCAGGAGCTCTCCGATCAACAGCAGCGGTCCGACAACCGGACCGGTGAGGCGTGGGGGAAGGCTAAGGCTGGCCTTGGCCAGATGCTTGGGAATTCCCTTTCCAGCGCGGCTGGAACATTGGTCAGTTCTGCGGTTGGCGATACAATGGGCAATGCCATTTCCACCACATTGAGCAGCACTCTGTCCGGTGCTATGACGGGCAGCATCGCAGGTCTGCCGGGCGCCCTTGTGGGTGGGGCTGTGGGCTTGATCTCCGGTATTGTCACCGCTGGCGCCCAAGCCTTTGAGAAAAAAGACAAGGTCTTTAAGTCCGTCCGGGATGATCTGGTGAACAGCGCCAACCAATCCCAGGCGGAAGCCTTGGCAAGAGGTACCGGCATTGCAGGTACGCGGGAACAGAACAAGATATTGTTCTCAACGATGCTTGGCGGGGATAGGGCGGCGGAGAGCTTCTTATCGGAGCTTGTGGACTACGCCGAGGCGACGCCCTTTAGTTACAGCGATCTCACGAATATCGGCAAGACGCTGTTTGCCTATGGTTACAATCCCGGTGATCTAACGGGCAACAATGGGTTGCTGACCAAAGTGGGCGACGCGGGATCGGCGCTAGGTATGAGCAGCGGCGACATGACCCTCATTGCGACTTCTCTGGGAAGAATGCAGGTCACGGATAAGGCTGCATTGGAATACCTCAATCCATTGCTTGAACGCGGCATCCCGGTCATTGATTATCTGGCGGAGGGCTTTGGCGTCGCTAAAGATGAGGTCTATGATCTGGTGTCAAAGGGCCTGATCCCCGGTGCGGAGGCTGCGGAGTGTATAGCGGATTACATGGGAGTAGCGTTTTCCGGCAATATGGAAAAGCAATCCCAAACCTATTTGGGACTGTTGTCCACCCTAGAGGATTTGCAGGAGGGCATGGATGCCGCCAGGGGTGAGGGCTTTAATGAAAAGCGCAAAGAGGGCCTTATAGCGCAAAATGAGTACATGGGCGGCGAGGGCGGCGAACGGATGCAAGAGGCCAACCGCTTGATTGGTGAGTGGGAGGCCAGTTTAGAGAACACCAAGGAACAGATCAACCGGGAAGTCTACGACGCTGTCATGGGAGGCAATTTTAATGCGTTGAAAGATAGCGGAGCCTACGAATATTCAGATAATGAGACCAAGCGCCTATCCGACCTGAATAAAGAGTACCAAAAAGCTATGGCTGAGGAAAATGGCGCTGAGGCTGGCCGTATCATGAAACAGGCTCAGATTGAAGCTGAAATGCTCTACAATGCCAGTGACGGATTCCAACAAGAATTGGAGATGCAAAAACAGCTCATTCAGAATGTCACCGCCGCTTTAGTAAAGGATGATACTTATTGGAATGCCAGTTATGAATTAGGCCAGTTGATGTCACAGGGCATGATGGCGGGCATGATGGCAGGCGTGGAAGAGAATTTTTGGGATAAGTTTATCAATGCCTTAGGCATTGATGTACTCACCACCGAACCTGGCGGGAAAGTTACATCATTATCAAAATTCAGGGGCGTTTTTTCCCGCGCCATGGGCGTCCCCTATGTCCCCTACGACAACTATCCCATCCTGGCCCACCGGGGAGAACAGCTTTTGACTGCCTCCGAAGCCAGGAGCGGCAGCGGAGGGAATGGTTCTCCCATTATAGTAAACGTAAATGGGACTGTCCGGGAAGAAGCCGACATAGATAAAATCGCCCGCGCTGTAGTCGGCGAAATTATTCGCGTGCAGCCCATTACAGTCTCATAGCAGAGGAGGAATAGCA
>Ga0153950_1001202_pt1 | contig 11544 bp, 11 predicted proteins | sample TSNJ034MetaG_FD_104737 | JGI IMG/M metagenome (GOLD analysis project Ga0153950, IMG submission 104737) | Attine ant fungus gardens microbial communities from New Jersey, USA - TSNJ034 MetaG | ecosystem: Host-associated > Fungi > Mycelium > Unclassified | place: USA: New Jersey, Wharton State... | reverse complement strand
AGAAGATTTATAATTATTTTGGCCCTGCCAGCGTTGATATTCTCACAAAAAGTCCCTTTGAGCTTTGCCAAATTCCCGGCTTTGGATTTAAGCGGGTCGATGCCATTGTTCAAAAAACAGCTCATCAACCGCATGACCCAATGCGAATTAAAGGGGCATGCCTCTATGCTTTAGGTGATGCCAAAAGAAAGCAAGGACATCTCTTCCTGAACAATGAGGACTTAATAACCGCCGCATTGAAATTATTAAATGCAAGAAGTCCGTTGCCTGAATATCGCGTCCAAAAGCAGGAAGCAATTGAGCTTCTGCAGAATCTCATCCTGAATGGTTCTGTTGTTTCCATGAAAAACAACATCTACTATCCGGCAGTGTTTGAGCAAGAAGATGAAACTGCAAGGCAAATTGCCCGACGCCTGATCGAACAACCTCCACAAGAATCCATTACCTCTGCTTTATCGGAAATCAAAGAACAATTTCAGTTATCTCTTTCTGCCAAGCAAGAAAAAGCAGTCCATATTGCATTTCAACACAATCTATCTATTATCACAGGCTCTCCCGGTACCGGAAAAACTACCGTATTAAAAACAATCATTGAGGTATACCACAAACTATATCCTGACAGGAAAATATCACTGATGGCTCCAACCGGCCGTGCCAGTCGCCGCATGGCCGAAAGCACCGGTATGGATGAAGCCCAGACGTTGCATAGTGCATTAGGATTAACCAGCGAGGATAACGAAAATGACTGCAAGCCAAAAGAGCAATTACTATCTGCGGATTTAATAATTGTAGATGAAACATCAATGATTGACATGTGGCTTGCCAAACAACTTTTCAGCCGCATAAAAAAAGATGCCAGGATTATCCTGGTGGGTGATGCCGACCAACTTCCGAGCGTAGGCGCCGGAAACGTACTTTATGAAATGATCGCCTGCCAACTGATACCAGTTACTGTACTGGATGAAATCTTTCGTCAGACCAAGGACAGCCTCATCGCCCATAATGCCCGATTTATCAACAAAGGAAATAGCAAACTATATTATGGAAATGATTTTATCTTTATCCCGGTTGATACTCAAACCGATGCGGCTGCAAGGATTATCGAGGAATACTGTAGGAAAATTGCAGACTATGGTATCGAACAGGTACAAATCCTCTCTCCTTTCCGCTCAGAGGGTGAAGCTTCTGCCGAACAACTCAATACTGCTATTCGGGAGATCGTGAACCCGTTCCAGTCTACTGAGGACGAAATCAATTTAGGAACAAAATCTTTTCGCGTCGGTGACCGGATTATGCAAACAAAAAATACCGGCAAAGTATCGAACGGTGATTTAGGCTTTATCCGCTACATGAAAGATACACCGGACGGAAAACGGATTGGGCTGCATTTTGGTGAAAACAGGGAACTGGAATATGGTGCTGAAGATTTAGTAAACCTTGACCTGGCCTATGCAACTACCATTCACAAAGCAATGGGAAGTGAGTATTCAGTCATCATTATGCCGTTACTAAAAGCACACTCCATTATGCTCTATCGGAATCTTTTATACACGGGGATTACTCGTGCCAAAAATCAGGTGATACTGATTGGTCAGAAGTCTATCTTATTTATGGCTATCCACCGCAATGAAATTAACAAACGTAATACACTGCTTGCAGAACGCATCCGTCTGTACTATAAAGCATATGCCAGAGCTGCCAATATTCAAATTCCAGACTTTTTGTCAGAAAATCTTAAAAATGCCAGTTAAAAATCAAGTACAATTGCAGAAAAAACAGTTACTTTCTCTTATTTAATTTATGAAGGGAGTCTTTATAATGAATGAAAGCAAAACACAATCTATGTATGAAGCAATACCGGCTGTAACGAATCTTAACCAGGTTCCCGGTTTTAACCCGTTTAAATTTCTTCGCCGGACATTCACTGAAAATAACGAACCCGTATTACAGCTGGATTTGCGTTATAAAAAACTTTGGTTTCGACTGGCAAATCCTCATGGGCGTATCAGGTTAATTAACTTACATATTACGGAGCAGCTCGCCATCATTGAGGCAAAAGTCTTTTTTAATCGCAATGACACCGAGCCAATAAGCAGTTTTACCGCCCATTGTACCATTGAAGAAAATGAGAAGTATATTGAGGCTGCTCAAGATAAAGCTTTAAATGAAGCTCTTTCGAATGCAGGCTTTGGCCTGCAGTTTGCAGATATCAGTGCCGGAACAAACGGCGAACATTATGGCAGCATCATTCCGTTAATGGAGCAGCCTGTTACACAAACAGACGCAAAAGAACTCTTGCCAGCTGATATTCAAAAGAATATTCCTGAACCTCAGACACTACCAACTATCGCTACATCAGATAGCAGGAAAACTCCAACAAAAGAAGTAGCAGAACATCTACCTGTTGAAGCAACTGCTTCTGCCAGCCACATCACTGTTTTGGATGGAGGACAGGAAACAAAATCTCTAAGTAGTGCTGATAGCACCAAAGAAGCTTTAATATTGATGGCTGGATGCACCGAAGCGGAAGCTGCTTCACCAAAAGAGCCTGATCCGGCACCAATAAAGACAGCATTCCCTCCAGCCTACACAGCAGATATGTCCGTAGAGCAGATTATCGGGCTAATGACCTTTGAGGAAGCCAGTCAGGTACTTGTAGATATCGGAACCTGCAATGGCTGGACCATGGCACAGGTTGCCGAGCGGCGTGCTCCCAGCCTGAGATGGTATGTCTTTGGTTACAGGGGCGATAACAACATCCTTCGAGCCGCCGCTCAAATTATGCTGGATTCACTGGATGCCCAAAAGGCCAGCTGACAAAGCTTACAGATGACTAACACACAGGAAGAGAGGTGTTACAAATGTCTTATCCACAAGATTTCCCTTTTGGAATTATGGATGTGGTGGAATTGCTTCATTTAAGAATCCGACGTCGGGGAGGAAACAGTGTATATGTCGATTGTCCGTTCTGCGGTGACCAGCGTGGTAAAATGAATATCAACTATCTAAAAAACGTCTGGCGTTGCAATTATTGTGATGAATCCGGCGGAATGCTGGCATTATATGCAGGATTTAACAATACCACTAAGTCCAATGCCTATTGGGAAATCTGTGATGCATTACAGACAGGAAATGTCTCATCTGGCTACCCCATCAATGGGAAACAACCAGGCACCTTGCTTCCAGAAAATAAACAAATGACAGGTGATGCCAGCCTGCCAGAAATCCCACAATCGCCAAGAGCAGGCATATCCGAAATTCATCAAACATTATCACTCCTTTTTAGTATGCTTTCTCTTTCGGAAGCTCATCGCAAGCATCTATCTTCACCCAAACGGGGACTAAGCGAGCAGCAAATCAATGAACTTGGATTTAAAAGCACTCCTCCTTCGTTTCTGTGTTATTCTCTAACCTCAAGGTTATTGAAGCAAGGATGCACGGTACAAGGAGTTCCTGGCTTTTATCAGGATGATTCCGGAAAATGGACAATTAACTTTAACCAAAGAACTTCTGGCATCCTGATTCCGGCCGTTGGTATCGATGGTATGATTCACGGCAGTCAAATCATGTTGGATATTCCCATTAAAGATAAAAATGATCCGCCCGAGAAAAAGGGCACCAAATACATCTGGCTCTCTTCTTCTAAAAAAAATATGGGGGTAACATCCGGCAGCCCGGTTCATTTTGTCGGATCATTTGCACGAACCATTTATGTTACAGAAGGATTGCTCAAAGCTGATATCGCACACTGCCTGATGAATCGTTCTTTTATTGGGATTGCCGGTGCAAATAATGTTCAGCAGCTCGAACCATTATTTGCACTGCTGGCTCAGAATGGTACAGAATTAATTGTAGAAGCCCATGATATGGATAAATACAATAACAAAATGACAAATAAAGGTGCTTCAAAAATCCATTTGATGGCACACTCAAAAGGTATGGAATGCAGAACCCTGACATGGAATCCAAACTATAAAGGCATTGACGATTGGCAGCTTGCACTCCATCAAAAAGAGGAACCAAAGGAAGGTAAACAAATGAACTTTAAACAAAGATATCTCTCTGGTCAATGCGATTTCAGCTACATAGATGATTGTGTGGCTAAATGGCACAATAAGCAAGAAAATGGAACGAAACTTGTAGAGTATCTGGGCCTATCCAATGCAGAGTACGAAGAATGGTTACGAGACGTAAATAACATGAAGCTAAAAGAACTCCTGGATCTTCAGCGTCAGCATTCGTGCTTCCGTATCTATCAATTGGATTTTGGAGAAAAACGAAAAGCAATCCCATTTGCATTCCTGGGCATTGAAGCACTTCACAAAGCTGGATATGAACAGCCGCCGGCTGCAGACTATCGCCTGATATGTGATGATAAAATAATTTGCCCTAAGAATTATTCCAATGCAGATATTCTGAATCAAATATTTAAGCGCTATAACCAATTACCGGAAAATTATCCGGGAAGACCTCTCTCTTCCTCTGATATCGTGGAATTATATAGTAAAGATGATCGAAGCTACTTTTATCGTGATACGGATAAGTTTATTCAGGTACGTTTTTCCCCCTTTCTTGCCAAACCTTTGGTAGTGAATATCTCTACACCAGAGGATACTGCTTAAGTAATTGAGACACTTTAGCTTGAAGTGATGGCCGAACATATGCAGAAGATAAACTATCTGCCTTACATGTTGTATATGACTCTAAACCTTGGAGGTAAAACATGAGAAAAACAATAAAAGATTGGAAAAATGACTGGATTGACACTAATGGAATAACAGAGGGGTTAGAAGTTATAATCAGGGATAGCAACTTACATGATTCTGCTCCTTATGTGTACGAGGGTAGCTTTGCAAAAATACCTGAAGCGCTGGAAAAAAAGAAAGTAATTGAATGTGGAAAGGTATTAGATTCAAGCATAGCGATTAGAATCGGCGCTTATCGTTTGACGATTTAAATTAATTTTAGTGAGGATGGTGAACGTCGTGGGGATATTGAATCGTATTTATCTTAATGATTATAGGAGAAAGGAAATTATGAGATATTTTGAAACTGAAATCGGTGGAATTATCAACAAAAACTTTGATAGTAGGATGGAATTTGCTGTATTTACCTTCATAATGAACAAAGGAACTGACAACCTAAAAGATCTTTCTGACGAGCAAATCGATAAAATGCCACATATGACAGGAAATTTTATAAGCAAAGATTTTTTCCAGGCTCTGATAAAAACAGCAGTGAAAATCTGCAAAGAATGTAGTACCTTGGATATTATGGAATATATCCGTTGCTATTTGTCCTTTGAACCACAGACACGCGAACTAACCATTTATAAAGAGGATTTCTCTAATGGCGGCTGGAATGAAATCATATGTGCTTTATCATTAGAGAAAGAAGATGTAGGTAAAACAATCGATCTATTGGCAATTTTTCCAAAGAATAAGTAATACTTCAGATACAAGAAGCTCATTACCGTAACCAAGCATACACGAAAGCATGGAATCAGGATTACTCCTATTCCGTGCCTTTTTTGAAAGGAGATACTTTATGAATACACTTGCAGATCATGATAAATTACCATGGACACCAAGCAATAACACCCCATTTAATGAAAATGCAACTTCTCAGTCAAAGCAGTCTATTATCACAGAAACCGATCAAGAGTTATCTGCTGCGTGGGTAACAATGATGGAACCTGATAGCAACACATTAGATCATGTATCCTCGGATACAGATACAGATGCATCAAAATCCATGCTAGAGCCTCATGATGAAACCGCTGCAGAAAATGCCAAGCGTACCGATCATGAAAAAGCCGAAGCCAAACGTAAAGCTGAATGGGAAGCCAAACAGCAGGCAAAAAAAGTGGCAGAGCAGGAACATCTAAACCACCTGAAAGCTATGGGGGATCATGATGTGATCATGGCCTCTGTTACCCGTATTGGAACTGATACAGAAAAACTGACACGCAGGAATATGAAAGACTGTGTATCCGAGCATATTCAGACACGATGTCTAAGCGACTCCGATTTCGCCCGTCTGACAATGCATCCTCGCAAAACCATGATCCGCTGCTTTCGTTTCATCAATCGAAAAGCCCGGGAATTTGTTGAACAGGAAATGAAAGATAACGATGTCACCCCAGAAAATGGCATCTATGGCAGCGATGTTCCAGATGATTTATGCTATCAGTGGGCTGAAGATTACTTCCGTGATATGAGCGCTCCGGAAGATATCGAAAAAGAGGAAGAATTTGTACCTAAGCCTTATGTTGGTAAATATAGCTCCAAATCCAAAAAAACAACCGTAAAACAAAAGCTTCCTGTAGAGGATGAATCACCATCCCCTAAACAGTTTTCACTATTTGACTTTGCGAAGGAGGAAAAAGCGAATGATTGCTTATAAGGCATTTGAACCAGGACTAACCTGTCGAAATTATCAGTTTGTAATGGGGCGAAATACAACCGATGAAGCAAACTGCGCTAAGAATGGATTTCACTGTGCAGAAAATCCTTTAGACTGTTTGAGTTACTATTCCGATTTAAATGGTTCTGAATATTATCTTGTTAATGCCCAGGGAGATATTGATGAAGATAATCATGATACAAAAATTGCCTGTACGGAACTTTTCATTATCAAAAAATTAACACTCGAAGATTTTTTTCTTCATGCACTGGCTTATATGGTCGATCATCCTTTTCGATCATTAAGCGCTCATGTTATAAAGGATTATGCTAAAGCAACTCGTGGCTATGCCGTTATTCGGGGCATTGACCCTGTGGGGGCTGGTAATTTAGGTGATATTCTGGCATTTGTCAAAGAAGACCTTAATAGAAGAATAACTCAGGTTGCTTTGACCCGAGTTGATGGTAAAAAGATTCTACCTAATACCTACTATGATATAGATTTGACAGAAAGGCTGGCGAAATTATGAAAAAGAATGATTTACAAAACAGGCGGACACTAGTTGCCACACCTAAAATGATGCAAGTTGCAGCTAATAACACGCCAGAATCCCATACTCATGCGGAGCGGGAAAGATATAAGTACAAACTATTTATGCGATGTGATATTTTGAATAACATTTTGCGTGTGGCTTTTTACTTCCCTGACCATATGCGTACCGGAAGCCGCCTACCGACATTTGAGTTATATATCAACCAGAAATCCGAACAATTTTTAACTTATGACCGGATACACAATAAATGGCTGACCGCAAAGCTTGATCGGCTTCCCTGGCCTTATTATATCTCATATTCAGATGAAGTATGGGTAAACCCAAAAGAAAATTTGCTACTCAAAGAATATCTTGGTACTGAATTTATGGGATATGACGGTATATTGAAATATCAGCTGCAGATCAGGGCAAAAGAGTTGAAGAAGCGCCATAAAAGGGAAACTGACCCCTGGGATTCGGATCTTATTCAAACTCCACAGTTGCCAGTAGACTGGAACCGCTGGGTTTCGAAAGTTGGCATACCCGAAAACTTTATTTTTTATCAATATCAGAGAAAAGGAGCTATAACTGGTTACTGCACATACTGTGAGAAAGATGTTCCTATTAAAAAACCACGTCACAACAAACAGGGGGAGTGTTCTTGCTGTCGGCATAAAATCATTTATAAAGCAATTGGTAAAGCCGGCACTGTTATTACTGACCGTTCTTATATGTACTTGATTCAACGTTGCAATTCTGGTTTTATAATCCGTGAATTTCAAGGCTATCGCAAGTATGTAAAAGGACAATACCAAACTCCAAAATGCTCAAGTTGGGAATGCCGCAGAGCAATATATGATAAGGAAACGCTATTATGCAGGGCATATTACTGGGGAAACTATAAAAATAGTGAACTCCGGTGGATAAGTACTCCATCTTGCCATCCAAGCTGCGGAGATAATTACCGCGGAAGAGTATATGGCAAAACATTACCTTCACTTTCAAAAAATGAATTGAAATACACTGGTTTACCGGAAAGAATACGTTATATCAAAGTCATTGATCCAGAAAAGTATCTTGCCATATTAAAAATAATCCCCCAGTTAGAACAACTGTCAAAAGCAAATTTACCCCGCCTTGTTGATGCATGTATCTCCAATCATTATGACTCAAAAAACCGTATTAACTTTTCGACCGGAAGCAGTCTTGCAAAAACACTGGGAATTGATTCCCAAGGTTTGAAACGCCTGCGCAAACATAACGGTGGAGTTGAATTCCTGACATGGCTGCAACATGAAAAGTTATCCGACCAAGCCATTCCCGATCATATCATTGTCTGGCTTTGTTCAGAGGCGATTAAACCGGACGATTTGAAATTTATCAGCGCTAAAATGAGTCTGACTCAAATCTACAATTATGTTCGACGCCAAATGTCAGAAGGCAAAATGAAAAGTCATGAAATCCTGAATACCTGGGCTGACTATCTTTCTATGGCTCGTGGTTTAGGCATGAATACAAATGATGAAATCATCTTTCGGGTAAGAAAATTACATCAACGCCATAATGAACTAGTAACCCGCTGTGAAGAAAAAGATATCAGCATAAAAGCTGGAGAGATTTTACTTGATTTTCCCAAAGTCAATCTTGTTTGTAAATCCTTAAAGAAATATGAATATGCCGACGAAGACTACACTATTTTGGCACCAACCTGCATTGAAGAAATCATCCGGGAGGGAAATGCTTTAAATCATTGTGTGGGGAAAAGTGACCGCTACTGGGATCGAATCAACTCTTATGAAGCCTATGTCTTGTTTCTTCGCAAAACTCCTTTCATAAATGAACCATACTATACTCTGGAAATTGAGCCCGATGGAACCGTGCGTCAAAAACGTACTCATTATGACCGTCAGTTGCCTGACATCGAACATGCCAAGAAATTTCTAAGAAAATGGCAAAAAGTGATAGCCAAGCGCCTTACCGATCAGGACTTAAAACTAGCAGCCCGCAGTGTTACCCTACGAAATCAAGAATTTGCAGAATTGCGTGAAAATCAAGTCATTATCAATGTCGGAGAATTGGCCGGCAAGCTTTTAATTGATGTATTGATGGCTGATCTTATGGAAAACACAGAAACCATACATACATTTCCGCAACTATTAACTGCATGATAAGTTGGGCCTCCCTATTAGAGGTCCGGCTATCACAGTACTTTTATAAACTTTGAAAGCGAGGATAATATGAAACAGCTTGGGAATTTAGCAATCATCTGTGCTCTGCGATCCGATATTTTATTACAAATACAAGGAGCCAGGATATCCCTTCATTTAGGTGAAGGACCTCAAAAAAAACATCTTGCACTAAATTGGGATGACGATACAACAATTTCTAAAATTATAAATGAGATAAATTTCGGAAAATACAAACAACGAAGGGAGTAAAAAATGGAACATCGCACAATGATTAAAATAGGTAAAAATAAAGAATCTTTTTCAGTTAGAACCGTCTCCAGAACCTTTCGTTCTCCACATACATTTTATATACTGATAAATGATTTGGAACGTTTAGAGCAGCAAGGACGAGTGATTATCCGAGATATCCGATCTTTTGCTGAACTGAGGCTGATAGAGGAATCCGGTCAAAAAATTGTTGAAATTGTTTTTACCTGGTTACATGATGCCGATGGCACTACACTTACTGGGCGGTCGGAATCAGTGAGACTGCCATATTATTGTTTCTGTGAGACCTCCAGCACAGAACAGCGCATTCTGTCCATCACAAAGCAGAGTAAACCGAAGATTGAGTTCCAAAGTACACGGAATCTCCACCAGGTTATAGAGGTGCCATTATTACGTAGTAAACTTGCACGATTCTTGAACAGCCATTTCTGCTGGATAGATTATCAAAGAATTGTCCTATTTGATGACTTTGTACCATATAGCTTTATGTTTAATGGTTATACAGAACGCGGACAAGGGATCTGCGGAGGAGTTATTTTGCATGGACAAGAGAACATGACCACAGCCTATTATGGAATGCATACTTAAAAAATAATATTAACCACGGAGTCCATGCAAAATAGATGAGTAATCATCTATAAAACAGGGGCTCCTATTTTTTACCAGACGAATTACCAGCTTTTTGGTACATATCATCAATACAGACAATCGGGGTTTAACCACCATAGTTTTCAATTTTTTGGTTGTTTTACGGTTATTTTTTGGTTATAAAAATAACCATATTGTGTCACTTATAAAAACCATAAATCAATGGCATAATATTACCTATTGAGGTGATATCATGAAAAAATTAGAATTTTACAAAGTACCTGAAAATGAAACTGACTCCATAACCTTTTCCGTACGGACATCTGCCATTGTAAACGAACATCTTGAAGAAATTGCCCATCAAGTAAATATTTCTAAAAATAGAATTATTAACATGATGATAGAATACAGCTTAAACAACATGGTGATCAAGGATTATAAATATTCCTATTCAAACGAAGTGAAAGATCCAAAGCAACAAAAATAAATTTCACAATTCAACTAATACAGCTTGTGATTTCAATTCTACCTTTATATTTTGCATTTCTGTAAAATCTGTAGGCTAATAAATAATACAGGTTTCTATTAGTAATGTTTTGTTTTAACACAAGAGAAAAAACGAGGTACACAAATGGAAAACTGGATACTGGCAATCTGTAATGATTATTGCTGTTATGAGAAAGCTCAAAAAATGACTTTGAATTATAATATTTATGTTCGACATGCTGAAACAACGGAAGAGGCTTTAATCCTTCTGGCAAATAACAATTATCTACTTATTTTAATTCTTGCTGACACAGTTAATTATTTGTCAAGGCTAAAACTCATACGCGATTTAACGCTATCGCCTATTCTAGTTATTTCACGTATCGAAAATCCTGATGAAAAACTTGAGGCTCTACGCCTTGGTGCCGACGCATACCTGGCCGGTTCCCTTGAACTTGATTATGTACTTGAAAGCAGTCTGGCACTAATCCGCTTTTATAAAAATTTGAATAACAAAACTGAATTTAATCCGGTTACCATTATGACGTATCATTATATTTTTCTCTGTGTTGAAACACGAAAAGTATTTGTAAAGGCCAACGAAATCGTATTGTCCCGCATGGAGTTTGACATACTTCATGTTCTCATGACTAATCCCGGCCGTGTGTTTACATATGAGCAAATACATCTACGCGTTTGGAAGGAAAAATATGCCGATCATTTTTATGACAATCTCTATAATCACATCAGCAGATTGCGCCGAAAATTAAAAATTCACACTGATGTACCTGATTATATTATTACGGTAAAAGAAGTTGGTTATAAACTTTATTTTAAGTAATTATGATTTGAAATGCATTACTTTGTGTCTTTGCTATATTCCAATACTACTTGATCAACATAGGCTAACGTATTATATGTGAACCCGTGAAGAATAATAGCCAATTGATAGCTGAAAAATAGATTGCTTCGGTATAATCCCATTACTATATAATGATGGGGACAAATGGTATCTTTCATCTTTACCGCATTCCCCATTGGAGGGAGAATGAATCGGATAGAACCGAAGCCACCATT